>Ga0180910_182_pt1 | contig 8710 bp, 5 predicted proteins | sample Deesub1362A_J573_FD_124272 | JGI IMG/M metagenome (GOLD analysis project Ga0180910, IMG submission 124272) | Dehalococcoides sp. JdFR-56 | reverse complement strand
ATAAATCCGATAAAGCTCATATCTCAGATAGAAAGCTCTGGGAAATCCAGTGCCAGTATAGGCATCTTCCGGCCAGGAGCCATCCTCTTTTTGGTTCTTCAGGAGATAACTGATACCTCTTTTCACCGCTGGGTTGGTCTTTTCGCCGGCTGCCAGTAGCCCCAAGAGCGCCCAGGCGGTCTGGGAGGCAGTGCTGGGGCCGGCGCCGCGGTAGTTTGGGTCTTCATAAGTATGACAAGTCTCACCCCAGCCACCGTCTTCGTTCTGGTGGCGGAGAAGCCAGGAGACGGCACGGCGGATGTAGTCTTGGGCCATTGCCTCCCCAGCAGCTTGCAGACCAGCTAGCACCAAACCGGTGCCGTAAATATAGTTCACTCCCCAGCGGCCGTACCAGGCGCCATCGGGCTCCTGTTCTCGCTTGAGATAGGCTAGGGCCCTGCGGAGCGAGCTATCATCCCCATTGAGTTCCGCCAGCAGTTCAATGGCGTGCGCGGTAACGTCAGGGCTGGTTGGGTCAAGGGGAGTCATGAAGTCAGCAAAGGGGATGTGTGCCAGAATCCGCCGGTGGTTATTCCGGTCAAAGGCGGCCCAGCCTCCGTTATCGCTCTGCATGGCCACCACCCAGCGCCGACCCCGGGCCACCGCCTGGACTTTGTCAGCTTCCTCTTTTCCGGGGAGCTTCACTCTGAGCAGGGCCCTGGGCACCACGGCGGTATCGTCAATGTCAGGGTAGAAGTCATTCTCAAACTCAAAAGCCCAGCAGCCTGGCTCAGTTTCGGGGCTTTTGACCTGCCAGTCCCCGCCAACCCGGACTTCCTGCTTGAGCAACCACCGAGCTGCCTTGACCAATGCCGGGTGGCCGGCGGGCAAGCCAGAATCACGGAGAGCGATGACTGCCCAAGCGGTGTCCCAGATGGGAGAGGTGGCCGGTTGCAGCCGCATGGTGGCATCATCTTCAAGGATAAAATCCTCCAGTCCTTTCAGCCCCCTGGCGATGACCGGGTGGTCTAATGGGTAACCAAGAGATTTGAAGGCGATGAGCGAATATACCCAGGGCAGCATAATCCCTCCCCAGCTCCCGTCAGCCTCCTGGTGCTCGGTGAGCCATCTTTCCGTCCTGCGCAGCGCCAGACCTCGGCCTGGCTGGAAGGGCGACTTCTCCCAGATTTTGAAAAACCGGTCCAGCCAGAGGAAAAAGTTTTCCCAGCTGAGGAACCGCTCGGCCTTGCTCAAGGAATAATCACGCTTATCTTCAGGTTCAAGATACAGCTCATCAACCCGTGCCCACTGCGGCACCGGGCATACCGGCCGCTTGGCGGAAACGATCATGAGGGCGACAATGGTGGCGCGTGACCAGCTGGCAAATTCGTAGATATTGAAGTAGAACCAGCTGGGCAACAGGATTATTTCTGGAGGTATGGTTGGTGTGCCCCGCCAGTCATACTGACCGAAGAGGGCGAGCCACATCTTGGTCAGGGTATTAGCCTTGGCGATCCCGCCGCGGCGCCGGACAAACTCCCGTGCCCGCCGCATAAAAGGTTCTTCCGGGGATATTCCAGCCAGCTTTAAGGCGAAGTAAGCCTGTATGGTTACGCTCAGGTCACCGGGACCATCATAGTAGGTGCTCCAGGAACCATCCGGGCGCTGTTTGCTTTTCACATAGTTAACCACCTTCTGCTGCCGGGCCGGGTCAACCTCGCCGGTCATGAAATACATGAGCGGAATATAGCCAGCGGTTACGGTGACATCTGCTTCCAGCTCGCCAACCCAGTATCCCTCTTGGCTTTGGATGCTCAAAAGATAGTCCTGCGCTCTCCGGATCGCCTGTGCCAGACCCGCCGGGTCTGCGGTGGCGAGAGTGGCGCCTGCGGTTTGGTGGCGGCTTTGAGCCAAGTTCTCCGTCAACTTGCTACTCCTCCATCAATTAGTCCTTCTCTTGACATACCCATTCTGCTGAAACCAGCTGACCGCCTTGGCAAAAGACTGCTCCACCGGCGTCTGAGGCAAACCTAACTCCTGGACAGCTTTGGAGCAGTCAAAGTGGCGGAATTTGCTGGCCGCTTTGACCGCGGAGACCGGGATGCGTGGGTGCTTGCCCAAAACCTTCCCGGAAACGAATTCATCGAGGTAGGCAGCGCCTAAAGCCAGCCAGATGGGAATATTGAGCCTGGGCGCTTTGAGGCCGGTTATCTCTTCCAGAATATCCAGGATTTGGCGGAAAGTGAGGTTCCTGTTGCCCAGGATGTACCTCTGGCCGATGCGCCCCTTCTCCAAGGCCAGGATATGTCCCTTGGCCACGTCTTCGACGTCAACCACGTTGAGGCCAGTGTTGACGCAGGCAGGTATTCTCCGGTTGAGAAAGTCGACAATCATCTGGCCAGTGGGGGTGGGTTTGATATCACCTGGCCCCACCGGCGTGGTGGGGTTGACCACCACCAGGGGCAGGCCCTCCTGGCACATCTTTAGGGCAAGCCTCTCCGCCAGGCATTTTGATTTCTTATAATGCCCGGGCACTTTCTCGGGGTCGGCAACCCCTGCCTCCGTGCCCAGACTGCCATCGGCGATGCCAATGGTGGACTCAGTGCTGGTATAGATCACCTTCTTTATTCCTCTGTCCCGGGCAGCGGCGAGGATGTTGGCCGTGCCCTGAACATTGACCTGGTAAATGCTTCTGGGGTCGGGAGACCAGAAGGTATACGCCGCGGCGACGTGAAAGAGCATTTCACAGCCATCAAGCGCCCTCTCCAGAGAGGCCCTATCAAGGAGGTCCCCCAAGCTCACCTCGATATCAAGACCCTCAATGTTTTTCGGGTTGCTCCCCTTCCTCACCAGGGCTCTTACCTGGTATCCTTGGCGGAGAAGCTCACGTACCAGGTTGCTGCCGATAAACCCAGTGGCTCCCGTAACCAGTGCTTTCATCTCAACGCTGTGCTCCGCTTCCCAGCTGGCTGATAAGATAGCTCGTGAAGGCTGTCAGGCTCTTTCTTGCCTCTCTTGCCTTCCGGCAAAGATAGGGTAAGGTCTTGAGCTCCTCTGGGTGATAGAGGAAGTAAACAAACGCCTTTGACCAGTGCCACTCACCATCTGAATCTACCATTTGAGTAAAAGCCGGCAAGCTCTCCGAGGCGGTATCAAAGATGGCGCGAATGCCCAGGAAGGGGACCCGCCTCGCTGAAGCGATTCTGGCTATCCAGTAACTCTCCATATCCACGATATCCGCGGCAAAGGTCTTACCCAGCGTTTGCTTCCTCTCTAGTGTGGTGACCACCTTGGTTACGGTCACGCTGTTTCCGCGGTAAAGCCGAAAGGCACTGCTCTTTGGCCCCGCTGACAATAAGGAAGCTAGGCCAGCGTCAGAGTGGTAAATTTTGGCTCTCCCTGGCTCCTGCGCCCACTCATCGCTGCAGTGCAAAGCGGAGCAAAGAATGATATCTCCGGTCCTCAGTCCCCTCCTCAGCGCCCCGGCAAAACCGATGGAGATGATGGTGGTCACGGGGTAGTGGGTCAGAATGAAGGTGGTGGCTCTTTCTGCCCGCTGCTGGCCAATCCCGGTTTGTGCCAGCAGGATATCTTCGTTCCCGTACTTGCCCCGATACACTAGGCAACCCTGCCAAGTGAAGACCTCTTTCAGAACCATGCCTCTCTTCAGGTCAATGACCTCTTCCCTCACGGCACCCACTAGCGCTAACATAAGCGATTCTCCCCGCTCCCTCAGCTATTACTCAAAAAAATTCCACCTTATCGTCCGCCAGATATTGGGCAGGCTTCGGCCAATTTGTTCCAAGGCACTGGCCTCAAAGCCACAGTGAACCATGCAGTTGGCACAGCGCGGGTCATTGCCCACGCCATATTTCTCCCAGGGCGTCTCCTCCATCAGTTCCCGAAAAGACTGACAGTGCCCATCGGTGATGAGGTAGCAGGGTCTCTTCCAACCCTTGGGGTTTCGCGTCGGGGTGCTCCATGGGGTACAGGCGAGCTCCTGTTTTCCCGCCAGAAAGTCAAGGTAAATCGGCGTGTTGTAGAACGGGAAGCGCTGGCGTAGCTCGTATACCGGCTGAAAGGCGGCGATGGCTTCCTGGCGGGAAAGGAAAACGTCACCATCCACGGCGTCATAGCTAAAAGCGGGTGATACCATGATGCCATTCACCGGTATCTGAGAGAGCAGCAGAAAAAGCTGCTCCACTTCTTTGATATCTGTCCCTTTGTAAATGGTGGTATTGATCAGTATCCGGAAACCCCTCCTCTTGGCCGCCTTTATGCCGGCAATAGCAGTGTCAAAGACTCCCTGCCGCCCGGCGAATCTATCGTGAGATGGAGCTAGCCCGTCAAGGTGGAGAACGAAGTTGAGATAAGGGCTGGGCTTGAATTTTTCCAGGGAGGCTTCCAGCAACAACCCGTTGGTACAAAGGTTGATGAAGCGCTTTCTTTCCATAATGGCGGCGACAATTTGCCCGATCTCAGGGTGGAGCAGTGGTTCCCCGCCGGTGATGCTGACCACCGGGGCGCCTGATTCATCAACCGCCGCCAGACACTCCTCGGCGGAGAGCATCCTATCCAGGATGTCCCGGTACTCTCTGATCCGCCCGCAGCCGGCGCAGGCCAAGTTGCAGCGAAAGGTGGGCTCCAGCATCAGCACCAAGGGAAAACGCTTTCTACCCCGGAGCTTCTTGCCGATTAAGTATCTGGCTAGCGAGAAAGAAAGTTGCCAGGGGAAACCCATATCAACCCCTCACTTCCTTTTCAAGAAGGGTGAGCCCTTCAGTTCCTTTAAGTTAGAAGCGCCCACGCAGAACATGGCGATCCTCAGCTCCTCAATGACTTCCCTGAGGACGCCGATTACTGACTCGGCCGAGATATTGGCTGCCTTGAGCAGGGGAATCGCCATGCCGGCGGCATCAGCACCTAGGGCTATCGCTTTGGCCACATCCAGACCATTCCTGATGCCACCGCTGGCAATCAAGGTCAGCCCGGGAGCACCACGCCGCGCCATCTGTATGGATTCCGCGGTTGAGATGCCCCAGGAGGCAAAAGTAGCCGCGATGTTACTGTCTAGCTCGGTGGCTGAGCGATGTCTTTCCACCTCACTCCACGAGGTGCCGCCCGCCCCGGCGACGTCAATGCCACTAACCCCGGCGTCAGCCAGCTTTCGGGCGACATTTTCGGCAATGCCACAACCGACTTCCTTGACGATGACCGGCACCGGAAGCGCCCGGCAAACCTGCTCGATTCTGCTGAGCAGGCCGGCAAAATTGGTATTGCCTCCCGGCTGTAGTGCTTCCTGGAGAGGGTTTAAGTGCAGGATCAAAGCGTCAGCGCCGACCATTTCCACAGCGCGGCGGCATTCATCAACGCCATAGCCATTATTCAGTTGTACCGCGCCCAGATTGGCAAAAAGCAAAATATCGGGGGCGACCTGGCGCACTTGATAGGTGGGGGCTGTTTCGGGGTTATCTATGAAGCACCTCTGGGAGCCGACACCCATGGCCAGACCCAACACTTGAGCCGCCTGGGCTAGGTTCTGATTGAGGCGCCTCGCTGCCTCAATGCCACCCACCATTGAGGAGATGACGAGTGGCGCACTCAGCGTTTTGCCGAATAAAGGGGTGGAGAGATTGACCTCGGCTAGGTTAATCTCGGGTAAAGCCTGGTGGACAAACTGATAAGCCTCCAGGCCAGTGGATATCTCCTTGCCGTTAACACACTGGTGCAAAGAGATGTAAAGTTGCTCCTCCTTGCGCTTGCCATTCGCCTGTTTCGTGCTCATATTGAGCATGCTCTCTGACAAACCAGTCTCCCCCTTGAATTTGGTGTCAAAAGCTTCTTTCCGCCAGAAAATTGATTACTTCCTCGAGGTCACGCCTGGCTGACGGCACCAGGGCCAGCTTACTTATGGATTGCAAAGCCTGGCGGCAGTACTGCTCGACCATCTTTTGCGCTTGATTGCGGGCATCAACCTCCTCAAGGATACGTAGGACCGTGGCCAAGTCACCATCGGTGACCACTCCGCGGCGGTAGATATTCACCAGTTCCTGGCGCAACCTGTTCCCCGCCTGCTCTAAGGCGTAGACGATGGGAAGCGTTTTCTTGCGGCGAGAGATATCGCTGCCCAGTGGCTTGCCCGTCTCGGCTTCGTTGCCCCAGATGCCGAGGATATCATCTCTGATCTGAAAAGCCAGCCCCAAATTATGGCCAATATCTCTAAAGCTGTGTATCATCCCTTCATCATCAGTGCCGACCAAGGCTCCAACCTCCAGCGCGCAGGCGATAAGCGCCGCCGTTTTCCCCTCTATCATCCTCAGGTAATCAGGCACTTTGATCTCAAACTGGCTTTCATAGCTGATATCCAAGTACTGACCCTCGACCAGTCTCAAGGTGGCGTCATCGATGAGATATTGAACTCGCAGCTGTTTTTCCAAAGAGGCGCCGTTCTTGCTGAGGAGCGGTAGGGTTAAATCGGCCAGGACACGCATCGCCGTGCCGGCATTTATTGCCTGGGGCTTTCCCCAGAGGCTCCAGACGGTGGGACGGTGGCGCCTTTCTCTATCATCATCCTGGATGTCATCATGGATTAGGGAGAAGTTATGCACTAGCTCAATGGCGGCGGCGGCGGGTAATGCCTGAGAATAATCCCCGCCCACCGCTTCGCAGGCGAGCAGGCACAGGGTGGGGCGCACCGCTTTGCCCGCCGAGTTGGGCAGCGTGTTTCCTTTCTCATCAAGCCAGCCAAAGTGGTAGCGCATCATGTCATAGAGGGGCAAGCGCCGCTTGGCCAACACCGATTTCAGGGTGCGGTCAATCTCGGCACGGTACCTCTCGAATACCGCAGGCAGCTTCACCGGCTGATTCCCTCCTCCTGCTCGATCCTGGTCTGGGCAAGAAGTTCCGGGAAGGAGTTCTTTATCCGTCGGGAAATGCCTTCAGCATCAAGGGCAAACATGGCACGGAAAATTTTCTGGCTGCCGTGTTCAATAAATATGTCAGGTAGGCCAAGGCACTCCACCCTCACCTCAGTCAGTTTGGCGCTGGCCAGTAGCTCCAGGACGGCGCTGCCGAAGCCCCCAGCGAAGGCATTCTCCTCCACGGTGAGCACTCTTCTGGTCTTCATGGCTAATGCCAGCATTAGCTCCGCGTCCAGCGGCTTGGCAAAGCGGGCATTGACCACGGCACAATCAATGCCTTCCTCGGCCAGTTGCTCGGCGGCGGCCAGGGCCGGGTACACGGGTGAGCCGATGGCCAGTATGGCTAGGTCCTGTCCCTCCCTGAGTATCTCGCCTTTGCCAATGGGCAGCAGGTGCCAGTCTGTGGAGAGGGGTACGCCTTGGCCTTGGCCCCTTGGGTAGCGCACCGCCATCGGCTGGGCACAGTTGATGGCGGTAAAAAGCAGGTGCTGCAGCTCATCTTCATCCTTGGGAGCTGCCACGATGATGTTGGGGATAGCGCGCAGATAGGAAATATCAAAAGAACCCTGATGCGTCTTGCCATCATCCCCCACGATGCCAGCCCGGTCAATGGCGAAGACCACGGGCAGATTTTGCAGGCAGACATCATGGATGACCTGGTCATAGGCACGTTGCAGGAAGGTGGAGTAGATGGCGGCGATGGGGATGAATCCCTGGGTGGCCAGTCCCGCGGCCATGGTCACCGCGTGCTGCTCGCAGATGCCAACGTCAAAGACACGGTGGGGAAACTCCGCCGCCACCGGGGCCAGTCCAGTACCATCGAGCATGGCGGCCGTAATGGCCACCACCCTGTCATTCTCCCGCATCAGGCGCAGAACGGTCTGGGCAAACACCTGACTATAGGATGGGGCATGGCTTGCCTCTGTGCTGTTAGGTGATACGCCATGGAACTTGGTGGCGTTGGATTCGGCGGGGGGGTAACCCTTCCCTTTTTTGGTGATGACATGAACCAGGGTTGGCTTGGATTCAAAGTCACGCGCCCGGCTCAGCGCGGCTTCGATTTCTCTGATATTATGACCATCCACCGGCCCCAGGTAAATGAAGCCCAGTTCCTCCCAGAAGGAGCTGGGCAGAAGTGCCCTCTCAAATTGAGTCTTCACCCGCTTGCTCAGGGCCCACGCGGTCTCACCAAAGGGGAGACGGGTGACGGTTTTCCTCGCTTCGCGTTTGGCAAACTCGTACCTGGGGTCAAATCTCACCTGATTTAGCAGCTTGGAGACGGCACCGATGGAGGGGGAGATGGCCATCCCGTTATCATTCAGCACCACGATTAGCTTTGTTCCCAGATGGCCAACGTGATTGACCGCCTCCAGCGCCATGCCAGCGCCGAGGGAGCCATCACCGATGACGGCCACCACGTGATAGCTCATCCGGTTTAAGTCGCGAGCGAGGGCCATGCCCAGAGCTGCCGAGATGGAAGTACCAGCATGACCGGTGCCAAAAACGTCATGTGGGCTCTCGGTGCGGACAGGAAAGCCGGATAAGCCGTCAAACTGGCGGATGGTGGCAAAATTCGCCCTGCGGCCGGTGAGCAGCTTGTGAGCGTAGCTTTGATGGCCCACATCCCAGATTATCTTGTCTTCGGGGCTGCGAAAGACCCGATGCAGGGCAATGGTTAGCTCGATAACCCCCAGGCTGGAGGCGAGGTGACCTCCATTTAGCGAGACCGTCTGGATAAGCACCTCCCGGATCTCAGCGGCAAGGTCCTCAAGCTCCGCTTGGCTCAGACCTCTTAAGTCAGCCGGGGATTC
>Ga0180910_174_pt1 | contig 8827 bp, 5 predicted proteins | sample Deesub1362A_J573_FD_124272 | JGI IMG/M metagenome (GOLD analysis project Ga0180910, IMG submission 124272) | Dehalococcoides sp. JdFR-56 | reverse complement strand
GAAGCTAAGAAGGCCAGAGAGGCAGAAAAGCGAGCTAAGAAAGAAGCAGAACGACTAGCTAAAGAAAAGGCTAAGCGCGAGGCTGAAGAGGCCAAGAAAGCCAAAGAGGCGGAGGAGAAGGCTAAGAAAGAGGCGGAACGGCTAGCCAAGGAAAAAGCTAAACGTGAAGCTGAGGAAGCTAAGAAGGCCAGAGAGGCAGAAAAGCGAGCTAAGAAAGAAGCAGAACGACTAGCCAAAGAAAAGGCTAAGCGCGAGGCTGAAGAGGCCAAGAAAGCCAAAGAGGCGGAGGAGAAGGCTAAGAAAGAGGCGGAACGGCTAGCTAAAGAACAGGCCAAGCACCAGGTTGAGGAGCAGCTTGACAAGGAGAAGCTGATTGAGGAAAGCCTGAAGCAGATAGAGGAAGTTTGCCAGGACCTCAGGGCCGGTAAACTCAGCACCAAGGAAGCGATAGGAAAGCTTTTGGATATCTCGGAGAGGATTCCGAAGTAAGACTTATTTGCCGCCGGCGTAGTCGAGCAAAAACACCTGGGTGCTGGCGGGCAGGCTTGACGGGGTGAGGGATAGCTTGGGCTGGGAATCAAGCCGCTCTATCCCCATCTCCTTGAGGAATTTCTCCACCGGGTCCAGTTCCCGGCTTTTTAGGGCCGGGGTCTTAAAATGCATGGGCACCACCGCCTTCGGCTCAAGCTGGCGGATCACCTCCGCCGCCATGGAGGCGCTCAGCGTGGACCCTCCCCCTACCGGAAGCAGGAGCACATCCACATTATCTATCTCCTCTACCTGCTCAACGCTGAGTATGTGCCCTAGGTCACCAAGGTGACAAATGGTAACCCCATCCACCTCCATGAGATAGACGGTATTTTTACCCCGCTTCTTCCCCCCCACCGCATCGTGAAAGGTAGGCATCCCGATGATGAGAATCCCGCTTATCTCATACTCACCAGGCCCGGCCACTAGCTTGGGTTCACCCCCAACCCCTTGAGAATAAGAGTGGGAGGGATGCCGATGACTTATGGTAACAATATCGGCGGTGAGTTTCCCCGGCGTATAGCCCAAGTCCGGGGGATAAGGGTCAGTGATAATCGCTGCCTGTCTACCCTTGATGCGGAAGCAGGAATGACCCAGCCAGTTAATGTCCATCCGTCCCAATATATCATAGCTTGAGCGTGACGGTCAAGGAAGCAAGCAAGGCCCTAGCTTTAGAAGGGGATAGCGCCCAAATCCCTCACTTTCTCTTGACAAGAAAGGGCTAAAATGGTAAATTAATAGTGATTAGCAGTCTCCGCCTTAGAGTGCTAAAAAGGGGGCAGAGATGTTAACGCCTAGAGCAGAGACCATCCTCAAGCTGATAGTAGAAAAATATATTGAGCGGGCGGTGCCGGTGCCCTCGCAGAGCATCGCTGATGCTCCCGAGCTGAGGGTAAGTTCGGCGACCATCCGCAATGAGATGGCACGCCTGGAGCGGGAAGGTTACATTACCCGCGCCCATCCTTCCGCCGGGAGCGTGCCCTCAGACAAGGGCTACCGTTACTACGTGGAATCGCTGAAAGATGTCACCCTTTCCGATTCTGAGCAGCGCCTGATAAGCCACCTCTTCCATCAGGTGGAGAAGGAGCTGGAGAACTGGTTAAGCCTGGCGGCGACGTTGCTCGCCCGGCAGGTGCACAATATGGCGGTGGTTACCCTGCCCAAATCGGCCGACTGCCGCTTCAAGCACCTGGAACTGGTTTCTTTGCAGGATAACCTGGCTTTGGTGGTCCTGGTCCTTCACGGCGTTAAGGTGAAACAGCAGCTGATGCTCTTTGACCAGGCAGTGGCCCAGCCTGAGCTCACGGCGATAGCAAGCCGGCTGAGCAATGCTTTCTCTGACCTCACCAGCCGCCAGATTTCCGCCAAAGCCCGCCATCTTGGCCCCCTTGAGCAGCAGGTGGCTTCTCTGGTGCAGAAGATGATGCGGGAGGAGGATGAGCGGGAATATGAGGCCCCTTACTTTGAGGGCCTGCACTTCATGCTCAACCAGCCTGAGTTTGCCCATAGCCAGCGCATGCTGGGCTTGATGGAACTGGTTGAGCAGCGCAGCCTGCTGAAGAACATCATCCCGGAGGGGCTGGAGAGCAACCGGGTGCAGGTAATCATCGGCAGGGAGAATAAGGAAGAGGCCTTCCATGACTACAGCGTGGTCATCAGCAAATACGGGGTTCCGGATGTGGCGGTGGGCGCGCTGGGCGTGCTTGGGCCAACCCGAATGCCCTACTGGCACGCCATCTCCACCGTTGGCTATCTGGCCTCAATACTGAGCAAGCTGATGGCCGGGCTGTACGGGAAGGAAGCCCCGGAACAAGAGAAGTTTTAAGGAGAAAATCAGGTTAAACGGTGATGCAAGCAGAGGAAAAAGAGAACTTAAACCAAGAGGTGATGCCAGAGGTTGAGGAAGCGGAGGATATCGAGGGCCTGAAACGCAAGCTAGCTGAGGAAAAGGAGAGGGCGGCAAGCTATTTGGCTAGCTGGCAGAGAACCCAGGCCGACTTCATCAATTACAAGCGGCGCCAGGAACAGGAAAGAGAGGAGTTCAGCAAGCTGGCTAGTAGCGCCCTCATCAGCAGCCTTCTACCTATCCTGGATGACCTAGAGCGGGCCCTTGCCGCCATTCCGCCCAGAGCGGCCAAGCTTCCCTGGGTGGAGGGCATCAGGCTGATTGACCGCAAGCTGCGGGCCAGCCTGGAGGCCCAAGGGCTCCAGCCCATCAAGGCCCTGGGGGAGCCCTTTGACCCCAATCTCCATGAGGCGGTAAGGCAGGATAAGGGTGAGGAAGGCGTAGTTATCCAGGAAGTGCGCAAAGGTTATAAGCTACATGATAGAGTTATTCGCCCAGCGATGGTTGTAGTTGGCAGTGGCGAAAATACCGAGAAGGAGGATGAGTAAATGGGAAAGGCAGTAGGTATTGACTTAGGCACCACAGTGAGTGAAGTGGCGGTGATGCAGGCGGGGGAACCTGTGGTTATTCCTTCGGCGGAGGGCAGCCCCCTCGTCCCCTCCGTAGTTGCCATAAGCAAGAACGGGGAGCGCTTGGTGGGGCAAATCGCCAAGCGCCAGGCTATCATCAACCCGGAGAACACCATTTACAGCATCAAGCGGTTCATGGGACGTAAGTGGGGAGAGCCGGCGGGACGAGAGCTGCCGGTGGAAGAGGACGCCAAGCGCAAGACCTATAAGGTGACCAAGGCGCCCAATAATGATGTGCGGGTGGTGATGGGAGGCAAGGAATACAGCCCGCCTGAGATCTCCGCCATGATTTTGCAGAAACTGAAAACGGATGCCGAGGCCTACCTTGGTGAGAAGGTTACCGATGCGGTGATCACGGTTCCGGCTTACTTCAACGATTCCCAGCGGCAGGCGACCAAAGACGCCGGCACCATCGCCGGCCTCAACGTGCTGCGCATCATCAACGAGCCCACCGCCGCCGCTTTAGCCTACGGGCTGGATAAGAAGGGGGAGGAGACCATCGCCGTCTATGACCTCGGCGGCGGCACCTTTGATATCTCCATCCTTGAGATCGGTGAGGGCACCTTCCAGGTCAAGTCCACCGCCGGCGATACCCACCTTGGTGGTGATGATTTCGACCAGCGGATTATGGACTGGCTGTGCGATGAATTCAAGCGAGACCAGGGAATAGACTTAAGGCAGGATAAAATGGCCCTGCAGCGCCTCAAGGAAGCCGCGGAAAGGGCCAAGATCGAGCTCTCCACCGTTCAGCAGACGGAGATAAACCTGCCCTTCATCACCGCTGACGCCAGCGGCCCCAAGCACCTCAACATCACCCTCACCCGCGCCAAGCTGGAGCAACTGGTGATGGACCTAGTGGAGAAAACGCTGGAGCCATGCAAGCAAGCGCTGGAGGATGCGGGAAAAACCGCTTCCCAGATCGGCGAGGTAATCCTGGTGGGCGGGCAGACCAGAATGCCGCTAGTGCAGGAGAAGGTGAAGCAGTTCTTCGGCAAGGAGCCCCACAAGGGGGTCAACCCAGACCAGGTGGTGGCCATCGGGGCGGCTATTCAGGCCGGGGTGCTCAAAGGAGAGGTCAAGGAAGTGTTACTGCTTGACGTTACCCCCCTCACCCTGGGCATTGAGACCCTGGGGGGTGTGGCCACCCCACTCATCCCGCGCAATACCACCATCCCCACCTCCAAGAGCCAGATTTTCAGCACCGCGGCGGATAACCAGCCCAGTGTGGAGATCCACGTCATCCAGGGGGAAAGACCGATGGCCGCGGATAACCGCACCCTGGGGAGATTTATCCTTGACGGCATCCTGCCCGCGCCCAGAGGGGTGCCCCAGATTGAGGTTACCTTTGATATTGACGCCAACGGCATCCTCAGCGTCAGGGCGATTGACAAGGGCACCGGCAAGGAGCAGAAGATAACCATCACCGCCTCCAGCGGGCTCTCCAAGGAAGAGGTGGAGAGGATGCGCCGGGAGGCGGAGATGCACGCCGCCGAGGATGCCAAGCGCCGTGAGGAGGCGGAAACTCGCAACAACGCCGACACCCTGGCCTATACCGCCGAGAAGACGCTGCGCGAGCACAAGGACAAGATACCCTCAGACCTGCACCAGGAAGCAGAGAACAAGATATCAGCAGTGCGCTCGGCGCTTCAGGGCAGCGATATTGAGGCGGTGCGGCGGGCGATGCAGGAACTATCTGAAGTAATGCAGAAGATAGGCTCCACCGTTTACCAGCAGCAACCACCTCCCCCCGGCGGTGAGCCACCCCAGGAAGGTAAAGGAGAGGACGAGGGCACCGTGGAAGGTGAGTTCCGCGAGGTCTAAATAGCCCAAGCACGGCCAAAAAGGAAAACCAACATAGGAGGGAGGGGCTTTCCCCCTCTCTCCTTGATTTTGCCCCCGATTTTGGGATAAAGTCAGATATGCCCGTCAAAAATGGAGGGAACCATTTGAGCGGCCTGGATAGCATCCTGCCCCAGGTGAGCAAGCCGGCGCGCTACACCGGCGGCGAGTGGAACGCCGTGCGCAAAGACTGGGAGCAAGCCCCCATTCGCATCGCCCTGAGCTACCCTGACGTGTATGAAATCGGCATGTCCAACATCGCCATTCCGATTCTCTACGACCTGCTCAACCGCCAGCCAGACGTCCTCGCCGAGAGGGTCTATGCCCCGTGGACGGATATGGCCGCCAGCATGCGCGCTAGTGGCATCCCTCTTTTCAGCCTGGAATCCAAGCGCCCGCTCAAGGATTTTGACATCATCGGCTTCTCCCTGGGCTATGAGCTTACCTACACCAACGTCTTAAACATGCTGGACCTAGCACAAATACCGGTTCTGGCCGCGGAGAGAGATGACTCCCACCCGGTGATTATCGCCGGCGGCAGCGGCGCCCTAAATCCGGAGCCGATGGCTGACTTTATTGACATCTTCGTCGTCGGCGATGGGGAGGAGGTGGTGCTTGAGCTGCTGGACTATTTCCGGAGCTGGAAAGATGAAGGCGCTAGCAAAGAGCTGTTATTGCGCCGGGTGGCGGCTGTCCCAGGCATCTATGTGCCCAGCCTGTATCAGGTGGAATATCAGGCTGATGGGCGGCTGAAAAGCGTCACCCCTAAGGTTGCTGAGGCCAAGCCCAGCATCACGCGGCGGGTAGTGTCAAAACTACCTCCCCCGGTAACCAGGCCGGTGGTCCCCTACATTGAGGTGGTCCATGACCGGGGGGCGATCGAGATTCAGCGCGGCTGCAGCCGCGGCTGCCGCTTTTGTCAAGCGGGCATCATCTACCGCCCGGTGCGGGAGCGCCCCAAGGAGGAGGTGCTCCAGGCCGCCGGCGAGCTCATCAGCAACTGCGGCTACGATGAAATCTCCCTGCTCTCACTGAGCACCAGTGACTACGCCGGCATTGACGAGCTGGTGGCGGAGCTGGCGCGTCATTATCCCAATCTAGCCATCTCGCTGCCTAGCCTGCGCATCGGCTGCTTCTCGGTGAAACTGATGGCCTCCCTGCCCGCCCGCAGCAAGACTGGGCTCACCTTTGCCCCTGAGGCGGGCACCGACCGCCTGCGCAGCATCATCAACAAGGCCACCCCTGAAGAGGAAATCCTGGAGACCGCCGTCACCGCCTTTGACCAAGGCTGGAACAGCCTCAAGCTGTATTTCATGGTTGGGCTACCCGGTGAAACCGATGAGGACGTGGAAGGCATCGTGCAGCTGGTGAACAAAATCCGCTCCCTGGGGGATAAGACGAGAAGACCCCAGATAAGGGTCAGCGCCTCCACCTTTGTCCCCAAGCCGCATACCCCCTTCCAGTGGGTGGCCCAAGCGGATGAGGCGGAACTCAACGCCAAGCACGAACACATGAGGCAGGGGCTGCGGCGTAAAGGGGTTAAGCTATCCTGGACGGAGCCGAAGCTGAGCCTGCTGGAGGCGGTGCTCTCCCGTGGGGACCGTAGGCTGGGCAAGGTCATCTATCGGGCCTGGGAGCTGGGCTCCATCTTTGACGCCTGGAATGAACATTTCAATTATGAAAACTGGCTCCGCGCCTTTGATGGGTGCGGGCTTGACCCCAGCTTCTACGCCCAGCGGGAGCGGGCTCTGGAGGAAGTCCTACCCTGGGGGCATATTGACATCGGCGTAACCCCGGCCTTCCTGAAGCAAGAATACCAGCGGGCGCTTAAAGGTGAGGAAACTCCAGACTGCCGCCACCACCCATGCCGCGTCTGCGGGCTGCAGCGCTGGCTCCCGGACTGCCAGCGCAAGCTGCCGGACTCAAAGGCGGGCTAGGCAGGTGCTTTATTTTTGGCTCCCTTTCTATCTTCTCCCCGCTCTTTTTCCGCCTCAAAGGAAGCCACCGCCACCACCTCATCGCCGGGCTCCAGCTTCATCAGCCTCACCCCTTGGGTGCTCCTCCCCTGAATGGTGATGCCCTGTCTCGGGTCCTTCTCCCTCACCGGGGTACGGGTGACAATCCCGCCGGCGGAGATGATCATCACCTGTTCCGAGAGGGAAACCACCTTGGCCGCGGCCACCTCACCGGTCTTCTCGGCGATCTTGAAAGTCCTTACCCCGGCGCCGGCGCGGTGCTGGCGTGGGTACAGCTTGATCGGGGTGAGCTTGCCGAAGCCACCACTGGTCACCACCAGCAGGAAACTCTCCAGTTCAGCTTTATCCATGCTGACCACGCGGTCGCCGGCCACCAGGCGAATGGCACGCACCCCACCACTGGTCCTGGAGCTGGCCCTCAAACTGGCCACGGGGAACCTGATTGACTGACCCTTCTGGGTGACCAGCAAGACGTCATCCTGGTCAGCGGCCAAGCAGCTGGCCACCAATTCATCGCCTGGAGCCAAATCCATGGCGATGAGGCCGCTGCTGCGCACCGAGGCGAAGTTTTCCACCGCCGTCTTCTTTATCTCCCCCTGGGCAGTTGCCAGCAAGAGGTAGGTGCCAGGGGCAAAGTCGGTCACCGTCACCATGGTGGTGACCCTCTCATCCTCGGCCACCGGGAAGAGATTGATCACCGCCGTCCCCCTGGCCACCCGGGAGCTATCGGCCGGGATTTCATGGCACTTCAGGCTATAGACCTTGCCTCGGTTGGTGAAGAAAAAGAGGGTATCATGGGTATCGGCCACGGTGAGCAGCCTCACCGCATCCTCCTCCCTAGTCACCACCCCGATGATGCCCTTCCCCCCACGATGCTGGGGGGTGTAGAGACGGGCGGGCACCCTCTTGACATAGCCGCGGTGGCTCAAGGTCACCACCATTCGTTCATGGGGGATGAGGTCCTCCTCACGAAATTGCACCTCTCCGTGCTCGATTATCTCAGTGCGCCGCGGGTCACCATACTTTGACTTGAGATCTTCCATCTCCTCCTTGATGAGCAGCAGCATGCGCCGTGGGCTGGCCAGCAGGTCTTCCAGATAAGAGATTCTCTTTAATACCTCGGTGTACTCATCAAGTATCTTCTGCCGCTCTAGATTCGCCAGGCGGCGAAGTTGCATATCCAGGATCGCCTGCGCCTGAAGCTGGGATAGGCCGAAGTCAGCCATGAGCTTCTGACGGGCCGCCTCCGCCGTCTCTGCCCTGCGGATGGTGGCGATCACCCTATCAATATTGTCCAGCGCAATCTTCAGCCCCTCCAGGATATGGGCCCTGGCCCGGGCCTCTTTGAGCTCAAATTTGGAGCGCCGGGTGATGACCTCGTGGCGGAAATCAATGTAGTACTGCAGCGTTTCTTTGAGGCTGATCACCCTGGGCTGCCCATCAACCAGCGCCAGCATGTTGACGAAGAAAGAGGACTGCATGGCGGTATATTTATAGAGGTTGTTGAGCACCTGCTCCGGCTGCGCCTCCCGCCGGAGCTCAATGACGATGCGCATGCCATGGCGGTCTGATTCGTCACGCAGGTCACTGATGCCCGAAACCTTTTTCTCCTTGACCAGCCCGGCGATGGCCTCCATGAGGTCCGCCTTGTTGGTCTGATAGGGAAGCTCGGTGACCACAATCTGATGGCGCCCGCTCCTAGCGATGTCTTCAATGCGAGCCTTGGCCCGAACCACTATCTTGCCATGCCCGGTAGCATAGGCGCTTTTGATGCCCTCCTGCCCCAGGATGATGCCCGCCGTGGGGAAATCAGGCCCTTTGATAAACTGGGTGAGCTCCTCAACCGTCGCCCCGGGGTGGTCAATGAGATAGGTTATGGCGTCACACACCTCAACCAGATTGTGGGGAGGGATATTGGTGGCCATGCCCACGGCGATCCCGGCGCTGCCGTTGAGCAGGAGATTGGGGATGCGCGCCGGCAGAACCCTGGGCTCGGTGAGGCTGTCATC
>Ga0180910_149_pt1 | contig 10883 bp, 12 predicted proteins | sample Deesub1362A_J573_FD_124272 | JGI IMG/M metagenome (GOLD analysis project Ga0180910, IMG submission 124272) | Dehalococcoides sp. JdFR-56 | reverse complement strand
GTCATCTCGGCGGCGGGCAGGTTGCGGGCAACGGTGATATCCTCCAGGTAAACCTTGTAGCTCCCGGCAAGCTGCACCGTGGCGGTGTAACTGGTGGAACTAAAAGATTTGAGCACCCCTTTTCTTAATCGCATTGGCATCTACCCCCTTCCCTAGAGGCATCGCTTTCCTCGCCAAAGAATGTTTTATACCGCTCCCAGCCATAGCCGCTGGAGGTACTCCCCCCGGCGGGGCTCATAAACCAGAGTTAACCCAAGCACTCTCCTTTTCTCCGAGGTGAGCCCGGCCCGGCGGTCAGTGATATCAATAACGTCATAGAGCTGCTGGCCACAGTTAACCGGGACGAGAATACTGCCGCCGGCAGAGGCTATCTCCGCCCCTCTTAAATAGGCTTCACCTCTTTGCTGGGCTTGAGCCACCGTGGCTATGTTGCTGTCCTCCAGCTGCCGCAGCCGGTCATAGAGCCGGTCTATCTCCTCCCAGGCAAAGCTATCAACCACAATCGCCTGAGCGCTGCCGCTATCGTAGCCTTCCACCTGCACTCGGTTGAGCTCCCAGGCCCCTTGTTTATAGCTAGCTTCTAGGATTTGATGCTCCACTCCGTAACTGTAGACAGAGCCATCTGAGGCCTGGGGATTGAGGATATAGGCTTTACCACCCTCAATGAACAGGACATCGGGGACAAAGGAGAGGAGCTTACGCACCACTGTTTCTCCCCGGTCACCGGAGTTGATGATGAAATCTGGATAGAAGCTGGTGATGGCTGATGACTGGGATTTGACCTCCAATTTCAAGCCCACCCTGGCCAGCACAAAGGCGAGGATATCCTTGACGCTCATCTGGCTGGAGGCTTTATTCCAGCGGAACTGGTGTCTAGCTCGCCAGGCGGCTATTTCCCCCCAACCATCCCAGGCATAAAGGATGAGGCTGGCTTTGCCCCCAGAGCTGGTATGCTCATAGGCCTCAAGGCTGAAAGTCTGCCCTGAGCTCACCTCATCGCCGGCGCTGGTGCGGTAGCCTAGGCTAAAGTCCAATTGACAGCCGATATCAAGAGGGGACAGATTCCCCTGCCCGGGCGAGGTGTACTGCCCTTCATCATTGCGCAATTCCACCACCAGTCTGCCGGAGGTCTCCTTCAACTCCTCCCTCACCGCGAGGATATCAGCGCTAAGGTCAAGGCTCTGGGGGGTCAGCCCAGCCCGCCACACTCCGGCGGGGCTGGAGAGCCAGCAATAGTCTCCATAGTGAGCCATGGCCAGGCCGTATTCTGATGACAGATTGAACGGCACTGGCTCTCGCCAGAGGTTATCAATGAACCTGGCCTCAAGGACAGAGTGCGACCAGAAGGGCCGGTTATATGCCTGGCTGCCGGTGAACTTCTCAATGAAGAAACAGCGGTAGACATCTGGTTTATCGAGAAACGGCTGATGATACTCAAACTCACCGCCAGACGGAGCCGAGGCCAGCTCTTTCAGCGCTGACCAGCTATCCACGGCGACGTCACCCCCGTCCCCATAAATGAGCGACCACAGCTTAAAATTGCCCGCCGCGTCCTTGCCCGTGATCAACAGGTTCCAGTCACTGTCATAGACGCAGGCCACACCAGATAGGTCGCCGGTGCTCTTATCCCAGGCCGCTTTTGCCTGCCACTGACCATTAATATATTTCTTCACGTAGAGAGTGGCCTGGTCAGCAAAGAAGAGCGCCAGATCGCCATTGGGCTTGTAGGCGGCGGCCAGCCCTCCGATGCTGGTGGTGGGAGAATAATCAATGACCTCAGGGCTGCCCCAGCTAACCCCGTAATCAGTGCTCTTTATCCGCTGGATTTTGCGGTTGACGGCGTCTATCCAGAAGACGGAGACCTCACCGCCCAGTGAGGCACAGGCGACCGCTGCGGCATCGCGCTGGCCGGTGTAGGTCCACTGGCTGAAATCGCTTGATGGGCCTGGGGCAGGCACTCGCTGGCGATAGAGCTTGTTTGAGTCAGCGGGCGGAGTTATCCTGGCCCGAATGAGAGAGCCATCCCCAGGCATGGTGACGGCATGAAAATAGTCATCCTCCGAGCCGGTATAGAGCCGGCTCCACTCATACCTCACCACCCCGCTAATCTGGTTCTTGGCTTCCACCTTGACATAGGGGGTGAGCGTGGCCTGCTTCTGGGCGGATAACAGGGTTGGGCTTAGGCTGCGCATGGCTTCTCCTTACACCAGGGCCGCCAGAGTATCGGGGAGGGGCTTCCCCGCCTTTCGGTAGTGCTCCGCCAGATGGGCGGCCGCCTCAAGGATTTCCTCCGGGCTGGCAACTACTCTCCGCCCGCCATAGCCACCGGGCGAAAGCGCCGCCACCGCCATATCCATACCCGCCCAGTCCAGCGTCTCCTCAATATCAAGCCTGCCCCGAAGAGCCCTCGAGATGCTCTTCTTGTGATGAGGCAATTGCCAGGTATCAGGGTCCTCCGGGTTGGCGGCGATGGCAAAGGCCTCTTTGGGCAACCCCTCTTTGGTCTTGGCCTGGCTTGCTTTCATTTCTACCTCACCTCCAAATTACGGCCCGTAATCGGTTGATTTGGAGACAGACGGATAGTATGGCTTATACAGGGAACGGACTCTAACTCTGTTTCTCCTACCCAGCCGCTTTAGTTCCTGCCGGAAATACCTCAGCTTCTCATTTCCCCAGGTGAGAAATTCCCTAGGGGTGATATCCCCGCCGATGTTGGCCCGGTTTATGGCATAGGCCGCCCATTCCACCGCCGCGTAGCCACAGGCACCGGTAGCGATCAAGTCCTCATGCTGGGTGGGGATGGTTGAGCTGGTGGCATCAAGGGTATGGAGCTTTCCGTAGTAGATATAGGCATTGGAGCCGTCAGGGACCTCCTCACCTAGGAGGGTGAGCATGTCCCCCCACAGAGAGAACCTCTGGTAGCGCTTGGGGAAATTGTCCACCGGATACTCCACGGCCACCACCATAACCCTGTCTGACAGGCTTGATATATCCAGCTCCCTGGAGCCGGAGGTGGTGGCCATGGTCACCTTCTGCTCCAGAGGAAGATGCTCGGAGAAGTCCTTCACCGCATGGGCGATATGCCGGTCCAGCTCATCATCCGTCCAGCGGTAGCTGGCGGCGTCCTCATCATGGAGGTCACGCCTGACCATGGCTCTCATCTCAGTTAGATTCATATCTAGCTCACCCCCTTTATCTCACTCCCTAAAATTTCCCCGTGCCTGTTCCGTGGTTTCCACCCCCTTTAGAGAGCAGCTTTCCTGACCTCAACCCTCTCTAGCTTCTCGCAGGGAAGTCCCTCGTCATGGCGGCAGATTTCTAGGTCGCAGAAGGAGATCTCCTCATTTGCCGTGCCCTCATTGAGGCTGACCGCTTTACTGGCAAGCACCTTGGCGTAATTCATTAGTGACTGGGCATCGGCCTCAGCATCAAAGCTCAAGTCCAGCCTTACTCGGTATTTCATGGCTACCACACTCCAAATAAATACTTTTCCCGGCCAAAGGCGTTCTGCACCTGAAGCTCTGACCAGGCGTAGTTATAGATGCTGGGGAGGGCGATGCCACCAGCAAAATGGTAAGCCACCACTCCTCCCCCTCCTTGTCCCCTCCCCACCTCCAAGTCACCGGTGGTCGCCAGCAGAGAGGAAATGGATAGGGTTCCCCTCTTGACCCTCCTTCCGTTCACGTAGAGGCTCACCTGGCCACCGGCAAAGACCACGGCAAGGTGATAGAAATCGCCTGTGCTTAAGGGGGTGGTATCATCAACAAGGCTTGTCCAGTTTCCACCAGCGTCCTTTGCGTAAAATTCCAGATAGCCAACGCCATCAACCGTTGAGACTATGGCCACCCAATAATTAGCCTCCTCTGGGGTGGCACTCCGCTTGGCCTTGGAGAAGATGGTGTGGTGCGCGGTGCTGCTGAGCAGTTGGGAAGCTTTAACCCAAGCTAGCCAAGTGCCCTCAGTGGTTATATCCAGGCTGGCCTCATGCCCACAGCTCACGCAGTCATCCACTCCGTCAAAGTTGACACACCAGAGACCGCTGGATAGTCTCATCCAGGTGGCACCGGTTATCGTCCCCACGTTGCCATAAGGGCTGCGGTCGCAGATCTTGCTGCCACCACCGGAAGGCCCGGGTAGATAAAGTACGCCGCCCAGCCCTGGCGGGCCAAACACCAGTTCATCAAACACCGTTTTCATCCCCGACCTCACGAAGCTGAATACTTCACTCTGACGTAGCTGGAGTTCTTCACCTTGGCCCGGCCCTCATTAGCCTCATCGCACTGGATGACCAGCCTCACCTCAAAGGGCAGGGAGTCAAAATTGGCCACCGCCTTGAAGCGGCCGCTGCGGGTCTCCTCAACATAGCTCGTGCCGATGTCAGCCTTGGTCACGGCGCTGTGGAGGTCAACCCAGGTGCCACCTTTGTTTCTGGCCTGCCATTTGTAGGTAAGGTCAGCGGTGGCTGAGGAGACGGCGCGGAAAGCCGCCGTCAAGCCAAACTCAACCTCAATCATCTCGCCCAGGGCTGGCGGCTTGATGGTGACCCTTTCCACCTCAACATCAGTGTTGGCGGTGGTGGTGTCCACCTCCGCTGACCACTGAATGCCGTCGGCGGTAAGCTCGCCCTTGGCGAAGGGATATTCGGTGTGCTCAATTACTGCCAGTACCATAGTTCGCCTCCTAGGAGGGGGAGGGGCAGTCCCTCCCCCTTAAATTTATTTTTCTGTGCCCTGTTTAATCAGCGCGCTACTTTAGTCCTTGACCCCGATCAGGGCCGCCGCCTTAACCGAGCTGAACAACGCCAGGGACACGTACCATTTGACCCTGGTGCGGGTGGCGTCCTTGCTCTCCATGGAGCCGATCGGCTCCACAATGAGGCCCCCAGGGCTGGTCAAGCCACACAGCGCCCACTCCCCGAACTGCACAGCATAAATGGTGGAGCAGTCACCACCGGTGGTGCCGGTCTCAACGCCACCGCTAACGGTGTGGGTATCCAGTATCCAGTCATTGACGCCGATGGGGATGCCATCCCAGAGCTGGACAAAGTTGCCCCACTGGTCCCGGTCGCTCTCCACCATCGCCCCGCTCGCCCTGACCAGGGCGTTGATCTTGCGCCGGGAGCGGCGGCTCATGAGCAGCATATCGGGCTTGCCCCCCTTGATGGCGTCGATAAGCTGGTCGAGCATGGATAAGGTCAGGGTCGCCCCAGTGGCTCCGGCAGCAATCACCTGGCTGCTGGCCGTGGTGGTGTCAATCAGCTTCCTTAAGCCATCAAACTGCTTGGGATTGGCGGTGCTATCGCCATAGATGAAGGTTTCCTCAAATTTGTCCTTGACCGCCTTCGCCTTGAGCTCCACCACGGCCGCCTCCAGGTCCTGAATGTTGCTCCGGGTGGTTTTGAGGAAGTTATCCACGTCAGCATCCCCACCCATGATCTTCAAGTTGGCCGTCTTCTGCTCAAAGGTAGGGGTGGACTCAACCCAGGTATCACCCACGTCATAGAAGTCAACGCTGGGCAGGGTCTTCTCCTGGTTGTAGGTCAGCCCGTTGCCGACAATCTCAATGAAAGGGAGCCGCTGCAGGATGGGGGAATCCTTGACGATGGTCTCCACCACCCCCTGCAGCAAGATATCATTTGACAGCTTACTTGCTTCCGCTAATGTTAATGCCATTTATCTCTTACCTCCGATTGCATACTGGATTTTCTCTCGTGGAGATAGAACTGACAGGTCAATTGAGGCCCGCTGCGGAGCCCCAACCGGCACTTTGCTCCGGGAGGCCTCCTGCTCAACGGCCTGCTTTACCCGGTCAATGAGCGAGCGGGCGTTTTCCAGAGACTGGTTGATGGCCTCAATGGTGTCCCCGGTAACCAGCTCCGGCGGTATCTCCGGATTTGTGGCCACGACCAGCTCCTTATAGCTGGCCACCGCCTGGGCCAGGGCATCGCTTGTCTGCGCCAGCTTCTGCTCTGACTCAGCAAGCGCTTGCCTCAGGAGAGCCATCTCCCCGTCTTTATTCACCAGCGCCTGCTCAAGTTCCCTAATAGCGGCCTCTTTGGAGGCAAGCTCCCTGGCCAGGGCTTCCTTCTCCTGCTTCAGCCTCTCTAGTTCGCCTCTCAGCGCTTCCAGCTCATCCGTCAGTTCGCTTTCTTCATCAGCCACGATACTAGCCTCCTCGGATTATTCCTCAACGCCCTCCCCCTGAGACAGCGCCCTCTCTCTCCGCTCATTTCTGGTGGGCTTGGCGTTAAGCTCTTTATTCATCCTGAGAATGGTCTCTCGTTCCTCAAGCCATCTCTTGAACTCATACTCTGGGTCTCTGATGCCGAGCTCGTCCATGGCCCTTCGCCGCGAGTGGATGCCCGATTGAACCAGAGCCTGCTCGTTGTTTACCTGGCGGGCGATGTCCTGAGGCAGGACCGGCCCCCAGACCACCCGCAGGTGACTATCACCAAAGCTCTCACCCTGATATTTCTCCAGGAGCTTGAGGATCATCTCACTGCGCCGCTTATAAACGGCGGTGCGGATGATTCGTTTCCTTCTCACCTTCTGTAGTAGCGGATGAAGCTCAAGCTCAAGGGCCACCCCGGATAAGTCCCGCTCCGTGCCGCCAAAGGCAGAGCGGGGCGATTCCGAGATGTCATGCAGGGTCCGGTAGAGCAAATCGATATAACTGATATGGAGATTGACGCCACCCCCTTGGAGTAAATCAAGTAGGTAGGCTTTGGCGTCCTCGGGCAGATTCCACACCGCCCCGGGTCTCACAGCAATATCCTCGGATTCCTCCACATTCTCCAGCACCGCGATGGGATTACCGGATAGCTCCAAGATGCGGGAAAGCTGGCTCATTGCTCGGTTTAACTCCCGCTGCGATTCCATAATCTGAGGTAGGTCAGATATCCCCCAGAATTTTTTGGGCTCACGGAGGTTGGGGTAGATAATGAAGGGGATAAACCCGTAGGGATTGGGCTTTTTCTCCACCAGGGCGTTATCCAGATAGAGCTCAAAGTCCTGCGCCGTCCACAGCTCAACCACGGTCGCCGTCTTGCCCCTGGGCTTAACCTGATAGAGAAGTTCCACTTCCTCCGCAGACAAGCTGTATTTGGAGGCGACCCGCCATACCTGGGAGGTATCATCCCCCAGCCACCAGGCATAGATGCCCTGAACATCGGGAGCGGTCACCTTGACCTTCTTCTCCACGGGGTCCCAGATGACCTTATAACAGGCGTCACCCAGTATGGCGCAATCAATCTCCGTCTCCAGGTCCAGCTGCTCCAGGTTATTATCCTCATAGACCCGGTACAGGGCTGCCTCCGCCCTCCGGGCCCTTTCCCTGGCCTCCTCCGAGTCCTCCACAGCGTCAACGGCGAAATTTAAGCCTGACATGAGATATGAGGTGATTTTATCAATGAAGACCTTGGCATAGTTGAAGGTCAGGCGTCTCTCCCCCCACCTCTCCCGGCCTGGCCACTGCCGACCATGGTAAAAATCAAGTAGCTCTTTATAGCCCCTGATGCGCTCTAAGTCCATTCGCGCTAACTGCGCAATTATCGTCTCATTCATCCCTGAATAGGTCTCCTTTATTACTCAAAAGTATCCCCTTCCCTCTTTGTCCTTGCTTCAAGCGCATTTTTCAGTGCTCGCTGCACCGTCCTGGGGCTCACCCCAAACATCAATGCCAGCTCCTTCACCCCTTTACCCTGGCTGATAAACAGCCGGGATATCTCCCGGTCTCGCAATTTCTTCAGCCAGCGCTGCCTGCCCCGGGGCTGCTCATAGACACACTGGGGAAACGGGCACGCAAGGCAGGAATCGGCCAGGTCACAGCCCTCATCTTTATACTGGCAGTACTCAGGTGGCAGGTCTGGCTCATCTTGGGCAAGGTCTCCTTCATTTAGTGATTTGGCTTCAAAATCGCCCGCGTCACGCAACTCTGGCACCATGGCCCACCTCTTAGAAACTGACAATGACAAAGTAGCACATATGTTCTATTACAGTCAATAAGTTTTTGTCACCATTTTTCCTTGACAGTTTGCCAGCCGTGTTGCTAGTATCATAGGGGAGGCATCCTGCCCGATTTCCAGAAAGGCAAACAAAATGGCGCCGAAACGAGATTACTATGAGATTCTGGGGGTACCCAGAAACGCCACCAATGAGGAGATAAAGAGAGCTTACCGCCGGCTGGCCTTCAAGTACCACCCGGACCACAATCATGATGATGGTGCCGAGGAGAAGTTCAAAGAGATCAACGAGGCCTACGAGGTGCTCTCCGATGCCAGTAAGCGTGCCACCTATGACCACTTCGGCCATAGCGGCACCGATGGCTTCTTCACCCGGGGCTTTGAGGGCTTTGACTTCGGTGGCTTTGGGGATATCTTTGATGCTTTCTTCAGCGGCATGACTTATGCCGCCCGCCATGCCCCCCAGCGGGGGGCAGACCTGCACTCCAAGCTCACCATCTCCTTTGAAGAGGCCGCCCTAGGCTGCGAGAAAGAAATAGGTATCAGGCGCATTGAACTCTGCTCCCTCTGCCACGGCACCGGTGCCCGGCCGGGCAGCCAGCCCAGCCGATGCCCCCACTGCGATGGCACCGGACGGGTGCGCAGGGTGGAGCGTAGCCTCTTTGGCCGTTTCATCAATACCACTATCTGTGAGCAGTGCCAGGGTGAGGGCAAGGTCATCACCGAGCCCTGCCCGCAATGCCGGGGCGCAGGCAGAGAAAAGCGAGAGCGGCGCATTTTCGTTGAGATCCCAGCTGGGGTGGAGGATGGCTCCCGAATACGCTTAAGCGGCGAGGGCGATGCCGGGATGAGGGGCGGCTCTCCAGGTGACCTCTACGTGGCCATATCCGTGCTGAAGCACGAGCTCTTCACCCGGCAGGGTGACGACGTCATCTACGAGCTACCGCTCAATTTCGCCCAAGCTGCCCTCGGGACTGAGGTGGAGGTTCCCACCCTCTACGGAAAGACCAAGCTCCACATCCCGCCGGGCACGCAGAGTGGTGAAGAGTTCCGCCTGAAAAATAAGGGCATCGCGCATCTGCGCCGCAACGGGCGCGGCGACCAAATAGTGAGATTGCGGGTGGTTACTCCCAAGTCGCTGACCAAGGAGCAGCGCCGGCTCTTTGAGCAGCTGGCCAGCACCCTAAGCCCCAGGAAAGAGAAAGATAGGTAAGCCGCCACCTAGACGGATGAAGAGCGCCGGTGCCGGCTAAATAAGGAGAACAACCTCCACCGCCGCCCGGCGAGCTCGTGCCTGGCGTTCCCCCCCATCATCTCCGCCGCCACCTCACGCGGGTCAGCGTTCTCATACAGCACCCGGTAGACCCTCTCCGTAATCGGCATCTCTAGCCCCAGCTTGTGAGCCAGGTTGCGGGCCACCAGAGTGGTGGGCACTCCTTCAGCAACCCCGCTCATTGAATTGATGATCTCGGTCACCGAGCGCCCTTTGGTCAGCTCCACCCCAACGTAGTGGTTGCGGCTCAACGGGCTGGCGCAGGTAGCGATGATATCACCCAGGCCCGCTAGCCCAGAGAAGGTGAGCGGATTTGCCCCCAGGGCCACGCCGAGAGCGGTTATCTCGGTCAGCCCCCGGGTCATAAAGGCGGCCTTGGCGTTGTCACCATAGCCCAGCCCATCGGCGATGCCCGCACCCAGGGCGATGATGTTCTTTAGGGCGCCCCCCAGCTCCACCCCAACGACATCGGTATTGGTGAAGACGCAGAGGTTGGGCGTGGTCAGCAGCCGCTGGACTCTTCTAGCCACCGAGCTATCCTCAGCAGCAGCCACGGTGGCCGCGGGTAGGCCGCGCAGAATCTCCCGAGCCAGATTGGGGCCGGAGAGCACGCAGATATTGGCGCGAAAACGCGGGTTTATCTCCTCAGCGATTATTTGTGACATACGCTTGCCACTGCCAATCTCCAGGCCCTTGGCGGCGCTTATCACCAGCATTGACTTATCGAGATAGCCTGCCACCAGCTTTATGTTCTGCCGCATTGATTGCGAGGGCACCACCAGAATTACCGCCTTGGCCCCATCCAGAGCTTTGCTTAAATCGTGGGTGATGTGCAGCTGGGGAGGGAAGGTGATATCCGGGGCCAACTCCGGGTCAGGCCCGTTATCCCGCAATTCAGCCGCTTCTTCCTCTGTCCGCGCCCACAGCTCAACCTCTATCCCCTTCTGCGCCAGAATTATGCTCAGGGTGGTCCCCCACATGGTGGTGCCGATGATGGCGATTTTAAGCATATCCTATCCCCATATTGTCCAGACAGCGCTGGCAGACTTCGGCTTAAGGCCTGGGCGGCACGGCTGACCTGCTTATCTCAACTCTCTCACCGAGCCGGCGCTCGGTGCCGGCCAAGAGCCGGCTGATGTTGTCCCGATGCACGACGATGATGAAGATGGCGCCAATCAAGGCGTAAATAAGATACTCCACGGGATAGCCATTCACTATGGTGAGGGGCACCAGTATGGTGTAGCTCCCCACCGCCCCAGTGATCGAGCCCAGTGAGGCATACCTGGTCAGGCTGGCCCCGATGATGAGCACCTCACCACCAAACAGCGCCGCCAACGGGCACAGGGCCAATAGCCCGCCGAAGAAGGGGGCCACACCCCTCCCCCCATGAAACTTGAGGAATACCGACCACTTGTGTCCGGCCATGGCGCATAAGGCCGCGGCCACCTGACCGCTCCTTGCCAGCCACAGGCTGGACTCGCCCACCAGCAAATACTCGTGGCCAAAGAGGAACCCGGCGAAGGTTACCGCCGCTACCCCCTTTAGCAGATCAAGGATAACCGCCAGCGCCGCCGCTTTCTTCCCGGCCACGCGCATGACGTTGGTCGCCCCCATCTTGCCGCTGCCATACCGGGTGACATCCACCCCGGC
>Ga0180910_195_pt1 | contig 10998 bp, 8 predicted proteins | sample Deesub1362A_J573_FD_124272 | JGI IMG/M metagenome (GOLD analysis project Ga0180910, IMG submission 124272) | Dehalococcoides sp. JdFR-56 | reverse complement strand
TTCACCGGAGAACAGATAGGCTGGATGACAAAGGTGTCCCGCTGGCGCACGTTCTCCAGAATGCGAACAAAGATATTCTCGTTGCTGAACTGAAAGACCTCGCTCTGCCCCAAGGGTATGCCCAGGTATTCCACCACCGCCTGGGCAAGGTCAGGGTGAGCATTACCAGTGAACACCTTCAATTCATCCATCGGCTACTGTCTCCTTTGCCATTATTTTTATATTCAATATGATTATAGCACTATTGCTGGCCGACCTCACCCCCGCGCCTCGTTTGAAGAAAGACCTTCCCGCTGTTATAATTTACTAGGCGGAAGGAGGCCGCTTGAGCCATGGCTCTGATGACCCAAGAGCAATATTACCAGTCGCTGGCAGATTTGCGCCCGACGGCCTATATCCTGGGAGAGAAGGTGGCAACCCCCTATGAGCACCCACTAATCAAGCACATGGTGGCCGGGGTGGCGCAGACCTATGCCCTGACCCAGGAGCCGGAGGGCAGAGAATATCTCGTCGCCAAGTCCAGCCAGACTGGTGAGGAAGTCAGCCGCTTCATCAAGTTCTACGAGAGCCGAGAAGACCTCTTGGCCAAGGTCAGGATGCTCAAGTTCCTGGCCCAGAGAATCGGCACCTGCTTTATGCGCTGCACCGGCATGGACGCGATTAACGCCGTTGGCATTGAAACCTACAATTGTGACCAGAAGTACGGTACCGATTATCACCAGAGATTTCTCAACTTCATCCGGCATATTCAGAAGCATGACCTCGCCATCTTCAGCGGCGTTACCGATGTCAAGGGGGACCGGTCACTACGCCCATCACAGCAAAAAGACCCTGACGCTTACGTGCACATCGTGGCCAAGAATGACGATGGCATCATCGTCAGGGGTGCCAAGATACATCAGACGGGCTCCCTCTGCGCCCACTGGGGGCTCATCGTTCCCACTAGGGAGATGCAGGAGCAAGATAGAGACTATGCCGTCTGCTTCGCCATCCCGGTGGATGCGGAGGGGGTGGTTCACGTTTACGGCAGAGGCACCCTGGAGGCCAGAGAGCTTGAGGGCTGCGACCTGGGCAATATCGCCTACGGCAAATTCGCCACCATGGTGCTCTTCAAAGACGTCTTTGTGCCCTGGGAGCAGGTGTTCCTCTGCGGCGAGTACGAATTCGCCGGCCCCATGGTGAGGAACTTCGGCAACTTCCACCGCCACTCCCATGGTGGCTGCAAGTGCGGCATGGGCGATGTCATCATCGGTGCCGCGGCGCTGGCCGCCGAATACAACGGGCTGCCCAAGGTATCCCACATCAACAATAAGCTAGCCGAGATGCTTAAGACCACAGAGGCCATCTATGGCTGCTCCATCGCCGCCTCGGTGGAGGCACAGCCAACCCCATCCGGCATCTATACGGTGGACCCGGTGCTGTCAAACACCTCCAAGCTCTACGAAGGTAAGGAGCTGCATGAGGTGGTTCGCATGATGATCGAGATCGCCGGCGGCCTGGTGGCTGACTTTCCCTCGGAGAAGGACATGGCCAACCCAGAGATCGGCCCGCTGCTCCAGAAATACCTCAAGGGCGCGGAGGATGTATCCACCGAGGACAGACTGCGCCTCTACCGATTGATTGAGCGGCTCGCCTTTGAAAGCAGAGACATTGTCTCCAATATCCATGGCGCCGGCTCCCCGGAGACGCACCGACTGACCATACTGCGCCACGCCGATATTGACTCAAAGAAGCAGCTGGCCAAGAGGCTGGCGGGCATCAAAACTTGACAATTCATCCTCCCCTCTTTATAATGCTAACAGAAGATTTCCCCCCACCAAAAAACTTGACACTTAAGGCTTTTCTATATAAAGTGCTCCCCGGAAGTTTGATGGTCTTTGTCACAGAAGCCCAACCCAGATCACTCGCAGCCTGCGGAGAAGGAATTTTTCAGAGTTTGGTTCCTTGATGCCGAAGTATATCTTTGTCACTGGTGGTGTGGTTAGTTCCGTGGGAAAGGGTATAACTGTCGCCTCTATGGGAACCATTCTCAAGAGTCGTGAGCTCAGCGTCTCCGTTCAGAAGCTGGACCCATACCTCAATGTTGACCCGGGCACGATGTCCCCCTATCAGCATGGGGAGGTATTCGTTACCCAGGATGGTGCCGAGACCGACCTTGACCTGGGCAACTATGAGCGCTTCATCAACACTGAACTTACCGCCGATTCCAATGTTACCTCAGGGCAAATTTACAGCGCCGTTATCGCCAAGGAGAGGCGGGGCGATTTCCTCGGCGGCACCATCCAAGTGGTGCCCCACGTTACCACCGAGATAAAGGACCGCTTCAAGCGGCTCGCCCAGAGGTCCAAGGCTGAGGTGATTCTGATTGAGGTGGGCGGCACCGTGGGTGATATTGAGGGGCAACCTTTCTTGGAAGCCATCAGACAAATGCGCAATGACATCGGGCGGGACAACGTGCTCTACGTTCACGTTACCCTGCTCCCCTACCTCCACTCAACCCAAGAGCTCAAAACCAAGCCCACCCAGCACAGCGTCAATGAGCTGCGCCGCATCGGTATTCAGCCTGACATCATCATCTGCCGTAGTGACTTCCCCATTCCGGAAAGCATCAGGGACAAGATATCCCTGTTCTGTGATGTGGAGCGCCAGGCGGTCATCCCCCTGCCCACCGTGTCTTCCATCTATGAGATACCGCTGATTCTGGAGGAGGCTGGGCTGGGGCAGCTGATTGTGGATAAGCTTGGTCTGAGAAAAGCTAAGAAAGCTGACTTAAGCCAGTGGCGGGAACTGGTGGAACGCCTGAAAACACCCCGTGAGCCAGTCAATATCGCCCTGGTGGGCAAATACGTGGAGCTGAGCGATTCCTACTTCTCGGTTCGTGAGGCGCTGTGTCACGCCGCCCTCTATCATGACCGGGAGCTCAATTTGATCTGGGTTCATTCTGAGGACCTAGAAAAAGATGGCACTGACTCGCTGCTGCGCTCCGCCCAGGGCATCATTGTCCCCGGTGGCTTCGGCATCAGGGGTATTGAGGGCATGGTCAAGGCGGCCAATTACGCTCGGACCAATGAAATCCCTTACCTTGGACTCTGCCTGGGGATGCAGGTTATGGTGATCGAGTTTGCTCGGCATGTGCTGAAATCGCCCAAGCCGAACTCCACGGAGTTTGACCCCAATACCCCATACCCGGTTATTGACCTTCTGCCTGAGCAGAAGAAAGTGAAAGCCAAGGGGGGCACCATGCGTCTGGGCAATTATCCCTGCCAGCTGCTCCCCGGCAGCCGGGCGGCCAAGGCCTACGGGCAGAGCCTGGTTTACGAGCGCCACCGGCACCGCTTTGAATTCAATAATGAGTTCCGCGACACTCTGGAGAAGGCGGGATTGGTTTACAGTGGGCTATCGCCAGACGGGAGGTTGGTTGAAATCTGTGAGCTAGCCAACCACCCCTGGATGGTGAGCTGTCAGTTCCACCCTGAGTTTGGCTCCCGCCCCAGTCGCCCCCACCCCCTCTTCCGTGACTTCATCGGGGCGGCCAAAGAGGTACTGCGAGAGGGGGCGCAACCGCCACTGCCCCTGGCCGCGGAGAAGTGAGGAGGAAATGCGCATCTTTCTGGATACTGCCAATATTGACCAGATAAAACAGGCGGCCAAGCTCGGCATCATCAGCGGCGTCACCACCAACCCCACCCTGCTCTCCAAGGAGAACACCGCCGACTATGAGAGCGTGGTCAAGACCATCTGCTCCATCGTCAGCGGCTCGGTTTCGGCTGAAGTGCTCGCCGAAGATGCCGAGGGCATGATCAAGGAAGGCCGTATTAAGGCTTCCTGGGCACCCAATGTCGCCGTCAAGATACCGGCCACCGCCGCCGGGATTGAGGCCACATCAACCCTGAGCAAAGAAAATATCAAAGTCAATATGACGTTGTGTTTCTCCCTAAATCAGGCGCTTTTGGGAGCGCTGGCGGGTGCCACCTATGTTAGCGCTTTCGTCGGCCGGCTGGATGACGCTGGGCATGATGGCATGCAGCTGATAAAGGACATCGTGGAGGTGTTTGCCCATTACCAGCTACCCACCCAGGTGATCGCCGCCAGCATCCGCCACCCCCTACACTGCGTCGCCGCCGCCAAGGCGGGGGCGCACATCGCCACGGTTCCATATAGTGTGCTAATGCAGATGATAAACCACCCGCTTACCGACGTCGGCATCAGCCGGTTCCTGGCTGACTGGCGGCGCGTCTCATCACCAGAGAAAGGGAAATAGACCCCCTCCTCGGCCGAGCAGGGGGACTTGAGAGTGAGGTTACACCATGAACATTGAGGAACTGGAAAGCAAAAGCAAAGACGAGCTGATGGCGCTGGCCAAGGAAAAGGGCATCGCCAGCCATGATGGCCTGAATAAACAGGACCTTATCATGCTCCTACTCAAGTCAGAGATCGAACAGGAGGGGCACACTTTCTGTCATGGCATCTTGGAGATCATGAGCGATGGCTACGGCTTTTTGCGGCAGGAGACTCTGCTGCCCACCCCAACCGATGTCTACATCTCCCCCTCCCAGATCCGCCGCTTCGGCCTGCGCAACGGGGATATGGTCATCGGACAAGGCCGACCGCCCAAGACCAATGAGAAGTACTATAGTCTCCTCCAGATAGTGGCCATCAACAATCTCAATCCGGAGCTGGCCAAGGAGCGGCCCCACTTCGGCGCGCTCACCCCCACCTTCCCCGACAGATTGATCAACCTGGAACACTCGCCCGAGGAGATATCCACCCGTCTGCTCAACCTCATCGCCCCTATCGGCCGGGGGCAGCGGGGCTTAATCGTATCTCCGCCCAAGGCCGGCAAGACGATGCTGCTCAAAGCCATCGCCAACGCCACCATGGCCAACTACAATGACATTCACCTCATCGTGTGCCTCATTGGTGAGCGCCCGGAGGAAGTTACCGATATGAAGCGCTCGGTCAGGGGAGAGGTGATCAGCGCCACCTTTGATGAGATGGTGGAAAACCAGACCCGGGTGGCTGAGCTGGCGCTGGAGAGAGCCAAGCGCATCGTGGAAAGCGGCAAGGATGTCCTCATCCTCCTTGACGGCATCACCCGCCTCACCCGGGCCTATAATCTAGCCATGCCTCCCAGCGGCCGAACCCTGTCCGGCGGCATTGACCCAGCCGCCCTGCACCCCGCCAAGCGCTTCTTCGGCGCGGCGCGCAACACCGCCGAGGGCGGCAGCCTGACCATCATCGCCACCTGCCTCATTGATACCGGCAGCCGTATGGACGAGCTCATCTACGAGGAGTTCAAGGGAACTGGCAATATGGAGCTCCATCTGGACCGCAGGCTATCCGAGCGCCGCATCTTCCCGGCCATGGACATCCAGCGCAGCGGCACCAGACGAGAGGAGCTGCTCATCGATGAAAACAGCCTGAACAAGATATGGCTGCTGCGGCGCATGGTAGCCATGATCGCCTCTGACTCCAGCAACTTTGTTGAAGCCACCGAGCGGGTCCTAGACCGCCTCCGCAAGACCAAAACTAACGCCGAGTTTCTGGAGAGCCTGAATAAGGAAATGTAACGCTTGCCCCTAAATAGAGAGAAGGGACTCCCTCCGCAGGGAAAGGAAGAGGGAGCCGGTGGCATGAATAAAGAGCTTGAAGCTAAAAGGAGGCGCCTTCCCCCAGGACTTGGAGCTGGCTTGATGGTGGGCTTGTTCTTCGGCGTCTCCTTATTTATTCGGGCGTATCTCCCCTATGACCATGTCTTCAGCGGCGAATGGATAAAGTTTACCAGCGTGGATGCCTATTTCCAGATGCGCCTGGTGGATAACCTCATCCCCAACTTCCCCCGGCTCATGGACTTTGACCCGTACCTGCTCTATCCCTTCGGCATGCCCATTGACAATATCCACTTCTTCAATTGGCTGCTGGCAGGCGTCACCTGGGTGATCGGCCTAGGCTCCCCATCCCAGCACCTGGTGGATAGCGTGGGGGCCTATTTCCCCGCGGTTCTGGCCGCTCTCACCGTCATCCCCGTCTATTTCATCGGCAAGGAGCTCTTCGGCCGCTGGGCGGGGGTGCTCTCCGCTGGCCTAGTCGCCCTACTCCCCGGCGAATTCCTGGGACGCTCAATACTGGGCTTCACTGACCACCACATCGCCGAGGTGCTATTTACCACCACCGCCATGATGTTTTTGATTTGGGCGGTCAAGGCCTCACGGGAAAAAGGTTTAAACTGGAGCCACCTGCGTAGCCCGGATTGGACGCTTCTCGGCAAACCCATTATCTACAGCCTGCTGGCTGGTCTTTTCCTCGGGCTTTACCTCATCACCTGGATAGGAGGCCCTCTCTTCCTCTTCATCATCGCCCTCTACTTTGTGGTCCAGTTCATCATCGCCCACCAAAGAGGCGAGTCTGCTGACTACCTAATTCCAGTTGGCATTATCACTTTCCTAACGGCGCTGATAATATACCTGCCCTTTTCGCGCAAAGCGCTCACCGCGATGGCTCTGTCCGTGGCGCTGCTGGCCCCGGCCTTGCTCAGCTTTGCCTCCCATAGAATGAGGGCCTGGGGAATCAAACCGGCCTACTATCCGCTGGCTCTGGCCGGGTTAGGAGCGGTGGCGGTCGCTGTTATATATATTGTTTCCCCGTCCATGCTTGACAGCTTCCAAATCTTCACCTGGAGCGGCTCCCGCACCATACTTGAGATGCAGCCGCTGCTAGCGCCACGCGGTGAGTTCACCCTGGGGCTTGCCTGGGGCAACTTCAACACCAGTTTCTTTCTGGGCCTTATTTCCCTGGGCATCTTGCTCTACCTGGTCATTAAGCACGGCGATGCGGAGAAAAATCTCTTAGTAGTTTGGAGCGTGGTAATACTGCTGGCCACACTGGGCCAGCGCCGCTTCGCCTACTACTTCGCCGTCAATGCCGCTCTGCTCACCGGCTACCTCTCCTGGCAATTCTTGAAACTAGCCGGGTTCAAAGAGTCAGCGCCGGCCACAGCAACCTCCCCCCAGCAGCAGGCCAAAGCCAAAAAAACGAGAGTTCGTCTTACCACTCGCCACCTGAACATGGCGCTGGGGGTGGTGATCATCTTTTTCATCGTCTTCTTCCCCAATATCGGCCCGTCAGTCAGGGTTGCCTCACACCCGCAATTCGCCCCGGATGACGCCTGGATAAGTTCGCTTGTTTGGCTCAAGGAGAACACCCCTGAGCCATTTGGGGATTCCGATTTCTACTACCAGCGCTACCAGGCCCCACCACCGGAAGAGCGCTACCCATATCCCGAATCAGCCTACGGGGTGATGGCCTGGGTTGACTATGGCTACTGGATCGCCCGCATCGCCCACCGCCCGGTGAACCTCACCCCCGGGCCGGGGGGATTCTACGTGGCCACATTCTTACTATCTCAGGATGAGGACTCCACCCAAGAAACAAAGTGGGTCAACAGGTGGGAGAAAGAAATAATACCGGAAAAGGAAATTATCGAAAAGCTGGGCTCGGCCTACATCATCATTGACCAGCAAACGGCGACGAGCAAATTCTGGGCACTGGCCAGCTGGGCCAAAAAGGAACCGGGGGAGTTCTTTGATATCTACTACGTGCCCCAGGGAAACCAGCTCATGGCGATACGTCTCTTCCACCCGGCATACTACCGCTCTCTACTAGTGAGACTGTACAACTTTGACGGCCAGGCGGTAACCCCTGAGCAGTCAATCGTAATCTCCTATGAAGAGAAAATGGCCCCTGATGGCAAGCTGATCAAGGTGCTCACCGATGTCCAGAATTTCTTAAGCTATGAGGAGGCCAAAGCCTACATCGCCAGCCAGAAATCTGGGAATCACCGCATAGTGAGCGATAGCCCCTTTATCAGCCCGGTGCCCCTTGAGGCGCTGAAACACTACCAATTAATCTACCGCTCCAAGGAGTCGCTGCCGCAGCCAGGCGTGGGAGATGTCCCGACGGTAAAGATCTTCAAGTACCTGAAATAGGCCCCGGTGGCACTAGAAAGTTTGCTTGACAAAAAGGGCCAATTTTTTAATATTACAAAAAGAGGAANCAAGATGCAGATTAGGAAAACNTACAAAGAGGTGAATCCCGAGCTGCTCTACGCTGAGCTGAGGGATTTTGCCTTAAAGCAGGGGGCCATCTTATCCGAAGAGAAGCTGGAGACCTACGCCCTGCCCAGCGATACCTCATCCTTTATCACCCGCGGCACCTTGAGCTTCAAAATCGAGGAAAAGGGAAAGGAATGCCTCCGGGCCCACGTGGTCGGCTCAGTGAAGACAGAGACCAAGGTGATGCTGGATATTGATGAAAGCCTCTTCCCCCGAGAGAAGGTCTCGGCGCTGGAGGATGACCTGGACTTTATCTTCGGCACCTACGAGGTAAAGTAACCCTCATAACTCGGAGACCAGCCGGTACATGTCCTGATAAGCCTTGCCAAAGTCAGGGTTGGTTTTCTCCAACTCCTCTTTTAAGACCTTCATGCGGCGGACAAACTCCCCCCGGTCTTTGTTCCGCACCAGCTCAGCCCACTCCGCCACCTTACGCTGGAACAGGGCCTCAACCTCGGTGACGTGNGGCAGGCTCATCTGTATGGAGGCGTAAAGCTCCGGGTTTTCCGAAATCACGCTCTCCACCAGGGTCAGGAGNACCTTGTAGGTGATGCCNCCNACCGGCTCGGGNGGCCGTGGTTTATCGGCGCTGAGCAGGGTATCCGCCGCGACGATGGCGATAAAATGGGAAAGCCCCAAAATGAGGGCCATTTTTTGGTCGTGCTCCTCGGGGGTCATCAGGCTGACCCTGGCTCCTCTTGCCTCCAGATACCCTTTGATTTTCTGCGCTAGAGCGTTCTCTTCATCAGTGGTCGGGGTGAGGACAAAATTCTGGTTGGCGATACTTTTAGCACCGGGGCCAAACAAAGGATGGGCGCCGAGGATCTGCCCTGCTTTGAGATATTTATGCATCGTCTCCACGGGAAGCACCTTGATGGAGGTGATATCAATCACCATTTGCCCCGGCCTGATATGGGGGGCTATCTCCCGCACCACCCCCTCAAAGCTCTCTATCGGCACCGAGAGGAGAACGGCGTCAGCCTTCTTTACCGCCTCCACAGTGGAGGCCACCTCAACCCCCAGCTCCCGCCCCACCTCCAGCAGCTTGCTCTGGGTGCGGCCGCTGATGACCACCTCCTTGCCATCTTTGAGGAGGAAATGGGCAAACCACCGCCCCATCTTCCCGGCGCCACCAATTATGGCAATCTTCACCGGTCTACCTCACCGAGTCTTTTTCGCCTTGGGGTAGGAGCCAAGAACCTTGACGAAGATTGATATCTCCTCCAGGCTCTTAAGCGCCTCCCGGGCTGGCTCATCCTGGCGGTGCCCCTCAAAGTCGAGATAAAAATTGTACTGCCAAGGCTTCTGCCGCGTGGGCCTGGACTCAAGCTTGGTGAGATTCAGATTGCGGCAGGCGAACTCCCCCAAGGCCTGATACAGCGCCCCCGGTCTATCTTTGGTGGAAAAGACGATGGAGGTCTTGTCATCTCCCGAGGGGGGAGCATCCTCCCGGGAGAGGAGAAAGAATCGGGTGAAATTATTGGGGTTATCCTCTATCCCTTGGGCGATTATCTTCATGCCATAGATTTCGGCGGCCCGGGCGCTGGCGATGGCCGCGCTATCGGCTAACCCCTTCTCCCGGATCATCTTGACGCTGCCCGCGGTGTCATAAGTGGGGATCAGCTCAGCGTTTAAATGCTTTAAGAAACTGCGGCACTGGGCCAGCGCCTGCGGGTGAGAGTAAACTTTCCTGATGGTATCCAGCCCGGCGTCAGGGCCAGCGATGAGACAGTGAATCACCCGCAGCTCGGTTTCCCCACACACCCGCAGCGCCGATTCCAGTAAGAGGTCATAGACGCGGCTGATGCTCCCCTCCAGCGAGTTCTCCACCGGGACGACGCCAAACTGCACCCCCTCCTCCTCCACCGCCCGGAATACCTCCTCCAGCGTCTCGCGGGGCCTGATCTGGATGGAGGAGCCGAAAAATTGAAAGGCCGCCTCCTCGCTGTAAGCGCCAACCTCGCCCTGGAAAGCCACCTCTATCCCCTCAATGCTTTTGCAGGCGGCGATTATCCTCCCGTAGATGCTTTCAATATCCTCCTCGCTCAAGGCTATCCGCCGCTCGCGGGCCACGCGCTTGATATTCTCCAGCACCTGATTTTCCCTCTCCCTATCCTCAATCAGCCTGCCCGCCGCCCTCTTTTCCCGGCCGATCTCCTCGGCAATCTCCGCCCTCCGGCCAATGAGCTCAACGATTTGGGCATCAATCTCATCAATTCTCTTTCTTAAATCCTCCAGATTCATTTTATCACCCTCGGAATTAGTCCCGCCCTCAGGGCGAAGTCAGAGAGAACCACCGCCATCATGGCCTCAACCACCGCCACCGCTCTGGGCACAATACAAACGTCATGCCTGCCTTTTATCTCCAGGCTGACCTCCTCCATCCTCTGGATATCAACCGTGGGCTGGCTTCGGGCGATGGAGGCGGTGGGCTTAACCGCCACCCTGACCACGATGGGCATGCCGGTGCTGATGCCACCGAGTATGCCACCGGCGTTATTGGTCAGGGTGACTACCCGGCCCTCCCTGATGGCGAACGGATCATTATTCTCCGAGCCTCTTTTCCCGGCCACGGAGAAGCCAGCACCAAACTCAACCCCCTTGACCGCCGGGATAGCCAGCAGGGCTTTGGCCAGCTCCCCGTCCAGACTCTCAAAGACGGGCTCCCCCAGACCCACGGGGACGTTATGCGCCACCCCCTCAATAATCCCGCCCAGGCTATCGCCCTCCGCCCTCACCTTCTCAAGCAATCTGGTCATCTCCTCAGCCGCCTCCGGGTCGGCACACCGAAGCGGATTTCGGAGCGCATTTTCCTTGATTTGGGCAAACTCCCTGGGGCGTGCCCTCACGCCGCCGATCTCAATGGTATGCGCCAGAATCTCAACGC
>Ga0180910_155_pt1 | contig 11506 bp, 10 predicted proteins | sample Deesub1362A_J573_FD_124272 | JGI IMG/M metagenome (GOLD analysis project Ga0180910, IMG submission 124272) | Dehalococcoides sp. JdFR-56 | reverse complement strand
CTAGATTGTGGTTGTTGCGTGGCATTTTCCTCTCCTTGCTTTTCTAGGACAATTCGCCAATTGGCAAAAGCCACTTTCATTATAATTCGCCAAATGTCAAACTGTCAATATCACTTTGGCGGGACAGACTTTAGCCCACTGTCCACATATTAGCTTAATCCCCCCAGATTAATTGGCCATTAAAATCTCGCTGAAATCGCATAAAAATTCAGGGTTTGCCCACGCCCATGACAGCTTCAAAATTTTTCTTGACAGGGGTGATTTCTAATGACTAAAATGGGAGGTGGAAACCCCTTCTAGCTCCGGCTTTGAAGATAAAGTGTGGTTTCAGAAGGAGGTTGATGCTATGTGGCCGAGGTAGTGGCGAGCGAGAACGAGAGCTTCGAGAGTTTGCTCAAGCGGTTTAACAAGAGAGTCCAGCAGACTGGCATTCTCTCGGAGCTGCGCCGTCGGGAGCACTACGAGAAGCCCAGCGTGCGGCGCAAGCGGAAAAAGGCCGCCAAGAGACGCAGCGTGGCCCGGGCCATGAAAAGGTAGTTGAACCCGCAGCAGATATGGGAGAAGCAAATCTGAAACAGAAGCTGACCGATGACCTCAAGCAGGCGATGCGGAGTGGGGATACGGTAAGGCGTTCTGCCCTCCGCTTGCTTTTGTCAGCTATTGGCAATGCCGAGATCGCCCGCCAGAGGAGCCTGGATGATGCCGATATCCTGGGCATTATCGCCAAGGAGGTCAGACAGCGCCGTGAGAGCATTGAGGCCTTCAAGCAGGGAAACCGTCAGGACCTGGTGGACCAGGAGGAGGCTGAGCTGGCCGTTCTTCAGGAGTATCTGCCGCAGCAGATGACGCGGGAGGAGATCGTGGAGGCGGCGCGCAAGGTCATCGCCGAGGTGGGCGCCGAGGGCCCAGGGGATAAAGGCAAGGTGATGCCCAAGCTCATCGCCGAGCTCAAGGGCAGGGCGGATGGGCGTGAGATAAACGCGGTGGTAAGTGAGTTACTCAGCTCATGAGCCTTCTATCAGGTACTAGAGCCAGACCTTTAAGAGGGGCGAGTCATGCCCCTCTTTTTATTCGGCGTAAGGTAAAGAGCGGATGCAGCGGATAGAAGTTCGTCTCAAGCGCCACCTGCCGGATGCCAGGGGAGAAGGTCTGGTCAAGGACATCCATGACCTGGGCATAACCAGTGTGCGCAGCGTTCGCGTGGTGGATATCTACTGGCTGGATGCCGATTTAACCTCTGAGGAGCTTGACTTGATTGGGCGCTCCCTGCTGGCGGACCCGGTGACGCAGGAATACGTCATCAAGCAGAGTTCCCGGGATGAGGATGAGACCAGCCCCAGCTATCACACCGTTGAGGTTGCCTATAACCCTGGGGTCACTGACCCGGTTGAGGATAGCGTGCTCAAGGCCATTCGGGACCTGGGGGTTGAGTGGGTCAGGGCGGTCAAAACCTCCAAGCGCTATCTCATTCAAGGGGAGATAGACCAGCCGCAGCTTGAGCTCATCTGCAGCCGGCTGCTGGTAAACCCGATTATCCAGCACGTCGTGGTGGGGGAGCAATTTGAGTTCCCCCAAAACCCTGAGTACCGCTTCAAGCGGGAGGAGATAGATATTCTGGCCACGGATGGGGCGGAGCTTGCCCGGCAGTTCGGCTTTTCTCAGGAGGAATTTCAGGCGATACGGGATTACTTCCGGCGGCAGGGGCGTAACCCCACCGATGTTGAGCTGGAGACACTGGCGCAGACCTGGTCGGAACACTGTGTCCACAAGACGTTTAAGGGCCGGCTCACCCTTGACGGGAAGACGATGGATAACCTGCTCAAGAGCACGGTGATGAGGGCGACCAAGGAGCTAAATAAGCCGTGGTGTCTCTCCGTCTTTGTGGATAACGCCGGGGTGATTGATTTTGACGGCCGCTGGGCGCTGTGCTTCAAGGTGGAAACGCACAACCATCCTTCGGCGGTGGAGCCATATGGCGGTGCCGCCACCGGGATAGGTGGGGTGATCCGTGACCCCTTGGGCACCGGGCTGGGGGCCAAGCCGATCTTAAACACGGATGTCTTCTGCTTCGGTCCCCCTGATTTACCCTATGAGAGATTGCCTCAGGGTGTGCTGCACCCGCGGCGTATGTTCAAGGGAGTTCGGGCGGGAGTGGCAGACTACGCCAACCGCCTGGGTATACCCACCCTCAATGGCGCTGTCCTCTTTGATGAGCGCTATGTGGCCAATCCGCTGGTCTACTGTGGCACCCTGGGGCTACTGCCCAAGGAGGTGGCCCAGCGCGGTAAGCAGCAGGCGGGTGACCTGGTGGTCTTGGTTGGTGGCCGAACCGGCCGCGACGGCATCCATGGCGTTACCTTTGCCTCAGAGCAGCTTACTGAAGAGTCAACGACCACTTCCTCAAGTTCGGTGCAGATCGGCAATCCCATCGTGGAGAAGAAGCTGATTGACATCCTGCTTCAGGCCAGAGACCGCCGGCTGTACTCCAGGATAACCGATTGCGGCGGGGGTGGCCTCTCCTCGGCGGTGGGGGAGATGGCGGCGGAGACAGGGGTTCGGGTTGACCTGGAGAAGGTGCCCTTAAAATACGCTGGGCTTTCCTACACTGAGATCTGGATATCCGAATCTCAGGAGCGGATGGTGCTGGCTGTCCCCCCGGAACACATCGAGGAGCTACTCGAGCTATTTGCCAGTGAGGATGTGGAGGCAACTGTCATCGGCGAGTTCACCGATGACCGCAGGCTCAAGCTCTTTTATCAAGGGAACCTGGTCTGCGACCTTGAGATGGAGTTTTTGCATGAAGGTCGCCCTCAACTAGTGCGGGAGGCGGTGTGGCAGCCGCCGCAGCACGCCGAGCCTGACTTCGCCCCGCCAGCTGACTTGGGTCAGCCTTTGCTTAAGATTTTGGGCTCGTGGAATGTCTGCAGCAAGGAATGGGTGATACGCCAGTATGACCATGAGGTGCAGGGAGGCAGCGTCCTAAAACCGCTGGTGGGTGCGCACAATGATGGGCCCGGTGATGCTGCCATCGTCCAGCCCATTTTGGACTCGGCGATGGGGGTGATTGTGGCCAATGGCATCAATCCCAAATATGCCGATATTGACCCTTACTGGATGGCGGCCTCAGCCATTGATGAGGCGCTGCGGCAAATCATCGCCGTTGGTGGCAGTCTGAACAAGGTGGCGCTATTGGATAACTTCTGCTGGGGGAGTACCAGCCGCCCGGAGATGCTGGGTGCCTTGGTCCGTGCTGCGCAGGCCTGCTACGATATGTCAGTGGTTTATGGGACTCCTTTTATCTCCGGCAAGGACAGCCTGAACAACGAGTTTGAATACGAGGGGAAGACGATATCCATTCCCCACACCCTGCTTATCTCGGCCATCGGGGTGATGGAGGATGTGAGCCGGGCGGTCTCCATGGACCTAAAACAGGCCGGCGACCTCATTTACCTCGTCGGCACTACACAAAATGAGCTTGGCGGCTCTGAGTATTTCCGGACTTGTGGTTTTATCGGCAATAGGGTGCCCAAGGTGAACCCCCAGCGTGCCAAGCAGCTGATGGATAATTTAAGTGCCGCCACTGGGAAAAGGCTGGTGAGAGCCTGCCATGATTTAAGCGATGGTGGTCTCGGCGTGGCCATCGCCGAGATGGCCTTTGCCGGCGGGCTGGGTGCGAACGTCCAGCTGAAATCAGTTCCCCTTGGTGAGCCGATAGCGCGGGATGATTTTATTCTCTTCTCGGAATCAAATAGCCGCTTTCTGGTTGAGGTGGCGCCGGAGAACAAAGATGAATTTGAACGGACGATGCAGGGCACTAGCTTTGCCCTCATCGGCGAGGTCACCGATAGCGGGATCCTGGAGATATATGGGATAAAAGGCAGAAAAATTGTGGCTCTTCCTATTAATGAGCTCAAGGAAGCCTGGCAGAGGCCGCTGAGGTGGTGAGGGATATGGTTAGGACGATTGTGCTGCGTGCCCCGGGGACAAACTGTGATGTGGAGACCGCCTTTGCCTTCCAGCAGGCGGGAGCCGAGGTGGCGCTGGTTCACGTCAACCAGCTGCTTCGGCGGGAGCAGCGACTTGTTGACTACCAGATAATGGTCATCCCTGGGGGGTTTACCTACGGCGATGACATCGCGGCGGGTAAGGTGCTGGCCAATGAGCTTAAATTAAAGCTGGGCGAGGATGTGATGCGCTTTTTTCAGGCCGGGGGGCTGATTCTGGGCATCTGCAACGGTTTTCAGGTGCTGGTGAAAGCTGGCTTTTTGCCTGAGCCAAATGGCGGTTCACCACGTTTGACCTTGACCAATAATGACTCCGGCAGATTTGAATGTCGGTGGGTGCATCTGGTGGTAAACGAGTCCAGCCCCTGCGTTTTCACCAAGGGGGTGGAGCGTCTCTACATTCCGGTGGCGCACGGCGAGGGGAAAGTGGTCGCTGACCCTGAGATATTGCCTGAATTGAACGTGGTGGCGCGTTACACGGATGAGCGCGGCGATACTAGTGCCGGCTATCCTCATAACCCCAATGGCTCGGTGGATAACATCGCCGGCATCTGTGACAAGTCCGGGCGTATTTTTGCCCTCATGCCTCATCCTGAGCGCCACATCCGCGGCACCCAGCACCCCCAGTGGACCAGGCTGGGCGCCAAGCAGTATGGGGACGGCTTCAAGATTTTCCAGAACGCGGTGAGGTGGGCGAAGGGGCTGTAAGCAAATTTGGGGAAGTCTTCTAAGCCAACGCCTTATTTAATTCCGCTTCCAGATAACTTGCTTTAGTCCCGGAATCTATTATCGCCCAAGGTAATTTCTGGCTCACGTCCCACCTCTGGTGAGCATAAAAATCGGTATCTAGCTGGCACTTTGCCACCGCCCGGCGCCAGCCGGCGAGCGACGCCTCTTCAATGTTGGCCAGCACCTCAGCCACTCTGCTGTCACCGCGGGCCAGGACCGCCTGAATCTGGCTCCAGGCAGGGCTCTCACTTTTGAGCTTGATTCCTTCTGGGGCCAGGCGGCTTCTGAGCCAGGCAAGGCGCTGGGTGAGCACCGGGAGTGGCGCCATGGGCAGGCGCTGGAAGGGGGTGCCTGCCTTGGGCACGAAGGGGGCGATATTGAGGATAAGACGGGTGCCGCGGCGCTGTTTATCCAAGACGGCCTTGCACTTGAGGGCAAGGTTGGCAAGTTCTGCTATGTCCCCATCGGTCTCCGAAGGCAGACCGATCATGAAGTAGAGCTTGAGCTGCTTTATCCCCAGCTCTGCCAGCTTGCCGATGGAGGCCAGGATATCCTCCTCGCTGATACCTTTTTTCACCACCTGGCGCAGGCGCTCCGAGCCAGCCTCAGGGGCGAGGGTGACTGTCCGGGCTCCTCCTCTAGCGATTTGCTCCAGCACCCCGGTGGGGAGGCGGCCGGCCCGCAGCGAGCTTAAGGAGAACTCAGCCCCCATCTGGTGCAGCCCGGCCAAGAGCTCCCCAAGCTGGGGATAATCGGAGACCGCCGGCCCCACCAGCCCCAGGCGCCGCCGGTATCTGAGCCCCTCTCTGGCCAGGGCGAGCAGCTTGTCCAGGGAGCGCAGGCGCATCGGTTTGAAGGCGGTGCTCACGAGACAAAAGCGGCAGCTCCAGTTGCAGCCGCGCTCCACCTCAATCAGATATAAATCGCCCAGCTCGGTATCAGGGGTCAGCACCACCGAGGTAACCGGGAAGTCATCCAGGTTCTTGGCCCACTGGCGTTTGATTTGGGTTTCTGGGGGCAGGGAAGGGACGTAGACGCCGGGGAGCCGGGCCAGCGCCTGGAGCAGCTTCTCCCGGCTCTCGCCGATGTTTTTGGCTAATAGGCGCAGCATGGCGGGGAGTATTGCCTCCGCCTCACCGATGCCCAGGCAATCAAAGAAAGGGGCTAGCGTCATGGGGTTGGCGGTAACGCAGGGGCCACCGGCGATAACCAGCGGGTAGCTCTCATCACGCTCCGCGGAGAATAGGGGTATGCCGCAGGCCTTGAGGATATGCACCACGTTGAAGTAGTCCAGCTCGTAGGAGATGGAAAAGGCCAGCACCGCGAAATGGGAGAGCGGGCGCCGCGATTCCAGGGATAAAGGAGCCTCTCCTTCCCAGAAGGCTCTTTCCCCAACCACGTCATCCTCCCTATTGAGCAGGCGGTAGAGGGCGTGAATTCCCAGGTTGGACATGCCCAGGTAGTAGGAGTTGGGGTAAATCAGGGCGATGGGTAGTCTCCCACCCCAGTCTTTGATGATGACGCCTTCTTCTCGGGAAAGAAGCTCTTTAGGACGAGGCTTGGCTCGGCTCGTTTTTCTCGTCTTTTCCCGGTTCATGGGCGTGGTTATGATTTCCAGCAGCCGTGCAGAAAACGCGCGTTGATGGAGATGACCCTATCGGCCACCTTGCGCAGCTGCTGCGAGGTTCCGCTCCGACCGAACAAGGCCACCTCAACGTGCTTGCCGCTGTCCTTCACCGCCTGAAGGGCAGGGGCGAAATCGCTGTCCCCGGCCACGAGAATCGCCACGTCATAGTTATCCTTGTAGGCGTGGGTCAGCATGTCAGTGGTCAGCTGCACGTCTATCCCCTTCTCATAGGGCGGGGCATTGGGCCAGTTGGAATAAACTAGGCGCCCCAGGCGGAGCTCGCTGTAAGGTATGGCATTGACACTGGCGAAGAATCTCTGCTGGTGGCGGAAGCGCTCGGGCTCTTCCTTAAAGCCTACCTTGGCATTGTAGTAGTAGATTCGGATCAGCTTGCGCCGCGCCAGCAGCTTGCGGCAGAACTTGCCGATGTCCAGGTCAGTTCTGCCAAAGATATTCTTAAGGGAGTGGTAAAGGTTACTCCCGTCAATGAATATCATCACCCTTTCCGCCATCTCTCACCTCCTTGTTTATCTTCCTTGGTCTCATTATAAAGCCTTTGCCCGGAAATTACGATAGCGGGAGTCTGGAGGGATAGAGAAGGGTGAGGTAGTAGCCTCTCGGCCTTGGTTGCGGATGGCTGAGTTCGGGTGCTATAATTGGCCAATAAAAAGCGCCGGAGGGAGATGATTGATGAGGCTGACCCGGGAAGAGGTGCTGCATATCGCCCGTCTGGCTCGGCTGGGTCTGACCGAGGCTGAGGTGGAGAAACTTCGCGAGCAATTATCCAATATTCTGGAGAACTTTGAGGTATTGCAGCAGGTAGATACCACTGATGTCCCTCCCACCGCCCAGGCGATTGACCTTCAGAATGTGATGCGGAGTGATGAGGTGGCTCCCTCACTACCTCAGAGCCAGATTCTGGCCAACGCCCCCCGCCGGGAAGGGGAGTACTTCCGCGTTCGGGCGGTGCTGGAGTGATATAAAATAGAAAGGACCGGGATTGAAAGCTAGCCCTGACCACCTGACCATTCACGAGGCCCATCGGTTGCTTCAGAGTAAGCAGCTCTCCTCGGTGGAGCTGACCAAGTCTTATCTCGAGCGCATCTCCCAGGTGGAGCCTCGGGTCCGCGCCTTTATCACCCTTACCGATGAGCTGGCATTGGAGCAGGCCCGAAAGGCTGATGAGCGCATTGCCAGCGGTGAGGCCACTCCCCTCACCGGCATCCCGGTACTAATCAAGGACGTGATCTGCACGAGAGGGGTACGCACCACCTGCGCCTCCAGGATTCTGGAAAACTTTGTCCCCATCTATGATGCCACCGTGGTGGAGAGACTGAAGAAATGCGGCGCTGTGCTCATCGGTAAAGCCAACATGGATGAATTCGCCATGGGCTCATCCACGGAAAACTCGGCCTTTTTTGTCACCCATAATCCCTGGGACTTGAGCCGGGTGCCTGGGGGGAGCAGCGGTGGCTCCGCAGCCGCGGTGGCGGCCGACGAGGTACCCTATGCCCTGGGCTCGGATACCGGAGGCAGCATCCGCCAGCCGGCTGGTTTCTGCAGCGTGGTGGGCTTGAAACCCACTTACGGCCGGGTGAGCCGGTACGGGCTGGTTGCCTTTGCCAGCTCCCTTGACCAGATTGGCCCCCTAACGCAGGATGTCACCGATTGTGCCCTGGTGTTGAACGCCATCGCCGGCTATGACGATAGAGATTCAACCTCGGTGCCTCACCCTCTGCCCGATTATACCCAGTCTCTGGTGGGAGACCTCCGCGGGCTTCGCCTCGGTGTGCCCAAGGAGTATTTCGTTGAGGGGATGCAGGCGGAGGTGGCCACCGCCATCAAAGCGGCCATTGCCAAGCTTGAGGAACTGGGGGCAGAGGTGGAGTGGGAGGTTTCCCTGCCCCATACCCCTTATGCCCTGGCGGTCTACTATATCATCGCCCCCTCTGAAGCTTCCGCCAATCTGGCCCGCTATGATGGGGTGAAGTATGGCTTTTCCTACCAGGCGGACAACATGTGGGAGTCAATGGAGAAGACCCGCCAGTACGGCTTTGGCGCCGAGGTAAAGAGGCGCATCATGCTGGGCACCTATGCCCTGTCTGCCGGCTATTACGAGGCCTGGTACCTCAAAGCCCAGAAAGTGCGCACCCTGATACGGTGGGAGTTTGCCCAGGCCTTTGAGCGCTTTGATGCCCTGATCACCCCCACCTCCCCCACCGTCCCCTTCAAGATTGGGGAGAGGGTGGATGACCCCCTCCAGATGTACTTAAGCGACGTCTGCACCCTGCCCATAAACATCGCTGGAGTTCCGGCCATCTCCATCCCCGCCGGCTTCGCTGGTAGCCTGCCCATCGGCATGCAGATTATCGGCAAGCCCTTCAGCGAGGAAACCATCCTCAAAATCGCCTACGCCTACGAACAGGCGACGGAGTGGCATAAGCGAAGGCCGAACATCTAAAAATGGGGAGTTTTTAAGAGGGGCTGGGTTGAATAACCTCAAAGTTGAGTGCTATTCAGGCTATACTTATGCGGAAAGGCCGCGCTCTTTTCAGTGGCAGGGGGTGGAATATGAGGTGGCGGAGGTAGAAAGAGCCTGGCAGGAACCGGGGGAGAGACATTTTCGGGTCAGAACCACTGGTAATAAGCGCTTCCATCTCTGCTATAATGAGGCCGGAAAGGAGTGGTCTCTGACCGAGCTGGTTTACCCGAGGTAGTCTCAGAAGGTAAGGCCTTTTTTCACATCCTTTCTGGCGCGCTCATCCCCATGAGGTGAAGGGTGCGGCTGAGGACAATCTTGGCTGCCTCAACCAGCTTCAGGCGTGCTTTGCTCAGCGCCTCATTCTGGGAGACGACGCGGCACTGCTTGTAGAAGCTGTGAAAGATGGTGGCCAGGTCCTGGGCGTAATAGGTGAGGTGGTGGGGCTCCAGGGTAGTAGCGATGGTTTCTACCAGTTCCGGCAAAAGCAGCATCTTGCGGATGAGCATTAGCTCTGGCTCCGTGGTGAGCAGGGAGACATCCCCATCACGGTGGTCAATCCCTCTTTCTTTGGCCACGCGCAGGATGCTGGCGATGCGGGCGTGGGCATACTGGACATAGTAGACCGGGTTATCCGCTGATTGTTTTTTAGCTAGCTCTAGGTCAAAGTCCATCTGGCTATCGGCAGAGCGGGAGAGGAAGAAGAAGCGGCAGACATCGGGGCCCACCTCCTCCACCAGCTCGCGCAGGGTGATGATATCGCCGCTGCGCTTGGAGACACGCACTATCTCCCCGCCCCGGCGCAGGGTAACCATCTGGGAGATGATCACCCTAAGCCGCTCCGGGTCAATGCCCAGGGCGCTGACCACCGCTTTCATCCGTGAGACATGGCCCAGATGGTCAGCTCCCCAGATATTGATCACGGTGTCAAATTTGCGCTTGACAAACTTATCATAGTGGTAGGCGATGTCGGTGGCGAAATAGGTAGGCGAGCCATCACTGCGTATCACCACGTTGTCCTTATCCTCACCCAGGGCGGTGGAGACAAACCAGGTGGCCCCCTCCTTTTCGCTGATGTAACCACCTTGTTTCAGCAGCGAGAGCGCCTCCTGGTACTGGCCGTTACTGAAGAGGCTGCGCTCGCTGAACCAGACGTCAAAGCTCACCCCCAAGAGTTCAAGGTCGGCTCTTATCTGGCTGATTATCCTCTCCAGGCCCAGCTCGCCGACCAGGTTAACGGCATCTACCTCAGAAGACAGGTGGAGAAATTTATCACCGTGCTCGGCCACAATCTCCTTGGCCAGGTCAATCATGTAGTTGCCCAGGTAGCCGTCTTCGGGCACCTCGGCCTCAAGGCCCAGGCATTGCTTGTAGCGGGCATAGAGCGAGCGGCGGAAGGCGTCTATTTGGCTGCCCGCGTCATTGATGTAGTATTCCTTCTCCACCCTGTAGCCGGCGGCGGCCAGGATATTGGCCAGGGTGCTTCCCAGAATGGCGCCACGGCCATGCCCCACGTGGAGTGGCCCGGTGGGGTTGACGCTGACGAACTCGATCTGTATTCTCCTTCCCTCCCCCAGCTCAATATCGCCGTAGCCGTCACCGGCGACGAGGATTGACTCAACTTGACTAGCCAGCCAACTGCTTTTTAGGGTGAAGTTGATGAAGCCGGGCGGCGCCACCACCGCTTGCTCGACCTCAGGGGTGGGGGCGAGGTGTCCCACGATGTCATTGGCGATGGCTAGGGGGCTTGTCCCGGTGGCCCGGGCAAGTTTCAAGGGGAGGCTTGAGGCATAGTCACCGTGTTCTGCATTCTGCGGGCGCTCGATTATCACCTCGGGCAAGGTGACCGAAGGCAGCTTGCCCGATTGCTGTACCTCGGCGACGGCTTGAGTTAGCAGCTCGGCGAGTTTGCGTTTCAGCATCGGTTTCCTGCTCTCCGTTCCTTGGCGGGATTTCTCAGGATGACTTACCGCTGAATTATAGCATACTTTGCTCTGGAAGAGGTAACCTCCTTGCTTTGAGGAGCAAGATAGACGGGGCTCTTGTCTATCTTGAGAATTTGTTTTCCCCTCTCCTTATTAACCTGGGGAGGTATTGACAAACGATGGGCATAGTAGTATATTTAATATGGCATGAGGAAACTAAGCACATAAGGCAAGACCTTGGTGATTTGAGCCAAGCGGGGCGGCTTGGTGCTCATCACCAAGTCGCCTTATTATGTGCCGCACCTTAACAATAGAATAGAGGACTAATATCAAATCTGAAGCAGGTCAAGCGGGTAAGGGCGCACGGTGGATGCCTTGGCATCAAGGGCCGAAGAAGGGCGTGGCAAGACTGCGATAAGCCTCGGTGAGCTGTCGAGCAAGCTTAGCCGGGGATTCCCGAATGGGGCAACCCACTCAGGTAAACCCTGAGCACCCCCAGCTGAACCCATAGGCTGGGGGAGGGCACCGGGGGAAGTGAAACATCTCAGTACCCCGAGGAAAAGAAATCAAAAGAGATTCCCTGAGTAGTGGCGAGCGAAAGGGGAAGAGCCCAAACCGTCACCGCTTAGTGGTCTCGGGGCCTATGCGATGGCGGGGTTGCAAGGCCCGGCTGGAGGGGCCCGAGCACCCTCAAAGGAGTTACCAACCGAACCCTAGCCGAAGGTCCCTGGAAAGGGCAGCC
>Ga0180910_110_pt1 | contig 12337 bp, 15 predicted proteins | sample Deesub1362A_J573_FD_124272 | JGI IMG/M metagenome (GOLD analysis project Ga0180910, IMG submission 124272) | Dehalococcoides sp. JdFR-56 | reverse complement strand
ATCGCATAGTGGTCTAGTGCGGGCGCCTGCTAAGCGCTTACCCTGGGAAACCGGGGTCGTGGGTTCGAATCCCACTCCCTCCGCCAGATAAAGTGACATATGCCCCTGAAAAGGGGTAATATTTTATTGGGAAACCAGATTTCGGGGTGAGCGGTCAAACCATGCCTGGCTACTATGTCTGGACCATCGGCTGTCAGATGAACAAGGCAGAATCGGAGCGGCTGGCCGGCTATCTGGAACAATTGGGCTACCAGCCGGCCCAGTCCCCTCTGGAGGCTGACATCATCGTGCTCAATAGCTGCGTGGTGCGCCAGAGCGCCGAGAACCGCGTCATCAATAAGCTCAAGTCACTCAAGGCGCTCAAGAAGGCGCATCCTGATGTCACTCTGGCGGTCACCGGGTGTCTGGTGGACTCCCAGGCTGACCAGCTCAAAGAGAGCTTCCCTCACATTGACTACTTCTTCGGGCCGGGAGAACCACCTCCCTGGCTGGAAAATCTTGCTAAGCTCCCGACGCCGCTTCAGCACCCCTCCCCCAGCACCTTCGTCCCCATTATGCAGGGCTGCGATAACTTCTGCTCCTACTGCATTGTCCCCTATCGCCGCGGCCGGGAGAGAAGCCGGCCGCTGGCGGAGATCGTCTGTGAAGTGAGGGAGCTAGTGCGCCGCGGGACGAAAGAGGTGACCCTCCTGGGACAGAACGTGGATTCCTACGGACATGACCTGCCAGATAAACCTGACCTGGCCGACCTATTGGGCGAGCTAAATGCCATCAAGGGACTGGTGCGGATACGCTTCCTCACCAATCATCCCAAGGACATGAGCGATAAACTCATTGACGCCGTAGCCCGCCTGGACAAGGTCTGTGAGCAGATAAGCCTCCCAGTTCAGGCCGGCGATGACGCCATCTTGAGAGCGATGAGGCGTGGCTACACCGCGGCCCAGTACCGGGAGCTGGTGGGCAAAATAAGAGACCGGATACCTGAAGTAGCCTTAAGCACCGATGTCATTGTCGGCTTTCCCTCTGAGACCACCCAGCAGTTTGAGCAAACGGTAAATCTTCTCTCTGAGCTAAGATTTGACACGGTGCATGTGGCCGCCTACTCCCCCAGGCCGGGGACCAGCGCCGCCAAAGAGCTTGAGGATAATGTCCCCCCCGCCGAGAAAAAAGCACGTCTGAACATTATCGAGCAGCTCCAAGAGCAAATCGCCGCCGAGATCAATGCCCAGTTGCTGAATAAGACGGTGGAGATTCTGGTTGAAGGGAAAGCGAAGGATAAGTGGCAGGGCCGCACCCGCACCGGCAAGCTGGTCTTCTTCAGCAGTGATGGTGACCACCTGGGAAAGCTGGTAAATATCAAAATTGAAAGGACAAGCCCCTGGTCACTCCAGGGCAAGCTATCAAACTGAATAAGGAGGCAAAATGTTGAGACTGGGAATACTGGCTAGCTGGCTCATGGCTCTACTCGTTTTGCTTGGTGGCTGCGCGCCACCGGAAGGAACGGAGAAAGGCGGCTTTGACTGGTCGATCATCATCTTCCTGGTGCTTATCTTCGGCGTCTTCTACTTCCTCATCATCCGGCCGCAGCGCAAGCGGCAGAAGGAGCATGAGCAACTGATGCAGGAGCTACGCCGGGGTGACAAGGTAATCACCGCCGGCGGAATTTACGGGGTGGTGGAAAGCTTAAGCGATGATAGCATCGTTATCAAGGTGGAATCAGGAGCCACCCTCAGGGTAGCCAGAGACAGCGTCGCCGGCCGCCGAGAAAAGTAACCAGCTTCGCCAGAAACTGAGGTTTTTTGGATAACCAAATGAGCCACTATGACTATATCATCGTGGGCAGTGGCATCGCCGGGCTCTACACCGCTCTACTAGCCAAAGAGCAGGGCAGCGTGCTGGTGATCACCAAAGGCAGCATTGATGACTGCAATACCAGACACGCCCAGGGAGGTATTGCCGCCGCCATCGGCCGGGATGACTCCCCCGAGCTCCATTTCAAGGACACCATCACCGCCGGGGATGGGCTGTGCGATGAGGAGGCGGTGCGCATCCTAGTTAGTGAAGCCCCCGCCCGCATCGCCGAGCTGGTCAATCTGGGCGTGCCCTTTGACACCATTAATGGTGAGATCGCGCTCACCCGAGAGGCAGCCCACAGTGTCCCCCGCATCCTGCACGCCGGGGGCGATGCCACCGGGGAGCACATTGAGGTCACCTTAAGCAAGCGGGTGCGCGCCGCCAAGATCCCGGTGCTTGAAGATACCCTGGCCACCGAGATTCTGGTGGAAGAGGAAACCGCCAGGGGAATAAAGGTGCTTGACTCCCGCACCGGCTCCACCGCCGAGTTCGAGTGCCGCTATCTCATCCTGGCCACTGGCGGTGCCGGACAGCTCTTCAAATTCAATACCAACTCCGACATCGCCACCGGTGATGGCATCGCCCTCGCCTTCAAGGTTGGGGCGGAGATTATGGACATGGAGTTCTTCCAGTTTCATCCCACGGCGCTGCACCTGCCCGGGGTAGCCCCCTTCCTCATCTCGGAAGCGGTCAGAGGCGAGGGCGGGATACTGCGCAATATCAATGGCCACCGCTTCATGCCTGATTATAGCCCCCAGGGAGACCTGGCCCCGCGAGACACGGTTGCCCGCAGCATACTCTATGAGATGAAGAAAACTGGCTCAGATAAGGTCTTCCTTGATGTGACTCACCTCTCACCCTATATTATCACCACCCGCTTTCCCCACATTTACCGTTTCTGCCTGGACCACGGCCTGGATATCACTAAGGAGATGGTGCCGGTGGCGCCGGCGGCCCACTACATGATGGGCGGCATCAAGACCAATTGCTGGGGGGAAACCAATATCGCCGGGCTCTTCGCCACCGGGGAAACCGCCTGCACTGGGGTGCACGGGGCCAACCGGCTCGCCTCAAACTCCATGCTGGAAGTGGTTGTCTTCAGCAAACGAATCATGCAACGGACGGCCAAGGAAGCCAAGGGGAGAGCGCCCAAGGATACCAGCGGCGCCAACCTGCACTGCGTGCTGAGGCAAAGGGAGACGCCAAGGTCAGCGCCGGCCCCCAGCTTCTCCGCCCTGCAAAAGCTCCTCTGGGATAAAGTGGGCGTCATCCGCGACCGGGAAGGCCTGACCCAGGCCGCCGAGATTCTGGCCGCCTGGCAGAAGTCCCTGCCCCCACCCACTGACCGTCCCTCCTACGAACTGCACAACCTAGTGCTGGCCGGCCGCCTGATGACTGAGGCCGCGCTTCTCCGGGAGGAGAGCCGGGGGGCTCACTTCCGCTCCGACTTCCCCCAGAGCTCCCCCCAGTGGCAGCGCCACATCATCTTCACCCGAGATAGTCTTTAAGGGGCAAGGAAATGAAGAAAGCGCCCTCAACTGAGGAACAGATCGATAGCATCGTTGACCTCGCCCTGGCCGAAGACCTGGGTCATGGTGACATCACCACCGAGGCACTCATCCCACCCAATTTAGCGGGCAAAGCCTCCATACTGGCTAAAGAGAGGGGGATACTTGCCGGCATTGAGGTGGCCAGGAAGGTCTTCCGGCGCGTTGACCCATCCCTCAAAATGGAGGTGCTGCTCCAAGATGGCGCTAAAGTAAAGCCCGGAGATACCGTCGCCATCATCTCCGGCCGGGTGGCCAGTATCCTCAAAGCCGAGCGCACCGCCCTCAACTTCCTGCAACGGCTTAGCGGCATCGCCTCCCAGACCGCCAGATATGTCGCCAGGACCAAGGGACTTGGCGCCAGCATCACCGATACCCGCAAGACCACCCCTGGCCTGAGGGCGCTGGAGAAGCTCGCCGTGCGCCTGGGTGGAGGCAGAAACCACCGCCTGCACCTCGGTGATGGCATCCTGATCAAAGATAACCACCTCGCCGCGCTGCGCGCCCTGGGCATGAGCTTGAAGGATATCGTGGCCAAGGCCAGGCGCAGTGCCCCCCAGGGGATGCCTATTGAGGTTGAGGTTGACACCGCCCAGGAAGCCATGGAGGCCGCCGAGGCCGGGGCAGACATCATCATGCTGGATAATATGAGCCCTGAGGAAATGCGCCGCGTGCTAAGCTCACTCTCAGGTCAGGTGAAGACCGAAGCCTCGGGAGGAATTACTCTAGCCAACGTCCGTCAGGCGGCGGCATCTGGGGTCAATTTCATCTCAGTTGGCGCCCTCACCCACTCGGTAAAAGCCCTGGACATCAGCCTTGAGTTTGACCCACAAGCCTTCAAGCTGGCTAATCCAGAGGAACCCTTAATATCAAGGTGAATTTTACGCTTTCTGGCTGCTATCTAGCATGATGGTCACCGGGCCATCATTGTGGATTTCCACCTGCATATACGCCTGAAACCGCCCCGTTGCCACCTTAAGTCCCGTGGCGCGCATCTGCTCAACAAAGTAGCTAAATAGCGCCTCCGCCTGAGCTGGCGGCGCCGCCTCAATAAAGCTCGGCCGGCGTCCCTTTCTGGTATCCGCTAGAAGAGTGAACTGGCTCACCAATAGTAGCTCCGCATTCACCTCCAGAGCGGAAAGGTTGAACTTGCCCTCCTCATCGGCAAAAATGCGTAGGCCCGCCACCTTCTGAGCCAGGTACTGGGCATCTTTCTCGGTATCTCCGCTGGCGACGCCGAGGAAAACCACCAGCCCCCGGCCTATCCTGCCCACCTCCTCACCATCAATGCTGACCGAGGCTCGGGTAACCCGCTGCAGCAGCGCTTTCACGGCTCCTTCTTCCCTTCCTCTTTTGTCTCGCTGGCTCGTTCCCCTCCAGGGTTGCGGCTCTGGCGGCTGTCAGTAATATAGAAGCCGCTTCCCTTGAAGATAACCGGAATGGAGTGAATGACGCGGCGAGCTTTCCCCCCGCACTCCGGACACATGGCCACCGGCTCGGCGTCAAAGCTCTGCCTTCTCTCAAACCGGTGCTGACAATCACCGCACTCATATTCATAAGTAGGCACCCGGGTCACCTCAGGCAAAAATTCTCGGCATATTTTACCGTATTAACCTATCTCAGGGCAAACTCGCCGGCGATGAGGCCTTTTTCGAACTTTTTTCATTTTCCCGTTATATTTTCCAGTTTTCCGCCTAGACTTATCCCGGCAAAGAGGCTAGAATTAAATAAATGAGAGCTTAATTGGCCCAGGATGATGCATTTGGCTCTGAACGCTTATTATAGGGAAGGAAAGCACTGCGCCCGACCAGGCCAGTGCTTTTTAAGTTTGAGGAGGGATTGATTATGCAGTCCAGCTTGATCGGCAAGATTGAAAAGGCCAAGCGCTACGCCCAAGAGACTGACCGGATTACCTTCTCCGAATTCTCAGTGGAATTCCGCGGGGAGAATGACCGCTATATAACTGGCTATAAAGAGGGAAAGTGGCACTGTTCCTGCCATTTCTTCTCCAGCTGGGGGCTCTGCAGCCACACCATGGCCCTCCAGAAAATCCTGGGCAACATGCTGCCCCCCGAGGCCCAGACCACCCAATATGATACCAGCCAGTGACCAACCCGTCTCGCCACCCCCTGGAGGACCCCGGTGAACTTCAGCGAAAAGCTGGCCAAGATAGCCCGAAAAAATAAGAGCCTGCTCTGCGTCGGCCTTGACCCTGACCCAGAGCGGATGCCTGACGGGGTAAGCGTCCTTGAATTCAATAAAGCCATCATTGACGCCACCGCTGACCTAGTCTGCGCCTACAAACTCAACTTCGCCTTCTACGAGGTTCTGCAAGCCGAAGGGATGGAGGCCTTAAAGCAGACTGTGGCCTATATTCCCGACGATATCCCGGCGATCGGTGATGCCAAGCGGGGTGATATCGGCAATACGGCCAAAGCCTACGCTAAAGCCATTTTCGATAATCTTGGCTTTGACGCCACCACGGTGAACCCCTACCTCGGCTTTGACTCAATTGAGCCTTTCATCCAGTACCATGAGCGGGGAGTGTTCATCCTGTGCCGGACCTCAAACCCCGGCGCCGTTGACTTTCAGGCCCTCCGCGCTGAGGCAGAGGATGGTCCCCGCCCACTGTTTGAACTCGTCGCCCTCAAGGCAAGCCAATGGAACGCCCACGGCAATGTTGGACTGGTGGTCGGCGCCACCTACCCTGAAGAACTAAAACTTATCCGCAGCTACCACCCTGATATGCTGCTCCTGATACCGGGCATCGGCGCCCAAGGTGGAGACCTGGCCTTGACCGTCCGCCACGGGGCCGATGCCCGCGGTGAGAGGACGCTCATCAACTCCTCACGGCAGGTCATCTACGCCTCGCAGGGAAAGGACTTTGCCCAGGCAGCCCGCCGCGCCGCCGCTGAGCTACGTGACCAGATCAACCACTACCGTAGCCAGTCCTGATAAAACGGGGGAGGAAATGGGCCGATTCTGGAGCTATCTTGGCGGCGTTGTTATTAATCCTCGGCGCGCCTTCAACCTCTTGCTCGCCGACCCCAAGCTGCTGACCCATAGCCTCGGCGCTGTCCTGCTCATCGGCATCCTCTACACCTTGACCATCATCGGCCTAGCGGTTGTCGGTGCTGACATCAGCACTCCCGCCTGGATAGCCATCCCGGCTGAGGATTACTATTTCTGGGAAATATTCTTTGCCATGCCAGTGTATTTTCTGGCCTGGATACTGGCCAGCGGCCTAGCGCAACTGATGAGCCAAGCCTTCAAGGGAAGGGGCACCTTTGAAGGCACCTTCGCCGTTCTGGGGTTTGCCCTGACGATACCTTCATTTGTCACCTGGATTCCGGAAACAATTGAGACCCTTCTGTTCCTCCTCGGCGTGATGAGCCCAGCAGAATGGCAAGAAATAATCGCCCGACCAGGGTTTTGGCGAGGCTTCGCCGTAGCCTACCAATTTATCGCCGTGGCATGGTATCTTATATTGTTCCCTATTGCCATTGCCGCCGCCCAGAAATTGCGCTGGTGGCAGGCGATGGTTGTGGGTACACTAACGGTGGCCATCGTCGGACTGGTAATTTTGATTTTCATCCGCTGAAAAGAAAGTGAAGGATGGTTATGGAGATAAAGCTGGATGACGTGGTCCGCCTCAAGAAGAAGCACCCCTGTGGCAGCTACGAATGGCGGGTGGTCAGAGTGGGGGCGGATATTGGCATCAAATGCCTCAAATGCCAGCGCCGTGTCCTGCTGCCCAGAAGCGTCTTTGAGCGCAGGGTTAAAGGGTTTGTCTCCCGGGAGGAGGGCCGGCCCAAGGTTACGGAGCGGCGAAAGGAGCTCGAGGCGAAGCTGGCTGACCTCAGGGCGCGCTGGCCGGCGCATTCGGTGCCGATAGCAATGTGGCAGGAGCTGGAGAGGCTAGAGGAGGAGCTGGAGGAGCTGAAAAGAATCGAAAAGGCGATGCAGGCCGGGGACCATGCCGAATAAGATGGCGCTGCTGGCCTTTGATAAGTGCCAGCCGGAAAAGTGTAACCAAGGGGTCTGCCTTGCCGCCTCAGCCTGCCCGCATAAACTGATCAAGCAGGAGGCCCCTTGCCAGATACCCATGTTCCACCCATCCACCTGCCGGGGCTGTGGCGATTGCGCCCGGGCCTGTCCCTTAAAGGCAATCCAGCTGGTCAGGATGTGAAAAATGGCACGCCGGATTATGCACATTGACCTAGACGCCTTCTTCGTCTCCGTGGAGCAGGTGCTCAATCCAGAGCTCAAAGGTAAACCAGTGGTCGTCGGGGGCAGACCTGACCGCAGGGGCGTGGTTGCCGCCGCCTCCTATGAAGCCCGCGCCTTTGGCGTCCATTCCGCCATGCCCCTGGTTACCGCCAGCCGCCTCTGCCCCCAGGCCATCTTCATTGAGGGCAACTTCAATAGATACCGGGAGGTCTCGCAGAAGTTCATGGCCATCCTGGCCGATTTTTCCCCCTACCTTGAGCCACTGGGCATTGATGAAGCTTATTTAGATGCCACCGGCTTTGAGTCCATCCACGGCTCAATCAAGCAAATGGCAGAAAAAATAAGACAGCGGATCAAGGACGAGCTTGGGCTCTGCGCCTCAGTGGGCATCGCCGGTAGTAAGGTGGTCGCCAAGATTGCCTCTGATATGGCCAAGCCAGATGGATTACTCGAAGTACCGGCCGGGGAGGAAGGCGCCTTTCTGGAGCCCCTGCCGGTGGCCAAACTGCCCGGGGTGGGCAAAAAGAGCCAGCAGATATTAAAAGACTTGGGCGTCAGCACCATCGGCGAGCTGGCTAAGCTCCCTCTGGATACGCTCAAAAGCCACTTTGGCGCCTGGGGCGAGATGCTGCGCAGTTACGCCTGCGGCATTGATGAGCGCAAAGTGGAGCCTCCCGCCGGCGCCAAGTCCACCAGCCGAGAAACCACCTTCGCCCAAGACACCAGAGACCCCTCCTTCCTCAAGGCGGCGCTGCGCTACCTCAGCGAGCGGGTTGGCAGTGACCTGCGCCAGAAGGGTAAGCTAACTAGATGCATCACCCTAAAACTGAGATACGCTGATTTCACCACCATCACCCGCCAACACACCCTAGAACCACCCACCGACATTGACCAAGTCATCTTTGACACCGCGCTAAAGTTGCTAAAGAGGGAGCTGGCTGGGGAAAAGCGGGCCATACGCCTCCTCGGCATTGGCGCATCAAGCCTGGTGGCCTCCGGGCGGCAGCTGGATATGCTGGACACGTCGGCGCAGAGGCTGGAGAAGCTGAACCAAGCCATTGACCGCATCCGCCGCAAATACGGTTTCAGCGCCATCCAGACCGGAGGCACCCTGCGCTTAAAAGACATCTTCCCGGAGGCCGGTGACGGCCACACCCTTCACACCCCCAGCCGGTAAAGGCTGCGGAAAACCCGAAACCCGGCGTGTATAGCGCTTTTCACCCGAAATCTGCCCCTTGTTTTCTATCCACGCAGTAGCTATAATGAGGGTAACTAGCCACTAGAAAGGGAGACCCTCAAATGCCATCGTACGCTTTTTTCAAAAATCAGTTTGTCCCTCTGGCTGAAGCCAAGATAAGCGTCATGACCTCGGCGCTCCACTACGGCACGGCTATCTTTGAGGGCATCAGGGGCAACTGGAACAGCCAGCACAAGCAGATTTACCTCTTCCGCATGAAAGAGCACTACCAGCGGCTGCTCAAAGGCTGCCGGGTGCTGAAGATCAAGCTGCCCTACACCATAGATGAGCTGTGCCAGATAACGGTGGAGCTTGCCCGTAAGTGCGGGTTTGAGGAGGATATCTACATACGCCCACTGGCTTACAAGAGTGGCCAGTCCCTGGGCGTCCGCGTGCATGACGTTGAGGATGATTACCTGGTGTTCATTATCCCCTGGGGACGATATATAGATGTGGACAAGGCCAGGTGTATCGTCTCTTCCTGGCAATGTCCCACGGATAACTCGGTCCCGCCGCAGGTGAAAATCATGGGCCATTACGCCGGCAATGCCATGGCCAAATCGGAGGCGGTGGAGAGCGGCTTTGATGAGGCGATTATGCTCACCTCCGATGGTTACGTCGCCCAGGGTAGCGGGGAGAATATCTTCCTGGTCATTGATGGCAAACTGGTCACCCCAGCCACCTACAATAATATCCTGCCTGGTATCACCCGCGATAGCGTCATCACGCTGGCCAAAAACGAGCTGGGCATTGAGACCATTGAGCGGCCGGTTGACCGCGCTGAACTTTACTACGCTGACGAGGTGTTCCTCACCGGCACCGCCGCCCACATCACCCCAGTAGCCGAGATAGACCACCGCCAGATAGGCGACGGCGAAATTGGGGAGATAACCCGAAAACTACAGGAACTTTACGCTGAGGTAATACGGGGCAACAATCCCAAATATCTTGACTGGTGCACGCCGGTCTACACCAAATAGGCTACTCTTTCAGCGGGCTTACCTGCAGCGACCTCATCAGGCAGATAACCTGGCTGCTCTGCTCCAGCGCCGTGGTGAAGTGGTAGGCCTCCTCAAGCAACTGACCGATGGCATAGCTGCCATGGTTATGCACCATGATAATCCGGTGCTGTTTCAGCGCCCGAGCGATTACCTCCGCCAGCTCTCCTGATTTGGATTCCACATCCCAGCCCACCACGGGAACCGGCCCCATGGCAGCGAAGTCATCAACCGTGGGCATGATTTCCACATCGGTCATGGAGAGGGCCACAGCGTGGGGCGGATGAGCGTGGACGATGGCTAAAGCCTGGGTCTCCCGATAGATGGCCCGGTGGATGGCCAGGTCCGCTGAGGCTAGAGGTGTGGCTCGGTTATTTTTGCTTATCCCAGTCTCAATCAAGTCATTCTCCTCAAGGGAGTTGAGCATACTGCCACGGCGGGTGATGATCAGGTTATCGCCCAGCCTGATGCTCAGGTTGCCGCTGTGAGACGAAACCAGCCCTCGCGTGAAAAGGTCCCGGCCCACCCGCTGAAACTGGGATAAAAGCATAGCCTCCTCTTTCTATCGCCAGATTGCTCCAGCCGCCACTTCCGCTACCCCTCAAGCTACCACTAATTTACCCTGCCTGTCAAATGAAATCAAATCAAGTTTATCCCTACCGTCAGCAAAAATCAAATCAAGCTGTGATTCTGCGGGTTCCGTCCCGGTTAAACCAGCCGCCTGATGACCGCGATCACCCTTCCCTGAATCTCAATATTGTCCGGCTCGGTATAGATGGGCCGCATCTGGCGGTTAGCCGGCTGCAGGCGGATGCGCCCTGACTCAAGGTACACTTTCTTCAGGGTGACCTCCTTCTCCGCTTTGAGCCACACCGCGGCCATCTCCCCATTCTCCACCACATTCACGTACTGCATCAGGACAAGGTCACCATCGTTAATTAGGGCATCAACCATAGACCAGCCCTTCACCCTCAGCGCATAGACCCCCTCCCGGCCGCGGGTCAAATCAGCGCTTACCTCCAGAATCTCGGCGCCGGCGGCGATGTCCCAGCTATCAGGCGTGGGGACCGGTATCGGCTCACCAGCGGCTATTGAGCCAATGATCGGCACCGGCACCAGAGACGAAGCGGAAGGCCTGGTGAGCAGCTCAATGCCCCGTGATACCTCAGGGTGGCGACGGATGTACCCCTCCCTGGCCAGCACTTTAAGATGGTAATCAACCACCGAGGTTGAGCTGAAGCCGCAGCCGCTCTGGATATCTCTGACGGTAGGCGGATAGCCGTTATCCAAGATAAAACCGCGGACAAAGTCAATGATGCGCTGCTGCTTGGCAGATAATCCCTTCATCCCAGCTCCTTTAAAAAGAACACTTGTTCTAAACTTTAGGACAAATGAATCTCTTTTGTCAACCTCAGAGATTTGGGAAAGAAGTATACCGGGGCTTAGCGCCGCCCCACCTCAGAGAGAACCTGGCGGTTTATCTGCACCGTCTCCAGTGCCAGCTTATCCATCTCCAGCTGAACCGGTATGGGGTAGTCCCCGGTAAAACAGGCCAGGCAGAAGGCATCCCTAGGTAGAGCCACCGCCTGAATCAGCCCCTCCACGCTTATGTAACCCAGCGAATCAGCGCCAATAAACTGGCAGATCTGCGGTATTGATTTCTGGGCTGCGATCAGCTCCCGGCGGGACGCCATGTCAACACCAAAGAAACAGGGGTAACGGATGGGAGGCGCACAGATGCGCATATGTACTTCCCTTGCCCCCGCCTTCTTCAGCATGGCCACCACCTTGGGAGTGGTGGTGCCCCGAACGATGCTGTCATCAACCACCACCAGTCGTTTGTCCTGCAGCATATGGGGCATGGGATTGAATTTCAGCTTGACCCCGAGGTCTCGGATGCGCTGGTCAGGCTCGATAAAGGTGCGCCCCACGTAGCGGTTCTTGATCAGGCCCTCACCCAGCGGGATGCCCGACTCACGCGAGTAGCCGATGCTGGCGCTGGTGGCTGAATCGGGCACGCCGATAACCACATCCGCCGCCACCGGGTGTTCCTGTGCCAGCCTCGCCCCCATCGCCTGCCGGGCTGAGGAGAGCAAACGGCCATTGATCAGGCTATCCGGACGAGCGAAGTAAATGTACTCGAAGATGCAGAGCGCCCTTCTACCCACCTTATTGCGGTAGCTATCAATGCCGTGCCCGGTGATGGAGACTATCTCCCCCGGCTCAATCTCCCTGATAAAATTGGCCCCGATGTGGTCAAGGGCACAGGTCTCCGAAGCGATAACCCAGCCACCATCAATCGTCCCCAGGCATAATGGGCGCACCCCCAGGGGGTCACGCACCCCGAAGAGCATATCCCTGGTCATCACCGCCATGGAATACGCCCCCTGGAGCCGGTGCATGGCATACTTTATCTTGTCCAGCCAGCTCTTCTCCGGGGAGGAGAGGATGAGATTGGCGATGACCTCGGT
>Ga0180910_102_pt1 | contig 13660 bp, 10 predicted proteins | sample Deesub1362A_J573_FD_124272 | JGI IMG/M metagenome (GOLD analysis project Ga0180910, IMG submission 124272) | Dehalococcoides sp. JdFR-56 | reverse complement strand
GTTGACCACCCGGTCAAGGACTGGGCTTCCTGGAAGGAGTACAAAAAGCGCCTTGACCCGGATACCCCCGAGCGCTGGCCCAAGGACTGGGACGCCTATGTGAAGCAGCGCAACAGCGAGGACACCCCCACCCTGCTACTACTCTCCGGGTTTTTTGGGGTGCTGCGGGAGTGGACCGGGCTGGAGAGGCTGCTTTACTGGTTCTATGATGACCCCAAATTGGTGGAGGATATGATGGACCAGGTGCTCTACCTGGATATGGGGGTGGCCAAAAGGGCGCTCAAAGACCTGCGCATTGACTTTGTCCGCTTCTGGGAGGACATGGCCTACAAGGCCGGGCCCCTGATTTCCCCCGAGATGTTCAAGAAATTCATGATACCCCGCTACAAAATAATCACCGATTTTCTCCACAGTAACGGCATTGACATCATCCACCTGGATAGTGATGGTAACATTGAGGAGCTGATTCCTATTTGGCTGGATGAAGTTGGGGTCAACTTCCCCTGGCCGCTTGAGGTGGCGGCGGGGATGGACGGAGTTGCCCTGAGGAAGAAATACGGTAAGCGCCTGATACTGGGCGGCAACATTGATAAAAGAGCCTTCATCAAGGGCAAGGAGGCGCTCAAAGAGGAGGTCATGTCCAAGGTGCCTTTCCTCTGCGAGACGGGTGGTTACTTCCCCGGGCTGGACCACGCCATCCCGCCTGATGTGCCCTTTGAAAACTTCAAGTACTTCATCAACCTGCTCCGGGAGATCGCCGGGCGGGAGAAGCTACCTGAGTAAGGGAGGCAGAAAGCGATAAAAGGAGGATTTTATGTTAATTGTCGCCGAGAGGATAAACTCATCACGCAAGAAAATCAGCGAGGCGATTCAGGCCAAAGATGCTGATTTCATCCGCGGTGAGGCCAAGGCGCAGGCCGAAGCGGGGGCTGATTACATTGATGTCAACGCCGGCAGTTTCGTCGGGCAGGAGGCAGAGTACCTCTGCTGGCTCGTGGAAATTGTCCAGGAGGCTACCGAACTACCCCTCTGCCTGGATAGCCCGGACCCGGCGGCGCTGGCTGCTGCCCTGGAGCTGGTCAAAGGGCCGTGCATGCTCAACTCCATCACCCTGGAAAAGCAGCGCCTGGCCGGCATGCTGCCCCTGGTGAAAAAATACCGCACCAAAATCATCGCCCTCTGCCAGAGCGATGAGGGTATGGCCAATACCGTGGAGGAGAAGGTCAGCGTGGCCAAGGAGCTCATAGAGACCTTGACCAAAGAGGGGGTGGCGCTGGACGATATCTACATTGACCCCCTGATTTACCCCATCGCCACGGATACCAAGTCAGCTGTGGCCGCCCTGGGCGCCATCAGGGAGATCATGCAGCTCTTTCCCGGGGTGCACACCATTGCTGGGCTGACCAATGTCTCCTTTGGACTGCCGGTGAGAAAATTGATCAACCGCACCTTTCTGGTGGCGGCCATGGCCCACGGGCTTGATTCAGCCATCATTGACCCCACCGACCGCGAGCTGATGGCGAGTTTGGTGGCGGCCGAGGTGGTCTTGGACCGGGACAAGTTCTGCGCCGGATATATCACCGCCTACCGAGAGGGTAAACTAGCCTAGATGAAGGTGAGGCTTCGGGTACTCCCCTTAGATAGGGAGCTGAGCTTTAAAGCGGGTGCCAACCTTCGGGAGGCTTTGCTCGAATCTGGGATCGCGCTTGATTCCCCCTGTGGCGGGCAGGGAACCTGCCTCAAGTGCAAGGTTCAGCTTTCCGGGATAACCCAGAGATTCACCCCGCTGGAGCGGGAGAAGCTTTCCGCTGAGGAGCTAGACGGCGGCTGGCATCTTGCCTGCCAGGTCACGGTGGAGGAAGCGGGTGAGGTTCGTCTTCCCGAGCTGGAAGTATCCCGGGCCAAAGCGGGCTTCGGCCTCTTGGGGGAGGAAATTCCTCTCCAGCCCAACGTCCGCCGACGCCATTTTGAGCTCAGCTGCCCCACCATTCAAGACCAGCGGGCTGACTGGGACCGCCTGGCGGAGCATCTGGAGCCCCTAGAGCCGGGGCCGCTGAGAGCTGGGCTCTCCCTCCTGCGGGAAATCTCCCACCGGCTTCGGGAGTGGAATTTTGCCGGTGAGGTGATTCTGGTTGGGGATGAGGTGGTGGCGCTTGACCCGCCGGGTTCAGCAAGAGACATGCTGGGGGTGGCGCTGGACATCGGCACCACCACCCTGGCCGCGGGGCTGGTTGACTTGGACACCGGGAAAGTGGTGGCGCTGGATGCGGAACTGAATCCCCAATTCGTCTTTGGCGCCGATGTTATTTCGCGCATCATGTACACGCAGGATGGCCCTGGGAAAAGGGAGAACCTGCAGAAGGAGCTCCTCAAGGGGATAAATCAGCTTCTAGGGCGGCTGTGCCGCAGCGCGGGAAGAGAGCGGGAACGCATCTTTGAGGTCACCGTGGTGGGCAATACCACCATGCTCCATTCCCTGCTTGGCCTGGACGCGGGGCATATTGCGCTAGCGCCCTACGTGGGCGGGATAAATCGAGCCCTCAGCATCCCGGCTGCAGAGCTCGGGATGCAGATTCACCCGCGGGGGAGGATATACGTTTTGCCCTCGATCGCCAGCTTTGTCGGTGCTGATACCGTGGCGGTGATACTGGCCACCCGGCTGCATCAGACGGATGTCCCCAGACTGGCCATTGACATCGGCACCAATGGCGAGGTCATGCTGGCCACCAAGGAAGGGGTGCTCACCGCCTCCACCGCCGCCGGCCCCGCCTTTGAGGGGGGGCGTATCAAATACGGCATGCGTGCCATCAAGGGGGCCATCAGCTCCTTCCAGGCGATGCCCTCGGTGGAGTATAAGGTGATTGGCGGCGCCGCGGCGCGGGGTATCTGTGGCTCCGGGCTGATTGACCTGGTGGCAGAGCTATTCCGGGCCGGTGTCCTTGACCGGAAAGGAAGGATGCTCCTGCCGTCCGAAATAGATTCTTCGCTGGCGGAGCGAATTAGAGTTCGGGGGGAGGAGAGGGAATTCGTCATCTCCAAAGATGAGGGGAAAGAGGTCACCCTCACCCAGCAGGATGTCCGCGAGCTTCAGCTGGCCAAGGGAGCCATTCGCGCCGGCATTGAGCTACTGATGAAGGAGGCCAAAATCGGGCCTGATGATATCCAGGAGGTCCTTCTGGCCGGGGTGTTCGGCAACTACATCAACCGGGAGAAGGCGGTAACCCTGGGGCTGATTCCTCCTTTCCCGCTGGAGAAGGTTCACTTCATCGGCAATGGGGCCATGGACGGGGCGTTACGGGCGCTCATCAATCTGGAGGAAAGGCGCCAGGCTGACCAGATTGCGGCTCTAGCGCACCACATCGAGCTCTCCGGGAGGCCGGACTTTGAGGAGACCTTTCTGCGCTGTCTTGCCCTGGGAAATTAAAGGGCAGCGCCGCAGAGCAAGCGGCACCGCCCTTTAAAGGAAGCCTTCAAACTACTTTATGCTAAAGTTTTAGCTTTATTCTGGGATTCCCTTCTTCAGCAGAGCCTCCAGTTTCTCGTGCTCTCCCTCGATCATGCGGTAGCAGTGTTTCTCTTCAGGGAATCTGCCCGTCCGCACGTCCTCAATATACTCACGGAAGGCTTTCTCAATGATTTCGGCTAAATTGGCGTATTTCTTGACGAACTTTGGGGTGAACGCCTCAAAGTAGCCCAGCATATCACCCACAATCAGCACCTGGCCGTCAGTATACATGCCGGCGCCAATCCCCAGCACCGGGATCTTAAGGGTCTCGGTGATTATTTTGCCCACTTCAGGGGGGACTGCCTCCAGCAGCAGGGCGAAAGCGCCCGCCTTTTCAATGGCTATGGCATCTTTAATCAGTTCCATGGCCGTTTCCGCGGTTCGCCCCTGCGCTTTAAAGCCACCGATCTGCCCCGAGCTCTGCGGCGTTAGGCCAATGTGGCCCATGACTGACATCCCGGCATTGACGATGCCCTCAATCTGGGGCACGACGCGCCGGCCCCCCTCCAGCTTGATGGCGTCAACCTCCGCCTCTTTATAGAACCGGCCCGCGTTGTAGATGGCGTCCTGAACGGAGGTCTGATAGGACAAAAAGGGCATATCCCCGATGATGAAGGTGTTGGGTGCTCCCCGTCTCACTATCTGGGCGTGTTGGACCATCTGGTCCATGGTCATGGGCACCGTGCCACTGTAGCCATGAACCACCATGCCGGCGCTATCGCCCACGAGGAGCATATCAAAGCCGGCCTTTTCACAAAGCTGCGCCGTGGGGAAGTCGTAGGCGGTAAGGTAGGTTATTTTCTCCCCTCTCTTCTTCATCTCCAGAAAATCGAGAACGGTTTTCTTTGGCATATCTCTCCTCCTTTATTATTTTGGCAGGGGAACCCTTAGGTCGGCAGGCCCCTGCGGGGAAACTTTTAGCTCTGGATAGGTCTCACCAATGAGCTCAATGATATTTTTTATGGAGCGAATCTTCTCTCTGCCCAGCTCAGCCAGTCCCTCTTCCGAGGTGCCCCAGGGCATGTACATGGCCAACCCCGGCCCCGGCTCCATCTTGAAGTAACAGGGAGAAGCCACCCGGGCTATTTCCGGGGTCTCATAGATGCGGTTGTACCCGCCCATGGAGGTCCAAAGCTGGATGTGAATGTCAAGGGGGATGCTCACCACGCTTCTTATCGCCGCCAGCATGGGAAGGGAGAGGTCAGCCACCGGGTTGCAGCTTCCCGCCCCCAGAGACTCCATCAGCCTGACCCCGGCCGGGTTGGCGTGCCCAGCGTATATGGAGACTTTGAAAATTACATCCTGCGGTAGGTCTCCGTTCTGCTTCATGGTGTTGAGCAGGGAGAGCACGCCCTCGTCCCAGACCAGAAAGCCCCGGAAACCAATCTCAATGCACCTCTCGATTTCCATGATGTAGTGCCTCACCGAGTCCATCCCTCGCATCCTCAGCCCGGAAAAGGCACCTTCCGGGGTGGCCACCTGCCGGCCGGTGTACCAAGTTGGCCTTGGCCCCGGCGTCATGATGACCTCCACCTGGTTATCATGGGCTATCTGGGCGAATTCTTTCAGCTGCTCCCGGGTGAGCATGGAAGCTCCGCGCACCACCGAGATAGAGCGGTGGAAGGGAACCCCCTGCTTTTTAGCCTCATCAATGGTGGCGGCCAGCACCTTGGGTGTCTCCATCCCGGAGATCTCCACCCGGTAGTGCGCCCCATCGGGAAAGGTTCTGGTTGAGGTGGGCAGGTCATACATGTCCCCCTCCGGCATCCCCGCCCTCTCCATGGCTTGCGCCAAACTATCCATTTTTGCTGCCTCCAAATACCTGTTTTTGGGGCGGCTTAAAGCCCGCAGAAAAGAGTATTACATCCCCCCTTCGTTGTCAAGGGAGTTGGGAGGCAAAAATGGGCCTGCCCAGCGAAATAATGACCTGGGGCGCAAGGTGGCTAGAGCTCCACCTCGGTGCCTATTCCCATGGCCACCGCCTTATCATAGACCAGTTTGGCCGCGGCGGCATCTTGGATAGCCAGCCCAGTGGATTTAAACAGGGTGATTTCTTTGTCATCAGTTCGGGAAGGTTTCTTGCTGGTGACCACCTCGCCCAGCTCAGCGTAGAGGTGAGACTCCTTTATGGCGCCTTCACGGAGGGGAATGATGATATCTCCCGCCTCATTGAGGCAGGCTTGGCGAGAGTCGGCGATGATTTTCGCCCTCTTGATGATGGCGCTGTCCAGCTCGCGGGTCTCTGGGGTATGGCTTCCCACGCAATTTAAGTGGGTTCCTTCCCTCACCTTCTCGCCGGGGAATACCGGCGTCGGGGATGATGTTGCCGTGCAGATGATGTCCGCCTCCTCCAAGGCGCGCTCCGGCGATTCAGCCGCTACAATCTCGAGGTCAAGCTGCTCACCCATTTCCTGGATGAAATTCCGCACCGCCTCCCGAGAGATGTCATATACATAGGCCCGGGCGATGTCTCTGACCACCGTCATCGCCCATAGCTGTGCTCTGGCCTGCACCCCGGCGCCAAAAATCACCGCTGTTTGCCCCCTATCATGGCGCGCCAGATACTTGGTGGCCACGCCGCTGGCAGCACCAGTGCGAACCGCGGTGAGATAGGCGGCGTCCATAGTGCAGATGACATCACCAGTCTCCGGGTCTTGAAGCAGCATCTTGCCCATGATGGTGGGTAGGCCGTGTTTTTGGGGGTTAGCTTTGTAGCTAGTGACCACCTTACAGGACAATGCTCCCATCTTCTTTAAGTACGCCGGCATATATAGCGCCAGGCCATCCGGGGTGAAGAGGTTTATCCGCAGCGGCATGACCGCCGTGCCCGAGGCTAGCTCGGCAAAGGCCTTCTCCACTGCCTCTATGCAGCCGGCCATGTCAAGCAGGCGCTTTACCTCGTCTCGGTTAAGCAGGAGCACAAATTTCCTCCTAGTGGTATTTGCTAGCAATATAGCACGGATAGCTGCCCCTGGCAATACGTTCCGCTTGATTTGACAGGAGGGCGCTAAACCATTTATCGTTTTATGGTTTATAGAAAATAGAAACGAGGGCGAGATGCTTAAGGATAAGAGGCAGGAGGTTTGCCAGCTTATCGAGAAGGGGCGGGAGGAGATGGTAGAGACGCTTCGGGAGCTGGTTCAGATTCCCACCCTCACCGGGCAGGAGGCGGAGGGGCAAAAGCACCTGCAGAGTTTATATTCCCGCTTGGGCTTGAAGGTGATATCGCTTGAGGCTGACCGGGATAAAGTCTGCCGGCATCCGGCGTTCGTTGACTCAGGGTGGGATTTTCAGGGCCGCCCCAATATCATCGGGATTCTGGAGGGGGAGCCCGAAGCTAAGTCCCTGATACTGAATGGGCACATGGATGTGGTCTCTCCAGAGCCGGCTACGGAGTGGGACTTCTCTCCTTGGGAGGGGAGGGTAGTGGGAGACAGGCTCTACGGCCGGGGAGCCTGTGATATGAAGGCGGGGCTGGTGGCCAGTTACTTTGCCCTCAAGGCCTTGCTTCAAGCTGGCCTTAAGCCCCGGGGCACGGTGATGCTCCAGAGCGTGATTGAGGAGGAGGTTCTGGGGGGCGGGGGCACTCTGGCCTGCCTGCTTGAGGGCTATACCGCCGATGGCCTCGTTATCCCAGAGCCCAACATGAAGATAATTTTGGCCCACCCCGGGGTTTTCCTCTTCCGGGTCAGGGTGCTGGGGCGCTCCGCCCACGCTGGGCTTGCCCATACCGGCGTTAACGCCATCGGCAAGATGAACCAGGTTTACCAGGCGCTGGTGGCGCTGGACGAAAAACGGGCCGAGGAAAAGCATCACCCCCTTCTGGAGGTGGCAAGTTCCGGGCGCTCCTGCCATCTCAATATCGGCACCTACCGGGCCGGTGACTGGATATCCACCGTGGCCGGGTGGGCGGAGATTGAGTGCCGCATGTCCTACCTCCCCGGTGAGGATGCTGAGGAGGTGAAACGCCAGGTTCAGCAGACGGTGGACGAGGTGGCGCAGCATGACGAGTGGCTGCGCCAGCATCCTCCGCAGATAACCTGGCTGGAGACGAGGGCAGACCCCTGGGAACAGGACCCCGCGCACCCATTTGTCACCACCTTCCGTGAGTCCGCGGCCAAGGTTGACGCGTCCGCCCTTCCCCTGGCCGGGGCCACCTGGGGGATGGACACACGCCTTGCCCCCCACTTCAATATGCCGGCCATTTCCTTCGGCCCGGATGGCGCCAACATCCACGGGGTCAATGAGTACGTGGATTTGGCCTCGGTGATAAACTGTACCAAGATTTTAGCCTCATTCATCATGGACTGGTGCGGCGTGGCTTGAAGTAGTAAACAAGAGAGTCGGAGGGCGATATGCAGAACCTTGAGGTCAACTCCCAAAGGTTGTGGGATACCATTATGGAGACGGCTAAGTTCGGCGCCACCCCCAGGGGTGGCCTCTGCCGCTTAACCTTAACCGATGCCGACCGCGAGGTGCGGGACTGGTTCGTCAGGGCGTGTGAGCTGGCGGGCTTGATGGTCAAGGTGGATGAGATGGGCAATATCTTCGCCCGTCGGGCGGGCAAGGATAATTCGCTCCCGCCCATCGCCATGGGCAGCCACCTTGATACCCAGCCTTCAGGGGGCAGGTTTGACGGCGTCCTTGGCGTCCTGGCTGGCCTGGAGGTGGTGCGTACCCTGAACGATGTGGGCTACACCACCACGGCACCGCTGGAGGTGATCAACTGGACCAATGAGGAGGGCTCTCGCTTCACCCCTCCTATGCTTGCCTCGGGGGTCTTCGCCGGCGTATTTCAGCGCGACTTCGCCTACTCCATTGAGGATGGGGAGGGCCGGAAATTTGGCGCCGAACTTGAGCGCATCGGCTACCGCGGCCAGACTAAATGCGGCGACCATAAGCTGGGAGCTTACTTTGAGCTCCACATCGAGCAGGGGCCGGTGCTGGAGGCGGAGGGAAAGACCATTGGCGTGGTCACCGGGGTGCAGGGACAGCGCTGGTATGAGGTCACCGTGGTCGGCCGGGAAGGGCATGCCGGCACCACGCCGATGCCGGTGCGCCGGGACGCCATGCTGGCCTGCGCCCGGATGGTGGACAAAGTTAATAAAATCGCCCTGGACCACGCGCCGCTGGCCGTCTCCACGGTGGGCCTGGTCAGGGTTTCCCCGAATTCGCGCAACGTGATCGCCGGCTCCGTCTTCTTCACCGTGGACCTGCGCCACCCAGATGACGCCGTGGTGAATGAGATGGCGGAGGAGCTGGAGCGGATGGTGCCGCAGGTGGCGGACGAGGTGAAGGTTGAGGCGAAGCTGGAGAACAACTGGAATTCTCCGGCGATGCGGTTTGATGAGGCCTGCATGGGAGTTATCCGTGCCGCTGCTGAGGAGCTTGGCTACCGCCACCGTGACATCGTCTCCGGGGCGGGCCATGATGCCGTCTACATCGCCCGGGTGGCGCCGACCGGGATGATCTTCATTCCCTGCCAGAACGGTATCAGCCACAACGAGGCGGAAAGCGCCCAGCCTCAGGACGTGGCCGCTGGCGCCAACGTCCTTTTGCGCGCCGTTCTCGCCTACGATAGGGGGCTGGGCTGAGAAGCTCCGGCTGGTCTGATGGTGAAGACTAGGGTGATGGCCACGCTGGCCAGCACCGCCAGGAGCCACCAGATTATCTGGTAGCTGCCCCAGGTATCATAGAACCACCCGGCGGCGGCCGGGCCGATGATGCCTCCTATGGTGCCGATGCCTTCCATCAGGCCGTAGATGCTGCCGAAATTGGCTCTGCCGAAGTGCTCTCTTCCCAGCGAGGGCAGGAGCGCGTTGCTGCCCCCGTAGCCGATGCCCATCAGCACTAGAAATGGGGCAAGAAACCAGATGCTGGTGGAAGTATAAGCGAAGCAGAGTACGCCTGAGCCTATCATGATGAAGCTCGCCGTAGCCACTTGTCTTCTGCCCAGTTTGTCCCCCAGCCAGCCAAAGCCCAGGCGGCCGAAGATGCTCATCAGTGGGATGACGGTGGCCACCAGGCTGGATTGCGCCCGGCTGATACCGATGCTGCTTAAGTAAGGCATGACGTGGGTGATGATGGCCGCCACCGTCATCATGTGATACAGGCGCGAGAGGGCCAGGCGCCAGAACACGCCGCTTTTGAGGGCTTGCCTGGCCCTTAGCTCAACCTCGGCAGTTTGCTGGGGGCCTGACTCATCAGGGTGGGCGGCGTCCCGCTTTTCCCCATCTGGGAAGTAACCATACTGCTCAGGCCTGTGCCGGAACAGGAGCGAGAGCGGCAGGAGCAGAACCAGCATGCTCAAGGCGAGGATGGTTACCGCGGTGCGCCAATCATAGGTGGCGATGAGTTTGACGATTACCGGGATGAGCAGGCCGCTGAAGCCAAAGCCGGCGATGGCTATGCCACTCGCCATCCCCATCTTCTCCCGGAACCAGTTGGCCACCGCCGTCAGCAGCACCGTCACCGTGCAGGCGCTGGCGCCCACGGCGAGCAGGGCGAAGGCCCCGTAAAACACGAGCAAAGACCTGCTGACACCGAGGAGAAGCAACCCCGCCGCCGTGATGAGCACCCCGCCGAAGATGAGCCTTTTGGGGCCCCAGCGGTCAGCAAGTATGCCCACGAAGGGCGAAAGCAGACCGATCTCCAAGCCACGCAGCGAGGCCGCCAGCGAGATCTGCGTGTAGCTCCAGCCCATCTCGTTGGCGATGGGCTCAAAGAAGGCGGTGAACCCGTAGAAAACCGCCCCACCTACGAACAGGGCGATGAGGAAAGACGCCCCGCTGATCCACCAGCCGTAAAATATCTTAAATGGATTCCAGTTCCATGTCATCAGCTAGACCTGGAGGAGTTTCCCTGGCATGTTAGCTCAATGCTAGCACTTTGTTATCTTGAGCGCAATGCCTGCTAAGTTCTTGAACCAGGCTATTAACTTTGAAGGTAGACAAGTTTTCCCTCGTGGTGCTAGGATACAAGCAAAGGGGAATCTCTCATGATGGGCCTGATGAGCAAGCTGGGCCTGCGGGGAAGAATCAGTTTGCTCGCCTTGAGCATACTGCTGGTGGGCTTTGGCCTGTTCAGCTGGCTGGGCGTGCAGTCCATAAATGACAGCGTGGAGAAAATACTCGAGCAGCGGCTCACCATAGCCCGCATCGTGGCGCGCTACCTGGATGAGAGGCTGACCTATATTCTGGCCCAACTGGAGAACGCCGCCGATTTTGGCGGGTTTCCCACCGGGGAGCAGTTTGATTCAGCCGCGGCCTCGCTACAGGATATCCTCGCCAGGTCCCAGATAGAGGTGAGGGAAATTTTCCTCATCGGCCGAGATGGGGAAATCCTGCGCCGCGCTGGAGAAGCCTCCCCGGTTGAGGGCGGGAATATGTTGACCTATGGGGAAATAAGGGATACCCTGAGCACCGGGGTATCCCGCATCTCTGGCCTTGTCTCCAGCCCCCTCACCCATGACCCGACGGTGCTCGTCACCGCCCCGATTCAGAATGGGGAGGGCCAAATCCTGGGGGCGCTCACCGCATCGATAGACATTGACCGGTCAATCAGCGGCTACACGGAAACCATCGTGGTGGGAAAGACCGGCTACATTGAGATTGTGGATGAGAACGGAATAGTCCTGGCCAGAACCAAACCGGGCTTTCCCCCTGAGCTATTTGAGCGGAGCGACCATCCCAGCCGCTTTGCCCAGCTCATCCGCCAAGGAGAGGCCACCAGAGGGACCTGTCATCGCTGCCATGCTACCCAGGGAGAGGTCAAGAGACAAAAGGATGTGCTCGCCTTCGCGCCCCTTTCCACCGCCTCCTGGGGGGTGGTCATCCGGCAGGCGGAGGAGGAGGCGCTTTCGCCAACCCGGCAGCTGGAGAGGAGGTTTCTGCTGCTCGGGGGGATATTGTTGGCGCTTACCCTGTTTCTCCTCTGGATGACGATACAGTCCATCGTCAAGCCCATCGGCATGCTCACCCTGGCGGCCAAGAAATTGGCCGTGGGGGACTTCAGCGCGGCCATACCCCTCAAGCGCCGGGACGAGGTTGGGCAGCTGAGCGCCGCCTTTGAGGCCATGAGGCAGGAGATAGCCAAATCCAGAGATGAGCTGCTGCGCCTCTATCAGGAGGCCAAGCAGAAGGAGGAGCTGAGGGGCCAGCTACTGAGCAGCGTGATCAGCGCCCAGGAAGAGGAGCGCAAGCGGATAGCTAGGGAACTGCACGATGAGTATGGTCAGACCCTCACCGGGCTGATAATGAGCATTGAATCGCTGGAGAACATGGCCACCCCAGCCCAGGCCCAGTTCAAGAAGAAGCTGGCCCATACCAAGGCTCTCTTGGTTCGTACCCTTGAGGACATGCGCAAGCTGACCCTGGCCCTTCGCCCTTCCTCACTGGATGACCTGGGTCTGGTAGCCACCTTGAGAGCTTATCTTGCCAGCTATCTGGAGGATGCCGGGCTTCAGGTGACCTTTCACCATGAAGGGGTGGAGGGGCGGCTGGCTCCCTCGGTGGAGATCGCCCTCTTCAGGATAATACAGGAAGCGGTGCACAATGTAGTCAAGCATGCCCAGGCCCGCAGCGTCCGCATTGAGCTCAAAGCCAAGGGGGATACCGTGGTGGCCGTGGTTGAGGATGATGGCAAGGGGTTTGATGTTGACGGCGTCCTCAAGTCCAAAGTTGGCACTGACTCTTTGGGCATTCTCGGCATCCAGGAGAGAACCGCCCTGCTGGGCGGCACCTTTACCATCAAGTCCCAGGTGGGGCGAGGGACACGCCTTGAGGTGGAGATTCCTCTGCGCCGCACGCCACTGGGAGGTGAAATCGAGCCAGAGGGTACGCCATCAAGAAGAGATTAGGAGGAAACCGATGCCAAAGATACGAGTCCTGATAGCCGATGACCATGTTATCGTTCGCGAGGGCCTGCGCACGCTTCTCGAGGCGCAGCCTGATATTGAGGTGGTTGGGGAGGCCGCCAGCGGCGAGGAAGCGGTGAGCAAGGCAAAGGCGCTAGGGCCGGACATCGTGCTCATGGACATCTCCATGCCAGGGATGAATGGCCTGGAAGCCACCCGCCAGATCAGGGAGGATAGCCCGGAGGTGAAAATCCTGGCCTTAACCATGCATGAGGGGGATGAGTACTTCTTCAAGATTCTGGAGGCGGGGGCCTCTGGTTACTTCATCAAGGGGGGCTCCTCCAGCGAGCTGATCTCCGCCCTGCAGGCCGTCCAGCAGGGGCATGTCTTCCTCTATCCCACCATGGCCTCCAAGCTGGTCAGAGACTACATGCAGCGGGTGAGGTCCGGGCAGGCCAAGGAAAGCTATGACGGGCTGACCAACCGGGAGCGGGAGATCCTGAGGCTCATCGCTGAAGGCTATTCTAATCAAGAGATCGCCGAGCGCCTGGTCTTAAGCCCATCCACGGTGCAAACCCACCGGGCCAACATCATGTCCAAGCTCGGGTTGCACAGCCGCACCGAGCTGGTGAAATATGCCATCCAGCATGGATTCATTACTCTGGATACATAAAACCAAGTAATAATCCTACACAATTTTACGCCACAGCCAGCCAAAAGTTCATTTTTCCCACGAGCAGAGCTACCCAGTTCTGTGTATACCCTTTGCCCGCCTGCTATGCTACCCTTTACCTGGGGTGAGCCCAAGTATATCCCAAGCGACCGGTGCCCCAGCTGGCGGTATATCTCCTCTTGCTTTTAGCGTTGGTTATGGCCTAGCCCGGTCTCTTTAGGGCGGGAGCCGATGACCGGGTATCATAAACGCAGTTTTTAGGAGGTGTTTAGATGAGCGCCTGGGTTATCTACCTTATCGTGGTCGTGGCCTTGGTGATAATGGCGGCCGCGGTCAGGATAGTCAGGCAGTACGAGCGGGGTGTGGTGCTTCGCTTCGGGCGGCTGGCCGGGGTAAGAGAGCCTGGCTTTAACCTCATCATCCCCTTCGTGGACCGTATGGTCAAGGTCAGCCTCCGCATCGTCCCCTTTGTCCTGGAGCCACAGGAGGTGATCACCAGAGATAACGTCACCGTCAGGGTGGACGCCGTGGTCTACTTCAAGGTGATCGACGCGGTGAAGGCGGTGCTCAATGTGGAGAACTACCGGCAGGCCATCATTCAGCTGGCGCTGACCACTCTCCGGAGCGT
>Ga0180910_120_pt1 | contig 17686 bp, 17 predicted proteins | sample Deesub1362A_J573_FD_124272 | JGI IMG/M metagenome (GOLD analysis project Ga0180910, IMG submission 124272) | Dehalococcoides sp. JdFR-56 | reverse complement strand
TAAGCCGCTGGGTCTTGGGAAGCGTCGCCGACCGTCTGCTGCGCTCCTCCCACGTCCCCGTCCTCATGGTGCGCGCCCCAGGCTGCACCGGGCATGCTTGATGGGAAAGTAACTAGGGTATACTAACAAAAAGTTAGGGTTACTCATCGGCCTTAAAGGGTTCTAAAGCAAAGACGTGGTGCAAATCGCCTCATCCTCCACCGGGCTAGGTAAGCTCGTGGCAGCCTCACTTAAGCAGCCTGAAGATGACGTTTACTAGTACGGTCAATATCAGGCTAATAACCAGTGAGGTGGCCAAGGGGAAAAAGAAGGAGAAGCCGCCCTTCTCAATGAAGATATCCCCGGGCAACCTGCCCAGGAATGGAATCCGCTGCCCAAAGGTAAAGAGCACCCCGAACAAAACCAGAAAGACGCCGATGAGTATCAAGAGCTTTCCCATGCTCTCCACGCCGAACAACTTCTTCCTCTTTCTAGTAAGTAGCTTCCTGGGACGCCCTATTAATTATATCAATTGGCCGCGGGCCAGGCCAAGGAGTCCGTATGGGTGTATAATTTTTAAAGGAACATGCATGAGATAAGACTAATCAACAAAAAGGGCTCGACGCTGCACGACTTCCCCTACACCTCGCCCAGCCGGAAGTGCCCCCATTTCTGGATCATCAATGTCACCCCACCCGGCCCGGCCCACTGCGTTCATGATTGTCTCTACTGCTACGCCCGCCAGGCAATCTACTCCGATTACTCATCTGAGACCCTGATTTATGCTAACCTGCCCGAGCTGGTGGAAAGAGACCTAAAAAGGATAACACTCTGTCCCCCAATCTCCATCTCCAATGTCTCCGACCCCTGTCAGCCCATCCCGGAGCTTAAAGCCCAGGTGAAGCGCCTGGTTCAGCTGCTGATGCGCTATGGGGTGAGCTTCAGTATCACCACCAAGGGGGACCCAGGCTTTCTCCTTGACCTCCCCGGCTTTGCCCACTACCGGCCAAAGTTCATCGCCATCACCATCGAGGGAACCGCCGATATCATCTCCCTGCTTTCCCGGCAAGCCCCTCCCCTGGAAAAACGCCTGGAAGCGGTGCGCCGCCTCTCCGGGCTCGGCATTGATACTTTAATCCGCTTTGACCCTGTCTTCATCCACCTCTTCCAGGCCCTCTACGGCAGCTCCTGGTTTGGGGAGATTGAGCGCCTCATTTATACCTTCGCCGGCGCCGGCGCCAAGCACATCGTGTGCAGCACCGGGAGATTATCCCGAAAACAAGCCCCCACTTATGGCCTCAGCCTCTGGGAGCGGGTGTATCTGGTAATCCAGAGACACTCTGCGCAAGCCGCCAAACGCTTTGCCCAGGAATACCGCTACGAGCGCTCAGGCACAAGCCAGGGCTACCTGCTGCGCCGGGACTTAAGAATTGAATTTCACCGCAGGCTGAAGGCGCTGGTTGAGGCAAGCGGCATGACCTACGCCACCTGCCAGGAGCTCAGCGCCGAGGAATCCGATTCCCCGGGGCTGGCCCACTGCGAGCGCTTTCTGCTCCCCTTTGCCCGCAAGCAGCCAGACGGCCGCTTCAAAGCCATCGCCGGATGCACCGCCAACTGCCACGTCTCCTGCCGCCACCTGACCTTTCCCCCCTGCGGACAGCCCGGGCTGATCTCACCAGCACCCTTCAAAATACGCTATCTCAAAGGGCCCAGAGACACACCAATCCCTTTTTGATTTAAACTATGTGGGGTCTCCCTTGTGCCCACTAGATTTTTCTTTCCAAAAAGGGGATAATTTATATATCATAGGCGGTTTCCCTGCGCCAACCACTAAGAAAAAGGACCAAGGAGTGAGTGATGACGACGAATGATATCCTTTTTCTCGTGCTCCTAATCGTGCTGTTTATCGCCACCATGATATTCCTACCCCAGTTCATGCTGGCGCGAAACATCCCCAAAGTCATCCGCATCTTCCGGGAGCATAACGCCGTTGGCGCGAGCAACGCCAAGACCCTGGAGGAACTGGGGCTCCAGCCCAAGTCAATGTTTCAGAGGATGTTCACCCGCCGTGATTACAAGCCCCAGGCGCTGCAGTTCCTGCTCCGGGCCACCATCATTGAGATGACCGAAGACGGCAAGGTCTACCTCAACGAGGAGAACCTTCTCCTCTCCAGATGGAGAAATCTCTAACCGGGGCCATTTGCCAACCGCGCCGGCATGGCCTATAATGATGATGGTTTCAGTGTAGGTTATCAAATGCTTAAGGCGTCCCTAGCTCCTGAAGTGTTTGGATAACCAAAGCTCTAACCAATTAGCTCAAGAGAGGAGGTTGTCCGATGCACTTCAAGGACAGGACGCTTCAGTGCTCCGATTGTGGGGCTTCCTTCACCTTCAGCGCCGAAGAGCAAGAGTTCTTCCAGACCAAGGGCTACACCAACGACCCCAAGCGCTGCCCCACCTGCCGCGAAGCCAGAAGAGCCCAGCGTTACGGCGATGATAGCTATGGCTACCGAGCCCGACGCCAGATGTTCCCCGCGGTATGCGCCGAATGTGGCCAGGAAACTGAAGTGCCCTTCGAACCACGTGAAGGTAGACCGGTCTATTGCAGTGATTGCTACCGCAAGCTCAGGCTAGCCCAATGAGGCCCGGTACCCGGCCGCAGAAGAAGTTCTAAAATCCCCAGAGCACCTCGGCTCGCAGAAGATAGGCTCCCTGCCCATAGCCGCAGCCAGCCGCAAAACCCTTTTTAAACCCCTGGTGGCCCGTGGCGTATGGGCAAAAATGCCCAGACGAGTATTGACGCCGCGGTTACTTTGGCAGTATAAAAGACTTAAGGAGGTCTGGCATGAAGATCACCAAAGTAACACCCATTTTCTGCGATGCTGGCTGGCGGGCATTTACCTTTGTCAAGGTGGAGACGGACGAGGGGCTGGTGGGCTACGGGGAATGCACCGATAACCGCTCCTCATTTGGCCTCGGCGGCTGTATCCGGGACCTCGAGCCCCGGCTCATCGGGCAGAACCCTATGGCCGTGGAAAAACTTTACTGGGAGATGTGCCAGCATTTCCAGCAGAACCCGGGGGGCATCGCCCAGAAGGCCATCGCCGGGATAGAGATAGCGCTCTGGGATATCAAGGCCAAGGCGCTCAACGTACCCCTTTATGAGCTCTTCGGCGGCCCGCTCTGGGACAAGATAAGGGTTTACTGGTCCCACTGCGGCACCTACCGCGCCCGCAACCCGGAACTATTCACCACCAAACCCCCGCTCAAGACCTTGGATGACATCGCTGAATTGGGGAGAGAAGTAGTGGCGCGCGGCTACACCGCTCTCAAGACCAACATCATCATCCCCGGGGAGCGGCCCCGCATGTTCCGCACCTTTGACCAAAACATTGACCACAGCCTGCTCAAGGCCATTGACCGGTTGCTGAGCACCTTCCGTAAGGCGGTTGGCGATGAGGTTGACATCTGCCTGGACCTTAACTTCAACTTCAAGACAGAGGGCTTTATTCAGGTGGCGAGGGCGGTGGAGCCCTACAACCTGATGTGGCTGGAAGTGGACATCTATGAGCCGGAGGCGCTCCTGCAGATAAAACAGTCAACCAAGGTGCCCATCTGCTCGGCGGAGAATATGTACACCATGAAGGGCTACCAGCCTTACCTGGAGAAGCACGCCATGGACTTCTGCATGATTGACCTTCCTTGGAATGGCTTCAGTGAATCGCGCCGCATCGCTGCTCTAGCTGACATGTACGAGATTATGGTGGCCCCGCATAACTACTACAGCCACCTCTCCACCTTCATCAGCGCCCACTTCTGCGCCTTGGTGCCCAACCTCAAGATAATGGAGACCGATGTTGATAGCGTCCCCTGGCGCGATGACATCACCACCGAGCTTCCCGATATCAGAGACGGCTACCTCTATCTGCCCAAGAAGCCGGGAATCGGGGTGGAGCTCAACGAGAAAGAGATCGCCAAGCACCCCTGGCCCAAGTAAAACGGTGGTTTCTTTCCCCACACCTAGGAGAAAGTGAGCTATGCCTGCCATTGCCCTGCAATCTGGAATCATCTATGGCCCCGTGAGGTCACGGCGGCTGGGATGGTCTTTGGGCTTGAATATCTCACCCACCACCTACAAGCTCTGCTCCTTCAACTGCGTCTACTGCCAATACGGCTGGACCAAGGTCTGGACCATGGATGCCTCAACTCAACTCGGAGATTTGCCCACGCCAGAGGAATTTGAGCAAGCCCTACTAGAGGCTCTCCGTAAGAACCGTGACCACGAGATCAATAACATCACCTTCTCAGGTAATGGCGAACCCACCCTTCACCCCCAGTTTGAGGAACTGGTCAGCATCGCCAGAAGGTTGAAGGAGCGCTATCTCCCCAGCGCGGGGCTGGGCGTCCTCTCCAATTCCTCCACGGTATCTCTGGAGAGGGTACGCCGTGCCCTGGGTAAGCTAGATTTCAAAATAATGAAGCTTGATGCCGGGGACCCAGAGACCTTCGCCAAAATCAACCGTGCCTGCCCCGGGGTGGACTACCAGATAGTTATAAAGGGCCTGAAGTCGTTAGCCGGCGTTACCCTGCAAACCATGTTCATCGACGGGAGCCCGAGCAACAGTGGCGAGCGAGAAGTATTAAAGTGGCAGGAAAGGGTGGGCGAGATAAAGCCAATCAAGGCACAAATCTATTCGCTCCACCGGCCATCGGCCGCCTCCTCTTTACGGGAGGTGCCCGCCGAAAGACTAGAGGAAATCGCCGCCCGAACTGAGGCGATAACTGGCATTCGCGTGGAAGCGATTGTGGCACCAGCCCCCTACCACAGGAAAATAAACCAGCCTTATGACAGGTAACCCAGATACCCTTGTGACAGGGCTGGTTTGGCATTATAATAGGAGGAACTAATTCGTCCCCGCAGGTAAAATCAGTAGCTTTCCTGTTCTAATTCTAAATAGCCTTGAGAAAGGAGAGCCCAGCCCCAGAGGCTCAAAAAACCGCCGATGCCCTAGCAGTGGGCAGCGGCCACCAGCTTGGAAGGAGGCGATCATGCGCACTGAAGACTTGATCAAATACGATAATGAGCATATCCTGCATGGGCTGGCACTGGTGGGCAAGAACCAGGGCTTCGTCATCGAGAGCGCCGATGGCGTCTTGCTCAAAGATACTGACGGCAAGGTACTAATGGACTTGAGCGCGCAGGCCATCAACGTTAACCTGGGGCACAACCGCCGCGACATCCTTGAGGTGGCCAAGGCGCAGATGGACAAACTGACCTTCTCCTTCCTCCTGCGTGGCTTCGTCAACCTCCCCTCCATCCAGCTAGCCCAGAAGCTGGCGACCATCGTGCCCAAGGGGCTGGACCACTTTCTCTGGACCCACACCGGCGCCGATACCGTTGACTGCGCCTTCAGGCTGGCCAATCTGTACTGGAAGGCGAAAGGGGCTCGAAAGTATAAAATCATCAGCCTGCGCCATAGCTACCATGGCACCACCCGCGGCGTGGCCATGGCCACCAATCTGGCCAAGGGAATCATTGAGGAAATGCCCCCGGCGCCGGGGCACATCCGCATTCCCAACTACTACTGCTATCGCTGCCCCTTTGACAAGGAATATCCCGGCTGCGGCATCCAGTGCGCCAAATTCCTGGAATACACCATTGAGAACGAGGGAAAGGACAGCGTGGCGGCGTTCATCGCCGAGCCAGAGCAGGGAGCTACCGGCTTTATCGCCCCGCCCCCTGAGTACTGGCCCATGGTCAGGGAGATATGCACCAAATACGATGTGCTGCTCATCGCCGATGAGGTGATGACCGGGTTTGCCCGCACCGGCAAGATGTTTGCCGTAGAGCACTGGAATGTCGTGCCTGATATGATGTGTCTGTCAAAAGGAATCGTCGCTGGCTATCTTCCCTTTGGGGCATTGGCCTTCTCCGGTGAAATCTTCCGCGCCCTATCCGGCCAGTTCCTGCCCCTGGGCTCCACGGAATCAGGTAATCCAGTGTGCTGCGCCGTCGCCATCAAGTGCATTGATATCTATGTCAAAGAGCGCATCCCGGAGCACGTCGCTCAAGTGGGGCAGCGCGCCCGGAGCCGGATGGAGAAGGAATTCCTAGCGCTGCCCCACGTGGGAACGGTTGACGGGCTGGGCTTGATGCTCGCCGTTGAGATCGTCACCGACAAGGAAAGCAAAGGCATGCCCAGCCCCAAGCTAACCAATATCATCCAGCGGCGCGGCATCGAGAAGGGGGCGTTACTACGCGTCGTGGGCAACCGACTGGGTTATAGCCCGCCCTGCACCATCACCCAGGAAGAATCAGACCGCGCCCTTGATATCCTCTATTCGGTGCTATCGGAGCTCAAACCCCAGGACCTAGCACCTTGAAACAAAGCGCAGAAGCGATTTGGCTTATTTCCCGCCATGGTGATATAATCTAAGCTAAATTACAACCCAAAGAGCGAATTTGCCATCGGAGCGGGAGCGTGGGAAAAAGCGTAGTTGCCATTGTGAAGGGGGCGAAAGACCCGGGGGAAGAAGAAATAGCTGCCCTGGTGAGAAAAGCTATCGAGCTTGCCGGTGGTCTAGCTGATATCATCTCCCGCGGCGATACCGTGCTCATCAACCCAAACCTGGTGATACCTCAATCTCCAGAGACCGGCGCCACCACCGACCCGAGGGTGTGCCAAGCCATCGCCGATATGGTGAAGGAAATAGGCGCTAGACCCATAATCGCCGAATCCTCTGCCGTTGGGATTGATACCGAGGAAGCCTTCCGGGCAACTGGATACACCAAGTTAAGGGAAAAGGGATATGAGGTCATTGACCTAAAAAAAGAAAAAACGACCAAAGTCCCTATCCCCAAGGGTAAGTCAGTGAAGGAGCTCTCCCTTCCTCGGCCGGTGGTTGAGGCCAAGGCCATCATCAGTGTGCCCGCGATGAAAACGCATGACCAGGCTCTGGTAACTCTTTCCTTAAAGAACACCAAAGGGCTCCTGCCCGATACCTTCAAGCGGAAATTTCACACCACCTTTGGCATCTACCAAGGCGTCGCTGACCTGTGCACCGTGTTCCGGCCAGCCCTGGCCGTGGTGGACGGCATCATCGCCCAGGAAGGTCTGGGCCCCATGTTTGGCACCCCGGTGGAGATGGACCTCATTATCGCCGGCAAGGACCCGGTAGCGGTGGACGCCATCACCAGCATGGTCATGGGCTTTGGCCCGCAGGAGGATGGGGTTATCGATGCTGCCGCCAGGTTAGGGGTAGGCACCGCGGACCCAGATAAGATTGAGGTTGTTGGGGAAACTATCTCCAGCGTCCAGCGCCGCTTTAAACGCGCCGAGGAAGCCGTCTTCGAGCTGGTCACCATCCCCAAAGGCTTCCAGCTGATTTTTGATGAAAGAACCTGCACCGGCTGCCGGCGCAATGTCCTCAGCGTGCTGGTGGACTTAAAAGAACAGGGCAAATTGGACCGGGCAGCCGGGCTCACCGTGGTCGCCGGGAAAGCTGAGAGGCTTCCTGACGTAGATAGAGAACACCTGGTGCTGGTGGGCAATTGCCTAGCCAAATTCAGAGAGTACGCCACCTTTGTCCCCGGATGCACCCCCAACAACCGGGATATAATCGCCGGCATACTAGGTGAGGAATCAAAAGTAATGTACACCGCCCGGGGCGGCGCAGAGAAGAATAGTGAGCCACCCCAGTAGCCCAAGTATTTAGGAAAAGGAGGAATAAAAAGATGAAGTCCAGCCAGGCCGATAGACTAGTCTCAATAGCCAAGGAGTATCTGTGGCCGGCCTTTGCCCGGGATGCCTCCTTCTTCGGACGCCCGGTGTCAATGGTGAGCTCAGGAGAGGGCCGTCACATCATTGATATCTTCGGCAACCGTCTCCTGGACCCCAACTCCTGCGGCGGGGCAGTTCCCCTTGGCTTCAATCTGCCCGAGCTCATGGAAGCAGTTTCGGCGCAGATGAAGAAGATCATGAACACCACCCCCAGCCTCTTTGTCCCCACCGAACCGCTGCCCCTGCTGGCCGAGAAGATCGCCTCAATCTCCCCGGGCAACCTGAAATACACCATCTTCGGCAGCAATGGCACCGACGCCAATGATGCCGCTATCAAGATAGCCAGACACTACTGGAAGATAATGGGCAAAGGGAGCAAATACAAGGTGATCCACCGCTACCCCGGGGATTACCACGGGATGAGCCTGAGCACCGCCAGCGCCAGCGGCCACAATTTCCGCCGGGCGCCCTTTGAACCGCTCATGGCTGGCTTTATCGCCTTTCACTCCCCGTACTGCTACCGCTGCCCCTACCGCATGACCTACCCCGAGTGCGACCTCTACTGTGCTGAGGAGTTCCGCCAGGTTATTGAGTTTGAGGACCCATCAACCATCGCCTGCTTCATCGGGGAGTCAACCAATACCGGTCTGGGGATCGTTCCCCCGCCACCCGGCTACATGAAGAAGATTCGCCAGCTCTGCGATGAGTATGAGATACTGATGATCACCGACGAGGTCATCACCGGCTTTGGCAAGACTGGATTTTGGTTTGAGTGCGAAAAAGAGGGCTTTGTGCCCGATATGATCACCATGGGCAAGGGTATCTCCTGGGGCTGCGGCCCCCTGGCCGGCACCCATGTCAAGGATGACATCGCCCAGGTATTCACCGGCCCGAACGTGCTGCAACACGGCTATACCTTTGGTGGTATGGGCTACCTAGCGGCGGCGGGGCTGGCCGGCATTGAGTACGTGGAAAAGCACAACTTACTCGCCAGAGCCACCGAGATTGGCGAGATCATGTCCCGGGAGCTGGGCGCCATCAAGGAGAAATCAAAGGTGATCGGTGACGTGCGAGTGAACGGGGTGCTGGCTGGTGTTGAATTCGTCAAGGATAAGACCACCAAGGAGAGATTCGCTGACCGCGCCGCGGTAGCTGACCTCGTGGTCAAGGTGGGCATAGATAACGGCGTGCTCCTCCCCTGCTCCACCTGGTACGGGGACATCATCATGCTCATGGTGCAGCTCACCATGACCGATGAAGAGCTGAGCCAGGTCTTCACCGCCATTGAACGGGCAGCCGCCGAGGTGGAGAAGAAATTCCTTTAAAATAGCGCTGAAACAGCTATCCGGGCGGCACGGGTAGCGGGCTCGCCTTCGCGTCAAATCGGGTAGGCGGCATTTCCGTGCTGCCCCACCTTAGCCGACCCGATATTTGGCCACCTTCTCCTCATCCAGCTCAAATCCCAGCCCCGGTTTATCTGATATCTCCACCGTGGGCGAGCCCTCAGGAATCGGGTCCTTCACGATGTCATCGGCCAGAAGGTCCAGCGGGGAGCCATGGATGCCGCGATGGACATGCCGCAAGGAGGCTAGGAAGGTGTGCACCGCCCCCATGCCGACGCCGGTGGGCACCATGGTGCCGGCGATGATGAACATGCCGGCCGCCGAGGCGACAAATTCAATCCTTTTGGCTTCAGTGAGCCCGCCCTTCACCGCTGGCTTGATGTGGATGGCATCAGCTGCCCCCATTTTGGCCACCAGCATCATCTCATGGGCGGTGTTGACGCATTCGTCAGCTATCAGCGGGGTCTTGACCATCTGGCGGATTCTGACCATGCCTTCTAGGTCCCAGTAATCAACCGGCTGCTCCACCCACTGAATGCCATATCTTTCCATCTCCTGAATGATGGAGATGGCCGTCTTGGCATCATAGCCCTTATTAAAGTCCAGCTTGATGGAGGGCTCAGGCCCCACCGCCTCGCGGGTGAGGCGCAGGCGCTCCACATCTCGAGAGGGGTTCTCATCGCCCACCTTGAGCTCAAGCTCGGTATAGCCCCGGCTGACCGCTTCTTTGGCCATCTTGGCCACCTTCTCCGGCTCCACCATGGGGATGCCGTAGCCCACACCCTCCACCTGGGCCCGGCGCCTCACCGCCCCACCGAGCAGGTAATAGGAAGGTATATCCAGCGCCCTTCCCATGAGGTCCCACAGGGCGATGTCCAGCCCGGCCTTCACCCAGACATGCCCCTGCACCGCCTGGTTCATCTTCTGGTAAATGCGCTCAATATCAAAGGGATTCTCCCCAATGATAAGCGGAGCCAGACTCTCCTCAAGCAGCTGAACCACCCCCTTGGGCGGCTCCGGCCCGATGCGGTCATATCCCGGATAGCATTCCACCTCACCGATTCCGGTCACCCCTTGGTTGGTATGCACCTTGATAAGAACTGGCTCCAGAAAAGGATACTCTCCGGTGGCCACCTTGAGGACGTATTTCACCGGGAGCCGCAGGGGAATTACCTCCACCGAGGTTATCTTCAGCTCCGCTACCTTCACCATGGGCTTTCCTCCTACCTTTGCCTCGCTCTGGCTATGTTAAATCGGCACCCTCCCGGCTGTCAATACCAGCACTCAAGCTGAGGGCATTAGTGACCAAAGAGCGGCCTTCTGCTATAATTAGCCTAAGCTGAAGATACCCCAAATTGGCTAGCTAAGGAGGAGAGTGATGAGACTTGAAGGAAAAGTGGCGCTGGTCACCGGAGCCGGTTCCGGCATCGGCAAGGCAACTGCCCTGATGTTCGCTAGAGAGGGGGCGGCCGTGGCGGTAAATGACCTGAACGAGGAGACGGCTGCCGCCACCGCCAAAGAAGCCGCCTCCCTCGGCGCCAAGACCCTAACCTTGCCGGCGGATGTGGCCAGCACCAGCCAGGCACAAGAGATGGTGGAGAGAGCCCTAGCCGAGTTTGAGCGGGTCGATATCCTGGTGAACAACGCCGGTATCGTGGATTACCGCCCTTTCGCCGAGATAACCGAGGAAGTGTGGGACCGCATGATAGCCATCAACTTAAAGAGCGCCTTCAACTGCACCAGAGCCGTGCTGGATAATATGATCGCCCGGCGCCGTGGCAGTATTATCAATATCGCCTCCGTGGCTGGGACCACTGGCACCCCCTACCACGTCCATTATTCCGCGGCCAAGGCCGGCGTCATCGGCCTGACCAAGGGACTGGCCAAAGAGGTGGCGCAATACGGGGTGAGGGTAAACGCCGTGGCTCCCGCCGTCATTGACACCCCCGCCGGGAAACGCGCCCGGGAATTTTTCCGCCGGGTGATGCCCAACTTCGCCTTCACCAACCCGCCACTGGGGATAATCGGACAGCCTGAGGACATCGCCGCCGCCTGCACCTACCTGGCCTCAGACGAGGCGAGGTACATTACCGGCCAGGTGCTGAGCCCCAACGGAGGAGGCTGGATATAAAGCTTTAAGCCCAAGCCACCGCGGGCAGTCTTCCAGCTTTTAGCAGACGTCTTTTATGGCGAAGTCCAGCCCCAGCTCTATCAGCTTTTCCTTGGTTGGGTTGCCCGTCTTCAGGTCCCAGCCCCGATAGGCATAATAGTCATCCTTCAGCCGCTCCAAGGTCTCCTTGGGAATGCAGCTTCCCTTCATCGGGCCCTCGGGAACCGGCTCCTCCATGAACCGCACCGGAAGCCTATCATCCTCGCGGGTGAAGCCCTCCCTCGCCGAGAAACAGCGGATTATGTTCCACTGCCGCTCGGCGATCTTCCTGGCCCCCTCGTAATCCAGCTCCCAACCTGTAACCGCATTCAGGGCTTCGATGGTATTATCGCTGATCCTGAGCGGCCCCCAGATGGGCTCGCCCAGATGACACAGCAGCATTGAATCGCAGAGAATCAGCCAGTGATTGACCTCGGCGGCAAGGGCCCCCTTCCCCTCAAGCGTCCGGCGGTCCACCAGCCCGCTCTTCTCGGCGGTCGGTCGGATGTCGTGGTGGCTGCCCCCTCTGGGCCCGGTGGCGTATCCCACCGCCGCCGCCGGGAAGGGACGGCAGGTATGGCCCGGCCATTCCAGCCCCTTGTTCTCAACGGTGAAACGGTAGCTATCCTTGCCCACAATCTGCGCCGCCTCTCTCGTTCCCTTGGCCAGCAGGGCGCCCAGGCCTTCTCTCTTGCCGATCTTCTCAATCATCTGGAGCATGCCATCCACATTGCCGAACTTGAGCTCAATGCCATCGGTGTCTTCTTTGGTAAATATGCCCTTCTCGTAACACTCCATGGCCCAGGCAATGCACAATGCCGTGGAAATTAAATCAAGTCCGTAATGGTCGCACAGCTCATCCGCCTTGCACAGCGCCTCAATATTGTCCACCTCGCAGATGCTGCCGAACCCGTAGATCGTCTCGTAATCAACGCCGTTGATCACCGCCTTGTATTTCCCCTTTGGCACCACGCTGTACTTGGTACAATTGATGGAACAGGCAAAGCAGGCCCGGTCTCCCTTGACCACCTTCTCCCGCATCACCTCGCCGGTGATATCCTTCATCCCTTTGAAGACCTCGGTCTGCCAGTTTCGGGTGGGGAGGATGCCGCCTTCGTTCATGGCGGCCACGTTTCTCGGGGTGCCGTACTTGGAGAGCCCCTGCACCGCCGGAACGGTGGCCACCAGCTGATTCAGCTTCAGCGCCGTGTTGTACACCCTCAGGATATTGGGCACGGTCACCCCTCCCGTACCCCTGACCGCGATCGCCTTAAGATTCTTGGAGCCCATCACGGCCCCCATGCCACCACGGCCGGCGGCCCGAATATCGCACAGAATCATGGCATAGGGCGCCTTCTCCTCACCGGCTAGACCAATGGTGGCGATGTGTATCTCCTCATCTCCGATCTCTTTGCGAAGGATCTCTTGTGCCTTGAAAGGGTCCTTCCCCCAAAGATGAGCCGCGTCTCTTACCTCAACATGGTCATCGTCGATCCAAATATAGACGGGGCTGCTCGCCCGCCCCTCAACGATGAGACCATCATAGCCGGCGAACTTCAGCTCCGGCCCCAGGAAGCCGCCAAAGATGCTGTGGAAGAAAGACTTGGTATAAGGTGATTTGGCACAGATCGCAGTGCGGGAGGCTGCCGGGATTATCGTCCCATTAACCGGCCCGGTCATCATCACCAGCTTATTCTCCGGCCCAAGTGGGTCAATTTTGGGCGGAAGCTCCTCGTACAGGATTCTGGCTGCTAGCCCAGCCCCGCCAACAAAATCCCTGGCCCAATCCTCCCTGAGAGGCTCTTTGCTCACTGTTCTGTTGATCAGGTTAACCCTCAGCAGTTGTCCCATGTAACCGCCGTATTTAAAACCGTTAGCCATGATTTAACCCCCTCCTATGGGAAAAATAATGACTATTTCATCGCCGTCCTGAATCTCTTTGTCTAGGTCCGATGTGGAACTGATTATCGTCTCCTCATTTAACTTCATGAGAAAGGGCACCATTTCCCCGGTATTGGGGTCCCATATCCGGTTCTTGAAGGCTGGCCCGTACTTTTGCACCAAAGCTTCAAAGAGACCACCCACCGTCTCTGGGTGGACCACGTCAATCTCGACGACACTCGCCCCCAGAACGTCTCTGATCACGGAAAATGATTTCACCTTTACTCTGGCCATAAGCTACCTACTGGCTCACTGATTTCAGCCATTCCTCGGCGATCTGCTTTGCCTCCGAAACCTTGGGGCGTGCCGGTTTGGCCTCCATTTCCTTCCACTCAATCGCCTTGGGCAGGCAGAACTGGACGCAGACGGGATTGCCAAAACAGTAGTCACAGTTATCAAGGAGCACCGGCACCGGGATCTCAGGGATGCCAACCAGGCAGATCTTGATTCTTGACTGTCTCGGGTTGAACACCCCAGTCTTGACCGCGGAACAGGCAAGCTCACACAACTTGCAGCCCGTGCATTTTTCCATTTTCAGCTCAATGTGCTTTTCCACGGAAGGCCCTCCTTATCCTTTATTTTTTATGCTGCCCCATAATCGCCTGCAGGGCATCCTCCTTGGCCAGCCTGATGTGCTCACGCATCACCCTCTCACAGAGGTCAGGGTCTTTCAGTTGCAAAGCCAGCAGTATCTTTCTGTGCCCATCAAGAGTTCGCCTCGCCCCTTCCTCAGAGTGCAGGGTTTGCTTGCGGTAGCGGAGCACCTGCTTGCGCATGTCCACTATCATCTGATAGAAGCGCACTCTCTTTGAGACCAACTCATGGAGGGTGTCATGAAACCGCGTGTTCCAGTTGAAGACCTCATCCATGCGACGCGCCTTCAGCGCTGCCTCCGCCTTCTCAATATACTCGCTGAGCTGCTCTAGGCTCTCCTCAGTTATCCCCTCCGAGATGAGCCTCAGGGCGTATCCCTCAAGAATGGCCCTGATTTCAAACCGCTCCTCCACCTCCTCCCTCGAATCCCCGGAGACGATAAAACCTCTGGTCTTAAGGGGTTGAATCAGTCCCTCTGACTCCAGCTTATACAGGGCCTCCCTCACCGGGGTGCGGCTAACCCCCAGCGTCTCCGCCAGATGCTCCTCGGTAAGCCTCTCCCCAGGCCCCAGATGGCCGGACAAAATCGCCGCCTTCAGACGCTCGTAAACCCTTCGCCGCACCGGGGCGGCCTTTTTCTCCACCTGACCCTGTATCATGTTCACAAGAATTGTATACAATTAATCAGGCCATGTCAATACTTTTCGGAAGCAAATTTTGCCAATTTGTAGGGGAAAATTATGATTTCAGAGAGGATTTCACCAAACGAGAGCTAAAATGCTTGTCCCACACTGGAAAGTTTCTCCCCAGCCAGCCACCTTTTGTATACAATAATAAATTTATCCCAAATAACTTGAAATCGGTTAGGGCATGGGCAATAGGCATGACTGGGCAGCGCTCAGCTTGGACTACAAGAGAAAAAGAAAAGCGAAGGGGTAACAAATGAAGCTAGGAAGTTTAAGCAAATCTAAAAATCGCCGTCAAAAATTAGGAAAAAAACAAACTCAGCAGTTGGATTTAATGATTTCTGGGTAATCTGTATTTTTCAGCAAATTCGCTCGCTGTCATTTTACCATCGAATAAGGCGGCAATATCCTTGGTAATTCCCAGTGCCTCCTCAACTGTCATTCGCCGCCACTCTTCTTCTGGTATTGCGCTCTCCAAGTAGTGGTGGAAAACATGTCCGGCATCCAAGACCGTGTTCATCATCTTCCCTCCTTGATTAAAATACCTGACTGACCGTCAGATTGTTCAGTATAAAGATTGTAAGTCAGTCTAGAAAAATGGGGGTAAAACAAAATGGCAGCGGCTGGATTTGAACCAGCGACCAAGGGCTTATGAGGTTGCTAGCAGAAAACCTGGCTTCCGCTTGCTAGGCCAACCGCTTGCCTCCTTTCGGGACAGATTATATCCACTCTGCCTCCCACCGTCAAGCTCCCATTTGTATCTGGGTGACAACGGTGCCCAAGTGCTAGCCGTATTGTTATGCTCGCAAGATCAGGCCAGTTGCAGAGCGCAGTCTTAAACTCTACCAAAAAACATCTCCATCTTTTTCCTGCGTACCACGAACCGAACTCCCGAACCGTCACCCGCTGCCCCCAATTTTGAAGCCGAAGGGTGCGCTGAAAAGTAGGGCTCAACTTCAAACCGAACACCCGAACCCCCACCCGTGCTGACCCTCAAGCTGTCAGCAGAGTGACCTCTGGAGACTATATCGTGAGCCTCAATTGGAAGAGTCGTAGCCCCGACCCAAGTGTTTCGCCAGCTACGACCTTTTTTGTCACTAGCTACGACTTGCCGTCGCCTTTCGCAGTCGGAAATTCGAAGTATGTCTAGAAAAAGAGACTGTGAAACGGATTGAGGAAGCACAGCGCACAAAAGGATGTCAAGTGTCACGAGCCGTAGATTCACGACAAAGGAGGGCATCAACCTTGAGACGCGGTCAATATAGCCTTTAATGGGTGGCGCTCCCTTGAACAAGCTCGAGGGCGCGCTTGACTGCTGCGGCGCGGGTGTGAACCCCCAGCTTAGCGAAAGCCTTCTCCAAATGCGTTTGCACTGTCCGGGGGCTAATGCATACCAATTCACCAATCTCAACGTTGGTTTTGCCCTCAGCCACCAGGGAAAGAATCTCCGCCTCCCTCCGGCTCAAGCCCAAGGCCATCAATGATGAAGCCAGTGAACCAGCTTGCCTTTCCGCCAAGATAAGGAGGTCGTGATCAGACGTCTTGCTGCCGAGAATAAGATACACCGCCAGCGACTTATCGCCGCGCTCCATGGTGAAGCATGGCGATGGCAGCGACGAAATCGCGCTGCCATCCTGCAAACACTCCCACCAGCGCCTGACCCACTGCTGAAGCGCGTCCGGCAACCGGCTTGCCCCCACCCCCGAGACACCAAAATACGATGTGAGCCACCGCAGCGCGCGGTCAGTGGCAAATTCCACCTCTCCTGTCCTAGATATAAGGACCAATTCGCGTCCGCCAGAGCCCGCAGCCTGCCTAAAGAGGGTGAAGATTTCCGCATTCCGGTATGCTCGCACCAGATGGGGACGAATTAGGTTCAGGAGCAGTCGCTCAGACTCCGAGAAATCTGGGTGGCTACGGCTTAGTCCCATCCCGACCACGCCGCCCTGCCCGATGGCGATGCCAACAGCCATCTGGTATTCAACCGGGAAGTGCCGAAAGAACTCGTTATACAGCTCCAGCCTGTGGAACTGCTTGCGCGTGAGGAAATCGGAGATCTTGACGGCCCGGCCATCGCCGGTCTGTTGCTGGTGTGCAACGAGCGGGTGCTGGTCAAGGTATCTCAGGAAAACCGGGACAAGCTCTCCAGGAATAGCATCGGGGGGTTGCGCCACCCAGGTATCATCGGCGGTCCTGAGATCGATCATCTCATAGGTGATGATGTCACACGGCACCAGTCTCTGCACCAACGAGAGCACCCGCCCGGGGTAGCCGCTCAGGTCGGTGAGAGTGTAGACTTCGCCCACCACATCGGACAGGGCGGCAAACTCAGCATAAGATAACCTCCCCATCCCGCCTCCTCGCAAATCCGCCGAATGGCGGATTGACAGTGCTCGTTTGATGACAAATAATTGTGCTGTCAATAATATACGGTGCGCGGCGGCAGGAGTCAAGAGGCATGATGGCCGGGTGCAAGACCCAGCCCCTGTGAAGGGCAGCCGACACCGGAGATACCAAGGGCGAGTCAAAATCTATTCTCCCCGGGAAGATTGATAACGGCACGGAGGCAAGGAAAAGTATAACGGCACCACCAGAGAGACCTTGGGCGCTGGTTAGGGATCATCTCTCCGAAGGCTCGCTTGGGCACAGTTGCGCCAAGAGCATGTCTCCTTAAAACAAAAGTCTCCACTCACCCGTAGCCCCAAGCATAATTCTAGTGCTAAATGCACTGAGCCATGAGACAACTGTTTAGGGCAGCGCAGTAGTCATAAGAAGAAGGGAGAAGCAATAGAATACTGGCAGGGGGTGCACCATGCAGGCGAGAAAGCTGGCCCTGGCAATGCTGGCACTGCTGCTCGGGCTGTTCCCCATCTCCACTGTATATGCATATGCTGGGGATGTCTCCCCACCCACCCTGCAGTCTAGCGTCTCCCCGAGCACTCTCGCCGGCAGCATACCATCTGATGTGCCCTGGGCATGGGGCTTGAACGACTACGGTCAACTGGGCGACGGCACCAACACCAACCAAAAGATACCAGTGCTGGTGAGCAACCTCAGCGGAATTACTGCCGTCGCCGGCGGCAGGTGGCATAGCCTGGCGCTCAGGTCAGACGGCACCGTCTGGGCCTGGGGCCGGAACGACTTCGGCCAGCTGGGCGACGGCACCAACACCAACCAAAACACACCGGTACAGGTGAGCAACCTCAGCGGAGT
>Ga0180910_107_pt1 | contig 19528 bp, 13 predicted proteins | sample Deesub1362A_J573_FD_124272 | JGI IMG/M metagenome (GOLD analysis project Ga0180910, IMG submission 124272) | Dehalococcoides sp. JdFR-56 | reverse complement strand
AACTTGGCCCCGGCGTGCAGCGTGGTCATCACCGTCTCCAGGGCGGAGACGCCGGTGGCGGGATGGGTCTCCACCGGGATGCCACGGCCGTTATCCTCAACGCTGACCCCACCATCCTCCTGGAGGGTGACCACGATTTTGGTGCAGCAGCCGGCCATGGCCTCGTCAATGCTGTTGTAGGTGATCTCATAGACCAGATGGTGCAGACCACGCTGATCGGTACCACCAATGTACATCCCGGGGCGGCGGCGCACCGCCTCCCGCCCTCCCAGAACCTGGATGTCCGCAGCAGAGTATTCGTTGTTCACCGAGACTGGGGTATTCTTCGGCTTAGCCAAGACTGGTCTCCTTGAGGATGAGCCAAATTGGGGGGCGCTGATTTCGGCGAAAAGAAAAAGCAAGCCTTGGCAGCGGAAAGCCGGGGTGCTTGCCCTTCACCAAAAAAAGTTTATGCATCTAACTTTAAGTATAGCACAATCTGGCCCTTAAGTAAAGCCAAAAAGGCGAAAATGAGCTTTGGGAGACGCCCCTTAAACCGGCGGCCCGGGCATTTGAAATAATTATCTTGATATGCTATACTTGCCTTCAAACCAGAATAAAGCTATAGAGGAACAGAACTTTGAACCTTTAAGCCGGTCCGGTGAGGCTGGCAAGGGAAGCCAAACCAACTAGTCAGAGCTAGCGCAGTGGTAACCTCTTGTCAGCCCAGCAAGAGGTTAATTTTATGGCCAAAAAGATCATCATGACCCAAGATGATATCCGGCGGACGCTAGCCCGCATCGCCCACGAAATCATCGAGCAGCACAAGTCCACGGACCATCTGGTGCTGGTGGGGATGCGCACCCGGGGCGTACCTCTGGCCAGGCGGCTGGCGGCCAACATAGAGGCCTTTGAGAAGTCAACGGTGCCGGTTGGCGCTCTCGATTTCAGCCTCTACCGCGATGACCTCCCCCTGCTGGAACGGCAGTGCTCCATCCCACAAACCGACATCCCAACCAGCATTGACGGCAAGTCAATCGTGCTGGTTGATGACGTCCTGTACACCGGGCGCAGCGCCCGTGCCGCCATGGATGCCCTGATTGACCTGGGGCGGCCGCGCTCCATCCAGCTTGCCGTCCTCATTGACCGGGGGCACCGCGAGATGCCGATACGCCCCGACTACGTGGGCAAGAATGTGCCCAGCTCCAGACGCGAGGAGATACAGGTTTACCTGGTGGAAACTGATGGCGTTGATGAAGTCGCCATTCTGACCCCAGCTAGGAGAATGCCCGCCAGAAGCGAACTCAGCAAGGCCAGCCCTGGCCGAAGGAGGTACCATGACGCTAGCCAATAGAAGCCTGATAACCACTGATGACCTCTCCAACGCGGAGATGGAAGCGCTGTTCTCCCTGGCCGACCGCATGTCTCACGCTATGGATGAACAGCTTGGCCTCTGCCGAGGCAAGATAATGGCCAGCCTGTTCTTTGAGCCAAGCACCCGCACCCGGCTCTCCTTTGAGACGGCCATGCACCGTCTCGGGGGCAGCGTCATCACCGCCGCTGACGTCGGGGCGACCTCGCTGGCCAAGGGGGAGAGCATCGCCGATATGGCCAAGGTGGTGGGGAGCTACGTTGATATCATCGTCATCCGGCATCCCTGGGAAGGGGCGGCCAAAGTGGTGGCCGATTACGCTGGCGTCCCAGTGATCAACGCCGGTGATGGCGGCCATCAGCACCCCACCCAGACCCTGTGCGACCTTTACACCATCCGAAAGGAAAAGCGTACCATCAGGGGGCTGAATATCGCGCTCTGGGGTGACCTGAAATACGGGCGCACGATACATTCCCTCATCTTCGCCCTGGCCAAGTTCGGCGCCAATATCCTCTTCTGCCCCACCCCGGGGTTGGAGGTCCCGCAGCACATCATTGAGAAATTGACCACCGAATACGGCGGGGAGATAGCCAGGGAGGAGGCGCTCACCCCGATGGTCAAAGACGGGCTTTTCCCCGTGGATGCCATCTACGTGACGCCGAGCCGCCCACACCAGCTGGCCATGATGCCTGGGGTCAATATCAAGGTGGAACTCAAGCGTGGCATTGACGCCCTTTATGTCACCCGCCCGCAGAAAGAGAGGTTCACCGCCGCGGAGCAGCGGGAGGAGCTAACCAAAAAATACCGGGTGGTGGACAAGAAATTGCTCAAGGGCAAAGCCTTCCAGGAAACGGTGGTGATGCACCCGCTGCCCCGGGTTGATGAGCTCGCCCATGAGCTGGATGCCGACCCAAGGAGCAAATATTTTGAACAGGCCGCCCAGGGGGTGCCGGTCAGAATGGCGCTCATCTCCCTCCTCTTGGGCGTCACCCAGGTGTCCGTTCCTGCGGAAGATACTTCCCGCAAGGTAGATTACCCCCTCTACCAACAAGCCGTGGGCCCGAAGTGCCCGAACCCGCGATGCGTCTCGGTTCAGGAAACCGAAGCCAAGTATCTCAAGCCCGAGTTCAAGATAGTGAACCGGGAGCCTCTCACGCTGAGGTGCAACTACTGTGAACACGGCTTTGAGCCCAAGTACGTGGCCAGCGCCGAGTGGCATGAAGGTAGAACCGCCACCAAGACCTACCACCCGGCGGCAAGCCGCTGGGCCAAGCGGATAAAGCCGGAAAACCTGATCGCTTTCCACTCCGCGGAGGAAGCCGAGGCCCATGGTTTCAAGCCCAGCCGCGATGTCAAAGCGCTCCAGGAAGAAAGTTGAAAACTAAATGAAAGACGGCCTGCTTATCAAGGATGGGCGGATAATTGACCCCAGCCAAGGGATAGATGAGATCGGCAGTTTGCTGGTTGGCGATGGCAAGATTTCGTGGCGGGGGGAGACCCCGCCGGAGGGGGATTATGACGTCCTCCACGCTGAAGGGCTGATCGTCTGTCCCGGCTTTATTGACTTCCACTGCCACCTGCGGCAGCCCGGCTTTGAGGAGAAGGAGACCATCGCCACCGGCACCCGGGCCGCCGCCAGAGGTGGCTTCACCACCGTGTGTTGTATGCCCAACACCAACCCGCCTTTGGATAACGAGGTGGTGATCGCCGAGGTCAAGGCCAAGGCAGCCAGCGAAGGATGCGTCCGGGTGCTGCCCATAGGCTGCATCTCCAGAGGGAGAAAGGGCGAGGAGCTGGTGGAGATGGAGGAGCTAGCCAGCGCCGGCGTGGTGGCTTATAGCGATGATGGTGAACCGGTAGGTAGCTCGCGCCTTATGCTTCAGGCGCTAGCCCGTAGCCGCACCCTGGGACTGCCAATTATTGACCATTGCGAAGAAGTCACCCTTAAAGAAGGCGGCCAGATGAACGAGGGCGCCCTCGCCGTCAAGCTGGGGCTGCGCGGCATACCCGCCGCCGCCGAGGAGGTTATGGTTGCTCGTGACTTGGTTCTAGCTCAGCTAGCCGGCGGGCATCTGCACATCGCCCATGTCAGCACCGCGGGCTCGGTTGAGCTCATCCGCCACGCCAAGGAGAGGGGCGTCAGCGTCACCGCCGAGGTTACCCCACACCACCTCACCCTCACCGAGGAGGTGGTAAATGACTACAACACCAACGCCAAGGTAAGCCCTCCTTTAAGAACCAAAGAGGATAATGAGGCCCTGATTCAGGGGCTCAAAGAGAACGTGATTGATATCATCGCCACTGACCACGCCCCCCATACCGAGGCGGATAAGCAGTGCCAGTTTGCCCGCGCCGCCTTCGGCATCAGCGGCTTGGAGACCGCCCTGGGCAGCCTGATGAGTCTAGTGCACAGTGAAAAACTGCCACTTATCACCCTCATCGCCAAGCTCACCTGCGAGCCAGCTAAGCTCCTCAAAAATAGCCATCTGGGCACGCTCAAAATCGGCGCCCCGGCGGATATCACCATCTTTGACCTCTATGAGGACTGGGTGGTTCGTCCCGAAACTTTCGCCTCCAAAGGCAGAAATACCCCCCTTACTGGCTCGGTGCTCAAAGGCAGGGTAATGGCCACCATCTGCGGGGGGAAGCTGGTCCATAAAGACGGCTCCATCAGGCTTGAGGCAAGCTCCGGCCAAAACACCGCCTCCAAATAATGCCAGCACAGAGCTTTAAGAGGGGACTCTAAGGGGGTGAGCGGATATCAAGAAGGCGATACTAGTCCTCGCTGACGGCTCAGTTTATGAAGGCCGCGCCTTTGGCGCTGAAGCTGACGCCTACGGTGAGGTGGTCTTCAACACCAGCATGACCGGCTACCAGGAGATGCTGACTGACCCCTCCTATGCCGGGCAGATCGTGGTGCCCACCTACCCCCTCATCGGCAACTACGGCACCAGCGAGCACGCCGTTGAATCCAACCGAATTCAAGTCAGGGGCTTTGTCGTCCGGGAGGAGTGCTCGCAGCCCAACCATTACCTTAGCCGCCAAACCGTCCACGAATATCTGGCCCAAAGCGGCATCCCCGGGATTTACGGCGTGGACACGCGGGCGATTACCCGCAAGCTGCGCTCCTACGGGGTGATGATGGGCATGATAACCAGCAATAAGACGCCAGAGCAGGCGCTAGCCGAGCTGAAAACGCTGCCTGATTACGGCACCATTGACTTTGTGCGGCAGGTCTCCACCCCCACCCCCTACGAGTGGGAGCCGGACTTGTCCGCTGAGTGCCGACATCACATCGTCGTCCTTGACTGCGGGCTGAAATACAACATTCTGCGCATCCTGCGCCGCCACGGTTGCCGGGTGACCGCGGTTCCCTGCACCATGAAGCCTGAGGAAATCTTGAGCCTTGGGCCTAGCGGCATCCTGCTCTCCCCCGGCCCCGGCGACCCGGAACTTTTAGACTACATCGTGGAGACAGTAAGGGGGCTTGTGGGCAAAAGGCCGATTATGGGCATCTGCCTGGGTAACCAGCTCATTGCCCGCGCCTTTGGTGCCAAGACTTTCAAACTTAAGTTCGGCCACCGCGGCGGTAACCACCCGGTGCGTGATTTAGCTACGGGGAGAATCCACATCACCGCCCAGAACCACGGCTACGCCATTGACCCGGATACCCTTAAAGACGGGCTGGAGGTTACCCAGATAAACCTAAATGACGGCACGGTGGAGGGCTTGCAGCACAAGGAATTGCCAATATTCTGCATCCAGTATCATTCCGAAGCCTCCCCCGGCCCCCTGGACAATACATACTTATTTAACAAGTTTCTGGAGATGGTGAGGGAGGGAAGTGAATTTGAAACCCTCTAAAGTCTTAATCATCGGCTCAGGGCCCATCGTCATCGGGCAGGCGGCGGAGTTTGACTACGCCGGCACCCAGGCATGCAAGGCGATGCGGGAGGAGGGGGTTATCTCGGTGCTGGTCAACTCCAACCCGGCTACTATCATGACCGATGAGGACATCGCCGATATCGTCTATATTGAGCCGCTCACCGTGGAGATGCTCACCCGCATCATTGAGCGGGAGCGCCCGGATGGTATTCTTCCCACCCTGGGCGGGCAAACTGGGCTTAATCTGGCGGTGGAGCTCGCTGACGGCGGGGTGCTGGATAAATACAATGTAAAGAGCCTGGGGACACCCATTGAGACCATCCGCAAGGCTGAAGACCGGGAGCTATTCAAGCAGCTCTTGCTCAATATCGGCCAGCCGGTGCCCCCCAGCGCCACGGTGAACACCCCCAAGCAGGCGAGAAAGGTGGTAGAAGGACTCGGCCTGCCCGTGGTCATCCGCCCGGCCTACACCCTGGGGGGGACAGGGGGAGGCCTGGCCACCACCTGGGAGGAGCTGGAGAGAATGGTGAGCACGGGGCTTGCCGCCAGCCCCATCAAGCAAGTGCTCGTTGAGCGTTCCCTCGTCGGCTGGAAGGAAATTGAGTATGAGGTGATGCGAGACAGCGCCGATAACTGCATCACCGTGTGCAATATGGAGAACATTGACCCCATGGGCGTGCACACTGGCGATAGCATCGTGGTCGCCCCCAGCCAGACCCTGACCGACAAGGAGTACCAGATGCTGCGCACTGCCAGCCTGGAGATTATCCGCGCCCTAGGGGTTGAGGGGGGCTGCAACATCCAGTTCGCCCTTGACCCCAAGAGCGATAGTTATTACGTCATCGAGGTCAACCCCCGCGTCAGCCGCAGCTCGGCGCTGGCCAGCAAGGCCACCGGCTATCCCATCGCCCGCGTCGCCGCCAAAATCGCGGTGGGCAGGCGCCTTGATGAAATCCCCAATCAGGTGACCGGCAAGACCATGGCCTCCTTCGAGCCCGCCTTAGACTACGTGGTAGTCAAGGTTCCGCGCTGGCCGTTTGACAAGTTCGCCTCCGCCGACCGGGTCATCGGCACCCAGATGAAAGCCACCGGCGAGGTGATGGCCATTGACCGCAGCTTTGAGGCCGCCCTGCAGAAGGCGATACGCTCTCTGGAGTTCGGCAAACGCTCGCTGCTCTGGGAAGACCCCATGTGGGAGCGGGGGAAAGACATCAGCCACTACCCCCTGGAGCCCAATGACTTAAGATTGTGGGCCATCATGGCGGCGCTGAGAAGGGGCATAACCCCGGAGGAGATAGCCGCACACACCGGGATTGACCTATGGTTTATTGATAAGCTCCAGAATATCGTCACCATGGAGAGGAGACTGCTCTCGGAAACGCTGACCCCGGAACTGCTGCGGCAGGCCAAGCGCCTCGGCTTCTCCGATGAGCAAATTGGCACGCTGGCAGATAGACTTCCCGAGCAGGTAAGGCAACTACGCCATGAGTGGAACATCCGCCCCGTCTACAAGATGGTGGATACCTGCGCCGCCGAGTTTGACGCCGCCACCCCCTATTTCTACAGCACCTATGAGGCGGAGAACGAGGCCGAGCCACTTAAGGGAGATAAGGCGGTGGTCATCGGCAGTGGCCCGATACGCATCGGGCAAGGCATTGAATTTGACTACTGCAGCGTGCACTCCGCCTGGGCGCTTCAGGAGGCTGGCTACAAGAGTATCATGGTCAACTCCAACCCGGAGACGGTCTCCACCGACTTTGACACCAGCGACCGCCTCTACTTTGAAGCCCTGGACGAGGAGAGCCTGCGCGATATCCTAGAAAATGAGGCGCAGGATAATAACGCCCCACCCTCCATCGTCCAGTTCGGCGGGCAGACCGCCATCAACCTGGCTGGGCCTCTCACCAAAAGCGGTATGCCCCTCCTCGGCTCCAGCGCTGAGGCCATTGACCTGGCTGAGGACCGGCGCCGCTTTGAGCATTTCTTGAGCGTGCTGGGTATCCCCCAGCCTCCGGGGGCCGGGGTGACCTCCGTTGACCAGGCCCTCAACATCGCCCAACTCATCGGCTACCCGGTGCTGGTCCGCCCCAGCTATGTCTTGGGGGGCCAGGCGATGGAGATCGTGCACAATGCCAGCGAGCTGGCCCGCTATATGAACCTGGCCATGGAGCTGGACACCGGCCACCCCGTCCTCATCGATAAATACCTCCAAGGGAAAGAGGTGGAGGTGGATGCCATCGGCGATGGGGAAACGGTGCTCATCCCGGGAATAATGGAGCACATCGAGCGGGCTGGCGTGCACAGCGGTGATTCCATGGCCGTCTACCCCGGGGTGAACCTGACCGATGAGGAGGTGGCCACCATCGTTGACTACACCATACGCATCGGGCTGGCGCTCAAAATCAAGGGGCTGATGAACATTCAGTTCGTCATCCTCCCCAGTAGCAGCGGGTCATCAGTTTATGTCCTGGAGGTTAACCCCCGCGCCAGCCGCACCGTCCCCTTCCTCTCCAAGGTCACCGGGGTACCGATGGTCAAGGTGGCCACCAAGGTCATGCTGGGTAAGAGCCTCAAGGAGCAAGGCTACCACAGCGGGCTCTGGCCCAAACAAAAGCTCATCGCGGTCAAGGCCCCCGTCTTCTCCATGTCCAAGCTGCTCGGCGTTGACACCTACCTTGGCCCGGAAATGAAGTCCACTGGTGAGGTGATGGGCATTGACCGCACCTTTGACGCCGCCCTGGCCAAGGCGCTGCTCGCCAGCGGCTTAATGCTGCCTCCCCAGGGCGCCATCCTTTTCAGCATCGCCGACCGAGACAAACCAGAAGCCCTGCCCATCATCAGGAAGTTCTCGGAGCTTGGCTATAAGCTCTACGCCACCGAAGGCACCGCCGCCATGATTGAGGCCGCCCGCCTGCCGGTAAAGAGGATAACCAAAAAGCTGAGCGAGGGGCATCCCAACGTTATTGATATCATTCAGAATGGAACCGTGGACGGTGTGGTCAATACCATCACCGGGGGGCAGGTCCCGCTCCGGGACGGCTTCCACATTCGGCGGGCGGCGGCGGAGAAACACATCCCCTGCTTTACCTCCTTGGACGCCATCCGCGCCACGGTGGAGGTGCTTGCCAGCGGCAGCCGCAGTTATACCGCCCTGCCCCTCCCGGAGCGGAGAAAGGAGTCACCTTGAAGCAGGTTGCAGCCGAGGTCATTTCCGTTGAGCAGATTCTGCCAGGGCTCAAGCGCCCGGCAGCGCGGAGTATCGCCGGCAGCTGGCTTATCCGCTTAAGCTGCCCAGAAATAGCCCGGGAAGCTCGGCCGGGGCAGTTTGTCATGGTGCGCTGCGGGGGAGAGCTGACGCTACCACGCCCGTTCAGCATTCATCAGATAAGTGGTGACGGCATCGCCCTTTTCTTCGCGGTGTGGGAGGATGGCCGGGGCACTAACTGGCTGCGCCAGAAAAAGACCGGGGAGGCGGTGGAGATATTCGGGCCGCTGGGCAACGGATTTAGTATTCAGCCTTCCTCCAAAAACCTGCTACTGGTGGCTGGCGGCACCGGCGTTGCCCCACTACGCTTTCTGGGGCAAGAGGCTCTGGGGAAAGGCTGTTCAGTGACCCTGCTTCTGGGCGCAGCCACGGCGGCGCAGCTTTACCCCGAACGCCTTCTCCCCTCCCTAATCAAGCTGGTTACGGCTACCGTTGACGGCACCGCGGGGAGGAAGGGCATGGTGACTGAGCTTATGCCCGATTTCGCCGCCCAAGCCGACCAAGTTTTCGCCTGCGGGCCGATGCCCATGTACCGCGATATGGCCGCCCAAAAGCGAAAGCTCAGACTTATCGGCAAGCCAGTCCAGATCTCCCTGGAGATGAGGATGGGCTGCGGACTAGGTGTCTGCTACGGCTGCACCGTCAAGACCAGAAACGGCCTAAAGCAGGTATGTAAAGACGGGCCGGTGTTTGAGCTGGATGACATTCTCTGGGAGGAACTGCCCAAAAGCTAAATTGCCAGCTTCAGGAGGTGGTTTAATTTTATGGTAGTTACCAGGAAAATCAGCCTGCAAACCAAAGGGGACGGCGATATCATTGACATCACGTCTCAAGTAGAAGAGCAACTGGCGCAAGCCAAGGTGAACAGCGGCACGGTAACCCTGTTTATCCCCGGCTCCACGGCGGGTATCACCACCATTGAATACGAGTCCGGCCTGCTCGCCGACTTCCCAACGATGTGGGAGCGGCTTATCCCCAAGAGCATCCCTTACCACCATGACCGCGCCTGGGGTGAGGGCAATGGCTATGCCCATATCCGTGCCTCGCTACTTGGGGCCTCCCTGGTCATCCCCTTCAACAACCAAAAACTGGCGCTGGGCACCTGGCAGCAGATAGTCTTGGTGGACTTTGATAACCGCCCCAGGTCAAGGCAAGTCATTCTCCAGATCATGGGGAAGTAAGATTTGCCTTAAGTTATCTCCTTCCAAGCTTTTATGGGGCGGCTCAAGGAAAAAGAGTTGAGAGGGGGTTTGAGCCCCCTCTCATATCGTCTTCCCCAATTTCCCGGGCAAGAAATCCTATTACTCTGCCTTCTCTGGCTCAGCCTCCGCTGAAGCTAGCGCCTGATTTAGCTTCTTCATCAGCCGTGACTTGCGCCGGGCGGCGTTATTGGCATGGATAATGCCCTTTTCCGCGGCCTTATCCAGGGTACTGATGGCGGCGGCCACCACCTGGCGAGCCGCCTCTATCTCCCCGGCGAAGATCAGCTTCTCCGCCTTGGTGATGGTGGTTTTAGCCCGGCTGCGCACGGACCGGTTGCGTAGCCGCCTTCTCTCGGCGACGCGCGCCTGCTTCTGCGCTGATTTGGTATGTGCCAACTCTACCCCCTTAAACTTTTATCCTTTCCCCTCTATATTTAGTCAGAGAACGGGCGCTTAAGTCAAGCCCCGCCTTACTTAGCCTGGCCGCCAGCCCGGGATGAGGACTCATCCCCGATGCGGGTGATGTTTATCACCCCTCTTACCGCCTCAATTTTCTTCAGAAGCCGGCTTAGCTGGGCCAATCCTTCCGTTTCCAGGGTGAACTCCAGAGAGGTGGTGTGGTCCTGATGATTGGTGAGGCCCAGGGTGGCGATATTGACCTTCTCCTCGGCCACGATGGTGGTGATATCCCGCATCAGCCCCACCCTATCCCAGGCTTCAACCCGAACCCTGACCGGATAGAGGGAATCAGTCCTCCCCCACTCCACCGGAACCAGCCGGTGCTTCTCATCCTCATGAAGGACATTGTAGCAATCCTGGCGGTGAATTGTCACCCCCCGGCTGCGGGTAATGTAGCCAACGATCTTATCCCCGGGCACGGGATGGCAGCACTGGGCCAGGTGCGTCACCAGGTCCCCCACCCCCAGCACGTTGACCTCTGACGGGGCTGGTTTATGGGGGGCGGCTTCCACCGCCACCCTCGGCGTTTCCTGCTGGGCGGCCAGCTTCACCGCAATCTGGTGCGTGGTGATGCCACCATAGCCGATCGCCGCCAGAAAGTCGTCCACGTTAGTGTAATTGAACATCTGGGCGAGTTCCTCTCGCTCAATGATCACCCCCAGATGCCTCAGCTCCTTATCCAGAATCTGCCGGCCACGCTCGATGTTCTCGGTTCGCTCTTGTTTCTTGAACCACTGCCGTATCTTTTCTCGGGCGTGGGAGGTCTTGACGTAGCCCAGATGGGGGTTCAGCCAGTCCCGGCTCGGCCCCTTAGCCCCCTTGGTGGCCATGATTTCGACCACATCCCCGTTCTTCAGCTCATAATCAAGCGGCACCAGCCGCCCGTTCACCTTGGCGCCAACGCAGCGGTGCCCCAGCTCAGTGTGAACCCGGTAGGCGAAGTCAAGGGGGGTTGCCCCTCTGGGCAGGTCCTTTATCTCCCCCTTGGGGGTGTAAACAAAGACCTGGTCAATGAAGATATCTGTTTTTACTGATTCCAGAAACTCCTCGGCACCACTGAGCTCCCGGTGCCACTCAATCAGCTGGCGCAGCCAGCCTATCCTCTCCTCAAAGCGTATGTCCCTCTTTTCTCCCTGCTTGTAGCGCCAGTGGGCCGCCACCCCGTATTCCGCAATGTAGTGCATATCTCGGGTGCGAATCTGAACCTCCAGAGGGGTGGTGCCAAGGCACATCACCGCGGTATGCAGGGACTGATACCCATTGGGCTTGGGATTGGCGATGTAGTCATCAAACGCATCCGGCAGCGGGTGCCATAAACTATGGATAATGCCCACGGCGCTGTAACAATCGGGCACCGTGCTCACCAGCACCCGCAGGGCGAGGAGGTCATGGATATCATCAAAGTGCTTGCCCTGAGCGGCGTAACGCTGCATCTTCTGGTGGATACTGTAGATATGCTTGGGCCGGCCGGAGACCTCGGCCCTCAGCCCAGCTTTGTCAAACTCCCGCCGCAAAATGGCGATCACCCGGGAGATGAAGCTCTCCCGCTGGGCACGTCGGGCGGCCACCAGGTTGACCACCCGGCGGTATTCCTCCGGCTCCAGATAGCGGAAAGAGAAATCCTCCAGCTGCCACTTCAGCTCCCATATCCCCAGGCGATGCGCCAGGGGAGCGTACAGCTCCATGGTCTCCTGGGCAATACTCCGCTGCTTTTCCGGCGGTAGCGCTCCCAGGGTGCGCATATTGTGCAGCCGGTCCGCCAGCTTGATGAAGACCACCCGCAGGTCCTCGGCCATGGCCACCAGCATTTTTCTTAAGTTCTCCGCCTGCGCCTCTTTGGCCCCCGTCCCCGAGGCCTGCCAGGAAACCTTGCCCATCTTGGTGGTGCCCTCAACCAGCTTGGCTATCTCAGCGCCAAACTTGGCTTCAATCTGGTCGATCGGTAGACCACAGTTCTCCGGAATATCATGCAGCAGCGCCGCCGCCAGAGAGCTGGCATCAAGCTGGAGCTCCGCCAGGATGAGCGCCGTCTGTATCGGGTGCTCTAAGTAAGGCTCGCCCGACTTGCGTACCTGCCCCCGGTGCGCCTCGGCGGCAAAATGGTACGCCTCCTCAACCACCGCCAACTTTTCCGGCGGCAGATACTCCTTCGCCTTCGCCTGGAGCTCGCTGAAACTCCTCACCTCAACCGTGGCCAAGCTAGCCACCTCCAATTTTAAGTATAGCCCAACCAGGTTGCCCTGTAAATGAAGCCCAGGCCTGGCACCCCGCTCATATTGACACGGTAAATAATTATTATGGTATACTTTCAGTGTTTCCACACATTATGTAGGAGGTAAATCAAAAATGAGCAAGATTTTGCGCGTTAACATGACCGACCTCACCACCAAGTTTGAGGATGTCCCGGAGAAGTATCGGCTCACCGGCGGGCGTGGCCTGACCTCAGCCATCACCTGCGCTGAGGTGCCACCCACCTGCCACCCCCTAGGGCCGAACAACAAGCTCACCTTCGCCCCGGGCATTCTCACCGCTACCGGCGCACCCACCGCCGGGCGCCTCTCCGTGGGCGGCAAGGCGCCACTAACTGGCACCATCAAGGAGACCAATGCCGGCGGCATGGCCGCGGATAAGCTCGCCCGCCTGGACATCAAGGCCATCATCGTCGAGGGGCAGCCCAAGGAAAAGGGCAAGTTCTGGCTGCTCAAAGTGGATAAAGACGGGGCACAGCTCATGCCCGCCGATGAGTGGACGGGCAAAGGCCTATATGAAACCTACCCCAAGCTCTTCGCCAAGTTCGGCAAGGACGTGGGCATCATCAGCATCGGCGTTGCCGGGGAGAGGCTGATGGCCATGGCCGGCGTCTGCGTCAATGACCCTGAGGGCCGGCCCAGCCGCTACGCCGGCCGCGGCGGGATGGGGGCGGTGATGGGCAGCAAGGGGCTCAAGGCCATCATCGTTGATGATAAGGGCGGCTCAGGTGTTGCCATCGCCAACAAAGACGCCTTCAATACCGGGCGCAAGAAGCTCACCGATGCCCTGCGCGAGCACGCCATCACCAAGCCCGGAGGCACGCTCAATACCTACGGCACCGCTGCCCTAGTTAACGTCATCAACGAGGCTGGCGCCTTCCCCACCCGCAATTTCCGCGAGGGACGCTTTGAGGGAGCCTCCAAGATCTCCGGAGAGACCATCAACGAGACTTGCAAGAAACGGGGCGGCGTGGGCATGACCGGACACCGCTGCAGCCCGGGCTGCATCATCCAGTGCTCCAACGTCTACCCCAAGCCTGACGGCACCGAGCTCGTCTCCTGCCAGGAGTATGAGTCGGTCTGGTCCCTGGGCGCCGACTGCGGCATTGACGACCTGGACGTCACCGGCGAGCTGATTCGCCTGTGCAATGATTACGGCCTGGACACCATCGAGGCCGGGGTGACCATCGGCGTGGCCATGGACGCTGGGCTAGCCAAGTTCGGCGATGGCAAGAAGGCCATTGAGCTGATGCATGAGATCGGCAAGGGCACCCCGCTGGGCCACATCCTGGGCAACGGTGCCGAGGTCACGGCTCGCACCTTTGGCGTGGTGCGCTGCCCCACCGTCAAGGGACAGGCCATGCCCGCCTACGAGCCCAGGGCTATCAAGGGCATCGGCGTCACCTATGCCACCTCCACCATGGGCGCTGACCACACCTCAGGCTACACCATCGCCCCCGAGATCCTGGGGGTGAGCGGCAAGCTAGACCCGTTCACCGTGGAGAAGGCCGAGGTATCGCGCAATTTCCAGTATGCCACCGCCTTCCTTGACACCACCGGCCACTGCCTGTTCATCGCCTTCGCCATCCTGGATATTGCCTCTGGCTTCGAGGGCATGGTGGAGGAGTGCAACGGCGTGCTGGGCACCAACTGGACCACGGATGATGCCACCCGCATCGGTGGGGACATCGTCAAGATGGAGCGAGCCTTCAACGAGGCGGCCGGCTTCACCAAGGTTGATGACCGCCTGCCCGAGTTCATGAAGTATGAGAAGCTCCCGCCCCACAATGTGGTCTACGACGTGCCCGATGCGGTGCTGGACAAGGTGCACAACCCCTGAGAGTCATCTCTCTGTTGACTGGAAAAGCCCCCTCCGCTGTGGCGGAGGGGGCTTTCTTCCTTGAGCTAGGATAGGGTATAATAAAATTTGAAGCTAGAAAAGAGAACTTGGCGCAGTTTGCTATTCCAAGGAGGCAGCGATGAGTACCGTAGAGGTTAGGCTCTACGCCACCCTGCGCAAATTCCACCCCAACCCCGATAATGGCGACGCCTTCACCATTGAGCTGGACGATAGGTCCAGACTGGCGGACCTGGTGGACAAGCTCAAGATTCCCAAGGAACAAGTGGGCGTGGTCATGGTCAACGGGAAGTGGGAGAAAGAGGACTATCTCCTTCAGGAAGGGGACAGAGTGGGCCTCTTCCCGCTCATCGGGGGAGGGTAAGGTGGTCGAGGTTCATCTCTATGGCAAATTGCGCCGCTTCACCGATAACCTAGACCCCTCCCGTGACTCCATCATCCTCGTCCCCCATAAACCAAATGACACCATCAGGGATATCATCCGCCGCATCGGCATCCCCCTTGAGGAAGTCGGCTCCAATCTCTTCCTCAACGGGGAATACTCCCCTCTGGAGAGGAAGGTAGAGGATAACGACCGCCTGGGTATTTTCCCCGACGACATGCAGATGATCATCGTCTAGTTTTAAGCGCCTGCCGAGGAATTCAGCATGATTGAGGTTCATCTCTATGGCAAATTGCGCCGCTTCACCGATAACCTAGACCCCTCCCGTGACTCCATCATCCTCGTCCCCCATAAACCAAATGACACCATCAAGGACATCATCCGCCGCATCGGCATCCCCCTTGAGGAGGTGGGCCCCAATCTCTTCCTCAATGGGGAGTACTCCGCCCTGGAGAGGAAGGTAGAGGATAACGACCGCTTGGGCATCTTCCCCGACGATATGCAACTTCTCTACAAGTGGTACTTTCACAAGGCTGAGGGGTGAGATCCGCCCTCCCTTTACAAATCAAGCGCTGATAGAGTATTCTAGCTTTAAGATAGCCGCTTTTTAAGAGGAGTCAGATTGTATCGGGCACCACGGGGCACTTCAGACATCCTGCCGGAGGAACAGGCCTACTGGCGCTATGTAGAAGAGAAGGTGGTCGAGCTCTGCCAGCTCTATGGCTATGAGCGCATTGACTCCCCAGCCTTTGAGGATACCCGGCTTTTTGCCCGCAGCGTGGGGGAGGGGACGGACATCGTGGAGAAGGAGATGTACACCTTCACCGATAAGGGCGGTAACCTCTTGACCCTGCGCCCGGAGGGCACCGCCCCGGTGTGCCGCGCTTACCTTGAGCACGGGCTGCATAACCGCCCCCAGCCGGTGAAGCTCTATTACATCGCCCCCATTTTCCGCTACGAGCGCCCCCAGGCCGGGAGATACCGCCAGCACTATCAGTTTGGCTGCGAGGCCATCGGCGATGATGACCCTGCCTTAGACGCCGAGGTTATTGAGATGGCCTGGCGCTTCTTTCAATCGGTAAACCTGCACCACCTCACCCTCCAGCTCAACAGCATCGGCTGCAAGCGATGCCGCCCCGGCTATCTTAACACTCTAAAAGACTACTACGCCAGCCACACTGAAGAGCTCTGTGCTGATTGCAAGGTCAGGCTGGTGCGGAACCCCCTCCGCCTGCTGGACTGCAAACGGCCAGCCTGCCAGCGGATAGCCGACGCCGCCCCCAGAAGCTCAGACCACCTCTGCCCCGAGTGCCAAAGTCACTTCACCAGGCTCCAGAGATACTTGAGCCTTCTGGAAATCCCCTTCGCCCTCAACCATCGCCTGGTGAGGGGCCTGGATTACTATACCAGAACCGTCTTTGAGATTCAGCCTGAGAACGGCGGTGCGCAGAGCACTCTGGTCGGGGGCGGGCGCTATGATGACCTGATTGAGGAGCTGGGAGGAAGACCCACGCCGGCGATAGGCTATGCCATGGGCATAGAGAGGATCATCCTCAATTTAAAGGAGCAGCATATCCCCGTTCCCCCGCTGCCCGGAGCTCAGGTATTCATCGCCCACCTTGGCGATGAGGCCAGAGAAGAGGCCATAAAGCTGGCCTCCCGGCTGAGAAGGGCGGGAACCGCGGTCATCCTGGCCACGGGTAGTAAGAGCCTCAAAGCCCAGTTAAGACAGGCAAACCGCTTGGGCGCCCGTTACGCCCTCATCCTCGGCGAGGATGAGCTCAAAAGTGGCACCGCCTCCCTGCGGGACATGACCACCTCCCAGCAAAGCTTGATTCATTTAAGCGAACTGCCCGGGGCGCTGAAATAACCTCCTCCTGCCACGAGGCTGGCGGCCTGGAATTTGCCCAGTTTATGTAAAATTTTTGGCTGGAAGGTATTGACAAAAAAATTTTTTATGTTATAGTAGGAATGTATTACACGTGAAAGGAGGTGATGCGATGGCAAGACCCGCAAGGGGAGGGAGTTTTTAAACTCAGCAGTAGACCCGAAGTAACTTAGCCTCCATAAACAAAAGGAGTTTATGGTGTCTTTATGTGTTATGGAGGCATGAGCATACTAACCAAGGAGGAAAACTAAAGGTCGATGAAAAAGAAAATACACAAAATATGGGGTGTAGGCGTAGTCCTGGTGCTGGTCGCCAGCCTGCTCTTCGCCGCAGCGCCGGTCTCGGCTGGTACCCTGTCCTGGTCTAGCGAGTCCATCCCCAGTGACACGGGCAAGGTCCTGGCCTCAGGTAGTGATGTCAGTGACCTGGCCGTGTCTGCTGATGGACAGACCATTTGGGCCACCGACACCGCAACCCCTGGGCTGTACAAGTCCACCGACGGCGGGGCCACCTGGTCAGCCAAGACCATCAGCGGCGCCACTACTCCGCAGTTGGTAGCCATTGCCCCTGACGATCCTGACATCGTGGCTGTGGTGGCGGACAACTATGAGGTCTATGTCACCACCAATGGCGGTACCAGCTGGGGCAGCCTGGGCACCGTCGCAGAGAGTGGCGGCGCTTCAGCGACCAACCTGTACGACATCACCATCTCCCAGGACGATTCCGGGACCCACTACATCGCGGTGGTCGGCATTGAGACCGGCGGCCTAGCCAACGTCTGGTACTGGAATCTCGGTGCTGCAGCTCCTGTCTGGAAGGAAGCCAACGACCTCACCGGCTTCACCGGGGGCACGTCAGCCAGAGCGGTGGCCTTCTCGCCCAACTTTGCCTCGGACAAGGTCATGGTCATCGTGAGCGAGAATGACACCGCCGGCACGGACTACATCTACTTCCAGATTCTCAGCCTGTCCACCAAGCAGTGGAACAGCAGCGCTGGTTTCACCAGCTACCCGGTGACCATGGTCAGTGGCACTGGCCTCAACGGTCTCACTTCGGCCTCCATCAGCCTGTCCCCGGATTATCTGGGCAGCGATGACTCCACCCGCATCGCCTTCGTCGGGCTGGATATCGCCGGAGGTGATACCAACAGCGGTATCTATCGCCTGAAGGATACCAGCCAGAAGGCGCTCAAGACCGGGGTGGCCGTCAAGAGCGTGGCCTACGATGGTACCAACCTGGTGGCCGGCTCCGGTGACAGCAACGCCACCTACTACAGCTCCGATCCACTGGCTTCATCACCATCGGTCAGCACCACCTCAAGCCTGAAGCGGGCTGGCCTTGGTGGTCCGGTGGTGGTTGCCTGGGCTGGCTCTGACGTCGTTGCCGGCTACAGCGGCGATGACAGCTGCTTCGCCATCTCCCGGGACAACGGTAAGTCCTTCAATGGCCTCAGCCTGGTTGACGCTTCATTAACCGTTGAGGACTTCGCCATCTCGGCTGATGCCGGCACCATCTACCTGGGCACCAACGATGGCGCTGACTTCAGCCTGTGGCGCAAGGCCTCTTCCTGGGAGAGAGTGCTGGTGCTTGATGGCAAGACCGGCATGATCGTCCGCATGGCTCCTGATGACCCCAACTCGGTCTACGTGGCTGATCAGGGCACCACGAGCATGTGGTACAGCAATGCCGGTGGCGATACCAAGTGGTTCCAGCGTTCATCTGGCTACAACATCCAGGATGTCGCCGTGGAGAGCGCTGATGTGCTCTACATTGGCGTGTCCGGCGCCGCCACGGTGAGCAAGAGCACCAACGCCGGCTTCACCTGGGGTTCGGCGAAATCGACCGGGCTGGTCCTTGGCAACGTCCACATGATCAAGAGCCTGGGCGAGGACAAGCTCATCGTCGGCGGCACCACTGGCTACGTGGCCTACTCCACAGACGGCAACTCGTCCTGGACCAAGATCAAGAAGCAGGTCAACAGCAGCTCCAATCCAGTTCAGGTGACCGCTTCTGGTCTGGCTGACGGTGATTTCATCTACGCCGGCACTTCCGGGACGGGTGAAAACATCGTCCGCTGGGAGATCGGCTCCAGCACCAGCTGGTCCGATATCATCAACGGCACCCTGACTGCCACCACGGCGATGGGCCTATACGGGCTCGAGCTGTACAACGGTGTGCTCTATGCTCTCGCCTCTGACGGCACCGACAGCGCTATCTTCCGCACTCTCTCACCGTCCACGGCCACCAGCTCCACCACTTGGAGCTACAAGGAGACCACCCTGGCCGACAACGTGGCGCTGAATGACACGCCGCAGGGGCTGTTCATCACCTCGGGCAGCACCAAGCTGTGGGCGCTTGACACCGGCAACAACAAGCTCTACAGCTTCACCGACACCCTGGCCGAGGCTGGACCAACCCTGAGCGCACCGGCCGACGGTGCCATCATCCCGGTGAATACGGTGAGCGGCTCAGCCTACAGCGTCTCCATAACTTGGGAGCGCCCGTCCAAGGCAACCAAGTACGATTACCAATTTGCCCTGGATTCGGACTTCGATGAGAAGCTCTCCATCGGGACTGGCCAAGTAAGCTCCACCTCAAGCACCGTGGCTTATGTGGCCCCTGGCAGCAACTTCATGCCCGGCACCACCTACTACTGGCGGGNGAGGGTTGCTTCAGATGGCCCGCTCTACAGCCCGTGGTCTGAGGTCCGCTCCTTCACCGTGGAGGATCTGCCCGAGCCGCAGCCACCGGTGACCATCGAGCCGGCACCACCGGCACCGGTGATCGAGGTACCACCTCCACCGCCGATAACGCTCCAGCCTCCGGAAATCACGCTACCCGAGCCGACAATAACGCTGCCGCAGCCGACAATTCAGCTGCCGCCAGCACCGGCTCCAGTAGCACCGGTTCCGGACTGGGCGATCTACGCCATCATCATCATCGGTGCGGTGCTGGTGATCGCGGTCATCGTCCTGATAGTTAGAACCAG
>Ga0180910_109_pt1 | contig 19650 bp, 18 predicted proteins | sample Deesub1362A_J573_FD_124272 | JGI IMG/M metagenome (GOLD analysis project Ga0180910, IMG submission 124272) | Dehalococcoides sp. JdFR-56 | reverse complement strand
CTGAAGGAGGGCTTTGACCCCAGCTTCCCCGATATTCACCTGGGCCATATGGTCGCCCTCAGGAAGCTGCGCCAGTTTCAGGAGCTGGGGCACCAGGTCATTCTCATCGTCGGCGACTGGACGGCCCAGATCGGTGACCCGAGCGGGGTTTCGGCCACCCGCCCCATGCTCTCCGCCGAGCAGGTCAGGGCCAATGCGGAAACCTATATGAAGCAGTTCTTCAAGATAGTTGACCGGGAGAAGACGGAGGTCAGGTGGCAGAGCGAGTGGTTTGGCAAGTTCACCTTGGCGGATATCATTCAGCTTACCAGCAAGTTCACTGTGGCTCAGCTGCTGGCGCGCGAGGATTTCAGCGCCCGTTATAACGACGGACGCCCCATCGCCGTCACTGAGCTACTCTACCCTCTGCTCCAGGCCTATGACTCGGTGGCGATACAGGCTGACGTTGAGTTTGGCGGCACTGACCAGAAGTTCAACTTTCTGGTGGGGAGGGAGCTCCAGGCTATGGTCGGCCAGCGCCCCCAGCAGTGCTTTATGACCCCCTTGCTGGTGGGGACTGATGGCAGCCAGAAGATGAGCAAGAGCCTGGGTAATTACATTGGCGTGGATGAGCCGCCCGATGAGATATACGGTAAGACCATGTCCATCCCAGATGAGCTGATTTTGCAGTACTTTGAGCTGGTAACAGATGTCCCTGATGAGGAGCTTGAGGAATTCAGACGTGGGCTGGCCGATGGCAGCGCGCATCCCATGGAGCTGAAAAAACGCCTGGCCAGAGAGATCGTGGCGCAGCTCTATGACCAGAAGGTGGCCAGCGAGGCGGAGGAGAATTTCACCAGGGTCTTTCAGAAAAGGGAGATACCGGAGGAGATAGAGGAGTATCAGGTTAGCCTTAAAGGTGATGTTGACCTGAGGGATATGCTGGTACAGATAAATCTGGCCAAGAGCCGTAGTGAGGCTAATCGGCTGATTGCACAGGGTGCGGTCAGCATCGATGGCAATAAAGTGTCCAGCAGCATCGTCTCGCTCCGAAGTGGCAGCATTATCAAGGTAGGGAAGCGCCGCTTTGCCAGGGTGATTGATAGTAAATAAAAAGGGAGAGAAGATGGAAGGTTTGCGCATTCCCGGACCAACACCATGCCCGGCCGAGGTGCTAGAGGCGATGGCCCGGCAGATGATCAACCACCGCGGGCCGGAATTCGGGCGGATACTGCTTGATGTTACCGCCAAGCTGAAGCAGCTATTCCAGACCAAAGCTGACGTCTTTCTGCTTACCTGTTCCGGCACGGGTGGCCTGGAGGCAGCCGTCGTCAATTCCCTCTCGCCGGGGGACAAGGTGCTGTCCGTATCCATCGGGTTCTTTGGGGAGCGTTTCGCCGAGATCGCCAAGCAGTTTGGCGCCGAGGTGCTGCCCCTGCACTACGAGTGGGGGAGGGCGGCGGATGTTGATGACATCCGCCGGGCGCTGGAGAAGGAGCCAGAGATCAAGGCGGTGCTGGTCACCCACAATGAGACCTCCACCGGGGTTACCAATGACTTGGCTGCCATCAGTGCCGTGGTCAAGGAATTTGATAAGCTATTATTGGTTGATGCCATCAGCAGCCTGGGCTCGATTGAGCTCCCCGTGGATGATTGGCACTGTGATGTTACCGTAACTGCCTCCCAGAAGGGATGGATGGCGCCCCCGGGGCTAGCCATGGTCAGCGTCAGCCCAGAGGCGTGGCGGGCCTATGAAAAGGCCAGGATGCCCCGTTATCACTGGGATTTCGGCAAGGCCAAGAGCTTTCTGGAGAGGAGCCAGACACCCTGGACTCCGGCGGTCTCGGTGGTGTTTGCCCTGGATATCGCGCTGGAGATGATGCTGAAGGAAGGGCTGGACAATATCATCGCCCGCCATGCTCGGGTGGCCCAGGCCGCCCGGGATGGGGTGAAATCCCTGGGGTTTGCCCTCTTTGCTGAGGAGAAATACGCCTCCAACACGGTTACCGCGGTGGCGGCCAAGGAGGGGGTGGATATCAAGAAGCTGCTTAAGATTATGCGGGAGGAGCACCAGATAGTGCTCGCCGGCGGGCAGCAGAAGCTGGGGGGGAAGATATTCCGCATCGGCCACATGGGCTGGGTGAATGAGGAGGACATTGAGGCGGTGCTCCAGGCTCTGAAGGCAGCCCTGCCCAAGGCGGCGGTGCAGTAAATGACGATGAAGCTAAAGCTACCAAAACTGGGAAGGCTGGCGCTATCGGGTCTGCTGATAGCGCTACTGGTGCTGGGAGGCGGCTGTCTGGGCCAAAAGCAGGCCGCCCCGGGTGACCAGATAATTGAAGATGTCACCCTGGAAGAGGCCTACGCCCTGATGATGGATAATCTGGGAAGCGAGGATTTTGTCATCCTTGATGTGCGGACTCCAGAGGAGTATGCCAGTGGGCACATCGAGCGGGCGGTTAATCTGGATTACTATTCGGAGACCTTCAAAGAAGAGCTGGATAAACTTGATAAAGACAAAGTCTACCTTATTTACTGCCGCAGCGGCAACCGCAGTGGCAAGGCTTTGGCCATCATGGAGGAGCTCGGCTTCCGGGAGGTCTACAACATGCGGGGAGGGATGATCCGCTGGGAGGCGGTGGGCATGCCGGTGGTGAAGTGAAGCCCTGGCTGATCAGGCCAAGGGATATTTGGGAAGGGGGCTTTCAAGCCCCTTTTTGATTAAATTGACTTGACATATTGGCAGTGTTATCATAATCAAAAAGAGGATGGCTGGTCAGTCCCTCCAAGCGGGACTACCTACTTAAAGATATTATATGTCGGCACTGAGTGAGCTTTATCAGGAAATAGCCCGCTGCCAGCTTTGTGAGATAGCCAAATACCGTACCAAGGTCGTACCCGGTGAGGGGCCGGAGGATGCGGAGATAATGTTCATTGGTGAGGCGCCGGGCTGGCATGAGGACCAGCAGGGACGTCCTTTCGTCGGGCCAGCGGGGCAGTACTTGGGACAGTTATTAGCCTCCATTGGACTTCGGCGCGAGCAGGTTTACATCGCCAATGTGATCAAGTGCCGGCCGACGGCGAACCGTGACCCCCTGCCTATGGAAATACAGAACTGCCGCCGGTGGCTGGAACGCCAGATTGAGATAATCCGCCCCAGGATGATTGTGACGCTGGGGCGTTACTCCATGGCGATGTTCTTTCCGGGCAAAAGCATCAGCAAGATTCATGGCATGGCACAGAAGCGGGATAACGTCATCTACTACCCTATGTATCACCCGGCGGCAGCCCTCCATCAGCAGAGCCTGCGTCAGGCCATAGAGGCGGACATGCTCAAGATTCCGGCTCTCCTCGCCGAGGCCAAATCCGTCCCGGAAGCGAAGCCGCAGCCTCGGCAGCTGAGCATGTTTGAGGAATAGTTTCATGGCCAAGACAAAGTTGAGGATAATCCCCCTCGGCGGTCTCAGCGAGATCGGCAAGAATATGATGCTGCTGGAGTGTGGGGATGACATCCTGGTCATTGACGCCGGGCTTATGTTCCCCGCCGAGGAAATGCTGGGGATTGACCTGGTGATTCCCGATATCAGCTACCTCGTGGAGAACCGGCATAAGGTGCGGGGCATCGTTATCACCCACGGTCACGAGGACCACATCGGCGCTCTGCCCTATGTTCTACCCCAGCTCAAGGTGCCAATCTATGCCACCAAGCTCACCCTGGGGCTGATCCGGGTCAAGCTCAAGGAGGGGAAGGCGCTCAGCGAGGCCAAGCTCAAGGAGGTGTCTCCTGGGGAGCAGGTAACTCTGGGGAAATTCAGGTTTGAGTTTTTCCCCGTCTGCCACAGCATACCTGACGCGGTTGGTCTGATCATCCATACCCCGGCGGGCGTGGTGGTGCACAGCGGTGATTTCAAGCTCGACTATACGCCCGTCAGCGGCAAGCCAACCGACCTTTCCCGCCTGGCGCAGCTCGGGGCGCAGGGGGTTTTGCTCCTTCTCTCTGACTCCACCTATGCGGAGCTTCCCGGCTATACCCCCTCGGAGAGGGTGGTTGGGGAGGTGCTGGACCATGTTATGGCTGATGCCCCGGGGAGGTTGATCGTCACCACCTTTGCCTCGCTGGTCTCCCGCATTCAGCAGGTTATTGACGCCGCGGCCAAGCACGGACGCCGTGTCTTTATCATCGGGCGGAGCATGAGCGATACCGCGCGCATGGCCCTAGAGCTGGGCTATCTCCACGCCCCCGATGGCATACTGGGGCGGATTGATGAGGCCAAGCGGCTGCCGCCCAACAAGGTTGTCTTCATCACCACCGGGAGCCAGGGGGAGCCCACCTCGGCCCTAGTGCGCATGGCCAACCGGGACCATCGCCAAGTCCATATCCAGCCGGGTGATACCATAGTTATCTCGGCAACCCCAATCCCCGGCAATGAGGGTGTGGTCAACAGGACGGTGGACAACCTCTTCAAGCAGGGGGCTCAGGTGCTTTATGATAAGGTGGCCCAGGTTCACGTCCACGGCCATGGCAGCCAGGAGGAGCTCAAATTGCTCTTAAACCTGGTCAAGCCCAAGTTTTTCATGCCCATCCATGGGGAGTACCGGCACCTGAGCCTGCATGCTAAGCTAGCGCAATCAATGGGCGTGCCCAAGGAGAATATCTTCGTTCTGGAGGATGGCGATATCCTTGAGATCGGTCCCCGGTTGGCCAGGATAGCTGGCAGGGTCAGTTCGGGCAATGTCTACGTTGACGGCCTGAGTGTTGGGGACATCGGTGGGGTGGTGCTGCGCAACCGAAGGATGCTCTCCAAAGACGGCATCGTGGTGGCGATTATCGCCGTCAACCGCCAGACGGGCAAGCTGGTGGGGCGTCCGGATATCGTCACCCGGGGCTTTGTTGATACCAGAAAGTTCAAGGACATGATTGAAGAAAGCCGTGACCTACTGGCTCGAACCCTTGACCACAGCGGTGCCCGCGCCGTGGAGTGGAGTTTCATCAATGCCAAGGTGAGAGATACCCTAGATAAATTCTATTACGAGCGGACGAAGCGCCGCCCTATGATTTTGCCCTTTATGGTCAAGGTATAAACCGGGCAAACGGTGAGATGGCGAGGAAGAAACGTAAAATAGACGATGGATTCCCCAGGGGCCGGCCCCGCCGCTCATGGCTGGGGCAGTTCTTCCGCTTGCTGCTGCTACCCCCAGTGCGCAACTTTATCCTGCTGGTGATAGCCGCCGCGGTCATCTTCTGGCAGTGGCCCGGGCTCACCGCCCTGTTTGGTTGGGGGCTGGTATTCATCGCCGCCGCCATTATTACCATCATTGTCCAGGCCAAGCGGCGCAGGTTATCTTCATTCGTCCTCCGTCTTCACCGCTGGCTGGGGGTTACCTTCCTCATCCTGGCGGTGTGGGGGGTGCTTGGCCTTTTTGAGCTGGGTGGCAGCTTTGGCCGGGAAACCATCATCAGGTATGCTGCTCCGGATATTGAGAATGCGCTCCGCATCCTAGGGATGGTGGTCCTCGGGGTTATCCTGGTTGCCCCCCGGGCCTGTCTGCGCTTGCTCACTGGCCTAGCTTCGTGGCTGCGTGGTCAGTTCCAGAAACGGCCATCACGGGTTCCCAAGTATCTGGAGAAGCAGCTCCGGGAGGAGTGGCGGGAAGCGTCCATTTCTACTACTCAGGTCAGGCCCACCGTTGAGGAGAAGCCAGCCCCACCCCGGGAGATGGAGAAACCAGTGGCGCCACCGGAGAAGGCACTCCCCAAGTCTCCACTGGTGACGCCACCGGAGAAGGCCCCCGCCCAGGCGGCTGCCCCGGCGCCGACCCCTCAGGAATTGCGGCAGGTGGCGCAGGAGGTGTGGAAGAAATACGGGCAATCAGCTGACCTGGTTACCGTTGATGGCTGGCGCTTGCCACCGATTGATATCCTGGACCGAACCCCGGAAGTCGAGTTTGGCGAGGCGGATAATATACGCAGAGCCAAGATCATTGAGGATGCCCTGGCGAGTTACGGCGTTGAGGCTAAAGTGGTGCAGATAAACGCTGGCCCCACGGTCACCCAGTTTGGGGTGGAGCCGGGCTGGGATAGGAAGGTAAGGGAGAGGAGAGAGCGGGGCAAGGACGGGGAGGTCAGGGTGGTGCTGGAGGAGGTCTCCAAGACTAGGGTCAAGGTGGACCGGATCACCTCCCTGGCCAATGACTTGGCACTGGCGCTGGCGGCACCTAGCATCAGGATTGAGGCCCCGGTGCCGGGCACATCCATCGTCGGCATTGAGGTGCCCAACACCAGCATCAGCTCGGTCAGCCTGCGCAGCGTCATTGAGACCAACACCTTCCAGAAAATAGAGGCCAGGTCCAAGCTGGCCATCGCCCTGGGGAAGGGGGCTGGTGGCGAATCAGTGGCCGCGGATTTATCTCGCATGCCTCATCTGCTTATCGCCGGGGCCACCGGGAGCGGGAAGACGGTCTGCCTCAACGCTATTATCTGCTGTCTGCTCCTGCACAATACCCCCTTTGATGTCCGCTTCATTTTGATTGATCCCAAGCGGGTTGAGATGACCCCTTACAACAGCATCCCTCATCTGGCGGCTCCGGTTATCGTGGATACCAACAAAGCGCTGGGCGCCTTGCGTTGGCTCAGCCAGGAGATGGACCAGCGCTATCAGAAACTGGCCACCGCCGGGGCCCGCAACATTGAGAGCTACAATAAGAACCGTAAGGGAGCGGAGAAGCTGCCCTACATCGTGTTGGTCATTGATGAGCTGGCCGACCTGATGATGGCTGGCTTTGATGAGGTGGAGCATACCCTCTGCCGCCTGGCCCAGCTTGCCCGAGCCACCGGCATTCACCTGGTGGTGGCCACGCAGCGGCCATCGGTGGATGTGGTCACCGGCCTGATCAAGGCCAACTTCCCCACCCGCATCAGCTTTGCCGTTACCTCTCAGGTGGATTCGCGCACCATTTTGGATGGCGCCGGCGCCGAGAAGCTTCTGGGCCGGGGGGACATGCTCTATATGCCCACGGAGGCGGCCAAGCCGAAACGTTTGCAGGGGTGCTTTGTCTCCGATGCCGAGGTGGAGAGGCTGGTCTATTTCTGGAACAGCCAGCGGCAAGAGGAGGTGACCCGGCTCAAGATTGACGAGCTGGCCCCACCTCCGGCAGGGGCTGCTCGCGGTGGCCGCCCTGAAGACCCGCTCTTGGAGTCGGCTCGGGAGCTGGCGCGGCAGCACCAGCACATCTCAACCTCTTTCCTGCAGCGGCGCTTGCACATCGGCTATCCCAGAGCCGCCCGCCTCATGGAGCAGCTTGAGGAGGAGGGGTTTGGGAGAGAAGGAGGGGGAGGGGAACAATCAGCGTGAGGGGCTGAAGTTCAAGCCCTGCTTGGTTCACTTCTTTCTTCGTTTTAACCTCTTAAGAATCGCGTCCATATATATCCGGGCCAGGTTCTTACCATGAACGCGCATCCGCTCCCGCTTTTTCTTGAGCTTTCTTTCCCGGCGCTCTTGTCTCGTCTCTATATGCATAAACTGGTGGTTCATTTCCCTCATCCGCCTGCCAGCACCTTATTATAGACCTCTTGCGTTTGCCTAGCGGTCTCTTCCCAGGAGAATTTTCTGGCTTGCTCAAACCCCTTTCTCACCATCTCCTCTCTCAAATTCTTATCGGTGAGAACCCGTGCCATCGCCTGGGCCAGGCTGTTACTGTCATAGGGGTCAACCATGATGCCGGCGTCCCCCACCACCTCGGGCAGAGCGGAGGTGTTGGAGGTTACCACTGGGCAGCCGCAGGCCATAGCCTCCAGCGGGGGCAGCCCAAATCCCTCGTACAGGGAGGGATAGGCAAGTAACGCCGCCCCAGAGTAATAGCGGGCTAGCTCCGCGCCGGTGAGGTGGCCAACGAAGATAACCTCTCGGGTGATTCCTAAGTTGTCTAGTTGCCTCAGCACTTGGGTGCGGTATTTCCCTGACCTCCCCGGCTCTCCTACTTTGACCAATTTCAGCTCGGGGAAATCTCTTTTCAGTTTGGCGAAGGCGTAAAACAGCCGGCCCAAGTTCTTGCGTGGCCTCTCTGAGCCAACATAGAGGATATATGGATTATCCAGCGGCTTTACGTCATAGGGCTTGAAGACATCATGGTCTACCCCGTTGTAGATGACGCTGATTTTTTGCTGTGGAATCTTGAGGTAGCTGACCAGGTCATTTTTGGTGCAGTGGGAAACGGCGATGACGTGGCTTGCCCGCTTGATACCCATTTTATCCAGCTTCAGCAGTACCCTCTCGGCGAGCGTCTCCCGGTCAAAGCCAAAGCAGCTCCTCACCAGGTCATGCACCGTAATGATGAAGGGGCTTTTTAAGAAGATGGCGTATCGGGCAAAATTTTGATTGGGCAGGTGAACGATGTCATCCAGCCTCTGAATCATCCTTGACAGCCGGTAGGATTCCAGCAAAGAGAGATACCTCCGGCTTTCAATTTTCCTCACCTTTAGTCTCCTAGCTATCTCCTGACTGTATTTGTCCAAACCTGATTTCTCCGTGGTGACGATCAAGATGGGCATCTTTTCCTCACCGAACAGGTCAGGTTTTTATTTCTGTGTAATCAAACTCCTTTCGCAGCTCAATGATGCGGTCGCGCAGGAGTGCCGCCTTCTCAAATTCCAGGCTTCTGGCCGCGGCCTTCATCTGGGTCTCCAGCTCTTTGATCAGGCGGGCTATGTCTTCTCTAGAGGCCGGGGCCTCCGGCGCGTAAGGGGCCCGGGCTTCCGCCACCACCCGCACCCGTTCCGTGATGTCTCTGATGGCTTTTCTGATGCTCTGCGGGGTGATGCCATGCTCGCGGTTGTACGTCTCCTGAATTTGGCGACGGCGCTGGGTCTCCTTGATGGCGGCGTCCATGGAGCTGGTTATCGTATCGGCGTACATGATGACGTGCCCGTCCACGTGGCGGGCGGCGCGCCCCATGGTCTGAATCAGGGCCTCTTTTGAGCGCAAATAGCCCTCTTTATCGGCGTCCAGGATGGCCACCAGGCTCACCTCGGGCAAGTCAAGCCCCTCCCGCAGCAGGTTGATGCCCACCACCACATCATACACCCCAAGGCGGAGATCGCGCAGTATCTCCACCCTTTCCAGCGTGTCAATCTCGGAATGCAAGTAGTGCGTCTTGATTCCCATCTCAATCAGGTACTCCGCCAGCTCCTCTGCCATCCGCTTGGTCAGGGTGGTTACCAGGCAGCGCTCCCCCCTATCCACCCGAATCTTGATCTGGTCCAGGAGGTCATCGATCTGTCCCTTGGTGGGCTTGACTTCAACCGTGGGCTCGAGGAGGCCGGTGGGGCGAACCAGCTGCTCCACCACCTGCTGGCTGTGCTCATACTCATAATCAGAGGGAGTGGCGGAGACGTAGATGACCTGGTTGATGCGCTCGTTGAACTCGGTGAAGTTGAGCGGGCGGTTGTCCAGCGCTGAGGGCAGCCGAAAACCGTATTCCACCAGCACTTCCTTGCGGGAGCGGTCCCCGTGATACATCCCCCGGATCTGGGGCAGGGTCATGTGGGATTCATCAATGAAGAGCAGGTAGTCATCTGGGAAGTAGTTGAGCAGGGTCCAAGGAGGGCTACCTGGTGGACGACCGGAGAGATGGCGGGAGTAGTTCTCCACGGCATGGCAGTAGCCTGCCTCGCGAAGCATCTCCAGGTCATAGTTGGTGCGCGCCTCCAGCCGGGCCGCCTCCAGCATTTTCCCCTGCGCCTTGAGCTCAGCCACCCTCTCTTTAAGCTCCTGCTCGATGCTCTGGATGGCCAGCATCAATTTATCGTGCGAGGTGACAAAGTGCTTGGCGGGGTAGATATCCACCGAATCAAGCTCGGCCAGCACCTCGCCGGTGAGCGGGTCAATCTGAACCAGGCGGTCAACCTCATCGCCGAAGAATTCAATGCGCAGGGCCAGCTCCTCATAGGAGGGCTGTATTTCCAAGGTATCGCCGCGCACCCGGAACTTACCACGGGTGAAGTCAATGTCATTGCGCTCGTACTGCATATCCACCAGCTTGCGCAGCAGCTTCTGGCGGCCGTAGTTCTCCCCCCGTTTCAGCGTGACCACAAAGCTGCGGTATTCCTCAGGCTCCCCCAGGCTGTAGATGCAGGATACAGAAGCCACGATGAGCACATCGCGGCGCTCAAAGAGGGCGCGCGTGGCGGCGTGGCGCAGTTTATCAATTTCCTCGTTGATGTCAATCTCTTTTTCAATGTAGGTATCAGTGCGGGGGATATAGGCCTCAGGCTGGTAGTAGTCATAGTAGCTGACAAAGTATTCTACGGCGTTATTGGGGAAGAACTCCCGGAACTCGCTGGCAAGCTGGGCGGCCAGGGTTTTATTATGGCAGATGACCAGGGTGGGCCGCTGCACCCGCTCGATGACGTTGGCCATGGTGAAGGTCTTGCCGCTGCCGGTAACCCCAAGCAGCGTCTGGTGCTTGTAGCCCTTATTTAGGCCCTCCACCAGCTTCTCCACCGCCTGGGGCTGGTCCCCGGTCATCTTAAAATCAGAGACGATTTCAAACTTGGGCATGAGATGGTCCTGCTGGGCGGTATTCTATATACAGTATATCACCTTTTCCTTACGCTGGCTTCAGATGGTTTATTCAAAGAAAAAAAGACGGAGCCTTTCTTGGGCTCTCCCTGGCTGGGGGATACAGTTGGCAGGGGGCATTTATGCCCAGTGAGGGGAAGAGAATAGGCGAATTTCTCGTGGTTAGTTATCCATAGATTTTCTGCAGAAGGTGTACATCAAGGAGCCTGCCGAATTTCCGCCCCACTTCCCGCATCACGCCGATGTGCTCGAAGCCAGCTGACTTGAACAGATGGATGCTTACGGCATTGCCCTCGGTGATGCGGGCAACCACGGTGTGCAGGCCGGCCTTCTCGCCCTCGTGGAGGATGGCTTCCAAGAGCTTCTTCCCGATGCCTCTGCCCTGATGCGTTTCCCTAACGTAAAGCGAGATTTCCGCAGTATCAGCGTAGGCACACCGGTCAGACCACATGCTGAGGGATGCCCAGCCCACGATGAGCCCATCTTCTTCCGCCACCATTATGGGGTACTTTGGCCCATGGCCGGCAAACCAGCGCTTCTGTTCCTCCATGGTTTTTGGCTCGGTGTCAAAGGTGGCTACGGTTTTGAGGATGGCCTCATTGTAGATCTCGGTGATGGCGTCCAGGTCATCCAGCGTCGCCTGTCTTATGCTCAGCATACCTTTCTCCAAGCCTTTTTCTATCTTGGTTACGGGTCCATTTTTATCAGAAGGTATTCCTGCTTACCGCAACTATTATACCATTTGGAGGGGGATTTGAAAGCCTGGGTGTGGAAGCTAACCCATCCGGCTGATATCTTGGCCGTCTTCCCCTTTGGTCTGCTTGTGCTCGGGGGCGGGAATGCGCTAAACTGTTAGCGGCCTCCTCATCTGGAGATTCTCAGCAAGGAGAAGTTTTCGCTATGGCTGACGTGTGTCCTTTTCCGGGTGTGCGCTACAATGAGGCACTGGTGGGTGACCTAGCGGCGGTCATCTGCCCGCCCTATGACATCATCACCCCGCAGATGCAGCGGGAGCTTTATCAGCGCAGCCAGTACAATTTTGTCCGCCTGGAGTTTGGCCAGGAATCGCCGGGGGAGGCGGTAGAGAATAAATACGCTCGCGCCGCGGCTACCTTCCAGCGGTGGCTGGAGCAGGGCGTCCTCGTCAGCGATGAAACGCCAGCCATCTATCTCCACGACCACTATTTCTCCCACCAGGGGAGGGAGTATAGGCGCCGTGGTCTTATCGCCCGGGTCAGGCTGGAGGAGTGGGATAAAGGGATAGTGCGTCCGCATGAGGGGACGTTAACCGAACCTAAAGGGGACCGGCTGAATCTGCTGCGTGCTCTGCGGGCCAATACCAGCCCTATTCTGGCGCTGTTTCATGACCGAGGAAAGCGTATCTCCTCATTGCTGGCTGGCCAGGAGAAGCGCCAGCCTCTGCTCAGCTTCAGCACCGCAGATGGAGAGAGGCACAAGCTTTGGACGCTCACTGAGGCTGAGGTCATCGGCGAGATACGCCGTAGTCTAGCGGATGAGCCACTTTACATCGCTGACGGGCATCACCGCTATGAGAGCGCTCTGGCCTACCAGCGGGAGCGGCGTGCCGGCGCAGCATCAGGGGAGGAGGGGTTTGATTTTGTCATGATGACGCTGGTGGATTTGGCTGACCCCGGGCTTATCATCCTACCTCCGCACCGGCTGGTGCGCGGCGTGGCCAAATCAGCGCTTGATGGGCTGCTGGCCAAGCTAAAAATGCTCTTCGAGATAGAGGAGTTGCCGCTTAGCTCACCCGATGTCTGGCAGCGCTCGGGTAACCTGCTTAGCGGGGAGACAAGTCAGGTGGGGCTAGCCCTTTTTGGCCTGGCTGGGGGAAACCTTCTGCTGCTTAAGCCAGGGGATTTTGAGGCCATCGGCCGGATGATGCCCGCCGCTCACTCTGAAATATACCAAAGGCTGGATGTCAGCATCGTTGACCATGTCATACTGGAGAAGCTGCTGGGGCTGAGCCTGGATAGAGGGGGCCCATTCCTCGCCTACAGCTATGATATGAGGGACGCGCTAAATAGAGTGCGGGCTCAAGACTACCAGCTAGCTTGTCTCTTGCGCCCGGTCAGGGCAGAGGTGATCAAGGCCATCGCTGATGCCGGCGATAGGATGCCCCGGAAATCAACCTACTTTTACCCCAAGCTGCCCTCAGGGCTGCTCTTGTACCGGATGGGATAGCTCGGGGCGAACACGGTCGGCGGTGACTTCGGCTAGTTATCCGCCTTAAGATTCGGCAGCGGGCGGCTCTGGGGTTTCTTCTTCGGCGGGCGCTTCCGCTTCAGCCTTGGCCTCAACCTCAGCCTCAACCTCTTCCACAGCCTCGGGCACGGCTTCCTCGACAGCTTCCTTCACCACCGCCTGGCTCACCTTGACCACTAGCTGCTCTGGGTCATTGCGGACGGTGACCTCCGGGCCGAGGGTGATGTCCCTGACGTGGATCGCCTGCTCCACCTCCTCCAACTGACTTAAGTCAACCTCGATTTGAGGCGGCACGCTGCCGGGGAGACACTCGATGCTCAGGCTGGTGATACCGTGCACCAGCATGCGCCCCTTCCCCTTCATGGCGGGAGCTTCACCAACCAGGACAATGGGTACATCTACCAGTATCTTTTCGCCCTTCTTCACCTGATAGAAATCAACGTGAAGCAGCTCGTGGTTGATGGGGTGGCGCTGAATCTCCCGGACAAAGACGGTCCTCGGCCTATCACTGTCAATCTCAAGGCTGATGAGCCTGGTTCTCCCGGCCTGAGCGATGAGATGCTCTAGCTCATCAGTATCACACTGCAGCGCCAGCGATTTGACATTATGCCCGTAGAGGTGGACAGGGGTAATCCCTTGCCGGCGCAGAAATCGGGTCTTCTTCCCCAGCACGTTGCGGGGAGTCGCCTTCAATTTCAGGTCTTCCAACTTTGGCCACTCCTTTCTATAGGGTAATTTAAGCATATGCGGGGATAAAAATCAATCAGCCTTAGGCGGCTGCCAGGCTTTGGCGGGATATGCTATCATATGAAGAAAATCAGCGAAAGGTGTTCGGTATGAAGATTATTGACCTACGCAGCGATACAGTAACCCTGCCCACAGAGGAGATGCGTCAAGCCATGTACCAGGCTGAGCTGGGGGATGACGTGCACGGGGAGGACCCCACCGTCAACCGCCTGGAGGAGCTGGCCGCCCAGATGATGGGGAAGGAGGCCGCCCTTTTCACCCCCAGCGGCACCATGAGTAACCTCATCGCCGTGCTGACCTACGCCCGTCCTGGCGATGAGATCATCGTCGGCAGCCAGTCACATACCTTCTGGTACGAGGTGGGGGGTGCTTCGGCGCTGGGAGGGGTGGTGATGCGCGCTGTATCCGATGAGGATGATGGCCAGATGGACCCTGACGCCGTGCTGCAGGCCATCCGTCCCAGTGATATCCACCATCCGACAACCACTCTGCTCTGTCTGGAGAATACCCATAACCGCTGCGGGGGTACCGTGCTTACTCCCGAGTACACCGCTGAGATAAGCCAGCTCGCCCACCAGCATGGGCTCAAGGTTCATCTGGATGGAGCCCGCATCTTCAATGCTGCTGTTGCCCTAGGTATCCCGGCGAGTTCACTTGCCGCGCCGGCGGACTCGGTCTGTTTTTGTCTCTCCAAGGGGCTCAGTGCCCCGGTGGGCTCTCTTTTCTGCGGCACTAGGGAGGCCGTGGAGAAGGCGCGCAAGTGGCGCAAGATGCTGGGCGGGGGGATGCGCCAGGTGGGGGTCATTGCCGCCGCCGGAATCGTGGCGCTGGAGAAGATGGTGAGCCGCCTGGCGGAAGACCATGCCAACGCCCGGCGCCTGGCTGAGGGGCTGGCCGATATTCCCGGCTTCAGCGTTCGTCTGGAGAAGGTGCAGACGAATATCGTCAACTTTGAGTTCCCGCCGGGTGTGGCTGATTTCGTGCCCCGGGCCGGGGCCCGTGGGGTCAGGATGCTCTCCCGTGGCGGGCGGAGCGTGCGGGCGGTCACCCACCGCATGGTCAGCGCCGCGGACATAGATGAGGCTCTAAAGCGCATCCGGGAGTTGGTCAGAGAGGCAGGCTAGGGGACTATTTTATGAGACGGCCGCGCTTAACCTTATTCTCTCCTCAGTGCAAGGTCAATCGAGGAAGGTTATTCTGGCGGGAGGTCTTTTCTTGATATCAATCTCAATACCGGCTTCCTGGAAGAGGTCGGCAAAGGTGCGGTCATTATAGCTGCCGAAGGTGACAAACCTTTTTATTTTGGCGTTGACCAGCATCTTGGCGCACAAGACACAGGGGGTATGGGTGCAGTAGATGGTGCTCCCCTCCAGGCTGACACCATGCAGGCTGGCCTGAATGATGACGTTCTGCTCAGCGTGAATGCCGCGGCAGATTTCATGGCGTGTCCCTGAGGGTATGCCCAGCTCATCCCGCAGGCAGCCGATCTCAAGGCAGTCTTTGGCCCCGGCGGGGGCGCCATTGTAGCCCGTAGCCAAGATGTGCTTATCTCTTACCGCCACCGCCCCGACATGATGGCGGCGGCAGGTTGAGCGCTCGGCGACCACCGAGGCTATTTTCAGAAAATATTCGTCAGCATCTGGCCGGGTTATTCTTTTCATCTCAGTTTGGCGATAATCCTCTCCACTTCTTCTTTCAGGCTGGCGAGTGAGGCTTCATTGCTGATGCTAAAATCGGCCATGGCAATAGGGCCGCTCTTGTTGGTATTCTCTATCTCCGCCCGGTCACGGCTGGCGGCCTCCTCTGGGCTGAGCGGCCGGACCAGCCGGCGGCCCAAGCGGGCATATCTTGTCTTGGGTGAGGCCCAGACGGCCACCACGCTGAAATCCTCCCCGTAATGGTCCTTGAGGAAGAGATATTCCTCCCAGGAGTAGAGCCCGTCAATGACCACGTTGGAGCGTTTGAGAGCGGCATCAATTCTGGGTAGATTGAGGCGGGCGTAGGCGGACATCCCGTATTCATCGCGGAGAAGCTCCCTTATGCGGCGCTCATTTTCCTCGTTTAGGTCCAAGCCTCGCTTCTTTATCTCCTCATCGGTGACATCGCCAAACCGTATCCTGGTAAAGCCGTGGCGCTCAAAGAGACGGGCCACCTCCGTTTTGCCGGCTCCGGCCATGCCCACGATGGCGACGACTCTCATAATATTTGTAATTATACGAAGATGCGGGCTAAATAACAAATGGGAGATTGTGCTGGAACCTGTGCTATAATCTTAACTATAAGGCAGGCTTCGATGGTCAAAACCTCCACTGCTATCAATCTAGCCGCCATCATCAAAAAGCAACTACCAGAAGAGCTAACCGCATTTATGCAGCTCGCGGGTGAGGTGGCGCAGCGCCATGGGCAGAGGCTCTACCTCGTCGGCGGGGTGGTGCGGGATTTGCTCCTGGAGCGGGCTAACTTTGACCTTGACCTGGTGTTGGAGGGCGATGCCATCAGCCTGGCGCGCGAGATGGCGGACGTCAAAGGGGGAAAGGTCACCACTCATCAGCGCTTCGGCACGGCCAAGCTGCGGTGGGATGATTGGAGCGTTGACTTCACCACCGCCCGCTCTGAGAGCTACCCTGAGCCATGCGCCCTACCCGTGGTCAAGCCCGCCTCAATCAAGGATGACCTTTTCCGCCGTGACTTCACCATCAACGCCATGGCGGTTGAGCTCGGCCCCAGTGCTTATGGTCAGCTCCTTGACCTCTATGGTGGCCGGAGTGACCTTGAGGGTAAGCTCATCCGCGTGCTGCATGAGAGAAGCTTCATCGATGATGCCACCCGCATCTGGCGTGGTCTGCGCTATGAGCAGCGGCTTGGTTTTGAGTTGGAGACGGTTACCCTGCGGTGGCTAAAACGAGATATAGCCTACTTGGATAGGCTCAGCGGCGACCGGCTGCGGCATGAGCTGGAGCTTGCCTTAAAGGAGGAATATCCCGAGAAAGTGCTGCAGCGCGCCGATGCCTTGGGGGTGCTGGCCAGGCTGCATCCCAAGCTCAAGGGGGATGAGTGGCTTGCTGGGAAATTCAGAGAGGCCCGCTGCCTGAGCGTTCCTGATGCGTCTTCCTTTGGGCTTTACCTTTCACTGCTCGGCTACCGTCTGAGTGGGGAGGAGGCCGAGCAGCTCATTTCCCGCCTCAGGTTGCCCAAACTGGCCGCCCAGGCGCTACGAGATACCATCAGCCTGAAAAACGAGCTCGCCTCGCTGACTGACCCGGAGCTTTCGCCGAGCCGCATTTACTCCCTAGTTTGTGGCTATGCTACACCAGCCGTGATGGCCAATGCGCTGGCCGGTGAATCTGCGGTGGCCTGCCAGCATCTTAATCTATTTCTCAGTAAGCTCCGTTATATTAAACCGGCCCTCAATGGCGGGGACTTAATGAGGATGGGGATAGCGCCGGGCCCTAAAATCAAGGAAACGCTGAAACGGCTCCTTGAGGCCAGGCTAGACGGGAAGGTGAAGACCAAGCGTGACGAGGAGAGCCTGGTCAAGAGGTTGCTGGCTGAAGCGGAGAGGTAGGTAACGGTGGTCAAAAAGGTGCATCTAGCTTGGATAAGCCCACTGATATTGGTGGTCATCTTCCTGGGCTGGGCGCTGTTTTCCCGCTTTGATGGGCTCGCTGCCATTCACTACCGGTTTGAGGCGCCCAAGCACAGTGAGCACCATCTGACCCTCACCATACCTGTGAAGGACTATCGTGAGTATAAGGAGAGGCCGCGGCCCAGTTATGAGAACGGGCTGAGCAAGAATGAAATTGCCGCCAGGGTTCTGGCCAAGTACACCGCCATGGCCACCGACCCTGGCGATGATGCCATAATTTATAGCCTGGTTCGTCAGCTTGAGGATGAGGCCCATGCCGGTGGCCTCGGTGAGCTTGACAAGGTCCGCTTTGTGCTCAAGTTTGTCCAGAGCCTGACCTATACTGCGGATAACGCCACCACGCCCGGTTACCTGGAATACCCCCGCTATCCGGTGGAGACGCTGTTTGAGCAGGGGGGTGACTGTGAGGATACCTCCATCTTGCTGGCGGCTATTTTGACCGAGATGGGTTACGATGTGGCCATCATCTTCTTCGAGGGGTTTGACCATATGGGGCTGGGCATCTATGTCCCTGAGGAGAAGATGTACGGAAACTCTTGGATATATCAGGATGGCAGACGCTACTGGTATCTTGATACCTCGGGGAAAGAGCCCATGGGCTGGAGTCCCAAGCCGTATGATGTCACGCCCGCCTATCTGCTTCCGGTGGGCGGATAAAGCCCGTCCAGCGTCTGCGCCAGATACGTCTCCATTCCCTGCTCTCGGCAGTGGGTGTATAAATCTTCGGCCTGGGATTTACTTTCTAGCAGGCTGAATAGCGTTGGCCCTGACCCGGCGAGGTGAACCTCAGGGGCGCCCAGCTTGAGCAGATGGTCCCGATACACTTTAAGCTCAGGGAAGCGGGCTAGAGCTACATTCTCAAAAGTATTAAACAGAGTGGAGGGCCCTTTAGCTTTCCTCAGTTCCTCTACCAGCCGCTGGGTAATCTCTCCACCGGTGTAGTGGCTGGTTTTGAGGCTGGCATAGAGCTGCTTTGTCTTCTCCGGAATCTGGGGCACCTTGGGCACCACCAGGACGACCCATCGCTGGGGGAGTGGGGGCAGGGGGGTTACCACCTCACCCCTCCCCTCCACCAAGGCGGTGCCCCCGTAGAGGAAGAAGGCCACATCCGAGCCTAGCTTTGCCGCCAGTTCCAGCAGCTTGCCTTGGGGTAATTTCAGTCTCCAGAGCTCATTCAGCCCGCGCAGGGTGGCAGCGGCATCGCTGCTATCCCCACCCAGCCCGGCTACCAGAGGGATGCGTTTGCTCACCTCTATGGTGGCCCCTTGAGAAGCACCGCTGATCTCCTGAAGCAGGCTGGCGGCTTTGCTCGCCAGGCTCTTTTCTGGGGCCCACTCTGGCGTATCGGATTTGAAGGTGACCTTCGGGCTGGGCTGAAAGCGCAGGATGTCACACAGGCTTATCGCTTGGAAGACGCTGCGGATTTCATGGTAACCGTCTGGGCGTCTAGCTAAAACCTCAAGGGTCAGATTCAACTTGGCTGGCGCTAGTACTGTTAGCATTGTTTTTCTTCCTTACCTCGGCGAAAACCTGCCATAATTTGGCCCACTCCTCGAGGGTCAGGGTCTCCGCCCGCCGCTGGGGGGCTATCTCGGCTCTTTGTAGCAAGGTCAGGACCTCATCCTTGGGTAATTTTAAGCCCTGGGCCAGGGAGTTGGCGATCTGCTTGCGGGCGGCGGCAAATCCGGCCCGCACCATGTCAAAGAAGCCCCGCTCATCGGTTACGGCCACCGCGGGCTGAGGGTAAACCTCAATGCGCAGTATGGCTGACTCAACCGCTGGCGCTGGGTAGAAGGCTTGGGGGGGCACATAGCTCACGATTTCCGGCTTCCCGTAAAACTGAACGCTGATGCTGAGCACGCTTCTCTTGCCGGGCCCGGCGACGATGGCCTCGGCCACCTCCCTTTGCACCATAACCAGCATGGTTTCTGGCTTGAGGGAGGCCTCAAGGAAGTGGCGCAGGACGGGGGAGGTGATGTAGTAGGGCAGGTTGGCCACTACTTTATAGGAGGTTGGCGTGCTGAACAGCTTGGCCAGGTCAATGTGGAGCACGTCCTCATTGAGGACGGTGACGTTGGCAAGAGAAGATAGCCGCTCTTTTAAGAGCACCGCCAGCCTATCATCCAGTTCAATGGCGATGACCTGTCCCGCTCTCTTGGCCAGCTCCTTGGTCAGGATGCCCAGGCCAGGGCCTATCTCCAGAACGACGTCGCTGGGGCCAAGCTCGGCGGCGGCGATTATCCTTCCCAGCACCTCTCTATCAACCAGGAAATGCTGGCCCAGCCTCTTTCTCGCCTTGATATCAAGATGGCGCAGCGTCCGTTTGGTTTGCGCAAGGAGCGAGTTCATCTTTTAGAGATCTGCCTTCTTAAATACCTTGGCCAAAATAATAAGTGAGGCCGTGCACCTGCCCTCGACCCTGCCCAACAGCTTGCTTGGAGCCAGCCAGCTCCGGCCAGGCAACCCTGCGGCACC
>Ga0180910_192_pt1 | contig 19837 bp, 18 predicted proteins | sample Deesub1362A_J573_FD_124272 | JGI IMG/M metagenome (GOLD analysis project Ga0180910, IMG submission 124272) | Dehalococcoides sp. JdFR-56 | reverse complement strand
GCCCTCCTGATGCCAGCAAGGCCATCGTCATCCTCCTCGCCGGACCTGCCCTAGATAGCTCAACCCCGGCCATAACTTGGTTTGATGATATTGAGTTCTACCGTATTGACCTGTTTACCTCGATGCCGCTCGCCACGTGGCTAACCAAGGCGTATGCGATCACCGGCTTTGATGCTGATAAAAGCCTCATCGGATACGCCGGCCTTGACCATACTTCAGGGGCAGAGGAAAAACTCATCGGACTGGCAGATACCGTATTTATCATCGATGGCCTTGACCAGCGCGCCGCCTCAGAGATAAGTTTAAGTAGGAGCCAGAGAATAGTCCTGGCGGCTGAAGTGGAGAGCAGCTTCGCCATCAGTCAAGGGATATGGAACATACTGCACCAAGATGATGCCAGTGGGGAGTATATCCTGAAAAGTAATGGCTACGGTGAGATAGTAGGTGAATTCACCATTCCCAGAAGTGATAACTACAAGATAGCAATCCAGGTAACCGGTGGTGAAGAGCCAGAAATTAGGGTAGATGACAAGGAGGTAAAAATAGCCAGTCGCGTGGGTAAGGGGCATTCATTGCTTGAGACGGAGCCATTGAGTCTGGCTTCGGGCAAACACACTGTGTCTATCATCGTAAATGCTGATACAGGACTGGACTACCTGACCATATCCAGCTCACCACGTCAGGATGCGACCCCTTCCCGTCCCGAGATGAGACTGCTGGAATCCAGCCTGACCCACTATAGGCTGGAGGTAGAATCAGATAAGCCCGTGTTTATCTACTTGGGCGATACTTATCACCCCGAGTGGAATGCCTACACCAATGGCACGAAGCTGGAGCACTTCCGTGCCAGTTGGTGGGCTAACGGGTTCTATCTGGATGAAACGGGAAAGAACACCGTGGATATTGTTTTCGAGCGGCAATCGTTAAGATATATGATGTGCGGGCTATGGGCATTGGGCTGGTTGATGATCTTGGGCGGGACCAGCTATTTCGCCTGGCGCCGCAGCCGGAAACATGGCAATGAAGAAGGGCGGAGATGACGGCAAAACTAGAAAGTGAAGCAGAGCTTATCCTGAATGTCATCACGAATAACCTGACGGCAGTTACGCCGGCACACGTTGTGGAAGCGGACTGGGACAGGGTCTTCCGCCTAGCTTCCCTCAATCGAGTGCTGTATGTTTTTGCCCGCAACCTGCGTGTGGCCGTCAGCATTCCCAAGCCGCCTCTATTAGAACAGAACCTTGATGAAGTTGTCACGGGGGGAGATAAGTGGCTCAGTCAGCTGAAGGATACGCTTGAGTTTGTCAACGATACCTTCTCCCGGGCTTCAATACCCTACCTCTGTGTCAAGACAGCGCGCGAGCTGCCCTATGTCACTTTTGACGTGGACATACTGGTGAAGCCGGATGACTTTGAAGGTGCTCTGGAAGCCCTACAGAAGGCGGGGGCACAAACAAGACCATACACTCCCAAAGAACAGACCGATGCTGAGTTGGCGGGCCTGCTGAGAATTGACCTACACCATGGGTTCTACTGGCGGAATTCTGAATATATCAGCAGCGATTTAATGTGGGAGGACCCGAGAGAGGTGGAAATCCAGCAGGTGTCATGCCCGGTTCCCAGTCTGAATGCGGAGCTGGCGCTTATGGTTGCTCACTGCATCCACGAGCGCTTTCACATACCTCTCCTTGAGTTACTGTTTCTGAAGAAGGCGAGCCACAAAGTTGATGGGAGAGTTATGCTCGAGCAGGCGCAAAAACACGGCTGGGACAAGTCAGCCCGGGGGTTCGTGTCTATTGTCAATGAGCTTGGTGCAGTCACCTTTGGTGACCAGGAGCCCCTGCTCTGTATTCCGGGAGCAGCGGAAGCTCGGCACATTCCCACTGGCGCTAGGCTCGAGGGCACGGTAAGCATGCCCTTCATGTTTCCCTTTTCTTTCTCGGCAAGTATCTTCTGGGAGAGACTTCTCAATAAGAGATCACTTTCGCTCTTTGATGCTGGCTATTACCTCCTGTTCAGCAATGCCAGGTACTATTACACCAGAAAGTTAAGAGTGCCGATGTACGGTCACTGGTTCCCACTGGAGCAGCTGAAATGGGACAAGACAGAATGAAAGTTCTCGTGGTCTGTGAAGGTCTTTACCCGCCAACGGTGGAAATGAGTGGCATCTCCATGGTTTACAAACTTCAGCACTGCCTCTGCCAGGAAGGAGTGGAGGTGCACATACTGACCGCCATAGAGAAATTCACTGACCCTTCCTGGCGAAGCTGGTACCAGAAGCATAAACCTCCCACCACCCACCTGTTAGATATGGGCTTAATTGTCCGGTTCCCGAAGCTGCAGTTTCTACTAACGAAGGGGCTGCTGTTTCTGGCAGCGCTGAGGCTGCAAGCCAAACACCATTTTGATATCATCCATGAATACTCTTCTACACCACTGATGGTCCGGAGAACCGCCTGGTACAGGCGACTCAGCGGAGTTAAGACTGTCCATACCCTTTGCGTTGGCCGGGACGGGTTCCTGGGGTCACCGGTGTTGATGGGGAAAAATCCTTCCACCGACCTAGTCATCTGCACCAGTGCCCAGATGAAAGATGAACTGTTGAGCCTGGGAGTAACTCGGGAAAAAGTAGCCTACCTGCCTCTCGGCGTGGATTTTGAGCATTTCCAGGGCGAGGTGGACGTGATTTCTCTGCGAGTGGAACTATCTATTCCGCCAGAGAGCCCGGTGGTCCTTCATCTCGGCCTGTTGGAACCCCGAAAGGGAGCTTTCACCTTGGCTAGTGCCATCCCAATGGTGCTGCGGGAACATCCCGAGGCCACTTTTCTCACCGCCGCCAGTGTGACCGAAGGGACATTTTACGACTACCAGAGAAGCCGCTGGGAGCTCCTCAGGGTTACTGAACCGTACCGGGACAATTTCAGATTAATAACCGGCAAACAGGATGTCCGGCGGCTCATGAGCCTAGCTGACGTTTTTGTCCTGCCGCTTAACACCATACACGGGACGATAATGCCGCCGGTATCCCTTCTGGAAGCTATGGCGGCAGGGAAGGCGGTAGTTGCTGCTGACCTCCCCGGTGTTCACGAGGTGGTTAAGGAGGGGGAAAACGGGCTCCTCTTTCCTGCGAAACAGAGCGCCGAACTGGCCAAGGCAATCAACCTCCTGCTGTCTGAGCCGGAGCTCAGGCGCCAGCTTGGGGAAAAAGCCCGGGAGTCAGTCAAACAGTATGACGTCAGGCTGGCAGCCAAGCAGTTAAAGAGGCTATACTGGAATATCGCTGGCAAAGTCCGCGAATAAGAGGCGATTGAGATGTTGATCGCGTTCATGGGTAACGATGGTAGTGGTAAGACAACTTTGTCACACGCCATTGCTGCCAAGCTGAAGGAAGCAGGCCTGAACGTAGAGTATCGCCATGGCGGCGACCACTTCCTGCTTGCCTGGGTACAGAAATTATTTCCCCAAAAGGTTGTAAATAGATCACGGAGAAATTTCCTGCGTCAGGGCAACCGGAAATCATTTCTCCACAAGCTCTGGCCATACCTGGTTTACCTGGACTGCCTGGCCCTCTACTTCAAACTGAAGCGGCAGAACCGGCATAGGATAACCGTGCTTGACCGTTACTTCTATGACTTGGCCCTCGGCTATGAGGACCTTGGCGTCGGCAGCCGCCTAGTGAAGAGACTGTTCTTTTCTTTGCCGCGGCCAGACTTGCCGATAATTCTGGATGCGCCACCAGAGTTGACCTATGAACGAAAAAAAGCCGATGATGCCGGCTTTGAATATTACGCGGTGCAAAGACAGAGGTATCTGGAACTTGCCAGAAGTATGGATATCCCCATTGTTAGCACCAACCAGCCATTTGAGGAGACCCTTTCTTCCGTCTGGCGGAGAGTAAAAAAGGCCCTACTTACAACTCTGGAACAGGCAGTAACATGAAGGTAGCTTTTTTGAGTTTTTTTAATCCGGCGGCTCGCTCGGGTGGCGGTTTTGAAAGGTTTGTCGTCTCAGCGGCCCAAGCAATGGCGGAGAGAGGTCACAGCGCCTCCGTGGTCACCAGCAGCCGCAAACTATATCGTTTCACGTGGGTGCTGATGAGCTTCTATTACCTGCAGCCCAAATGGCTCGCCAAAAATCCCATCAAGCTATCCGAAGCTGAACTGCGCCAGAACCTAGGTCAAGCCTCTTTATGTGAGTCATCCACCATCGTAGGACTGGGGAAATACCTCGCGGATGCCGATGTGATATACACCAAGAATGAAATCCCCGAACTGGTGATATTGAAATTCCTGTCTTTGAGATGGAAACTGCCCCCGATTGTCGTTGGAATGCATACCTCCCTTCTGATACCAGTCCCCGGCTCATTCCATGTAAAAGTGCACAACTGGCTTTACCTAGGAAAATTTTACCACAGCCTGCTGAAAGGCTGTTCTGGCATCATGGTCCACACGGATGATGACGCTACCCTTATTAGGCGCCGATTCCCCGGGCTCAACGCCAAAATTTATACTATTCCTGACTTCTTTGACCTTGCCTCCGGGGAGACAAGCCGTCATCATAATGATAAGTTTGTGGTTCTGTTTGCCAACCGATTAACTGAGCAGAAAGGCTCCGATACTCTTTACCGGGTAATCAAATTGCTTAGCGCAAGGCGGGAGTTCTCGGACATGGAGTTTGTTATCGTTGGCTCCGGGAAGGCAGAAGGAGAGGCAGCGGTGAGGAAATTAGCCAATGAGTATGATAACGTACGTAGCTGTGGTCAGGTGCCATACGAACAGATGCATGATATTCTCCTCTCCAGCGATGTTTCACTGGTTCCCTCAAGATGGGAAACCTTTTCCCGAACGTGCCTCGAAGCGCAGTGGTACGGATTGCCAGTAGTCGCTTCACATATCACTGGGCCCAAAGATATAGTAATCCATAACCAGACTGGCTTGCTGGTCAGCCCGGAGGATGCCGAGGGATTTGCTCAAGCCATACTAAAGCTGTATCATCTCAAGAAAGAAAGTTCAGCAGAATTTATGAAGATGGCACAAAAGGCCAGCAGCCTGGCAAGAGAGCGATTTTCCAAGGAAAAAATCATCACCATGCTGGAAGATATGCTCAAAGAGCAAGTCGTTCTGAAGAAAGAAGACTTACGCGACAAGTAACTTTGGAAGCTTGGGAGGTGATGATATGAACGGTCATTTACCTCTGGTATCTATAATAATTCCCACTCGCAATGAGGAGAGGAACATCGTTAGATGCCTAAATTCGATATTTCGGCAGGATTACCCTCAAGAGCTGCTAGAGGTTATCGTCGTGGACAATTATTCCGAGGACAGGACGGTGGAGTTAGCCCAGAAGTATGATGTTGCCGTATACCTCATGGGACCCGAGCGGAACATCCAGCGGGATTACGGTGCGCAGCAATCGAACGGTAGCTACCTCATGTTCATCGATGCTGACATGGAGCTTGAAAGCTCACTAATTAAGGAGGCAGTGACAAAATGTGAGAACGAAGGATATGACGCCTTGATTTTGCCTTTGGCTTTGGAAGGAGAAGGCTTCTGGACCGAGTGTGTTAAGCTGGAGAAGGAAAGCTTTCTAAACGATGATATGATGGAAGCTCCGAACCGGTTCATGAAAAGGGAGGTGTATACAGCCGTCGGAGGCTACGATCGGACGCTCATCGTGGGTGAGGATTTTGACCTAGGGGACAGGATAAAGGAGAGAGGGTATAAGGTAGGCAGAGTTACATCTTTCGTCAGATATCGCGATACTAGGACTTTTTGGCAAATGGTTAAGAAACATTACTATTACGGCAAGGAGATGAAGAAGTACCTGAGAAAGAGCAAGGGTAAAGGTGTGAAGAGGTTCTTCATTATCAGACAGGCTTATATCAAGAACATCCATCTGTTTGCTAGAGACCCAGTACATAGCGCTGGTCTCGTCATAATGAAGTGTATTCAATATCTTGCTGCCTCAGTTGGACTGGCACGCTCCATGCTTATGAGGTAGACAAATGAGCAAGAAAAAAATACCAATTGTTTTTTCGCAGATACGAAGATATTCATCCAATGCAGGTGAATGGTTAATAATTCTAGTGATAATGTTACTAGTCGAATCAGCTATAGCGCTTTCATTGGGTAATAATGATACTACTGATTTTCTTGTCACCCAAGCATATTTCCTTTTCATTGTCGGGGTAATTATTCTGACCATCAAATGTATCCTTCAACGACATGCGAATGAGAAATGATAGCCGCAGTTACCAGCTGGTTCCCTATCTCTTCTATATGGTACTTTCATTGGCAATTCTGGGGCCACTTCTAGCCCCGGGCTACATCTTTGCCCTTGATATGGTGTTCGGTCCCAATATAGCTCAGGCATATGAACTTTATGGCCTTCAGGGCGGGATACTCAATGGTTTACCACTTATCTTCATCGTACACCTGCTCAATAAGCTCATTCCAGCCTGGCTGCTTCAGAAAGTCCTGCTCTTTCTGATCTTGTTTCTGGCTGGACTCGGTGCGTACTACCTGTGCCCAGCGCGTAAAGTCGGGAAGCACTTCGCCGGCCTGCTTTACATGCTGAACCCCTTTGTCTACGCCCGGTTCCTGGCAGGACAGCGGGGGCTGCTGCTGGCCTACGCGGTGACCCCGTTCGCCATCAAGGCCTTCATTGAGCTACTGGAAGATAGGAACTGGAAGAAGGCGGTCAAGGTTGCCCTGCTCACCACCCTAGCTGGGGTTTTCATGGTGCAGGCACTATTCCTCCTCTTCCTGGCTTACCTCATTCTTGTCCTGCTGGTGCTCGGTAAGGAATTCCGCAGTCAGAACTTGCTGAAATCAGCTGCCCAGGTGGGTGGACTCGTCTCACTGAGCGCGCTCATGTTCCTGGCGCTTAACCTTTACTGGCTGCTCCCCTCCCTGTCCACAGTTGGGCCGATGGTGGGACAGATAACGGAACTGGATTTCCTCGTCTTCGCTCCGACTCCCGCCTCAAGGATAGCCTTTGACCTCGCCTCAATGCATGGCTTCTGGCGTGCTGGCTATCTTTATACCCGAGATGTGCTGCCACTGTGGTGGCTTGTCTTCCTCTTTATCCTTTTCCTAGTAAGCTATGGACTTGTTTGCCGGTATGATGACCGGAAAATCGGCTGGTCGGTCAAGTCCTTTGCCCTAATGGGAGCCGCTGGCTTACTTCTGGCAGGGGGTTATGCCCTTGAAATTACGCGGCCAATTTATGAATGGCTTCTCCGGCACCTGCCTTTGTTCTCCGCCTTTCGGGACTCGCAAAAATTTGTGGCGCTCCTCTGCCTGACGTACGCCTATCTGGGCGGACTGGGCGTCAACGCGCTCGCTGCTGGCCTAACCAAGGAAAAGCTAAAGAGGATATGGCAGCAGACCGCGCTCAAGAAAACAGCGATGCTCGGAACAGCTACAATAGTGGCCTTCGCCTTGGCCTCGCCAGTGGTCTATTCCTTTGCCATGTTCGGCTTTCAGAAGCAGTTGCAGGTAGCGGACTACCCTGCAGAATGGTATGAGGTGGACCAGTACTTGAGTAGAGATGAGCAGGATTTCAATGTCCTCTTTTTGCCCTGGCACCTTTACATGGACTACAGCTGGATCCCACAGCCGATAAAACGGGTGGGAAACCTGCCCTCCGCCTTCTTCAGCAAACCCGTCATCAGCGGTGACAATATAGAGATCGGCGTCAGTTACACCCAGAGCACCAACCCAATAAGCGCCTATGTGGAATTTCTACTTCGCAACTCCGCTGAGATAAGCAACTTCGGGGAGCTGGTTTCCCCACTTAATGTGAAATATGTGATTCTGGTTGGTGAGGCGGACTATCAGGATTATGACTTTCTCTACGAGCAGGATGACCTCACCAAGGTGATGTCACTGGAGGGAATCACGCTATTCCGGAACGAGCATTTCACCAGCCGGGTTTACAGCGCAGACAGTGCCATTTACCTCAAAGACTGGGCGCAGTACCTAGAGTTAAGCCAGACCCAGGATGTAATGGAGCATGTCTATCTCCTCGGTGAGGGGGCGGATGAGAGCGGGACCTCAGGCACAGAAGCAGTCAGCTACACTCGGAAAAGTGAGGCCAGCTATCAGCTGGCCGGCAGCGCCAGAAAGTACACCATCTTCACCGTGCCGCAGCGGATGAGCACCGATGGCTGGGAGTATGAAAACCAGCCGGTCCTCAAGAACCTGGGGTTCATGCCCGCCTTTCCCTCTGAGGCTGACGGGGGGGTGGTTGCCTATACCAGGTTTTACCGGTTCTACCTTCCTGCTGATATTGCCTCGGTGGTGTCTCTAATAGTGCTGGTGGTGCTGCTCTCAATAAGGCGGAAGGTCTCACTCGGGTGAAGCTACTTGTGTGGGGGACGATTCCAGTCAAAGGGCTGTCCGGTGCGCGGGTCTATTATCTTGGGGTCATTCCAGGGGCGGCGTTCTTCATCCGGGTTCTGGGGGTCATAAAGCTTGGTGACAAAGTAAACCAGGAGCGCTGGAACATGGCTGATATTCTTAGTTCCATGCCAGTAGATACCCGGGACCCTCACCAGCTGCGGCTTATATGCGCTGGATACTATCTCCACCAGTTTCCCTTGTGTAGGTAGTCCCTCCCGGTCATCATAGGCGCAAATCTTCATTGCTCCCTGGAGTACCAGAAAGTAGTCCACCTGCCCTCTGAGGTGACGGTGCCAGGCCCTAATTACTCCCGGGTAGCCCAGTGAGATATTCGCCTGGGCGACCTCGTCTTCTCCAACCAGCTCTGCCCAGTCACTCCGGAAGGCCTCTGCAAAGAAGCCCCGCTCATCCGGGATGATATTCAGGCTATAGACCCTGACCCCTGGAAGCTCATCATACTCCTTTATCTGCGGCATCTGCAGCATCTCCTTTCCATTGAGTACCCCCCTTTACCGTTAACTGCCTGCCTGGCAACAGCCCTACCTAATGTGTCCCTTTTCCCTGAGGTAATCCACCAGAGCTTCCTGCCATGGTCTCATTTCCTTGATGCCCAGCAGGCGCAGATGGTAGTTATCCAGTACCGAGAAGCCCGGCCGCTTCGCCGGCGCCTTCCATTCCGCCGAGGTTATGGGAACTACGCGCGTTTTCTGCCCGACCAATCTTAACACCTCACTGGCGAATTCGAACCAGGAACAGCTCCCTTTATTTGTGATATGGAAAATTCCATAATACTCCGTTTTCATCAGCTCCTCTATTTTGGGGGCGAGATCCCTGGTGTACGTGGGAGAGAAAACCTGGTCACTGACCACGCGTACCTCTGGCTGCTGGCTGGCGGCTTTCAGGATGGTCTCAATGAAATTGCCCCCCTTACCACTACTTCCCGCCACCCCAAAAAGCCCTGACACGCGGATAATGAAGTGCTTTGAGCATTGATGGCGCACAAATTCCTCTGCAGCAACTTTGGAGCGTCCTAGGACATTTATCGGCGCTGGCCTGTCAAACTCAGTGTAAGGCTCTTTCCGCGAATGGTCCTCCCCGAAGACATAGTCCGAGCTGATGAAGACGAGTTTGGCCCCTATCTCCTGCGCCGCAACCGCGATATTACGCGCCCCGAGCGCGTTCACCCGGAAACATTGGTCAGGGTTGAGCTCACAATCATCCACTCTGACAAAGGCGGCAGTATTGATAACCACATCAGGCATGTGTTTGCTGAAAGCCTTTTTCACTGACGCCATATCCGTAATCTCTATGTCGCGGTGCGTGAGGGGCACAGGTTCGTCACCCTCGCTTGCCAAGTACCAGCACAGATCCGTGCCAAGCTGCCCGTTGGCGCCGATGACCAGAACTCTCATGCCTACTCTCTTCTATTTTTTTTTGACTTGATACTGCCAAAAAGCTCACCAAAGTCGGTAGGCTCAAACTTTTCCCACCACCACCTGTTCTGCTGATACCACTCGATGGTCTCAGCGAGACCACGCTCTAGGTCTATCTCAAGTTTCCAGCCAATTTCCCGTTCTATCTTGTCGGCATTCAGCGGGTACTGCCAGTCATGCGATGGCCGGTCGGGGACAAACACGATAAGTTCCTCAGGCTTTCTCATCAGCCTCAGCACCTTCCGCACAAGATCAACATTGGCCATCTCGTAGCCACTGGGAATATTGTAAGTCTCGCCATCCCTACCCCTCTCGATAATCATGTCAATTGCCCGACAGATATCATGGACATGAATCCAGTTGCGGCGATAACGTCCATCCCCGTAGAGGGGGATAGGTTTATCTCTCAACGCATTAGTTATCGTGAGGGGCAGAAGCTTCTCTGGATACTGGTAAGGGCCATAGGCATTGGCAAAGCGCGTGGACACCACCGGCAAGCCATAACTCATGAAATAGGCGCGACAAAGCAGGTCAGTGCATGCTTTGCTGGCTGCATAGGGATTGTTGGGCCGGAAGGCGTCGTCCTCAATGAAAGGCCTTTTGGTAGGTGCGGAGCCACCATAAACTTCCGGAGTGGAAATCTGGACAAACCTCTCCACCCCGTGCTTCCTCGCCGCCTCCAGCAGGGCGAAGCCTCCCCTGACATTGGTCTCCACGAAGCGGGCAGGTTCAATGTAGCTCCGGTCCACATGGGTCTCAGCGGCGAAGTTAATTATCAATTCAATATCTTCCGCCACGACAGCGTCCACCAGCTGGGCATCAGCGATGTCCCCCTTGACAAACCTATAGCGCGGCTCTTCCTTCAGGTCTCTCAGGCTCTCAATGTTACCCGCATAGGTGAGCTTGTCCAGATTAGTGATTTCCCAATCTGGGTGTTTGGCTAACGCGTAGTGGATAAAATTGCTGCCCACGAAGCCAGCCCCGCCGGTAACCAAGACCCTCATGTGTCCACCTCTCGCTAGAGTTCTATCTTGGCGTTGTCACCAACGAAAAAACGTAAGTTGCCGGATTTATGCGCATCACGTCTCAGGGTAACCTCACTGCCGATCAGACTATCGGTGATACGCTCAACCTGGATTATGGAGCAATTTTCCAGAATCACCGAGTGTTGAACGAAAGAACACTCAATATGTGTACCCCTCCCGATGCTGGTAGAAGGCCCGATATGCGAGTCTATTATGACGCAGTCTTCCGCAATTGAGACTGGCCCCTGCAGAACGCTATTTCTAATCAGGGCCCTTTCTCTCACCTCCACCTTGCCTGAGACCTTGCTTTTGTCATCAATCTCCCCTCTGATACTTGGCTTCAGAAAGCGGTCCAAGACAACGCGGTTCGCAGTAAGAAGGTCATCTTTTTTCCCAGCATCGAGCCACCAGCCATCCAAGAAGTAACCGTTCACCTTTCTGCCCATGTTCAAGAGTTCCTGAATGGCCTCTGTGATCTCGAGCTCGCCGCGCCAGGATGGCTTGATGCGAGTAATAGCCTCGTGACTCGCGGGGGTGAAGATGTATATCCCTACGAGGGCATGCCTGCCCTTGGGCTCCTGTGGCTTTTCTTCTAGGGAAACCACCTCACCTGCCCTGTTCAACTGCACCACGCCTACTTTGCGTAGAATATTCGGGTCAGAAACTTCCTTCAGGACGATGAGAGCATCCGATCCGGTTTCATGAAAGCGCCCGATCAGCTGTGAAAGGCTCACTTCAACCAGCGTGTCCCCAAGGTGCATGACAAAGGGAGAGTCCCCCAGAAAGTCTCTGGCAATTTTCACGGCGTGTGCCAATCCCAGGGGCTCGGGCTGAAGGATATAGGTTACTGAGCAACCCCATCTTGAGCCGTCGCCGACAGCTTCCTTGACAGACTGGCCAGTCTCGGGGGAGATAATGATGCCGACATCAGTGATTCCAGCCTCGGCTACTTGGTCAAGAGCATAAAACAGGATTGGCTTATTCGCCACCGGAACGAGCTGCTTGGTGAGCGTGTTGGTCAATGGTTTCAGACGTGTACCTTTGCCTCCGGACAGGACAAGTGCCTTCATAGGTGTACTGCGTTGTATTTCAAACTTTCCTCGCACGTTACCTACACACTGCCACTAGATTCAGAGTTTGCTTTGCCTGATACTTGGGTACAGCATTCGGTTTGCGTGCCCAAAATCCCGTCCCTACTGATTGACGGGCATTATAGCATTCCTGACCGCTGACCGTCAACTCAGCGAGAGCTGCACAAGGAGCCAATCGAGAAGTATTGTGCGCCGTAGGTGATAAACGCATCCTCGCCTGACTACTATGGGCTGACTTGCTAATGTTGCTACGAAAATGACATTGTTGCCTCAGAAAAATTGTTGCTGAAAGGAGACAACAGGAGGGAGCGAATTTACGGAAATGCATTGAAGCAGTACGATGGGAGTATCTGCGGGGAAAAGGACCGGAATAAGAATCCTGCAAGAGTTCAAGCAAATAACTGCGTGTCATCGCAGAGCCGTAATTCGCCCGCCGTGCAGCTAAATAAGCATACCACCGGGAAAAAGCGGGCGCATCGTGGCAGTGCATTACAGCTGTAGCTGGGGTACTGCCGTTGCTTGGGAGGCTACGACCGTCTATGTTCCAAGTGGTCGAAGTCTTTTCGCTGCGGCTACCTTTCCCTTCGGCAACAGGGCGGCGGACAGCTTCACCGACCAGCGCGCACCACTTTGTTTCTCAATCGCTGGCCCTTGGCGCCATCTCGCCATTAGCGGTGGAGGCGATGTGGGTCCCTGCGGTTCGTCGCGACCTGCTATGCAGCTTCCTTAAGATGAGTGCTGGCCAAGTATCTTACGAGGAGCACTCTTGTGCCTGCGTACTTTGCTAGGGTGCGGAACGGCTGCATCCTATGACCGAGCGAGCCGGGCGGCGAACGATTATCTTTCAATGGGCGTGCCGCACATTGATTCCTCGCAATCTAAGCGAGTCCTGACATATCTTTTCCTTGCAGGTCTGGCCAACAGTCCCGCTAGGCCAAGCGCGAGGCCTGTATGTCTCACTACAAGCATCAGGGTTTAGTGCTAAGCGCGACACATTCTTGTGCCGCAGCCTCTTAGACCTGAGTGACTCACCGCCTATGGCGTCTGAATTTGAGCCGCGTCAGTAAGATTTTCGAGGCGCATAGGAGGGACCATAACACGTAGAACCCCTGCTCAAAAGGACTAGCCGGTTCCTTCGGTTGGTACCCTCTTATTATTCTTTGACAATTTGCGTTAGGCATGGCAAAGTTCAGGAAATTCATTCCTCAGCACGTATACGGGGCCGCAAGGAGTCCTCTATGCGCTTTACCAATACGTTCAGTATGATACCGGTAAAGATGCAAAGTACACCGACGGTAATAAGCATAATAGATACTAAAGCCGTGCCTGTATGTAGGACATGGGAAGCAAACAGGATCCTCAGCACCATGACGCCGGCAGTTACTCCAAGGACAATCGATATCGCGCCAGCCACTCCAAAAAACAAAAGTGGTCTTCTCTCAGAAATCATGACCAGTATCCTATTGAGAAGCCCAAGACCATGCTCTATCGGGTTCAAAGTGGAGCCATTCTTGGTGTAGATTATGGAAACAGGTACCTCTGTAATTCTTAGACCCTTTTGGCTCGCTTGAGAAACAGTTTCAGCAGAGACTGCCATACCCCTCTCCCGAGGCTCGAGTAAGTCTATCGCCCTCCTTGAGAAAGCTCTATACCCGGACTCAGTGTCTGCGATTTTGCTTCCTGAGAGAACACGGGTTAAGTAGGATAGGATTCTTTGTCCGACCTTGCGATACGCAGGAATGCCAGTCTTTGGCAGTCGCCTCGAACCAATAACAACATCATAGCCCTCCATTATAGCCTTGGCCAGCACAACTATCTCTCCGGGGTCATGTTGAGCGTCAGCATCAAGGAGCACAAGAATGTCAGGAGCCCGCCGCTTCGCTTCCGAAAAAATGGTCTGCACGGCCGCCCCGTACCCCTTGTTTCCCCCGTGCTCTACCACTACGGCGCCTGCAAGTCTGGCGACTTCTGAGGTGCGATCTGTGCTTCCATCGTCGACAACGAGAACGTCGTCAGCATGTTGCCGTGCTAGCAAAACTAAGCTACCGACATATTTTTCCTCATTGTAGGCGGGCATTGCCACCATTATTTTCGTTGGATCTCTGTGGTCCCTCTTACTCAATTTACGAACCATCCGTTCCTTTGCGCCTCTCAAGAAGCCTCTCTGCCTTCGGCCTCATTGCTGCTCTCAGTCCTCCGTGGCAAACGCGTAACATTAGCTAAGGACCGTCTTGACATTTGCGCTGACCCTAAACACTTTCCTGATAAGTCTAACACATATGTTCTTACGGCACAATATATAGTAAACCCGAGGTGTCTGTCAAACAGAACGCGGCTCGACTGTTGACAAATGGGGACAGAATCGACTACTATTTGTTTACATTCGCAAGGCTGGCAGACCGGGGATGAAAGACAAAAAGCACAAAAGCGGAGTAGAGACGCGGATGATCAATAATGGACACCCGTGTGGAAAGGAAGCGACAATGCGTGAGTGTCAATTGCTGGCGACATGTCCATATGTCTTCATTGATAGGCCGCCTTGGTCGCCGAAGGTGACTGAGGCTGATAAGGAGACGTACTGCAACGGGCAGTACGCTTGGTGTGGAAGGTACATGGTGTTCCGGGTGGTGGAGTGGGAACGCCAAAGACGGAAGCTGACTTAAGAAAAATGGCTATTCTAGAGTGGTAGAGGCATGCAAAGAACCGTAGAGTGTTGGGAAGATGGAGAAACGTAAGGTAGCAATTGGCTTCTTGCTTGTAGTCACCCTATTCGTCCTATTCTACCTTGTAGACGTTTCCACCAGAAGCCCGGCAAAAATTCGAGGTCCCGGCGGATTTGCCGAGCCACAAGCCTCGAAGAGTGGGTTCTTAGTGACGAATCTACGTATTTATCCGACAGAGGTTCAGCCGAACGAGACGGTTTCCATCAGAGTGACAGTGACTAATACACACAATACCTGGGGTATTTATAGTCTTGTCCTTTACATTAATGGCACAAAGGAAGCAGAGAAGCAGGCAGAGCTAAGCGCTCACGGTAGTCAGGATGTTAGGTTTAGTGTAACCCGAGATAAAGCTGGCACCTACACAGCATTCATTAATGGCTTATCTGGCAGCTTTAGTGTGAGAGGGAGGGCTTCGACTGAAGAACCATCGCGCTAAGCAAGCCAGACCTACGCTTTCCTAAGCTAGGGTATGATGATCCACATCCCGAACAGGCAAAACGACTTGAAACGCTCCTGCATCGAGCTCAAGCGTATTAGCTGTCGACCTCATCAATTCCCGCCTGGCGGAACGCTTTTTCCAACTCCCGCCGAGCAAGTTTGGTTGGTTTAGCTCCTTGTCTCTCCCAGCGTTGGACTGTGGAAAGACTGACGCCTATCTGACGTGCCAGGTCTTCTTGCGACCACCGCATCCTTCTACGAAGCTCCGTTATCTTATGCTTAAGTTCAGCCAACTGCCGTTCCTCCCGGTGGGTACTATGTGAGGGCTTACCTACTACCTCACACTAATGATATTATATCAGCTAAGTAGTCATTTGTGCAGATGTGCCAAGTGATGGCGAAAGGTTTTTTGCACACCGTTCACCGGCCGATGGCAATCAACTGCGCGACGCCTTACGCACCGGGAGCTTGATGTGACGAAACCGGCAGCTGGACGTCGTAAGGTGTGGCTAGTTTAGCGTCAAAGGTGATCCGGCCTTGCCCGGGCACTGGCCTTCCAGATTGGTCAGTGTTTTCGCTAGGCTGGGTCTTTCCGTGACATTTGATTTTCAAGTAGCTCCTCGGCTTGGAACTTGGCCTTTGAACTGGATTCGTTCTTTATGAGCCCCAATAATCTCACTTGGCCGGACGTCTGAAAAGTTCATCACTTTTATACCAATTGGTTTCTGATAGCTGGGAAATGTCCGTGAAGCGAATATTAGCCTGAATACATTTCTGGCTTCGGTATTGCCTTGACTCGGTTATCAATCGTCTCCGGAACACCTGCCACAAATGGTTCCCCTCAATCCAACGGATTCATCATCAAAGACCCAAGTACCCTCATACCAATAGGGTACGATGACCATTAGAGCATTAGCCATTTGCACCTTCTTACTCTGCTGTGCGTCGTCAGCAACATTGGCACCACCAAGCAATGAGTACTATGAATAGCTGATCTGTTTTTGTCAAATCCGCAGAATAGCGAGGAACCCGTGGGTAGCTCAAGTGTTGAACGAAGGATCACAAAGTGCAATCCAAGTGCTATAATGAATGCTCGTCGAAATGGTGAATCACGGCGCCGATAAGCGGAGGCCGTTGTTGAAAAAGCGTGACACTGGTCAATCTAAAAAAGATCGAGCGGAGAATGCCTGTATAAGATGTTTCTTTGATTGGTATACCCGTATTTCTGGAACAGTCTACTCCGTTGAGCGAACTGAGCATGTTTTCCCTGAACTAGCGGACAGCCTCAGGTGGGATTTCATCGCTACTCCGCGTGACGAGAGAGAATGGTGCGCGTTAGAGGTAAAAAGTTTAATTCGACCTAAGGCGAAAGTCGAACTTGTTCATTGGACCAAAATGTTCGCAGCAGTGACCAGGCAGTTGTCAGGCTTGTTACAGGGGGAATATTTGGTAGTCGGAACTCCCTCCCTATGGTTGAATAGAAACGAGAATAGGAAGCTCAAGAAGATATTGCCGCGCATTGTCCTGACAAAGGCTAAGAATATGAATAAGGGAAGTTCGGTGAAGCTGGGGGCGGAAATTTTGGCCAAGTTTCCAATTTGGCTATCCAGACTGGATGTTGAAATGAGGCCACAACCACACTTAGTAAAAATCCCACATGAAATTGAATTATTTAAGATTTCGGACAGAGGATTGTCTATAGAGCCTGGCATGTCGCCAGTAGATATATTTAATGTTTCTGGAGCATTGGAGGAGGCAACCAATGCATTGTTCGACCCGGCGAAGGAGGGGATACTAAAGGCGAATGAGCAACTGGGTTTAGCCAGAGTAAAAGGCGCCAAGAAGACTATTCTGCTGCTAGATTGTCATCTCCCGTGGGATCCAAACAGTGTCAAGCGAACCCTAGCTAGCAAAGACCACAGCTACATGTCAAATATAGATGAGATATTTCTAGTCCAAGCGTCTGACCACCGAGTAAGCAAAGTCTGGTGGGCTGCCAGTTAATAGCCCAGATACTGTGAGTTTAGATGTAACTCTCTAAACAATTCATCCGAATGTGCAACTTCACCGTTCCTAGGATCCTTGTCCGGGACTGAGAAGGTGATTTAGCTATTGCGGGGAGTGTTGGTAAATAAAGTGTGAGGCTCTGGACGACGGTAGGTATATTGCCTGCCAATGTTTGACTTTTGGGGGATGTCATAGCTTCTGAGTGGTTCTTTAGCGAAGCTGCTGGCCTTCAGATTTGAATATGCTGTAAGGACTGGTCTAGGGGACGGTGCCTTGGTCAGCCAGCCTGCCCCCCAGGCGGCAGGCATTCCTACAGGTGATGGAACTGGCTAGCCTACTTCCTATTTCCGGCTCCGAACGCGATAGCAAGTCATAGCTAGCGACCTTCTTCCGGGCCAATTCTGATAGCTCTCTAGGGGTTACCCATGTGACAGCTTGAGGGTCAGCACGGGTGGGGGTTCGGGTGTTCGGTTTGAAGCTGAACTATATCTTTCAAAGTACCTTTGACTTCAAAATTGGGGCAGCAGGTGACAGTTCGGGAGTTCGGCTCTTGGCACGTGGGAAAAAATGGAGATGTCTTTAGTAGAGCTCAAGACGAGGCTCTGCAACTAGCCTGGTCTTGCGAACATTTAACAATGCTGATGGCACTTGGACAGCGGCGCAGCCGGGATAGAAACGGGGGCTTAACGGCGGAAAGTAAGGTGGATATAATCCATTCCCGAAAGGAGGCAAGCGGTTGGCCTAGCAAGCGATCGGTAGTTTGTCTCCAGAAAATCTTCCAAGCAGGTTGTCGCGGGTTCGAGCCCTGTCTCTGCTCCAGCAAAGCTTAGCGGCTACCTGCCTAGGCAAAATAGGCCGGTGTGACCTCCTCCGTCCAAAGGAGAGGCGGCTGAAGGCTCCTACCTACAGAGTTTCGTCAAGTATTTCGGGCATCGGCGCCGGCTTGGGCTGGCAGAGTTCGTTTGGGAGGAGCTGACAGAGGAGGGGTCCTTCAAGACAAGCTCATCTCCATCAAAATGATGGAGCCTTGGAAGGACGCCCGGCCGCTGCCGGGGACAGAGGTGGTGCCCAGCACGTGTCACATCTACCGCGTGAGCGCCCTGAAGAAAAGGCCAGAGGCTGATGTACTCTGGGAAGACCCCTTGGCCAGAGGACTCTTCAGAGCCTTCTTGCTCGGTGAACTGAGGAGAGAAGGGGGACTGACCCTGGCGGATAGGCATTGGGGAGTGGGCGGGAGCAGTTACTGACTCTGTAACTGAGGGGTGGTAGCGTGGTTAGCTTTCCCTTTCCCCAAGTGGTGAGGTTTCTTCTTTGCCCTTCCTGGGCAACTGCCCAGCTTTTGACTCTGGCTTCTGGACTAGACGATATAAGCCTTCGGAGCGCCTTATCCATATCGGTTTCAGGGACGGCTGAAGCCTACCCCGGGCGAACCTCAGGAAACAGGCAGTTGTTATTACCTCTTGCGGGGAGATATTTAGGTTTCGTCCTACTAGTCCTCTTCCTCAGGGGCGAAGGTCGGGCTTACTGTAGTGGTGCCAACATTGCCAGAGCCATCTATTGCGGTGACGATTAGCCTTACCTCCGGTGCCTCCACCTTTAATACATCGTCCTTATACTTGTATTCGTACTCCTCTTCATCCTCCCCAAGCTCTATCTTGACTATCTGTCCATCCGTCACCACTATCCCACCAAGCTCTTGTATCTGGTTCCAAGTCTCTTCCGGATCTGGCCCCTTTATCTCTATCTTCTCTTCCTCAAAGTTGATTTCCAGCTTGAACTCCTTTTTCGTCTTCAGTTCGGTCTCCCAATCGGTCAAATCGGCTGGGACCGGCACTGCGATAATGGCGACAACCGTCGGGTCTGGGTCACAGATGTCGGTGGCGCTGAACTCCACCCTGAAGGTTCCCTCGTCCTCTTCAACATGAATAGGAGTAAAATCTGCGGTAACCTCTGGCGGGGTGGTGGTATCTACCACGGTGATGACTACCTCAGAGGTATCCGATAGTTTGCCATCGTGCACGGTAAGCGTTATTGTCGTTTCTCCCAGCGGGAGCAATACGGTTGGAGTCACCCCCGATGCTGTGTTGCCATCCCAAGTCCAGGTGTAGGTTAGGGGATCACCATCAGGATCGTAGGAGCCTGAGCCATCAAGCGTAACCTCTGCGCCGGCATAGGAGGTCTGCTCAACCGTCTGGTAAGGGCCGGCATGGGCCACCGGCGGGTCATTGACCGGGCTGATGGTAATGGTGACGGTGGCCATATCAGAGCCANCGTTGCCGTCATTGGCCTGATAGGTGAAGGAGTCGGTTCCGTTGAAGTTGGTGTTTGGGGTGTAGGTGAAGGAGCCGTCAGGGTTGAGGGAGATGGAGCCNTTTGCTGGGCTGCTCAGCAGGATGGCGGTGAGGGAGTCGCCGTCAGGGTCGGAGTCATTGCCCAGCACGCCTGGGGCAACCACCGCTAGAGTTACATCCTCATCGGTGGAGTAGGCATCATCCTGGGCTAGGGGGAGCTGGTTAGAAGTGCGCTGGATGGCCAGGCTATGGCTATCGCCGGCACCGATGGCGCTCACGTTGCTGAGGCCGCTCACCGGCGCTGGAGTACTTCGGCTGGAGAAGGAGCCATTGCCCAGCTGTCCGTAGTTATTCCATCCCCATGCCCAGACGGTGCCATCTAGCTTGAGCGCCAGGTTGTGAGCCTCCCCGGCGGCGATGGTGG
>Ga0180910_175_pt1 | contig 21910 bp, 23 predicted proteins | sample Deesub1362A_J573_FD_124272 | JGI IMG/M metagenome (GOLD analysis project Ga0180910, IMG submission 124272) | Dehalococcoides sp. JdFR-56 | reverse complement strand
CCCGGATCTCAGCGGCAAGGTCCTCAAGCTCCGCTTGGCTCAGACCTCTTAAGTCAGCCGGGGATTCAATTCTGTCCAGCACCCTCGCCATTTGCCGCAGCCCCCTTATGTTGGCAGGCGATAGCATAGACAGCCTATGTATCGCCAGACGAGGTAAATCTTATCATTAGTTGGACAGACTGTCAAGAGGGACTACTCGATTTTAGGGAAAGAGAGACTAAAAGTGAGAGAGGGCGCGGCACAGGAGGTGGTGTCAGCCTATTCGATCATAGAGGGGTGCTCCAGCCATTCCTCTGACCACCATGACTCCGTTCTTGCCTCACCATGACCGATGCTGGCCTCAAGCAGGGCTGGGCTGAGCAGAAAGAGGAGCAGAAGCAGAGAGGTTACCAACAGGCCGAGGAAGCCCGGGTTGCCCCAGATATTGTCGGCGGCAATGGCCCCGGCGAGGATGCCGATGGTGAGGAGGGCTCCAGCCTTCAGAACTCGCTGCCGCAGGCGGATGAAGCTGGCGGTGGCCACGGCCAGCACCATGAGCACTGAAGCCATGGCGGTGTCCCACTGGTACAGCAGCGTCCCACCGGCCTGGAATAAGCCGCCAACCCGCTCGGTGTTGAAAAGCCAGATGCCAAGAATTGGCAGGGGAACCAGCATGAGAGAAGCTAGAATCCAGTCCCTTTTGACCACTCGCACCGTGGTGGAGGTGATAATGGCAAGGGAAAGGGTGTATAAGGCGAAAAGTAAGGCGAAAGACAAAATAGTGTCGGGTGTCCCTTGGCCCCGAAGAAGGGAGGAGGCTGCCTGCGTGAACATCTGCCAGGTGATGAATCCGGTGATGAGGAGAGGAAGCAAAGCATAGCCAATCCAGGAATAAAGCCAGTTTGGCTTGCCATGCCACCACCCGCCCAGAGTTACCCCGACGAGGATGGCGAAGATGCCCAACGCCGGCGCAGGGTGCCGCCAGAGATGGGTGGCAAAGAGGCCAGCCACGATAAGATGAGGCAGCGCAGCTATCAGTGCTTCCATCCAGCTGCCTTTGCTATACGCCTCATACATCAATCTGGCCACCACCCTCGCCCGTCCAAAAGATTTGATCGCCTCTTTTGTTGCCTCGGCCTCAGAAAGCCCCTGTTCCTGTAGGTCAGCCACCTTCTCCTGGAAATAGGTGTAGAGCTCACCGATGACCCTCCTCTCGGTGAGCGCATCCAGGTGCAGGTGTGATCTGACTTCGTCTAGATATTTCACCACCTCGGGCAGCATTAATCGGCCCCCTCGCCCGCCATCAGTGGTTTGAAAACGAGGTTCATGGCGCTGGTAAAGTTCTGCCACATGGCTATCCGCTCTTTCAGCACCTCTTTCCCCTTCTCCGTAATCCGATAGTAGCGCCTTTCCTGCCCGTTGGGCAACCGCTGCCATTCTCCTTGGATCAGGCCATCATTCTCCAGCTTGCGCAGGGCAGGGTAAACCGTTCCTTCCTTGAAGCGGAAGAACCCTTGGCTGCGCTCTTCTATTTCCTTGATAAGGCGGTAGCCATAGGTACAGTGGTGCTCGTTGATCAGGAAAAGGAGCATAGATTCGGTATTTCCCCGGAGCAGGTCCGGGTCATAGGCTGGTGAACTGCTTGACATAGTTACTACCTCGCTTTCCTATGCCCTAATCATAGTGGCAATTTGGTTTTCTGTCAAGCGATTAAGCAGCCATAATGCCTTGACTAAGGAAAGCCCCTGCCCTGGCGCCAATCAATGCTTTTGCTTATGAACCCGTTTTTGCTTTAAAATAACTAATATGGTGGGGGCGTGAGATGAGCACAGAGAGTGAGGAGCACCTGCGTCTGCTGGTGGAGAGCATTAAAGACCATGCCATTTTTGGCCTAGACTCTGCCGGGCACGTCACTAGCTGGAATTCAGGGGCACAGCTGATCCAGGGTTATCAGGCCAAAGAGATTGTGGGCAAACATTTTTCCTGCTTTTACACCAGCCAAGATATTCAGAGTGGCCTACCTGAACAGCAACTGAGGGAAGCGGCTGCCAAGGGGATAGTTGAGGTTGAGGGCTGGCGGGTGCGTAAGGATGGCTCAAGGTTCTGGGCTAGCGTTACCATCACGCCGCTGCAAGACCAGGCAGGAAAGCTGACCGGCTTTGTCCAGGTAACCCATGACCTGACCGAGCATAAGCAACAGGAAGAGCTCCTGCACCGGCAGCGTGATGAGCTGGCCACCAAAGCCCGCATCACCAGACGGCTTTTGCAGACCCTCCGTCTTGAGGAGCGGCTTAATGCCATCCTAGATGAGGTGATGTCCCTGGTTCAAGTTGAGATAGGTGGCATTTATCTCCTCTCCGGTGAAGAAGTAATACTGCGCTGCTGGCGAGGTTTCCCCAACCAGATGCGCGCCCATATGCTGGCGTTCCGCGCTGAAGAGGCCCCGTCCTGGGTGCGCCAGATAAGCATCTTCCATGAGACGCTAGATGAGCCGGGGCAGATACCCCAAGCCGCCAAGGAGGAGGGGATTCAAGCCCTGGTATCTATACCACTCGCCATCACCAAGCCGCTGGCCGGCGATGCCAAGCCAGCCACGGAGTGGCTGGGGACGCTACTGCTGGCCAGCCGCCGCTTTGACATACTGGGCGAAGATGACGTGCTTATTCTCAAAACTCTGGCCGAGGAGCTTGCCCTGGCCATTGACCACTCGCTGCAATTCCACCGGGCCAGCCAGCGACTCACCCGGCTAAGCGTTCTCCGTGAGATTGACCGCGCTATCATCGGCCATCTTTCCATCAATGAGATACTCCGAGTCGTGGTTGAGGGGGTGCCCGAGGAGCTAGGCGCGGATGCCGTCGCCATCAGCCTGCTGGAGGAGAGCCGAACCAGGTCACAGGTTTGCCTCTTGCGCCTGCCCAATGGGACCATCATCGAAGAAGAAGCCTTCACCCTGGCTGATAGCCTTCTTTACTGGCTGATAGACCGCCAAGAGCCGGTTATCATCTACGACCTTCCCCATGACCCGCGCGTTCAGATGCACAGCAAGCTTATCCACAAACACAGGTTGACCTCGTACATGGCGATGCCTCTGGTGGTTCAGGATGAAACCATCGGCATTCTGCACATCCTGACTGTTCAGCCCAAGGTGTTTGCCCCGGAGGACGTAGCCTTTTTCCAGACGCTAGCTGGCCAGACAGCCATCGCCCTGCGCAGCGCCCAGCTTTTTGAGCAGGCGCTTGAATCCGAGCGGAGGTACCGCACCGTCTTTGAGAACGCGGGAGTGGCCATGCTCATCATCGAGGAGGATACCACCATCTCGCTGGTAAACGCCGGGTTTGAGCATCTCACCGGCTATTCCCGCGATGAGATACAGGGGAGGAAACGCTGGTCGGAGTTTGTGGTGAAGGCAGACCTGCCCAAATTGATGGAGTATCACCGCCTGCGCCGGATTGACCCTGATGCCGCCCCAAAGTACTATGAAACGCGGCTCGTTGACCGATGGGGCGAGGTTAAGGACATCCTCGTCACCGTTGATATGATCCCAGGAACAAGCGAGAGTCTGGCCTCAGTGCTTGATATCAGCGAGCGCAAACAGGCGGAGGCGAGGGCACGGGAACTCCAGGCCCTGAAGGAGATTGACCGGCTGCGGGCTCAACTGCTGGCCAACGTCTCCCATGAGCTGCGCACCCCGCTGACTTCCATCAGAGGCTTTATCTCCACGCTTCTGCGCGCCGATGTCAGCTGGAGCAACGAGGAACAGCGTGACTTCCTCCAGACCGTTGACCAGGAGGCCGGCCGGCTCACCCGCCTCATCAGCGACCTACTGGATATGTCGCGCCTTGATTCCGGAGCCTATCAGCTGAGAAGGGAGAAGTACCACCTCGCTGAGATAGTGAAATCGGCAAGCAGCCGTCTGGCCAGTCTCACCGCCAAGCACCGGCTCCAGCTCAAGCTCCCCACCGAGCTCCCCCTTATCCTGGCAGATAAAGACGGCATCGGGCAGGTTCTAACCAATTTGGTAGATAACGCGGTCAAGTATTCACCTGAGGATACCGAAATCACCATTGAGGCGCACCTTACTGGTGACGAGATTACGGTCAGCGTTATTGACCAGGGTGAGGGCATTCCAGCGGAGCTTCTGGACAAAGTATTTGACCGCTTCTACCAGGCGGAGAGCATCGTCAGTGGCCGCAAGAGCGGCACCGGGCTGGGGCTATCCATCTGCAAAGGCATCATTGAAGCCCATGGCGGGAGAATATGGGTGGAGAGCAAGCTCGGGGAAGGCTCCAGATTCAGCTTCAGCCTGCCGGTGAGCAAGGAGGGGTGAGAAATTGCCCAAAATCCTCATTATTGAGAATGAGCCCAGCATTCAGAAACTGATGAAGGTTAACCTCTCCACCAGCGGCTACGAGGTGCTGATCACCGCCCGCGGCGAGGAGGGACTGAGGCTAGCCCAGCAAGAAAGCCCTGACCTGATACTGCTTGACCTGCGGCTGCCGGGAATATCAGGCTGGGATGTACTTGCCCGCCTCAAGGCTATACCGGAACTGGGGAAAATACCGGTGGTTATCATCACCGCCGTGGTGCACCATGGCGATGAGGAAAAAGCCTATGCCATGGGAGTGGCTGGTTACCTGGCCAAGCCGTTTACCGCTGAAGAATTACTGCAGGAGGTTGAGGAAGCCCTCAGAAGGGGTAGTGATGCATCGCCCTCGGATTCTCATCGTTGATGATGACCCAGCGATAATAAAATTTGTCCAGGCCAATCTCAGAGTTGAAGGTTATGATATCCTCTCCGCCCTGGATGGTGCCGAGGCGCTTGATATCACGGAAAGAGAGCTCCCCGATTTAGTGATCCTGGATATCATGCTGCCCAAGATAGACGGCGTGGAAGTTTGCCGCCGGCTCCGTGAGTGGTCAAAAATCCCGATCATTATGCTCAGCGCCCGAGGTGATGTCCAGGACAAAGTAAACTCTCTGGACGCTGGGGCAGATGACTACCTGAGCAAGCCATTCAGTCTGGAGGAGCTGCTCGCCCGGATCAGGGCGATCTTCCGGCGAACTGAGGCAGCCGCTGCGGAGCCGAGCCCAAGCGCCATCACCTTTGGCGAACTTGAAATCAACTTTGCCCAAAAGAGGGTCACCCTGGCAAACCAGGAGGTAGATTTAACCGCCACCGAGTACCGATTGCTCTCCTACCTCGCGGCCAACGCTGGCCGGGTGCTCACCCCAGACCAGATACTGGAGAAGGTGTGGGGGGAGGAATTCAGCGGTGAGCACCACCTCCTCAGGGTGAACATCGCCCGACTACGGCGCAAGCTGCAGGATAACCCTAAAGAGCCCAGGTTTATCGCCACCAAGACGGGCATGGGCTATATCTTCCTCAAGCCCCACTAGCCCCCACCATTTTGTGACATCAATGTGATACCCCAAGCCACCCCTGTGACCCTAGTGTAAGGCCGAACCCTTATTCTAGAATTAGAGAAGCAATACAGCTCTCTCCAATGGCGACAAAAAACGAGCAGGGGAAGCTCTGGGATGAAAGAGAGGCAGAGAGTCCAGAGGAAGCGGCGTCATTTAGGCGGAGGCGAACTAGTGATGAAGGGTGGGGTTAAGACGAAAGCAGGACTAATGAGGGAAGCGATGGCCTCAAGCCAATGGATTGCTAAATTGCAAACCTCACAAGCTGAGTGCCAGCGGGCAAAGGAGGAGAGCAGAAAATTCAAAACCATCTGTGATCGGGCCGGCTACGGCGTCTCCATAGCCAGCCTGGAAGGTGAGTTCACCTACGTAAACGAGTCTTACGCCCAGATGCATGGCTACAGCGCAGAGGAGCTGGTCGGCCAACATTACTCCATTCTTTACACTGAAGAGTCCCTGGAACGTCTGAACAGATTGAGGCTCAAACTTCTGGAGGATACCACCTATTTCGCTGAGGAGCTGTGGCGCCGGAGGAAAGATGGCACCGTCTTCCCCTCCCTGACCACCGCCGGGGTCATCAAAAGTGATGAAGGAGAGCCCTTATATATCTCAGCGACGGCAATTGACATCACCAAGCATAAGCGAGCCGAGGAGGCGCTGAGGAGAAACTGGGATTACCTGGAGAAACTGAACAATTCCCTGCCGGAAGTGATCCTGACCATAAGACTGCCGGAGAGAATCATTGAGTATGTTAACCGCTCGGTGGAGACCATCTTCGGCTACAAACCAGAAGAATGCATCGGGCAGACCACGGAGATACTTTACCCCAGCCGGAAAGACTACCTTGAAGCTAATGAGAGACGGGAGAGGGCTATCAGACAGGAGAGGTCTGGTCTGGAGACAGAGCGTCTGCTGAAGAGAAAAAATGGGGAACTATTCCCCTCTCACGTGATAACCACCTTCCTCCGGGAAGGGACAAAGATAACCCACACCATCTCGGTGATCCGAGACGTCACCGAGCGCAAGCGGATGGAGGAAGCACTGCGAAAGTCAGAGCAGGACTATGAGATACTGGTTAACTCGATTGAGGGTATCATGTGGGAGGCAGACGCGCAGACCTTTCGCTTCTCCTTCGTCAGCAAACAGGCTGAGCGATTGCTTGGCTATCCTCCCGAACTCTGGCTTGCGGAACCGACATTCTGGAAGGACCACATTCACCCCGATGACCGGGATTGGGCGGTGGACTTTTGCCGGCAAGCCACCAAAGAAAAGCGCCCTCACGAGTTTGAATACCGAATGGTCACTGCCGATGGCCGCACCGTATGGCTGAGGGACATCGTCACCGTGATTGTTGAGAATGACCAACCCGTGAAACTGCGAGGGCTCATGGTGGATATTACCAAGCGCAAGCGGATGGAGGAGGCGCTGCGGGAGTCGGAGGAGAGGTACCGCGCTCTCCTGGAGCTGGGCACCAGGGTGGGAGAAGCTGTGGCCATGCTGCAGGATACGGAGAAGGGAACCGGAATCTATACCTTCGTCAGCGATGAGTGGGTACGCATCACCGGATATTCCAGGGAGGAATTGCTCGGTATGTCCATGGCTGACGTCATCCATCCTAAATACCGTGGGGCGGCGATAGAGAGATACAAAAGAAGATTGCAGGGAGAGACCATCCCAGGGCTTTTTGAGCTCTCCATTATCAGAAAGGATGGGACTGAGGTTCCCATTGAGGTGACCAGCGCCTTCACCACCTATCGAGGGAAGCGCGCCAACGTGGTTTATATCAGGGACATCACCGAGCGCAAGAAAAGGCAGGAGCAGCTCCTGATTACCGACCGACTGGCCTCTATCGGTGAACTCGCCTCAGGCATCGCCCATGAGCTCAATAACCCGCTGACCGGCATCCTGGGCTTCTCCCAGCTTCTCCTGGATAAAGATGTCCCTGAGGACGTCAAAGAGGACCTGAGAGTGATCAGCCGGGAGTCCCAGCGCGCTGCCAGCATAGTCAAAAATTTCCTCTCCTTCGCCCGCAAGCACCCCGCAGAAAGGAAGCCGGTGCAGATAAACGAGGTCATCGAAGGGGTGGTCAAGCTGCGCGCCTACGAGCAGAATGTGCACAATATTGAAGTTGCCACCCAGCTGGCCCCTGATCTGCCGCTAGTTCTGGCGGATAGCTTTCAACTGCAGCAGGTTTTTCTCAACATCATTATCAACGCCGAGCATTTTATGACCAAAGCACACGGAAAGGGAACCATCACCATCACCACCGAGCAAGCAGAAGATGTGGTCCGGATTTCCCTGGCTGATGATGGCCCTGGAATTTCCCAAGAGAACCTGGGGCATCTGTTTGACCCCTTTTTCACCACCAAGGAGGAAGGCAAAGGAACCGGGCTGGGCTTGAGCATCTGCCATGGGATAATCGCAGAGCACGGTGGCCGGATATACGCCGAGAGCGAACTAGGCAAAGGCGCCACTTTCGTCATAGAGCTGCCCGTTCTATCACCTTAGACCCGCCTGAAAATTCCTTTAATCCCCTCCCCGTAATTTCCCCTAATTACGCCCTTCTCGGTGATGATGGCCGAGATATAACGGTGGGGGGTGATATCAAAGGCGGGGTTGGCCGCGGCGATGCCCTCGGGGGCGATGGCCGACCCATGGATATGGGTCACCTCCTCGGCATTCCGCTGCTCAATGGGAATCTCCTCCCCAGAAGAAAGCGCCGGGTCAATGGTGGTAGTGGGAGCCGCCACGTAGAAGGGGATATTGTTCTCCCTGGCCAGCACCGCTAGGGTGTAGGTGCCGATTTTGTTGGCGGTATCACCATTGGCGGCGATGCGGTCGGCGCCAACGATAACGCAGCCGACTTCGCCCCGGCGCATAAAGTAACCAGCCATGGAGTCAGTGATAAGCATCACCGGAATGCCTGCTTTCTTCAATTCCCAGGTGGTGAGCCGCGCCCCCTGAAGCAAGGGGCGGGTCTCGGTGGCCAAGACCTTCACTCTTTTGCCCTGCTCCTTCGCCCGGATGATAATGCCCAGGGCGGTGCCGTAGCCAGCCGTGGCCAGCGGCCCGGCGTTGCAGTGAGTCAGGATGGTGAAGCCGTCCTTGATCAGCTCCGCCCCAAACTGGCTTAGTTTCCGCGTCGCCGTCTCCTCCTCAGCATGTATCTTCATCGCCTCATCTACCAGCGCCGCTTTGGTCTGGGCCACATCCTCAATAGCCTGGGCAACCCGCCGCATGTGCTCAAGCGCCCAGAAAAGGTTGCGGGCGGTGGGTCTGGTGGCGCCAATGGCATCAACAACGCCGCGGAGGCTCTCCAGAAATTCACCTTTTGTCCTGGCTTCAATTTGGAGCGCCCCGAGCGCCACCGCGTAAGCGCCCGCCACCCCGATGGCGGGCGCTCCCCTGACCTTCAGCTCCCTGATGGCCGAGGCAAGGTCCCGGTAGTTATCCAGCTCGAGATAAACCTCTTCTTGGGGAAGCCGGGTCTGGTCAAGGATGCGCACCCGGTCGCCCAGCCATTCAATTGGCTTGGCTAATGTCAACAGCTCACCTCCCGTGGTCTTAATGTAGCCCAGCCCAAGCCAGCCCGTCAAGCGCCTTGACGGCGCAAGGCGGAATCAGATAAACTTTTTGAAATCATTCTTCAAAAAGGAGCCAGATGGCGCAAAAGGCGATAATCGCAGAAGAGCTGAAGCATAAAATTGGCCAAGAGTGGCTGCTGGGGGAATTTGAGATTGAGAAGGGGATGGTGCAGAGGTTCGTCCGGGCGATAGGTGACTCCAACCCCAGATGGGAAACCATGGCACCCCCCTTCTTCATCGTGACCGTGGGCGGGGAGCAGTTCGGCCAGCAGTTAGCAGCTATGTTTCCTGACGGGCTGCTCCACGGCTCGACCGAGCTGGAATGCCACCAACCAGTAAGGCCCGGCGATAAGATAACTGTCACCGGCAAAGTCTTGAACGTCCGGGAGAGAAGCCAGATGGCGTTTGTCACCTTTGAGATAACCTACACCAACCAGCGCCAAGAACTCGTGGCCAGATGCCAGCAGACCATGATCGGTTACCAGACGGAGAAATAAAAAGTGGCGGAACAAGTTTACTATGAAGATGTCACCGAGGAGAGCGAGCTACCCCCGCTTACCAAACAGCCGACCACCCGCCAGCTGGTGATGTGGGCCGGGGCTTCCGGCGATTATTACGCCATCCATTATGATAAAGACTTCGCCCAGAGCAAGGGGCTGCCCGGCGTCATCGTCCACGGGCAGCTGGTAGCCAGCTTTCTGGGGCAACTGCTCACCGACTGGATAGGAAAGCAGGGCAAGCTCATCAAGCTCGCCTGCAGCTACAAGGGGATGAACTTTCCCGGTGAGACCATCACCTGCCGGGGGAAGGTGAGCAAGAAATATATTGAAGATGGGGAGCACCGCGTGGAGTGCCACATCTGGGCGGAGAATGCCAAGGGGGAAAAGACGGTAATCGGTAAGGCTATCGTGGCCCTGCCCGCTCGGGGCTAGCTCCACCCCTCAGCTCAGCGTGCCTCTGCACCCATCTCTCACGGCGTAGCTCCATAAGGATGAAATTATGCCCGTCCCGCACCAGGCGCCCGCAGGGCATAAAACCACATTTCTGGAAGCAGCGCTGCGCCCGCTGGTTCCAGTCCAGGGTCTTGAGGTAGATTCGGTTGACATTCGTCTTTTGAAAGATGTGGCTGGCGAGGGTGCTCACCGCATCGGTGCCAAAGCCCTTATCCCAGTAGTCACGGTTGCCGATCATGATGCCCAGCTCGGCTTCACCCCTGGCCTCATCAACGTTGTAGTAGACGCAGTTGCCGATGTGCTTGCCATCAAGGGTCTCAATGGCGAAGACGTGCCTGGTGGCCGAGGGATAGCGCAGAGACACGGTGTAGTCCAATAGATACTGGGGGAAGGAGATGGTCACCAGCGGCATGGCATCAAGCCGGGCTAACTCAGGGTCGGTTTGCCACGCGTAATCATTGCGGGCATCGGAGAGCCTCTTTTTACGGAGCCTGACCTTATCACCGATAATCATACTCTGCCCCGCCTGCTCCGCAAGTCTATTCCTCCTCTTCATCCTCATCTTCCTCCTCCCCACGCTCCCATATCGGTTCAGTGAAGTAATCGATGTATTCTCCCATCGCCTGAGAGGCCACCTGCTTCATCCTCTCCCTGGTTTCCTTGGCCAGCTGCTCAAGCTCCTCCAGATTGACTTCAACACCCAGCATTGGAGCTAAAACCTTGAGCACCGCCAGCGCCGCCATCGGGTTCTGAATGCGGGTGGCGTAAAGAGGCACCTCGCCCAAGAGACAGATGCCCTCAATCCCCCTCTCCTTGGCCACCCCCAGTAGTAGCCCGTTCAGCCCCGCGATTTGCAGGTTACTGGCTGGGACGAGCTCATATTTTTTTAGCTCCTCAGCCGCTAGCTGGCTGGTAGCCACTCCCAGGACGCCAGGCGTCTCGGTGTGGTGGATACGGGTCATGGCGGCGGCGCAAGTGTACACTCTCCTCACGCCGAACATCAGCCCCACATCAAGGACACAGTGAGCCAGCTCATACCCCTTGGTGGGTGGCTGGTCCTCCCCGATGAACAGTATCAGGTCACTCCCCCCTCCCCTGCTCTTCCGGTAGTAGAACCGGCTCTGGGGAAACTGGGGAGCCTCAACCACATTATCCTTGACCAGGACCCCGATGGGGTCAAAGAAACGGGAGGCTTCAACCTCGCCAAGCTCCTCAAAATCAAGGTTCTTCTGCAGGTAAGTGGCCACGATCATGGCCACGTTGCCCACCCCAGGCCAGGCTGCCAGCATATCGGGGGAATCAAGCTCTGGCTTGGTATAGAGCTTAATAAAATCTTTCATCTCACCGCCCCTTCCTCTCTTTGTTCTATATAGGCTTCTCCCTTAAGGTAAGAGAAGATTTTGTAGAGGGGCTTTGCCCCTCTTGAACTCCTACAAAAAGCAAAGTAGTCTACCCCTTGCTCGCCACCGAGAGACTCGGACAGTAGATATGCGGGGTCTGCAAGGCGCTGCCCACCCATTTGGCCTCACTGCCCATAGCGATGATATCTTTCAGCACCTGGTAAACATTCCCCGCCACCATGGTATCCTTGACCCTACCCACTATTTTACCACTTTCCACCTTGTAACCGAGCAGGACATTGCCGCTGAAATCGCCGCCCAGAATGTTGCCCTGCTCGGCACCCATGAGCTGCTCGATAACCAGCCCCTCCTTCATATCCTGGACCATGTCATCAAAAGAGGTATTCCCCGGGGCGATGATGAAGGCGCTGGGCGCTGGCGCTGGCAATCCGCCGTGTCCCCTGGTGCCACTAGCCGTGCTCTGGGCCTGGGCCAGGGCAGCGGTCTGCAGGTCATAAAGAAAGTTAGTCACCACCCCCGCCTCAATGAGCGCGGTGCGCTGACTGGGCACCCCCTCATCATCACAGGGACGGCTGGCCGGGCGGTAAACCACGGTGGGGTCATCCCAGAGCCACAGCTTTGGGTCAAATACTGTCTGCCCCAGCTTACCGCCTACCGGCGAAGCCCCCTCAAGAACAGTCTTGCCGTTGAAAGCTGCCATCAGGGGCGCCATCAGCGCGCTGGCCACCCCGTGTGGGGTGAAGACCACCGGCAGCGGCCGGCTGGGTACCAAGGCGCGGTTTTTGGCCAGCTCAAGTTGCTGGAGCACCACTTCAGCTACCTGCCCGGATTCTGATATAGGACGGCAGGAGCTCTGGCTCTCCCCTACAAAGAGCATATCCGTGCCCTCAACCAGGGTACCCTCAATGCCAAGGCTGAAAAAGCTCTTCTGGTACCGCGCCTGACCGCCGCGGGAATTCATGACTTGAACCGAGACCGTCCCCTTGGTCACCTCAGCCTCACAGACGATACCCGGAGTGTGGCTGGTGATGGCGGCGATGAGCTCCTCACCAAGCCGAATCATCTCCTCAATGGGCACTGCCTCCACTCCGCCATCATAGACCTCAACCCGCGGATAAGAGCTTGGCACCGGAAATTCAAACTTGGCGGGCGTGCCAAACCGTGCCGTCTCCACGGCGTGCTCCACCAGCTCCCGAGAGGCACCCGGTTCAGTGGTGGTGGCGTAGCCAATCCTGCCTCTCTTGATAAGGCGCAGCGCGATACTGGTCTGCTGTTTGGTCTGGAGGTGTTTTAGCCGGTTGGTCTCAAACTGAACCTGGGTCTTCTCCGAAGAAACGCTGAAGACCTCGGCCTCTTCAGCTACCCTGACGGCTTGGGCCAGAATGTTTTCCACTCACTTACCTCCCACCAGGCAGCGACGGATGCGAATATGAGGGCTACCGTTGGACACCGGAAGCGGCATCTGCCCCCCCTTGCCGCAGCCGCCACCCTGGTTCATCTCCAGGTCATCGCCGATGGCGTCTATGTTCTTAAGGGTGGTGAACACGTTGCCACTGAGCACCACCGGGCGCAGCATCTCGGCGATTTTGCCCTGGCGAATCATGTAAGCTTCCCCCGCCGAGAAGGTGAACATCTCCATGCTGGTGGTACCACCATACCAGTTCTTGGCGTAGATTCCCTCTTTGATATCGCTTATCATATCGCTAAAGGAGACCTGGCCCGGCTCGATGTAGGTATTGGTCATGCGCACGATGGGCGGATAACGGTAGTCAAGGGCTCTGGCGTTGCCGGTGGGCTTCTCCCCCATCTTGGCCGCCGTCTCCCGGGAATGCAACCGGCCGACCAATTCCCCCTCCCGGATGAGGTAGGTCTTGGTAGCCGGCATGCCCTCGTCGTCATACTTGTAGCTACCGCGCAGCCCGGGGATGGTGGCGGTATCAATGATGTTGAGCTGCTCGCTGCCGAAGCGTCTGCCCAGCGTCATCAGCTCGCGCAGGCGCTCATTTTCATAGACAAAGTCAGATTCAGAGAGGTGCCCAAAAGCCTCATGGACGAAGACGCCCGCCAGCACCGGGTCCAGCACCACAGTGTACTCTCCCCCCTTCACCTGGGGGGCCGATAGTAACTCCACGGCATGATGAGCCATCTCCTCCACCTCGCGGTGCAAGCTCCGAACCAAGCTGAAATCACCGCGGCTGCCCACGCTCAACCCCACCTGCTGGACATCACCGTCTCTGGTGGCCACCGCCGCCAGGCGCAGGGCGATATCCGCCCTCTCCTGCTCAATATAGCTGCCCAAAGAGCTCAAGAAAATGGTCTTCTTGCGGCTGTCAGCATATCCAATGGTTGAGGTCTGTATCTGGGGGGTACGCCAGATAAGGTCATTGTACTCATCCAGCACTTCTTTCTTCTCCGCCAGGGGTATCATCACCGGATTTTGTTCTCTGTCAAGGGAGACCACCTCAACCACCGGCTCCGCTGGCGCTAGTCGGCTCGTCTCCCCGCCGACAAACCGAGCCTGCCTTACCGCCAGCTCAACCCTGCCCGGGAGGTCCTCAAAGCTATTGAAGCTGACAAAACCCCAGCCTCCTCTCACCAGCGCCCGCACGTTGCCGCCAATGGCAGTCGCCCGCCCCACGGACTCCAGCTCCCGGCCACGGTAGGTGAGGTGGCTGGTCTCGGTCTCCTCCAGATGCGCCTCGATATAGTCAGCGTCAAATCGTTTAAGCGCATCCATCAGCTCATGGGCCACAGCTTCAATTGTCATGGGCATTTCTCTCCGGGGAAAGCATTTTGGGGCACTTTGACAAGTCAGTTTACAAAACCCCTCTTGTCATGTCAATCCAAATCTCACACCTTGGGGCGCAGTCTGGCCGCCCTCCTCGGCGCGGCTATCCAGAAGGCGAGGCCTGCGACAGCAAAGCAGACCATGCTGAAGACAAAGGCTCCGAGATAGCTCCCGGAGATATCATAGATATGGCCTCCCAGCCAGGGCCCGATGATGCCACCGATGCCGAAGCCAGTGAGGATCAGGCCCGATATGGCGCCAAAGTGCCGGCCGTAAAAGATATCCGCCGCCCCGGCGAAGAGGGTCGGCGATAAAAGCCCAGCCCCCAGGCCAAAGCCGATGGCGTAGAAATAGAGAAGCCAGGGCTGTGAGGTGTCCCTCACCGAAATCAGGGCGACCAAGGCCCCGATGGACAGGATAATGGCCAGGGTAACCGTCTTCTCCCGGCCAATCCAGTCAGACACCGCCCCCATAAGCTGACCCAGGGCTAGGGAAATGCCAAACAGGGCGAAGACGGAGGTGGCAAAGGTGCTGCTGTAACCTACGTCCTCGGCGAATTTGATCTGATGGGCGAGCACGAGGTAGCTCCCCACCCCCCAATAAAGTGCGTGCGCCGTCACCAGAAACCATAGCTGATAAGTCCTCATGGCACGGCCCAGCGTCCATTCATCCCCCGCGGCTTCTCCGCCTGCGGAGCTCCTGCCCGCATGTGGCTCAGCGCTACCGTAAGCCCTCAACCCCTTATCCTCAGGGCGATAGCGGAAGAAGAGAAAGTAGATGGGCAACATGATCACTCCCAGAACCCCGGCTAAGACGAAATATGCCTGGCGCCAGCCAAACTGAGAGATGATGAATTCCATAAAGAGGCCATAGGTGAAGCTGAGACCACCCCCCATCTGGCTCAGCCCGAACACCAACCCGCGCCTCTTGCTGAACCAGTTGGCCAACACTGGAGACAGCATGGGCCAGCCACTGCAGGCAGTCCCAATTGGCATCAGAAGGCCAAAGAGCAGGTAGAAATGCCAGAGTTCGTTGGCAAAGGCACAGCTAGCCATCGCCAGGGCGAGGAGGAGGATGCCCATCAGCACCACCAACCTCGGCTTCCACCGGTCAGCCAGGCTTCCCGCCACTGGTGCGGTGAGGCCGTAAATGAAAATATTGAGGGAGAGCATCAGCGCAGTGCTGCCCCGGCTCCAGCCAAATTCCTGCAGAATCGGGGGAAAGAAGACGGAGAAAGAATGCCTGGTCCCATAGACCAGCATCATGCCCATGGTGGCAATGCCGACGATAACCCAACCATAAAAAGGGGGCTGATGTTTGCCCATCTCAGTTCAAGGCCAGTGTATAGGACTAGCGAGCTGATTGTCAATTCAGGAGATTCTGGGCTATTATTATCGGCACTTCACCTTCTTTCTCCCCGCAATAGACGCATAATTACCGCCAAAACTGGGGGAAAGAGACCCAAAATCTTGGGGTAAAACCTCTTGCTTTTGGAAAACCAAGTATGTTATACTAGCACGGCTACTTTGAGAAAGCGAGGGGAGTAATTGCTAGCCAACTACGGGTACATTGGCTTGTTTCTCATCGCTGCCCTTCTCTTCACCCTTCTTATGGTTACTATTCCCATCGCTCTCCGCTTTCTCCGCATCGTCCCCGATAAGCCCAACCCCATCAAGAACTCCATCTTTGAATGCGGCATGGAGACCATCGGCAAGACCTGGGTCCGCTTCAACATCCACTACTATTATTACGCCCTCATCTTTTTGGCCCTTGACGTGCTGGTTGTTTTCCTCTATCCCTGGGCGGTCAACCTCCGAGAGCTGGGCGGCTCGGGCTTCATCATCATCCTGGTTTTGATGGCCATTGTTCTGGTAGGCTTCAGCTACGCCTGGAAAAAGAGGGTTCTGGAATGGAAATAGAGAGAAAATATATCTACTCTGATATCGAGCTTGACCGCAAAGAGGGCGAGATCATCGAGGAGGTCAAGGCGAGCAGCCAGGCGGTGATCCCTGACCCTGATGAGTGGCTGGAAGAGGAACTTAAGCAAAACATCATCCTCACCACCGTGGACTGGTTCATCAACTGGGGGCGGCGCTCCTCACTCTGGCCAGCCATCTGCTTCCCCGCCTGCTGCGCCTTTGAGCTCATCGCCGCCAATGGCCCCCGCTTTGATTTGGCGCGCTTTGGTATGGAAATTTTGCGCGCCTCACCTCGCCAGGCAGATTTGATGATCACCGCCGGCACCCTCACCTGGAAGATGGCCCCCAACGTCCGGCGCATCTATAATCAAATGCCAGAGCCGAAGTGGGTCATCGCCATGGGAGCTTGCGCCATCAGCGGCGGCATCTTTGCCTCGGCATCTTACGCCGTGGTCCCGGGATATAACCGCATCATCCCCGTGGATGTCTACGTCCCTGGGTGCCCTCCCCGCCCTGAGGCCCTGATCTACGGGATACAGCTCCTACAGAAGAAGATCGCCAAGAGAAGAAACATAGATGTGGGAAAGCTAATCAGGAGATGACGGTAGCGCTTTCCGGTAAAGAGATCGCCAATCAAATAGTAGAGAAATTTCCTGATAGCATCGTCGCATCGAGCGAAAAAGAGATAGTGGTGAAAAGTGGCTCTCTGCTCGATGTGGCCGCCTTTCTCAAAGATACCCCCGGTCTTGATTTCAATTACCTCAATTATATTACCGCCGTTGATTACTACGACCACTTTGAGGTCGTCTACATGCTAAGCTCGCTGGAGCACAACCACAGCCTGGTGCTCAAGACCCGCTGCTATGACCGGGAGAACCCGGTTCTGCCCTCGCTGGTCAGGCTGTGGCAGGGGGCCGATTTCCAGGAAAGGGAAATCTATGACCTGATGGGGATCAGGTTTGAAGGTCACCCCAATATGAAGCGTATTTTCCTCTGGGAAGGTTTCCAGGGGCATCCATTGCGGAAGGACTTCATGTGATGGCGCTTAAGACCGAACCTTTTGTGCTCAATCTGGGCCCGGTGCACCCCAGCACGCACGGGGTCTTCCGCATGCGCGCCACCCTTGACGGGGAGGTGGTGGTGGATATTGAGCCCATCTTTGGCTACCTCCACCGCGGGGTGGAGAAGCTGGCCGAGCAGCGCACCTATACCGGGATTATCCCCTTGACTGACCGGCTGGACTACATCTCGGCAATGAACAATAACTTCGCTTACTGCCTTGCCGTGGAGAAGCTGGCGGGGATAAAGGTCCCAGAGCGCGCCGAATACATACGGGTGATTATGGCGGAACTACAGCGCATCGCCGCCTTTCTCATCGCCGTGGGCGCCTTCCTCAATGACTGCGGGGCTTATTTCACCCCCTTCCTCTACATGTTCCGGGAGAGGGAGAAGATAGTTGACCTCTTTGAGATGGTCAGCGGCCAGCGGCTGACCTACAACTACATGCGGGTTGGTGGCGTAAGCCAGGACCTCCCTGAGGAATTTCTGCCCGCGCTGCGCAAATTCGTGGACGAGATGCCCCGCTTTATCGATGAATATGACCGGCTGCTGATGCAGAACGAGATATTGCTGGCCCGCGCCAAGGGCGTTGGCATCCTGACCAAAGAGCAGGCCATCAATGCCTCCGCCAGCGGCCCGGTGCTTCGAGCTAGCGGCGTGAAGTGGGATATCCGCAAGGCAGACCCGTACTCCATCTATGACCGCTTTGAATTCGATATCCCCACTGGCACGGTGGGTGACTGCTATGACCGCTACCGGGTGCGAGTCGAGGAGATGCGGCAGAGCCTGCGCATCATCAAGCAGGCCATGGCGCAGATACCTTCTGGGCCAGTGAGGGCCGAGGTACCGCATCTCATTCGGCCCCCAGTTGGGGAAGCCTATGCCCGCATTGAGTCCCCCAAAGGTGAGCTCGGCTTCTATCTGGTATCAGATAACTCCATCGCTCCCTACCGCTGCCATATCCGCCCGCCCAGCCTGATCAACCTGACCGCGCTGCGTGAGATGGTGCGCGGCTGGAAGGTGGCTGACCTCATCATCATCTTTGGCAGCATTGACATCACCGTGGGTGAGATTGACCGATGATGGCACTTGAGACAAACATTAATAACCTGGTTAGACTGCAGGCGGTGCCGCCCGACTGGCCGGGTGGGTTCTGGGGGCACTGGGTCTTCTTCACCGTGGTCATCATTGGCTTTGTCCTCACCATGGTGATGGGGGTGATTTACATTGAGCGGCGGGGGATGGGGCGCATGCAGTCCCGTCTTGGCCCCAACCGCACCGGCCCCTTCGGCCTGCTTCAGCCGGTGGCCGACGCCATCAAGGTGCTGCTCAAAGAGAACATTGTGCCCACCGCCGCCGATAAGCTGGTGCACTGGCTGGCACCGGTGGTGGCCTTTGCCCCGGCGCTGATGATCTTCGCGGTGATACCTTTCCAGAACGGAGCCATGCTGGCTGACCTGAACATCGGCATCCTTTACGTGGTGGCCATCAGCTCCGTCTCCACCGTGGGGGTATTCATGGCCGGCTGGGGCTCAAGCAACAAGTACTCCCTCCTCGGGGCGATGCGTAACGTGGCCGCGGTGGTAAGTTACGAGATTCCGCTGGTGCTGGCCATCGTCGGCGTGGTGCTCATCGCCGGCTCATTATCCTTAAACCAGATCGTGCTCGCCCAGGATATCCCCTTCATCCTGCTCCAGCCTTTGGGCTTCTTCCTCTTCTTCGCCGCTGGATGTGCTGAAATCAACCGCAGCCCATTTGACCTCATGGAGGCTGACTCTGAGATCGTCGCCGGCTTCCATACCGAGTACTCGGGGATGAAATTCGCCATGTTTTACCTCGTGGAGTACGCGGAAGCCATCGCCATTTCAGCGATAATCACCACCCTTTTCTTGAGCGGCTGGCGAGGTCCCTTGCTTCCGCCCTGGCTCTGGTTCATCATCAAGGTTCTCCTCGTCTTCTTCGCCATGGTCTGGACGCGGACGACCTTGCCCAGAATCAGGATTGACCAGCTCATGGCCTTCTCCTGGAAGTTCCTCCTCCCTCTAGCGGTAATCAACCTGCTGGTCACCGCGCTTGAGGTGCTGGCCTCGCCCGCCGGGCTACCCTGGGTGGTCGTCATCATCAACCTGGCGATAATGGCCATACTGATACTGCTCTGGTCCAAATTCTTCTTCAAGTTAGGATGGGGTAGAATTGAAGTTTGAGCGTTACGGAATAGGCATCATCAAGGGGCTCTCGGTAACCATCAGGCACCTGCTCCGTCACCCCACCGTAGTCCAGTACCCGGAGCAGCGGCTCAACATCTCACGGCGCACCCGGGGTAATGAGCTCATCTGGAACCAAGAGAAGTGCACCGGTTGCGCCACCTGCGCCAAGAGCTGCCCTTTGGGGGCCATTGAGATCACCACCTCAACCAACCCGGTGGAAAATAAATATGCGGTGGAGAAGTATCAGATAGACACCGGCTACTGCATCCAGTGCGGGCTGTGCGTTGAGGCCTGCCCCTACGCCGCGCTCTATTTCAGCTATAATTTTGAGTGCGCCAAGTACCGCCGCTGGGAGCTGGTGCAGGATAAAGAGAAGATGCGGGAGACGCCGGAGCGGAAAGTGAGCGGCTATTTTTACCCGGAGCGTGCCACCAAGTTGCCCAGACAAACTTTGCTCATAGAGAGGATCACGGAGAAAGATTAGTATGGGACTGGTTATCTCCTTCTGGATATTGGCCGCGATTTGCATCCTAGCGGCTTTGGGCGTCATTTTCCTGCGCAACGTCTTCCGGGCGGCGCTCTCCCTGATACTGTGCTTCCTCATGGTGGCCGGACTCTACATTACCTTAAGCGCCGACTTTCTGGCCGCGGTTCAGATTCTGGTTTACGTCGGCGCCATCTCAGTATTGATCATTCTGGCCATCATGATGACCCGGGAAGTCCAGCGGGGCAGCCCCAGCAACCGCCTGCAAATCCCCGCTTTCATCGTCGCCATTCTCTTACTAGAGGTTCTGGTCCTAACCTTGCTCAAAACCCCGTGGCAGATCGCCACCACACCGCCGCTAGCACCCACCACCACCGCTCTGGCCACCAGGCTCTTTGGTGAGGGGGGATTCATCCTGCCGGTGGAGATCGCCGCGGTTCTTATATTATCCGCCATCCTAGGAGCCATCGTGCTGGCGAGGGAGAAGTAGTGATGTTAGGCCTAGAGCATTATCTCATACTGTCCGCCATCCTGTTCTCCATCGGGCTATACGGGGTATTGAGCAAGCGCAATGCCATCATCATCCTGATGTGCATTGAGCTCATGCTCAATGCGGTCAATATCACATTGGTCGCCTTCTCCCGCTACGTGGTGCCAGCACTGCTCACCGGGCAAGTTTTCGCCATCTTCGTCATCGTGGTCGCCGCCACCGAGGCTGCGGTTGGCCTGGCCATAATACTGGCCATCTATCGTGGCCTTGAGGATATAGACGTCACCAAAATCAACTTGCTCAAGTGGTAAGCAAATGTGGGTTGAAGTAAAAAAGGCGAAAAACCTAATGGTCGCCGAGATGTGGAAGGAACTCTTTGAGGGCGAGGGCATCCCCACCCGTATCCTGCCCACCTCAGGGATACCCATTGGCCAGGAGTTCAGCGAATATTCGGTACTGGTGCCCAGAGATAAAGAACATCTCATTGAGGATATATTGAGGAAGCTATGATATCACACCAGTTTGTTTGGCTGATATTTTTGCTGCCGCTCTTCTCCTTTATCATCATTGGCCTTATCATCCGGCCCCTGGTCAGGCCGGAGTCAAGGGTGGCCGGGTATATCACCATCACCGCCATCGGTGGCTCTCTGGTCCTCTCCATCTGGGCACTGTTCTCGGTGATGGCAGCACCCCACCACGAGATACCCATCCCCGATATCAGCTGGGTGGTCGTCGAGGACGGGGTCAGCATTCACCTGGGGCTGATGCTGGATTCGCTGACCGCGGTGATGCTGATCGTGGTCACCCTGGTCAGCCTTATGGTGCAGATTTACTCTCAAGGCTACATGCACGGTGACCCAGGCTACCACCGCTACTACGCCTGGATGTCCCTGTTCACCGCCTCCATGCTCGGCCTGGTGCTGGCGGATAACCTGGTTCTCCTCTTCGTCTTCTGGGAGCTGGTCGGCCTGTGTTCCTATCTCCTCATCGGCTTCTGGTTCCACAAACCATCCGCCGCCAATGCCGCTAAAAAAGCCTTCATCGTTACCCGCCTTGGCGATTTTGGCTTTCTCGCCGGGATACTAGCCCTTTACCTCAACACCGGCACCTTTGATATCGCCGAGCTTCATGAGCTGGCCATCGCCGGGACGCTGGCCGGCACTGCCCTCACCTGGGCGGCCATCGGCATCTTCTCCGGGGCGGTGGGCAAGTCAGCCCAGTTCCCGCTTCACGTCTGGCTACCTGACGCCATGGAAGGCCCAACCCCGGTCAGCGCCCTGATACACGCTGCCACCATGGTCGCCGCCGGCGTTTTCTTGGTCGCTCGCATGTTCCCCCTCTTTGAGCATTCCCCGCAGGCACTGACCACGGTGGCCATCATCGGCGGGGTGACCGCCATCTTCGCCGCCTCCATGGGTCTGGTGATGAACGATATCAAGCGGGTGCTGGCTTACTCCACCATCAGCCAGCTGGGCTACATGATGCTGGGGCTGGGCACCGGTGGGGTGGCCATCGGCATCTTCCACCTGTTCAATCACGCCTTCTTCAAGGCGCTGCTCTTCCTGGGCGCGGGCAGCGTCAACCATGCCACCGGCACCTTTGATATGCGCCAGATGGGCGGCCTGAAAAAGTACATGCCCTGGACCTATGCCACCTTCGTCATCG
>Ga0180910_132_pt1 | contig 34118 bp, 34 predicted proteins | sample Deesub1362A_J573_FD_124272 | JGI IMG/M metagenome (GOLD analysis project Ga0180910, IMG submission 124272) | Dehalococcoides sp. JdFR-56 | reverse complement strand
GCAAAGTAATGTCGTAACTGATGCGGTGTAATATGTTCAACGCCGGCGCGCTTGCTCAACTCCCGAAGTCTTTTCTCAAAAAAGGTTCGGTTACGATAAGAGCTTTTTGCGTCAGCTCTGGTCGATGGAAAAAGATACCCGCCCTTCAACGATTGAACGTATTCTCGCAGGTGCTTAACCGTTGTCTCCGAGAGATAGACAGTTCTTGACTTTCCGCCCTTGCCGTTTATCAGGCTGCTTGCATCGTCAAAATTGATATTCTTAATCTTAATCGTCGCAAGCTCGTGAACTCTTAAACCACAATCAATGAGAAGTAGCAGAGCTAGCTTGTCCTCGAGAGTATAAGCTACGCTTAATAATTTAGCTACATCTTCATCGCTTGGCACGCGACGCTCCCTATTATGAACTTTGGGCAGAGGCAAACAACGCGGATCAATATTATACCACCCCTTCTCAAACAGGTAACCGAAGAAACTCCGGTAGGCTTTAACGTAGTTGGCTATCGTGCCAGAGCAAGCTCCGAATTCTTGCTTCTTAGTAAGGAAAGACTTTATGTCAAATTCACTCGGTACAGGATATTCGTTGAGTAGTGCCTCGACTTGCTGACGATACCGATACACTGTGACTTCTGTGAGACCCTTTAGCTTCTGTTCGTTATACCAGGCATCGATATAATTGCGAAGTTTTACTGGTTCACCGCTCCTGATAAGACTGAGGTCTCTGGTTCGAGTCCAGAATGGCCCATTTTTTATTTGCTTACCGCCATTCGTTCCAATGTCTCCCGTCGCTGTAAAGTCTTGCGGTTTCTCCTTAGTAACGCTACACGTCAAGCACTTGCACGTTCGAATCTTCTTGTTGATGTACCACGTGTGCCCGCACTTCGAGCAAACGGCTCTCGCACCCTCGCCTTTAGTCTTAGCAGGCGGTAAAAGCTTCGCGTTATCATGCGGACACGCACCTACCGCAACCATTTGAAAATTGGTGCGCTTCCCCGTCAAAGGAGATTTCAGGATTATCGAGTGTCGGTTCAGCTGCCTTTTCCCATCCTGTGGTGGTAACCGCTGCCCTACCCCTTTTACGCGAAGTGAGCGCTATGTCGAGGCGTGGTCATTATGTTAACTACCATTGAGTGTTAAGAGCCTATCTTCATGGAGATTACAACTAGTCCATTCGCAAACCGCCATTAACGCTAATCGCTTCTCCGGTTATGTTCTTGGAGACTTCAGAGCTTAAAAACAGCACAACGTTTGCGATATCCTCCGGAGTCTGCGCCCTCTTTAGCGGAATTTGCTCGATCCATTCTTCCCACACTTGCTCCGGTGAAACGCCTTGTAGCTTGGCCCTGGCATCGAGTAGTATATCCCACATCGCGGTGGGCAAAATGCCGGGACAAACAGCATTTACATTGATATTGTATTCTCCCAGCTCCTTTGCTAAAGACTGGGTAATACCGATTATGGCGAATTTTGAGGCAGAGTAGTGTGTAATTCCTGCGTTGCCTCTCTTCCCAGCGAGAGAGGAGATGTTGACGATTTTGCCGTACCTCGCTGCTATCATGTGCGGAACAACTGCCTTGGTCACTAGATAGACACCTTTCGCATTGACATCGTTGACTCGGTCCCATTCCTCCTCTTCGAGGTCGACGAACCTGAAATGCCCGACAACGCCAGCATTATTAACCAAAATCTCTATCTTGCCAAACTCTTGGAGCGTGGTGGATACCAGGTTGTCCGCATCAGATTTCCTAGTTACATCAGTCCTGACGGCCAATACTTTTGCCCGACCATTTCCTACCTTTTCCGCCAATTCTTGGGCGAGATCGAGCCTGTTGTCAGCTATGACAACGTTGGATCCTTCTCTAACAAAGCCCTCAACAATCGCAGCACCTATGCCCCTGGCACCACCGGTCACGATTGCAATCTTGCCCTCAAGTCCCAAGTCCATCAGCATTTCCTCCTTTTACCCTTCTATGCTCTTATCACAATTTTACCACCAAGAGTCCAGTACTTTGTATTTGCCTTCCGCAAGTTGTGGTCATGTTCTTGAACAAGCGCGTGAGTTTGAGGCATCGTTTCACAGCTAGGTAAGCCTGCAGAAGTCATATCTGAATCCATAATAAATTGATAATGGCGTAAAGACGTTTAAAACGAAAGAAAAGAAATCTAGTGAGAGCACCCGCGTTTCCAAAATAAAGTAGGTTGCGACGCCGGTAATCACTGCCTACCGCTGTAAGATTGGAAAAGGCATGGTTTCGGTGAAAACGAATAAGTAGCACTTAGGAAAACGGTTTTGCGCCTACCGCGGTAGGAACGGTAAAGGCGCTGATGGCACACAAGCGCGTTTATGCAAACCTGAGGTCGATACCCCGAAAAAAAATCACAATCCTCGCCAAGGGTGCATTTACCCAGCTAAGAACTGGTAACATAAGACAGATAGTGCAGTCCAGCCTAGCTAAATACGGGTATACGGTGTCGGTTTTTAGGCGACATCACGTCTGCCGGAATATATCCCTCGTTTAAACGCGCCTAGAGATTTGGTTAGTTCCCAATCATTATCATTGTCATTCTAGGTATTGACAGATATGCGAATAGGACTATAATTGATTCACTTCATGTGAAATAGCATCAAAAACAAAGACGGTGGTTGGGTTAGATGGTATGAGACAAGGCACTGGAACTGCTACATGGAATAGATGGCAAACGCAAATACTGGCCTATCTTGAGGAGGTGCGGGAATGGAACAAAAGACACAACGTCGAGAAATATGGGCTATCCTGGTATCAATTCTCTTTCTGGTCTTAGGTTTTTTAGCTGTATGGCTTGCAAAACGACTGCTCGAATTTGAAGGTGATGCAATATTTGTCACCCTCATTCTCGTGCCCATGCTCGTATACCTGATCTTCTCAGGCCGATTGACTGAACTTAGAGGGCCTGGAGGATTGGAAGCCAAGTTCGTAGGTATTGCTGAGCAATCCGTTGAATTAGTCTCGGAAACGATAGGGCCTTCAGTGGGTGACATGGAGGTTGTGGCCAAAGGGGGTGCAAGAGAATTACAGAGACAAATCTATCGCCTTGATGAATCCAAGCCAATCATTTTGACCTTGACCTTGGGTAGGGAAGGATATTACAAAGAGGTATGGATACGGTACATGGAGGCATTATCCCAGTATCGCACCTTCAAATTTGTCGTTATCTTGGACCATGAAAATAAGTTTGTAGCATATATTCCTTCCGGGACAATGTTACAAATACTAAGAATGGAAGCACTAGGAGATGAATTGGTTCGGGTCATAAATGACGGCAACATTGGAGAATTGCGTCGGTATCCCGGAGTCGTGACGAGAGCAATATCAACAGAATCTACTAATGTTGATGCTCTCAGAGAGATGACAGCTCAGAATTTGGAAGCACTTGTTGTCATAGACAAAGACCGAAATCTAAAAGGAGTAGTCGAACGAGAGCAGCTTATTAGCAAGATGCTACTTGGAATTTTAAGATAAAAGTAACTCGAGACCGTATGTAGATCAAAAGGGGCTCTTAATCACTTTAGCGTTTATGTGGTGATAGATCTTTAGTGTTATAGTCGCATCGGCGTGTCCAAGCATCTTGCTCACCGCTTATTTTATGGGGGTTGACAAGAGGCCAGTTTGGTATTATGATTTGCCCGAAATTTCGTGAGAGCGGAACCATGTCTCCCACATATGAGATCGGGCAGAAGGTCAAAATCAAGCCAGTCAAGAGTCAATCCACCTCCCCACGAGACTGCAGCATAGAGCCGTACGCTGGGCAAATCGGTGAGGTGGTGAATTACCACTGGATAAACCCACCAGCAGGTGGAATCTTCTACATCTATACGGTACGGGTTGAAGCCGGCGATAAAGAGATTGTGCTGCACCAAGACGAGATAGAAGCCATCTAGCACAGTAACCGACCTCGGAATCCTCCCTCAGATATAGAGATAGTCGCTCCTGATTTGTTCCCTGTAGTCCCATTTGGCTAAAATTAAGTTGGGAGGGAGAGAAGATGAGGTACAAATATGGCTTCAGATTTGGCTTTGGCTTTCCTCCCTTCGGCTTCTGGTTCCGGGGTCCGGGTTACTTTCCGCGCCGGGAGGAGTATATCCGCATGCTCGAAGAATACAAGAAGGAGCTTGAAGCCGAGCTGAAGGACGTGGAAGAGGAACTCAAGGAACTGCGGGGAGAAAGCCAATCAATTTAGAGCTTGCGCAGCAAACGCAACTGCTCAGGCAGTGGGACTATGGCTAAATGTCAGCATTGCGGCGGAGAGTCAGTCCTCATCTCCCGGGCTCTGGGGCTGTGTGTGGATTGCATCCGCAAGGATTTCGCCCAGGTTCTGCCGCTGATCGAAGAGGCCCACCGCGCTGCCAGGAGCTCGTTCCATCTTCCCGAGCAACCTCCTCAGGATGTGGTGGGCATTGGCTGCCAGCTCTGCACCAACCAATGCCGCATCCCTCCCGGCGGCCGGGGATACTGTGGCCTCCGCACCAACCAAGGGAATAAGCTTATCGGCGCCACTGCAGAAAAGGCTAACGTCAGCTGGTATTATGATGCGCTGCCCACCAATTGTGTGGCTGACTGGGTCTGTCCCGGCGGCACCGGCGCTGGCTATCCCCAATTTGCCCATTCTCAGGGCGCCGAATACGGCTATAAAAACCTGGCCGTCTTCTACCAAGCTTGTTCCTTTGACTGTCTCTTCTGCCAGAACTGGCATTACCGGCATTGGGCAACCCAGCCGAGCCAGGTTGATGCCCTAGGGTTGGCTCAGGCGGTGGATGAGCGCACCACCTGCATATGTTATTTCGGTGGGGACCCATCACCCCAACTGCCCCACGCCATTCGCGCCTCACGGCTAGCCCTGGAAAGGAACCAGGGCAGAATCCTGCGCATCTGCTGGGAGACCAATGGCTCCATGCACCCCGCCCTGCTGAGACAGGCGGCGGAGCTCTCCTTGAGCTCGGGCGGCTGCATCAAGTTTGACCTCAAAGCCTGGAGCGAGGAGCTGCACCTCGCCCTCTGTGGGGTGAGCAATAAGAGGACCTTGGAAAATTTCAGGCTGCTAGCTCAGTATGCGGAGAGAAGGCCATCGCCCCCTTTTCTGGTAGCCAGCACCCTGCTCGTCCCGGGCTACATAGATAAGGAGGAAATAGCCAAAATCGCCGCCTTTATCGCCTCGCTCAACCGGGACATCCCTTACGCTCTCCTCGCCTTCCACCCCCAGTTTATGATGCATGACCTGCCGCCCACCTCAGCGCGGCACGCCCGTGAATGTGAGGCAGCGGCTAGAGCCCAAGGGTTGCGCCGGGTGAGAGTGGGCAATATTCATCTACTCGGTGATTATTACTGATACCGAGTGCGGTCTTTTGGCTGCCAATCCCTCCCCGGCTCGATAATGTGAATTACCTGCCATCTCCGCGCCTCCAGCGCCAGAGCGATGAAGCGGCGATGGCAGCGCCAGGGAAACCGCTCCGCACAGACAATGGCAGTGGCCCTTTCGCTGGCAATTTCCTCCAGCTTTCCTATGCCCTTCTGGAACTCAGCGGTGGCGGTGAAATTCTGGTAGCCGCCAGGACGGTGGCCGCCGAGCTCCCTTCCCATCTGGATATAGTCAATGCCAACTTGGCGCAATAAACCGCGTAGCCTCTCCCCTTGGAAGTGCTCAAAGCGGCTGGTGGGGAATCTCCTTACGTCAACCACCACCCCCACACTATGACCCAGGAGCAGCTCAAGGAACTCCTGTGGGGAACGGGTGCTCGTGCCCAAGGTATAGATGAGCCTCTTTCCCTCAGCCACCGTTAGACTCCAAGTTGGGCGAAGTTTAGCCTGCTTTAGCCATTTATTACCCCGGCTTGCGCTAGCTCCGCGATCTCCGCGTCGGAGTACTTGAGGAGGTCCCTTAAAATCTGCTTGGTATGTTCCCCCAGCAGGGGGGCTGGGGCATATACCTCTCCAGGTGTTTCGGACAAGCGCAGAGGGGAGCCGGCTACCTTTACCTTGCCCATTTGCGGCTGGTCTACCTCTACCAGCATCTTCCGGTACCTGATATAGGGGTCAGCGCAGATCTGCTTGATATTGTTTATCGGGGAGTAGGCAATTGATTCCCGCTCCAGCATCTTGGCCCAGCTCCTAGTGGTCCTCTTGACTGTTTCGCTTTCCAGTATCTGGGTAAGCAGTTTTCGGTTCTTGGCTCTGAGCATGTTGGTCTTAAACCTAGGGTGTTTGATGAGGTCCCCCCTCCCGATGAGGGAGCAAAATCTGGCCCATAATCTATCATTGCCAAGGGCGATCACTATCCAGCCATCCTTGGTCCGATACGATTGAAACGGGGCAACACTGGGATGAGCCGAGCCCAGTGGCCTGGGTATGCGGTGCGCCACGGTGTACTGGACAACCGCATTTTCCAGCACGGAAAACAAGCCATCCACCATTGAGCCATCGTAGAACTGACCCCTACCTGTCCTGGCTCGGTGGAGCAAGGCTGCCAGGATGCCGATGACCGCCTGATGCCCGGCAAAAATATCTCCCACAGATGAGCCGACTCGACAGGGAGCACCATCCTCCGGCCCGGTTATGCTCATCAGCCCACTATATGCCTGAGCCACGATATCATAGGCAGGGCGGGAAGCATATTCTGGAGGAGCATCATGGCCAAATCCTGATATGGAGGCATAGATTATGGCCGGGTTTATTTCCCGTATTTTCTCCCAGCCAAAACCTAATTCTTGCATCGTGGTGGGCCTGAAGTTCTCCACGATAACATCAGAAATCTTGATCAGCTCCCGTAGAATCTCTTTGCCCCTCTCGTGCTTTAGGTTTAAAACCATGCTTTTCTTATTTCGGTTGAGGCTCACGAAGTAGGCGCTGTGGTTCTTGTCTACCCCACCCGCATAGGGGCCGAACTCTCTGGCATCGTCTCCCTGCGGAGGCTCAATATGGATTACCTCCGCCCCCAGGTCTGCCAGAATCATGGTGGCGGTGGGGCCGGCCAAGACATGACTGAGGTCAATGACACGTATTCCCTGCAAAGCTCGAGCCATCTTCTCTCTGCTCCTTTAATATCAGCTCATTATTACCGCTGTCTAGCCTTCAGCAGCAGAATGACAAAGGTACCAAGTAGGATAATGCCCATGATGATGAGCAGCAATTCCACCCAGAGCTTCCCCTCTGAGGGAGGAATGGATACCGGTATCTCCGCAGGGACGCTTGCCGCAGGTTTCTGACTAGGGGCGGAAGTATTGGCCGTTGGGGTAGTGGTTGGAGAAAGTGCTGGAGGAGAGGCCACGGATAAGTCCAGAATTTTCTCATTATTGCTCTCGTCAGCCTCAGCGACCACACCATCGGGGTCGACAACCACCTTGAGGGAATGGGAGCCAGCCAGGGCCGTCCAAGTAAAAGTTACGTTGGCCGTGGTGTTGTCAGCAAGTTCATCAATCGAAGCTGAGGCCAATTCAGCACCATCAATGTAGCCGGTAATCTGGGGACTTCGGGCCATGCCATCGCCCTGGTTCTTTAGGCTCACAGTGAAGGTGACCTCCTCGCCCTCCTGTGGGTTCTCCGGCAACCAAGTTATCCTCTCAATGACTAGGTCAGGCGCCAGGGTTGAGAGAGCATACCTTTGCTCATTATTGGTCTCCTCACTCTCGGCAACCTCATCGTCTGGGTCAACCTCGGCCCTAAAGGTATGGGCGCCAGCCTGAGCCATCCAGCTGAAGGGTAGGCTCGCCGCCATCCCTGGCCCCAGCTCACCAACTGAAGCCTCGGCGAGTGGGGCATCATCAACGTAGCAGACCACCCGAGTGCTGCCCGCCTTGCTCGTGCCCTGATTTCTAATGATCACCGTCAGGGTCACCATTTCCCCGAGCAGCGGCTCGAAGGCGGACGGGATTATGGCCTCGACGGTGAGGTCAGGGATGGGGAAGACCACCCTTAGCTCATTGTTGGTCTCATCATTTTCGATTATTTCATCGTCTGGGTCAACCACCGCCCTGAGGGTGTGTAAGCCAGCCTGGGCCACCCAGCTGAAGGTCTTAGTCGCCATGGCGCCAGCTGCTAGCCCAGGAACCTCCAAATAACCCTGGGGATAGTCATCAATGTAGAAATAGACCCGGGAGGGAAGAGCGTCATCATCACCTTGGTTCTTGATGGTCACGGTGAAGGTGACCTCATCTCCCACCATCGGCTCTGACGGTGTCCCGGCTATCTCCCTGACAACTAGGTCAGGCGCCAGGGTTGACAGGGTCACCGCTAGCTCATTGTTGGTGGCATCGCTCTCAATGACCCGATTACTGGCGTTGGCCACCGCCTTGATGAGGTGAGTGCCAACCACAGCCCTCCAGCTGAAGGTTAGGTTGGCCGTGGCATTGCTGGCCAGCGGGCTGACGTAGATTGAATCAAGCCGTGTGCCATCAAGATACAAGGCAGTGTAGGAATAATCAGCCCGGCCACTCCCCTGGTTCTTTATGCTCACCATGAAAACGACCTCATCTCCAATTGACGGGCTCTCTGGCGACCAAGTTATCCCGGCGATAACTAGGTCTGAGAGCGAGATATCAGCAAAGGTTATGGTGGTGACATTGTTGGTCTCATCCTCTTCGCCGACCACACCGCCTGAGTCAGCCACCGCCTTAATGGTATGGGTTTCAGCCCGCGCTGTCCAGGTGAAGGAGGCAGTGGCAGTGGCACCAGCTTCAACCTGCTGAATATCCTGGTAGCCGATGAGGGTGCCATCAATATAGAAGTGGACTCGGGAAGGCATCGCCCGGCCGCTTCCCTGGTTCTTCACCTTCACGGTGAAGGTGACCTCATCCCCGATTGACGGGCCCTGCGGTGACCAGGTTATCGCCTCAACAATGAGATCGGGTGCTAGGGTTGAGAAGCTCACCGCTAGCTCGTTGTTGGTTTCATCGCTCTCAATGACCTTGCTGTAGGCGTCAGCTATTGCCCTAAAGGTGTGGGCGCCGGCCTGGGCTATCCAACTGAAGGTGAGATTGGCCGTGTCACCTGGGTCGGTGGCGTTAACCGAGGCTGAAGCGAGGTAAGTATCATCAATGTAGCAAACGACATAAGAGCTGTCAGCCCAGCCGCTCCCCTGGTTCTTCACGCTCACGGTGAAGGTCAGGTTATCGCTTTCCTGCGGGTCCTCCGGTGACCAGGTTATCCCCGTGATGACCAGGTCGGGCGCCAAGGTCAGGAAGATCGCCTCCTTCTCATTATTGGTCTCATCGCTCTCGGCAATCCAGTTGTCCTTATCCACAATCGCCTTGATGGTGTGGGTGCCGGGGAGAGCCGTCCAGACAAAGGTTACGTTCACGGTGGCTCCAGCCTCAACCTTCACCACATCTTGGTAACCTCGGGAAAAGCCATCAATGTAAAAGTGAACCCGAGAGGAGCTGACCAGATAGCTACCTTGATTTTTAAGGCTAACATTGAAGGTCACTGTATCCCCTTTTGATGGATTCTCAGGCGACCAGGTTATCGCCTCAATGACTAGGTCAGGCGCCAGAGTTGAGATAATCACCGTCTGCTCATTATTGGTTTCATCGCCCTCGGCAACCTCACCGGCGGAGTCGGCCACCGCCCTGATGAGATGAGTGCCAGCTAGCGCCGTCCAGGTGAAGGTCAGGCTGGCCGAGTCCCCAGGGGCCAGGGAGCCAACAAGGTCTGAAGCTAAGTAAGCGTCATCGATGTAGTAGGCAACACGGGAGGCGCCAGCTTCAGCGGTGCCCTGGTTCTTCACGCTCACGGTGAAGGTGACCTCATCCCCAATCACCGGGTTCTGCGGCGACCAGGTTATCGCCTCAATGACCAAGTCAGGCAAGGATGTGCCTAGGAAGGTTGCCCTTTTTACCTGGCCCGAAGCTAGCTCGCTGATAGCCAGTGACTCTGGCCCAGACGCCCAGGCAAGGATCTGGCCAGCTGAGGTACCATCCCCGAGCAGGAAGGCCGCTAATATTACGTTTATGATGAGAAGCCTTATGCGCATTCCACGCCCCCGTTTCGCTTCGCTTGCATAATACATACTGCCTTGTACTCAAGTCAATGGGAAATTAGTCATAACAGTCTGCCAAAAGGTTGGCTTACTTGACAAACGGCAAGATATAATGCTAAACTAATTCCAAATACGCAAAGGCTGCGAACAAGACTAGTAGGCTCCAAAGCGGGGCGCCAGAGAGTCGGATAAGGTGGGAGCCGATGCCAGCGCCGGAGCTGAATGGACTTGGGAGCCGCAAACCGAAAGCCGCTTGAAATGGCGGCAAGTAGGCTTTGACGCAGGGGAAGCGTTAGCAGATCCCAGGGTATCGAGGTCGTTTCATATTGGCCTCCGTACCTGAATGAGATGGTCATCTAGCCATCTTAAGGCTAGTGACTAAGAAGGGTGGCACCGCGGAAGCAAGCCTCCCGCCCCTTCAAGGGCGGGAGGCTTTTTTAATTCCCACGGCGAGGAGACGAGATGTATTATCCAACGCTAGACGAGGTTCGTAAGCTAAAGCGGTACGGCAATCTGGTGCCGGTCTACTATGAGATGATGGCTGACCTGGAAACGCCGGTGTCAGCCTATCTCAAGATCGCCCGCGGTGATTACTCCTTCCTTCTGGAGAGTGTGGAGGGCGGCGAGAGGCTGGCCCGGTATAGTTTCATCGGCACTGAGCCATCACTTATCCTCAAGACCGGCGGGGAAAATCCAGTTGACCCGCTGCTCCTCATAGAGAAGGAGTTTCAGCGATTCAAACAGGTGCCCATCGCCGGGCTACCCCGGTTCCACGGTGGCATGGTCGGCTACCTGAGCTATGAGGTGGCTCGGTATTTCGAGAGATTGCCCTCTCCGGAGCGTGACCCGCTCGGCCTCCCCGAGGCGATGCTGATGCTGGCGGACACCCTCCTCGTCTTTGACCACCTCACCCACAAGATTAAGGTGGTCTCCCACGCTCATCTTGATGGCGATATTGAGAAGGCATACGCTGAGGCCACGAGCAAAATTGACCGCCTGGTGGAGAGGTTGAGGCAGCCAGTGCCGGCTGAGGTTCTGCCGGCGGCCTCGGCGCAGTCTCCGGTTCTACCCAATCTCTCCCAGGCCGAGTTTGAAGCCATGGTATCCCAAGCCAAAGAATATATTTACGCTGGCGATATCATCCAGGTGGTGCTGTCACAGCGACTGGCCAAGCGCACCCAGGCCAGCCCCTTTGCCATCTACCGGGCGCTGCGCTCGATTAACCCTTCCCCCTACATGTACTACCTGCACCTCGGTGATTGCCACATTGTGGGGGCTTCCCCTGAGCTTTTGGTCAGGGTGGAGGAGGGAATCGTCTCCAATCATCCTATCGCCGGTACCCGCCCCAGAAGTAAAGACCCCGTCCAGGACCTAGCGCTGGAGGAGGAACTCAGGCATGATGAGAAGGAGTGTGCCGAGCACATCATGCTGGTTGACCTGGGGCGCAACGACATCGGCCGCATCAGCGAGCCGGGCACGGTTGAAGTTACCCAGTTTATGGATATTGAGCGCTATTCCCACGTCATGCACCTGGTATCTCACGTTCAGGGCAAGCTGAGAAGAGGACTTACCCAGTTTGATGCCCTGCGGGCCTGCTTCCCCGCCGGCACCGTCTCCGGCGCCCCCAAGATTCGGGCCATGGAGATCATTGCTGAGCTGGAGCCGGATAAGCGAGGCCCCTACGCTGGGGCAATTGGCTACTTTGACTTCAGCGGTAACCTTGACACCGCCATCGCCATTCGCACCATCGTCATCAAGGATGGCGTTGCTTATGTTCAGGCCGGGGGCGGCATCGTCGCTGACAGCATCCCCCAAAATGAATATCAGGAAAGCCTAAATAAAGCCCAGGCGCTGCTTAGCGCCATCGAGCAGGCGGAGGCCAACCATGCTCCTGTTAATCGATAACTATGACAGCTTCACCTACAACCTCTTCCAGTACTTGAGCGAGCTGGGGGAAGAGGTAATGGTAGCTAGAAATGATAGGTTAAGCCTTGAGGAGATAACCAAGCTCTCGCCAGGGCGCATCGTCATCTCCCCCGGCCCAGGAACTCCACAGCAGGCGGGCATCTCCAACGAGGTTATCCGCCACTTCGGTCCCCGTATTCCGATACTGGGGGTGTGTCTAGGACACCAGTGCATCGGCTACAGCTATGGCGCCAGGGTTGACCGGGCTGGGGAAATCAAGCACGGCAAATCATCTCTTATCCACCATGACGGCAAGGGGGTCTTTAAAGGACTCCCCAACCCCTTCCCCGCCATCCGCTACCACTCTCTGGCGGTCATGCGCGATGGCCTGCCTCGGTGCCTTGAAGTCAGCGCCTGGACGGAGAACGGGCTGATTATGGGGCTGCGCCATCGCCAGTTCCCGGTGGAAGGGGTCCAGTTCCACCCCGAGTCCATCATGACCGAAGTGGGGAAGGACTTGCTCAAAAACTTTATACAGCGGGGGAAGAACCATGATTAAGGAAGCCATTGACAGCTTGGTTTCAGGTAAATCTCTTACCTTTGAGCAGGCGGCGGGGGTGATGGAGGAAATCATGAGCGGGGAGGCGACCCCAGCCCAGATTGGCGCTTTTGTTACCGCGCTGCGCATCAAAGGAGAGACGGTGGATGAGATTGCAGGGCTGGCCGGCGTGATGCGGGATAAAGCAATACCGGTGGCAGCAACTCCACCGATAGTGGATACCTGTGGCACCGGAGGGGACAATTGCTCAAGCATTAATATCTCCACCGCAGCGGCATTTGTCGCCGCGGGCGCTGGTCTCAAAATAGCTAAACACGGCAACCGCGCCATGACCAGCCACTGCGGCAGCGCTGATGTCCTGGAGGCTCTAGGGGTCAAAATTGACCTTGGGGCTGAGGGGGTCGCCCAGTGTCTGGAGAAAGTGGGCATCGGCTTCATGTTCGCCCCCGTCTTTCACCCGGCGATGAAGCACGCCGCTGCCCCACGCCGTGAGATTGGCATCCGCACCGTCTTCAACATCCTCGGCCCCCTGACCAACCCCGCCCGGGCTGAACACCAGGTAATCGGTGTGCCCAACAAAGAGCTGGGTGGTAAATTGGCCTCAGCCCTCCACCGCCTGGGCACTAAGCACTCCCTGGTGGTGCACAGTTTGGACGGCATGGATGAAATCTCAATCAGTGGCCCAACGCTGGTCTGGGAGGTAAATACGCAAGGGGTATCACCTGCGTATGAGGTCTCACCAGCCGATTTTGGCTTCAAACAGGCCAGACTAGATGAAATCAAGGGGGGAACTCCAGAGGAAAATGCCAGGATACTGCGGCGCATCCTGGAGGGCGAGAGAGGCCCTCAGCGGGATGTGGTGGTGATGAACGCCGCCGCCGTCTTGGTCGCCGGCAACCGAGCCCAAAATCTCAGGGAGGGAGTTCGCCTCGCCGAAGAAGCGATTGACACTGGCCGAGCCCAAGAAAAACTTGAGGGTCTGATAAAGCTCAGCCAAAGCCTAAATTAGTATTATGTTAAACGAAATCATCACCCGAAAAAGAGAAGAAGTTGAGCAGAGGAAAAAAGATATACCCATCTCTGCTTTAAAGGAACGCATCGCCCGAAGGCGAGCGCCCCTTGACTTTGCCTCTGCCCTCAAAGGAGAAGGCATTCGCCTCATCGCCGAGGTGAAGCGAGCCTCACCATCCCGAGGGGTGTTATGTCCTGATTTTGACCCGGTGGCACTGGCCAAGACCTATGCTCAAGGTGGCGCTGCCGCCATCTCCATATTAACTGAGACAAATTACTTTCAAGGCAATCTTGACCATCTGGCGCTGGTTAGAAAAACGGTGAATATTCCCCTGCTGCGGAAAGATTTTATCTTTGACCCCTACCAGGTATATGAGTCCCGCGCCTATGGGGCGGATGCATTGCTGCTCATCGTGGCTATCTTATCTCAGGAACAGCTTGCAGAGCTCCTGGCGCTGAGCCATAGCCTAGGTCTAAGCTCTTTAGTTGAAGTCCACAATGAAAGTGAGGTGGAAAGGGCGCTTGGGAGTGGGGCCAAAATCATCGGCATCAACAACCGGGACTTAAATACCTTTCAGGTTGATATCAATACCACCCGCCGCTTACGCCCCCTCATCCCTCAGGACCGAATCGTGGTCAGCGAAAGCGGCATAAATAGCCGAGAGGATATAGAGAAACTCAAGGCGTGGGGGGTTAATGCGGTGCTGGTTGGTGAGGCCCTGGTCACCGCTGGTGATATCCCAGCCAAGATGGGGGAGTTAATCTTATGACCCGTGTTAAGATCTGCGGTATCAAGGAAGAGGCTCACGCCCTGGTTGCCGCCGAAGCCGGGGCTGACTTCATCGGGCTGGTCTTTGCCCCCAGCCCACGGCAGGTGACTCTGGCCCAGGCGGAGAGGATAGCCCGGGTGGTAAAAGAGAGTCATCCAGCCACCGAGGTGGTCGGCCTCTTTGTCAACGCATCTGCCACAGAAGTCAACACCACCGCCGACCTCTGCCATCTGGACTGGGTTCAGCTGAGCGGCGATGAGCCATGGGAGTATTGCCTTGAAATCGCTAAGCCCTTAATCAAAGTGGTTCATATAAGCGAGCACAGGAATCCTCAGGAAATCGGTGACATCCTGGCTTATGGAGCTAGCATCCTGAACAAGCAAAAACATATCTATCTCATTGATTCCTTCACCAAGGGTAAATATGGGGGCACAGGAAAGGCCTTCAACTGGGAACTAGCCCGCCAGGCGGCCAAACAATTTCCAGTGATTATCGCCGGCGGTCTCACCCCAGAGAATGTGGCTCAGGCAATCAAAACGGCCTCACCCTGGGGAGTGGATGTGTCTTCCGGGGTGGAAATAAGCGGGACGAAACACCCCGCCAGAATCAGGGCTTTTATTCAGGCGGTAAGGAGGGCAGATGACGAGCAGAGATAGACCAGACCATCGCGGTTACTTCGGGCCATATGGGGGCAAGTTCGTCCCGGAGACATTGATGTCAGCCCTAAGCGAGCTGGAGGAGGCTTATAATGAGGCTCGTGGTGATGCTGACTTCCAGCGGGAGTTCCAAGAGCTATGCCGTGAATATATCGGCCGCCCTACGCCCCTCTACCACGCTCAGCAGCTCTCCGCCAAGATAGGTGGGGCCACCATCCTGCTCAAGCGTGAAGACCTGGCCCACACCGGAGCCCACAAAATCAACAATGCCGTCGGACAAGGGCTGCTGGCCAAGCGCATGGGCAAAAGGAGAATAATCGCCGAGACCGGCGCCGGCCAGCATGGGGTAGCCGTGGCGGCAGCCTGCGCCAAGCTCGGTCTCAACGCCATCATCTATATGGGAGAGGAGGATATCCAGCGCCAATCGCCTAATGTCCACCGCATGAAGCTGATGGGGGCAGAAGTGCGCCCGGTATCTTCCGGCAGTCGGACGCTCAAAGATGCCATCAACGAGGCCTTGCGCGACTGGGTGACCAATGTCCATGACACCTACTATCTCCTCGGCTCCGTGGTCGGCCCCCACCCCTACCCCATGATGGTGCGTGACTTCCAGTCAATTATTGGGGAAGAGACCAAAGAGCAGGTTCTGGCGATATACCGACGCCTGCCTAACTATCTGATCGCCTGCGTTGGCGGCGGCAGCAACGCCATTGGCCTATTTCACCCTTTCTTCAATGAAGCTCAGGTCAAGTTCATTGGCGTTGAGGCTGCCGGAAGGGGTCTTGGGACCAACCAGCATGCCGCCACATTAGCGGCGGGCAAGAGGGGGGTGCTGCATGGCACCAAGTCATACTTGCTGGCAGACGATAGCGGTCAGATACGGGAGACGCACAGCATTGCCCCTGGGCTGGACTACCCCGGAGTGGGGCCGGAGCACAGCTATTATAAGGACAGCGGCCGGGCCACCTATGTGGCGGTCACCGACGCTCAGGCGCTGGAGGGATTTGAGCTCCTGTCTCAAACTGAAGGCATCATCCCAGCCATGGAACCGGCCCACGCCATCTATTACGCAGCCAAATTAGCGGCTGATTTGTCCCGGGACCAACTCATCGTGATTAATCTTTCCGGCCGTGGTGATAAAGACCTGGACATCGTCCGCAAGCTAGCGGGAGCGGAGCCATGAGTCACATCACCCAGGTTTTCAGACCAAATTATAAAGCATTGATTGCCTACCTTACGGTGGGCTATCCTGATATCGCCACCACTGAAAAAGCGGCCATCACCCTAGCTGGTAGTGGTGTGGACATTATTGAGCTGGGCATCCCCTTCTCCGACCCCTTGGCGGATGGCGCCACCATTCAGAAGGCAAGCCACCAGGCGCTGGAGCAGGGCATCACCCCAGAGGTATGCCTGGAAGTGGCCCGAAAGCTGCATCAGAAAATAACCACACCGCTAGTGTTTATGACCTATTACAACCCGGTGCTGAACTTCGGGCTGGAGGCCTTCTGTCGGAGCTGCGTTGAGGCCGGAGCTAGCGGTCTAATCATCCCTGACCTGCCACCAGAAGAGGGAGAAGAACTGGAAGTAGCCACCCAGAAGCATCACCTTGACCTTATCTACCTGTTAGCACCCACCAGCACCGAAGAGCGCATCGCTACCGTTGCGAAAAGGTCGCGGGGCTTTATTTACCTTGTTTCCCTCACCGGCGTTACTGGCGCTAGGCAAAATTTGCCCGCTGAACTTGAGGACTTCGTCAGGCGCGTGAGGCAAAAAGCGAGCCAACCCCTTTGCGTCGGCTTTGGTGTCTCCAGCCCTGAGCAGGCAAGACGCATCGCCAGGATAGCTGACGGCGTTATCGTGGGTAGCCACCTCATCCGGCTAATTGAAGAAGATGCCACCCTCTCCTCATTGAGAAACTTCACCTTGAGTTTGAGAGAAGCTTTAGACGGATAGTTTAAATAGCGCCGCTGGATTATCCCTCAGTATTCTCCGGGCGAGGGCAATAGCCTCATCATCCCCAAGGTAGCCCTCCGTCACCTTCTCGGAGAGGACCCGGGTCACCACCTGGCGGGCCATGCGCGCATGCGCGTAGGCCATCTCCACCGTGATCGAGTCCCCCCCGAAAGCCATTATCTTGTTAGCTGGGACGGTCTCAATAAGCTCATGAAGGAGGCGCCGGCCTACCTCCGGTGAGATAATATGCACCCAGCAAAGGTCAGCATAGACGTTGGCGAAGTTTTTGGCCAGCGTCGCCCACTCCTGCACATAAGGGTATCCCCCGTGGAACAGGTCAAACTTGGCCTCGCGGTACTCGATGAAGAGGTTGATTAGATGAGTGGGGTTGGCATTGGTGATGATGTTTTCGTTGCCCTCCTGGAGGCCGGTGTGTATCTGGAGCGGCAGCCCTGCCTCGACCACTGCCTGTATCACCTGGTGCATCATGTAATCCTGGAGCGGCTTGGCCTCGAAGAATGAGGGGCCTTCGCCCAGATGCTGAGTCAGGCGGTTAAAGGCGAGCTCCGCCTCATGCCGAGATACTTTATCGTACTCGAGGGTGCGGACGTAGGCGAGGACATTTTTGATAGCCACCACGCCGCTATCAAGGTATCTCTCCAGCACCGTCTGCATCGCCTTTACTAGGCTGTCCAGAGAGTGTATCGCGGTTCCCGCCTCTGCCTCTAGGTAGCCAAGCTCCTGCCTGGAGCGCACGTCAATGAAGTGGTCCAGCGTCATTACCGGGGCAAATAGCTCCCGGTCCACCTCGGTGGATTGCACATCAATGATGGATAGAGCAATATTGGCTTTCTCCTTCATGACATAGCGGTACCAGCCAGGCCGCCTGGAGTCAGCAATCGCCTGGGAGAGCTTTAAGAAGGTATCTCGGCTTAAGTCATCAATGCCAAAGATATCCTTGATGGCTATCAGGGTCATTTTGGCATAGGCGGTATTCCGCATCGCCTCCCAGAAGGGCTCCATCGCCTGCCATCTCTCCTCAAGTGACATGTCCTCCCGCTCCGGCTCGGGGATGACCCGGCGCAGCCGGCGCCGTTTGATATAGGCCACCCGATAGTGATGCATCGGCAGGCGCGCCGCCTCCATCAGGCGCGGGGGCATCCCTGCCGATACCAGGTCGCTGGTATTATAGTGGGCAAAGAGATAGCCGAAATCCACGGCATACTGGCTGCGCTCTGCCTCAGGCATGGTATGCTCGTGAGTATCAACCAGGGGGATTTTCTCCACCTCCGCCTTTATCCTCTGGTTAAGCTCCATGGTCACTCCTTTCTCAGAATTTGCTCTTCAGTTTCTGATAGGTGCTAGCCAGGGCTTCAGGCAATACTTTGGCGCTAGCCAGCACGGGCATAAAGTTGGTATCCCCCAGCCACCGCGGCACCACATGGGTGTGAAAGTGGTCGGCTATCCCCGCCCCAGCCACCTTCCCCAGATTGATGCCGATGTTGAAGCCGTCAGGATTGAACGCCTGCCTCAGAGCCTCGAGGCTGCGGCTGAGGAGAGCAAAATGCTCGTTGCGCTCTTCATCGGTCAGCTCCTCCGGGGAGGCGATGTGCCGATAGGGCGCTATCATCAGATGTCCGGGGTTGTAAGGATAGGCGTTCAAAATGATGAAGTTCTTTCCCCCTCGATGCAAGATATAGTTTTGGGCATCCTGATTCTGTTTGGGCTTCTCACAGAGAATGCACTTGTCTCTCTTTTCCTTCCAAGCATTCTCAATATACTGTATTCGCCATGGTGCCCAGATGTGCTCCATATCACGCTCCTTTACCGGTCGCTGGTGCTATTTTAGTCGGCTCGCCATCAGGCGTCAATGAAAAAGCCTGTTGACCGCCATAGCCCGATGCCTTAAGCTACATGATGGAAATACCTTGAGGAGAAGAGAGATGACGGTTGTAGCCAAAGATGAGAGCCTAGAGATACAGAGGCTTGAGCTGGGCGCCTTCGGCACCAATGCCTATATCATCACTTGTCTTAAGAGCGGCGATAGCGTGGTAATAGACGCCCCCGCCGAGGCTGATAAAATCATCAAGAGACTGGAGGGCACTCACCCCAGGTATATCTTGCTCACCCATCGCCATATGGACCACATCGGCGCGCTCTCCGAACTGCGCTCTAGGCTGCAAATCCCCCTCGCCGCTCACCCCGCCGATGCCAGCGCTTTATCTCCAGCGCCAGAGATCCTGCTGAATGATGGGGACATTATATCCTTCGGCAAGGTAAGACTGGAGGTGATGCATACGCCGGGTCATACCCCAGGAAGCCTGTGCTTTAAGACCGGGAAATACCTCATCTCCGGAGACACTATCTTCCCCGGCGGCCCCGGCAAAACCGGAAGCCCAGCCGATTTTCAAGAGATACTTAAATCCATAACCAGCAAGATTCTGACTCTAGATGATGATACTGAAATCTACCCCGGTCATGGGGACAAAACGGTACTGAAAAAGGAGAAGGAAGAGTTTGTCATCTTCTCCTCACGCCAGCATCCTACTGACCTCTGCGGGGATGTGCTTTGGCTTTCGTCTTAAATAAAGCTTCGGTTACCAGACTATCTCCACCCGGTGGAAGGCCTCGGCCAGCTCAAAATTCTCCCCCTTGGCCTTCTCCCTGGCCCACTGCCGCATCCTCTCCTCCAGGTCAGGGAAGCGGTTATTCCCCACCTGGCTCTGATGGCAGCGCAACGCCTTCAGCTTGATATCAAAGGTATCAGTGATATCCGAACGGTGGTTTATATTCTCATTGATGGTCCACAGCCAGACCTCTTTCACCTTGTGTGGCTGCAGCCCCTCCTCCAGCAAATCCGGGTAGGAGAGATGGTCCCGGGCGTAAGGGAAAACGGCGTCCAGCACCACCTGACCGGTGATGCGGTGGTCACGGTGCCAGATGTAGCGCCGGTAAGGGTCAGCGGTGACCACAATCTCCGGCCGGTACATTCTTATCAAGCGCACAATCTCCTTCCTGAACTCAGGGGTATCTTCCAGCGCCTGGTCCTCATGGCGCAGAAAGATAACCTCCCTCACCCCGAGCACCCTGGCGGCACACCGCTGCTCCTCCTCCCTGATCCTGGCCAGCTCCTCCGGCGTGATGTTGGTGTCGTTTGTGCCTTTATTGCCATTGGTGCACACCACGTAGACCACCTCCTTGCCCTCCCTCACCCAGCGGGCCACCGTACCGGCAACGCCGAATTCAGCATCATCGGGATGAGGGGTGATGACCAGTACGTAGGCTTGTTTTGGCGTCATCATCCGTTCTCCTTATTTGGTTTGTGGGAGCACTAATTAGCATTGTATAACATCAATTTAGCTGATACAATCTAAGGTTGAGGAAATTCAAAAGATGCCCAAAACCCCCTACACCATAAGGAACTATCGCCCATCAGACTTTGATGGTTATGTCAAGTTAGCCCTGGAGGCAGAGAAGCTGAAGCCAGGGGGAGGCTGCACCGCTCCTCAGGTGCTCGCGGAGCACTTGAGGAGGCCCAATTATTCTCCAGAGCAGGATATGTTCGTCATCGAGGCAGCCGGGGAAATCGCCGGTTTTATCAACCTCACCCCTGAGCTAGCCATCAGGCGAGTCCTCATTGACTACTTCATCCATCCCCAGCACCGCCGCAGGGGTCTGGCCAAAGGACTTCTTGACCACGCCACCCAGCGGGCTAGCGAGCTGGGGGCAGAAGTGCTCCAGGCCAACGTCAGGCGAGATAACTCAAGCACCAGGAAGACGCTATCTAGGCTGGGGTTCCGGATGGTGCGGCGCTTCCTAGAACTGAGGCTAGCTATCTCTGAGTTGCCAGAGGTGGCGCATCACGCCTACTCCCTTCGCTATCTTGAGTCCGGGGAGGAAGCTTTGCTTGCTCACCTTCAGAACCGCTGCTTTGCTGATACCTGGGGATACAATCCCAATACCGCCGAGGAAATAGCCTACTCCCTCAAGCTAAGCGGCGCTTCAGCCCAAGATGTAACCCTAGTCTGTGAGCAAGGTAGGCCCGTTGGTTACTGCTGGGCCAGGATAAACTGCGGAAGCGAGCGAGGCGGTGAGGGAAAACGAGGACGCATCTTTATGCTCGGGGTTGACCCAAGTTACCGGGGAAGGGGGATAGGCAAGATAGCGCTCCTTGCCGGGCTAGCCCACCTCAAAAGCAGAGGGGTACTGACTGTTGAGCTCACGGTGGATAGTCAGAACCAGGCTGCCCTAGCGCTGTATCATTCCCTCGGCTTTGAGCTCTGGACAAGCAGCCTGTATTATGAGAAGAGGATAGCCTAACGCCTACAGGCAGCCTCACCTGCCAGTAGCCTCTGGCATTCCCTTATCACCGCCTGGGCGATGGTTGACCAGCCGAAGCCCATTACTGAGGCCCGCGCCAGCCTGGCTAGTTCGGCGGCATTATCCCGCCGGGAGAGAAGGAGGGCCATCCTCTCCGCCAGAAGATGGGGCGTATTATCTGGAACCACATAGCCGGTCTGGCCTTGGCGGATGATGTTCTCGTTGTCACCAACGTTGGTCGCCACCACCGGCGTCCCGCAGGCTAGGGACTCCAGGGTTACCAGGCCAAAGCTCTCGTAGTGAGAGGGCACCACTGAGACATCGGCGGCGCTATAAAAGCGGGGCAATTCCTCTTGTTTTACCACGCCCAGGAAAGAGACCAAATCCTGTATCCCAAGCTCTCGGCATAATTTCCGCAGCCGCTTCAGCTCATCCCGTCTATTCTCATCGCCGATGACCAGAAGTCTGGGCTTCGGCTCTCCACTAAAGTAGCTCAACGCTTGGAGCAATTTATCTACGCCTTTCAGTGGCTCAATCCGGCCGACAAACAGGATATACTTGCCACCATCTAGGCCCAGCTCCCGTCTGGCGGCCTCTTTGTCCATGGGCCGGAATAGCTCCAAGTTGACGCCACAGGGAATGACGCTGATATTTTCCGCCGGGGCGCCATAGTAGCTGATGAGGCTCTCCCTCTCCCTGGGCGTGGCCGCCACGATGCGATGGCAATTTTTAGTCAGACACTCTTCAGTCCTGAGGCGCAGCTCGGGCTCAGTCTCCCCAACGCCGAGCGCGTTCTTGACCGCGCCCAGGGTGTGGAACATCACCATGTGGGGCACCCCCCACCAGACCTGCAAATGCCTCCCCACCCAGGCCGAGAGCCAGTAGTGGCTGTAGATCAAATCATAGCGGAGGTGATGGCGCCTGCGGAAATCCTCCAAGTGTCTGGCGAAGTCAGGTAGATGGGGATAGACGGCCAGCTTGTGTATCTCCCCATCCTCCCCCGCTCTCAGGTGAATGAGCCGGGCGTTGGGCCCGAGCTCATAAATCAGCCTGTCCTTGGGATCATGGACACGAGTATAGACGTCAACCAAGTGCCCACACCTCCCCAGCTCACGGGCCAGCTCCAGAACGTAAACGCTCATCCCCCCGGTATCCCTCGTCCCCAGCCTGCCCAGCGGGCAACTGTGGGCACTGAGCATGGCGATCCTCATCTGCCCATTTCTTGCCGAATCTCTCTTCTCCATATCAGCGCAAAATTATCTCACAATGATAAAGCGGTATCTCACGGCCACCCAGCTGGTACTTGTATTTCTCTGCCCCTTTTAAGAAATCCCACTTCTTTTTGCCCCGCGCGATGCTCTCCTTGATGCCGAGGACTTTGGAGAGCAAGCCTACGCTCAAGGAATTGCACGCGGGGTCATAGCCACTATTGTAGAGATACGCTGTCCCCTGGTAATCAAAGCCCATGGTCATGGCCACCGGCATCTGGTTTAGCTCCAGGATGCCAAACCGGAGCAACTTGAGCTCAGCCATAGCCTCAGCCAGTGAGTGGAAGAAGGACTCCACCCGAGCTGTTAGGAAACGCGCTTTCTCCTCCCGGCTCAGCGAAAAGAGCCTCAAGAAGGTGTCAAGTAAACCGCGCACCTCCTGCCGGTTGACCTCGTCATAGCGGTAGGCCACCTTGCCAGCCTCCCACAGCCGCCTCAGCTTGCGCCTCACCTCATGGCGCTGCTTTTTGTCCAGCCCCTTCAGGTACTCCTCCCAGGTAGCCGGTAGATCCAGCTCCAGGCTAACTTCCTCCTCACGGCAAAGCATCTCAAGGCCCCGGCTGCGTGCCACCTCTACCAGATGGGTGATCGCGGTGGAGTCAGGCCGCAGCGCCCTTAAGTCCAAGGTAGCCACGCCTTGACGCTGCAGCTCATCAAGCAGGGTGTGGAAGAAATCCTTCTCTCTCCCTGGGGCGACGATGAAGTCCAGATAATCACAGACATCAGGGGCGCCGATGAAAGAAGCCCTTCCCTCGCTTAGCTGAAGCGGCGCAATACCGATAACCTCTGAACTATCCCTTACCACGCCCAGGTAAAGCTGAGTTTGGGGCTGGAACGCCTGCCACCAGACCTCCAACCACTGGGGCAAGACAAAAACCGAGCCCCACTTCAAGCCGAGGCTTGAGTCAGCCCAGTATGAAGTGAGGCGGTCAAAGCTCTCTTGGGTTACGGTGTAGCCCATTCAGCTAACAGTGTAGCACCTTGATATGTTTGGAATCAATCCTGACTTGGCCTAGTGCGCTCAGACATGATATAATGAATCTGGACTTAGACAAGAAGGGACTACTCTCATGGGTGATAAACCGCTTACCGACCTTAAGACCTTTATTGAAAACGTAAATAAGAAAGATAAGCTCAACGGCAAGAAAGTCCGCTTTTCCTGGTCAAGGCGGAAAGGCAAATAGCGCCGGGAACGGGCCTCATCTTAGCTTGCCCATAGTTGATTCAAAGGGGTGACCATCACGGGCAAAATCGGGTAGATAGCTTTCCGATGCCCCCATTTCCTGTACCCACCCATTTTCTATCCCCAGTTCCTCCACCAGCCCCATGACCTCAGCATACTCCTCTCGGGTGATCTCCCTGGCCAGAAGAGGTATTTTGGGAGCATGGTGGGTGGGGAAATACTGAGCCATGATGCTGACGGTGACCGTGGGTGAAATCTCATCCACCAGCCAGGTAAGTGAGTCCCGGCTTCCGGCTATCCGGTTGGGCAGTATGAGATGACGCACCACCAGTCCCCTTTGGGCGATGCCCTCAGCATCCACCACCAGGTCCCCCACCTGCCGGTGCATCTCCCGAATCGCCGCCCGCGCTCGCGCCACGTAATTCGAAACCCGGGAGAACTTCCACCCCCATTTATCAGAGGCATACCTCAAATCCGCCAGATATATGCTTATTATCCCCTCAAGCTCTTTTAAGGTGCTGACCGAATCGTAGCTGCTGGTATTGTAGACCAAAGGCAAATGGAGCCCCATCGGCACCGCCTCCAGCACCGCCCGAACCAGCTGCGAAACAAAGTGCGAGGGGGAAACGAAGTTGATATTGTGACACCCAAGCTCATCCTGAAGGTAGAGCATGCGCTCAGCTAGAATATGTGGGGAGATTTCACCAGCCTTTTGTCTTTTGAAATTCTGGCTTATCTGATGGTTCTGGCAGTAGACGCAGCGCAGGTTGCAGTTGGCAAAGAATATCGTCCCCGACCCTCTGCTCCCGGAGATGGCCGGCTCCTCGCCACGGTGGGCGCAGACCGCAGCCACGATGGGCAGATGCGCGGAGCGGCAAAACCCCAATTCCCCCTCCAGCCGGTTGACACCGCACTCCCTGGGGCAGATATCACACGAGCGTAACCTTGCCTCCAGCACTTGAGCACGGCGCTCAAGCTCGCCCGACCGGTAAAGCGCCAGATATTCAGGTTCCATAGCTCCCATCACTGCCAACCTCAACTCTTTGAAGACCGGCCCTTGTGCCTTACCTCCAAGATCAATTTATTCAGGCCTACGACCTCCACATTCTCTCCGGCGGCTATGTCCCCGTCAACTGACTTTGCTCGCCAGTATTCGCCCTCAATGCGGACCACCCCTTTGGGCGCTAGCGGCTCTATCACCTTTCCTTCCAGACCGATCATCCCCTCACGCCCGGTTACTTGTCTTGCCCGGAAGCTGGGGATAACCGCCCGGTGGATGATGAAGATGAGCACACCAAGCAGCAGCGCCAAAACAATCGCCACCGAGAGCGGGATTGGCACATGAAAGAACCACAGGGCCAGTAGCAGCAAAGCTACCACCGCCGCCTCATCCAAGAGCAATACCAGAACTTTGAGCCAGTCTCTGGCCGTGGTCTTCACCTTCTGTCCTGCTACTTTATGTCAAATTTCCCACTAGCTCAGAGCTCAAGCCGCCACTCGCACCAGTAGTCTGCGGGATGGGCATCAGGCGGGCAAACCGAGCAGCTCAGCTTGATTTTGGGCTGAATCACCTCAATATAGGAGTTGAGGAAAGCCAGCCCCACCGCCTTGCAGGGAAACTCACCCCTGCCGTCCCTTATCCTGGCTTTCTGCGGCGGGCAATCGGTGAAGCGCAGCACCGCCCGACTATCGGTGAGCTCGACGGCCTCAGGCTTGAAAATGGCTAGCAGTGGGTCAAGCTCAATTACTTTGATCAGCTTACGAATTGGGCTAGTCTCATCAATGGGAAAGTATTTCTGCNCCCGCCTCGCCTGAACTAGACAAAGCCTCCGCCAGACTTCCACGTCTATTTCCAGAGCTGCGTCCAGCCCAAACTTCTCCTCAACTAAAGTAAACCACAGCCCATCCAGCGTATAGGCGCTCCGCGAGCACAGCTCAACCAGCTTGTCTGGAGAAATCTGCCAATGTTCCAGACCGGCCATACCTTACCTCTCCATCAGCATAATTTTGGCGCAAGCTTCTCCAGCGCCGCCTTGATTCGGCTCAGGCATTTTTCTCTGCCCAGCACCGCCATGGTCTGAAATAACGGAGGTGCTGCGGTGCGCCCAGTGACCGCCACCCTGAGCACGCCAAAGAGCTGTCCCGTCTTCAGACCCAGCTCCTCAGCCAGGGAACGGAGCACCGCCTCCAGAGGTTCTTCATCAAACCTCTCAAGTTCACTCAGGCGCTGCTGGGCTGATTTGAGCGCTTCAATGGTTGACTCCTGAGTCATGCCCTTGCCAATCAATAAGCTGGCATCATACTCAAGCTCGGTGGTAAAGAAGAACTCGGCTAGCTCAGGAACCTCGGCCAAGGTACGGGCCCGCTCCTGGATGAGGGGCATAATCCGCCGGACATAATCAATGGATAAGGGCCGCTCTACCTCAGGCGGCAATCCCCTCTCCAAGAACGGTAAGGCCCGCTGGGTGAAATCCTCCAAGCTCAAGCTGCGGATATACACCCCGTTCATCCAGCTGAGCTTCTCTGAGTTAAAGATGGCGGCGGTTTTGCTTACTCGCTCCAGCGAGAAGTTCCTCACCAGCTCCTCTCTGGAGATAATCTCGGTTTTATCATCCAGAGACCAGCCGAGCAGGGCGAGGAAGTTGACCATGGCCTCAGGGAGATAGCCTTGCTCCTGGTACTCGGTGATGGACACCGCCCCATGGCGCTTGCTCAGCTTGGTGCGGTCAGGGCCCAGTATCATCGGCAGATGCGCCAGCAGCGGCATCTCATAGCCCAGAGCTTGGTAGAGAAGTTTGTGGCGGGGAACGCTGGGCAACCACTCTTCAGCCCGCAGCACGTGGCTTATCTCCATTAGATGGTCATCAACCACGTTGGCCAGATGATAGGTGGGATAGCCGTCTGACTTAAGCAGGACAAAGTCATCAATGGTGCTGTTCTCCACCACTACCTCACCCCAGATAAGGTCATTGAATTTGGTCTGCCCCTCAAGCGGCGTCTTAAAACGGACCACTGGCGTAATGCCCTCCGCTTCCTTTTGGGCGCGCTCGGCGGCGCTCAAATTGCGGCAGCGCCGGTCATAGCCCGGCGGCTGTTTGCGTCTCGCCTGCTCCTTTCGCATCTCCTCCAGACGCTGCGGAGAGCAATAGCAATAGTAGGCATCCCCCTGCGCCACCAGACGCTGGGCAGCTTCACGGTATAGCTCCAGCCGCTGTGACTGGAAATAAGGGCCGTAATCACCCCCCACCTCCGGCCCTTCATCCCAGTCCAGCCCCAGCCAGCGCAGGCCATCAAGGATAGCCTCCAGCGCTCCCTCCACCCTGCGGGCAACATCAGTATCCTCAATGCGAACGATGAAGGTGCCTCCGCTGTGGCGGGCAAAAAGCCAGTTAAACAAAGCCGTCCGGATATTGCCCACATGGGGGTAGCCGGTGGGACTGGGGGCAAAACGAACTCTAACTGATTTGCTCATCTAACCCTCTTTCCACTGAATTTAAGCACCCGTGCTGGACTTAAAACCCCATCCATCTTCTGATTGCCTTGGCGTTATCAGATGAGGTCAGCTTTTCCAGGAGGGCAAAGGCCACGTCGGTGGCGGTGGCCGGTGAGGTTGAGGTGATGATGCCGCCATCCTGAACCAGCTGCGCATCTATGACCTCAGCCCCCATGGCCGCCAGCTCCTTCCGCCGCCTGCCCTCCAGTAGATGATAGGTGGTGGCACAGCGGTCTTTCAAGATGCCACTCTTCCCCAAGGCAAGAGCGCCGACGCAGACCGAGGCAACTAGTTTGTCCAGCTCGGTAAACTGGCGAATAATATTCAAAAACTCCGGCGAGTAAGCATCCTCGTAAAACCCAGCTTTCTCGAACCCTCCCGGAATGGCGAGGGCGTCAAACTCCTCAACTTTAACCTCAGCTAGCTGAAGCTCGGGCACGACTTCAAGAGCAAAGGTGCATTTGAGCTTTTCATGGAGCCCGGCGGTGATAACCTCGATTGGTTCAGAGCCAAAAACGTTGGCCCAGCCGAGGACATCGCTAAACGCAGCCGCCTCAAAAGCCTCAAAACCATTGGCCAAAAGCAATAAAACCCTTTTCATGTTTTTGCGCTCCTTCTCGCCTATTCTACCACCCTCACCACTCCAGGCGCTAGCTTATCTCCTCCAGCGCCCGCGCCAGGTCCGCAGGGAGCTCAGAGGTGAACTCAACGTACTGGCCGGTGGATGGTAGCTTAAAGCCCAGACGGCAGGCGTGCAGGAACTGCCGGGATAGGTGTGGTGAGCGCACCCCGTAAACCGGGTCTCCCACCACCGGATAGCCGATGGCGGCAAGGTGAACCCGTATCTGGTGAGTGCGCCCTGTCTCGGGGATGACCTCAAGCAGCGTATGGTCATCCACATACCTTATCACCTGATATTGGGTGCGGGCCTCCCTTCCCTCTGTGACCACCGCCATGCGCTTTCGGTGGCGCGGGTCACGCCCGATCGCCGCCTCAATGATACCTCGCTCCGGGGTTAGCTGCCCCCTCACCAGTACCAGGTAAGCTTTGACGATGCTACGAGCCCGGAACTGGCTGATAAGGTCAGCTTGAGCCGCCCTGTTCTTGGCCACCAGCATCAAGCCTGAGGTATCCTTGTCCAGCCGATGCACAATCCCCGGCCTTAGGGAACTGCCGAGCTCAGCTAGGTGCGGACAGTGGGCCAGAATGGCGTTAACCAGGGTATGGTCAGGATGTCCCGGAGCAGGATGAACCGTCAGCCCCGCGGGCTTATCCACCACCAGAAGGTCATCATCTTCATAGATAATATTCAGTGGGAGCGCCTGAGGAGATAGAGGGCTGGGGGGAGCCGGAGGTATGATGATATCCACTCTATCACCCATTGCCAGCTTGAGGCTTGGCTTGGCCGGCTGGCCATTCACCGTAATATGGCCATCAGCGATGAGCCTCTGGGCATGGGTTCGGCTAAGCTCCGGGCATTTCTCACTGACAAACTTATCCAGCCTGATTCCCGGCTTATCCGCCATCAAACTATGCGCTTTGTCCATATCATCGCTTCTCTGGTCGAGACAGCCAGAGGAGAGAGATGGCGAAGATAATCGCCCCCACCGTTACCGCCGAGTCGGCAACGTTAAATGCTGGCCAGTAACCGAAATCGATGAAGTCGGTAACATAGCCAAAGCGGAGCCGGTCAATCAAATTGCCCATGGTGCCACCCAGCATCAGACCGAGGGCTGACTTGCTCAGCATGCTGTCAAGCCACGGGAAATAACGGTAGCCAACCAAGGCGTAGACCAGGATGACCGTGATGGCGATGATGGCCACAATGGTGAGCACAAACGATTGGCCTTGAAATAAGCCAAAGGCAGCCCCCGTATTGTGGCTATGGGTTATCTGAAAGAATCCCAGCTGAAATAGAGACTGCCCCTCAGGCAGATTATCCCGTATCCATTCCTTGCTGAGCTGGTCGGCAACTATAATGAGCAATCCGATAAGGAGAAAAGCCACACCCCGCCATTTAGCCTGGAGGTGATTTAGCCTTCGCATTCTTTGCCTGCTGAGCCTTGCATTGCATACATAAGCTTGCTTGGGGGAGGGCTTCCAAGCGGGCTGGGTCTATCTGCTGACCACAATTATCGCATCGGCCATAGGTGCCCTCCTCAAATTTATGTAAGGCATGCTCTACGTCAGCCAGCTGCTCGTTGATGCGCTTCTCCAAGACCAGCCGCTTCTCCAGCTCAAGGGCCTCGGTAGCCTCCTCCTCCCTCTTGCCAAAGGGACTGCCTTCCCGTCTTTCATCCCTGGGACTAGCGTTGGCTTTCAGCTGCTCCAGCTCGTCAACCAGGCGCTTGCGCTCCTCCTCCAAACGCGACCGCAGTATCTTGAAATCAGTAGTCATTTTCCCCTCCCCTGCTCTCAAAGTTTGAGATGGGTTATAATTTTCCTCTCCGGCATATGTTAATTTTGATTAATAACATTATACTCAACTTGCGCAAATCAAGAAAGCAATGAAAGACGGGATGGTCTAGTCCAGCATCACCCGTAACTGGCGAATGGTACTGATCGATTGCCCGCGCCAGTGATTATTGGCAAAGATAAAGGTCTTCTCCGCGATACTATCCAGCTTCCGAATTCGGGGAAGCCACTCGGCAAGCTCCTCTGCAGTATAGCTATAATCGTAGCGCTCGTATGCCCGCTCGTGCTGCCACCACTTGGCACTGTTGCGCCCGTGAAAGCGGATATAGGCTATCCGGCTGGTCACCTCGGCCAGCGGCGGGATCAGATTGGGTAGAGGCGGCTCATCAACGCAGCAGAAGCCCAGCTCATGCTGACGAAGCCAATCAAACACCTCTTTCCTCAGCCAGCGGGCATTGCGGAACTCAATCACCGCCGGCAGTTTGCCCAACCGCTCTTTAAACAGCCCCAGATACTCCCAGTTACGACGGTTAAACTCAAAGCTATAGGGAAATTGCGCTAGCACGCAGCCCAGCTTCCCAGCGTCAATGAGAGCTTCCACCACTTCGTTGAAGGCCTCAAAAACCGGGGTATTATCCTCCCGCTGATGCGTCATGGCCTGGTTTGCCTTGACGGAGAAGAGAAAACCCTCCCCCGTCTTCTCGGCCATAGCCTTCAAGCTAGATGGCTTGGGCAAAGCGTAATAGGTTGAGTTTATCTCGCAGGTGTTGAACTCACGGGCATAGTAGCTCAACCATTCCCGCTTGGGCAGACCGGGAGGATAGAAATTGCCCACCCAATCATCATAGCTAAACCCCGAGGTACCAAGGTATAGCATGTCTCTAGTGTAACCCATTTATCCCCTTTGGTCAATGTTTGCTACTGGTTTCTCAAGATGCAAACTCCTCAAAAAGCTGTGAAATAAAGGGGGGTAGTCAAGAGAAAAACGGGGAGGGTTTGGTGCAGTTGATAGACCTGGTTCCGTCTTGACACTCCACCCCATCAGGAATTATACTAAAAGTGCAGAGACGACGCGGGGTGGAGCAGTGGTAGCTCGTCGGGCTCATAACCCGAAGGTCGTTGGTTCGAATCCAACCCCCGCTACCAAACAAGACTCGCCGCCAGTCTTAAATCCATTTAAGCTGGCTTTTTTATTTTGGTATACTTTCAACCAGTAAGCTACCGACTTAACGAGGCTGGTTACCAGAACTATGCAGACTAGCGAACAGTTAACACCAGAATCAATATACGAATTAGTTGCCCATGTCGGCTTTAAAAAGTACTTTCATTTGGGGGTATGAAGGCTACTGAAGAGTTAATAGCGTTATGCCATATAGACAAAGATAAGCATATCCTAGATGTTGGTTGTGCTTCTGGTAAGACTGCTTGTTACATAGCTAGGAAATATGGGAGTCAGGTTGTAGGCATAGACCTTTCGAGTAGAATGATCGTCAGAGCCAATGAGCAGGCAAAGAAAGAAGGCGTAGTTGAGCTTGTTAAGTTTCAAACAGCGGATGCACAAGAGCTCCCCTTTGAAGACAACTGTTTTTGATGTGGTGATTGGTGAGTTCATAACCGGACTATTGAACGATAAGAGAAGAGCGGTAGATGGTTATCTGCGAGTTACAAAACCAGGGGGCTATATAGGTTTGAATGAAGCGACCTGGGTAAAGTCACCGCCACCAAGGGAACTGGTGGAATACTTGGCTAACACTTTCGGTGTTAAGGGAGAAATTCTAACCGCTGATGGGTGGCAGAACCTGTTAAAAAATGCTGGATTCGGAGAGTTGATAGTCAGAGAATATAAAATCGATGCTCTGAGCAATAAGTGGGACGATTTCAAGGATTTTCTGGGAGTCTGGCATAGAGCTTTATACATGTATATTCGAAGTTCAGCTTTCAGGAGGTTTGTCAATGAAGCCTTTTCTATCCCTAAGAACCTAGTTGAATACTTCGGGTATGGTATATATGTCGGCAGGAGATAGGTTCTGCTCCTCCTTATCAAGAAAGCAGAAGGGAAGCAATTATGCTTCCCTTTCTTCATTAGAGACCCCCGTTCCGCGGTGTGGGGTCTGTGGGATATGCCATCAGGATAATCCCTCCTTATTCCAATAGACCACGGTTGCGAAGCCGTTCTTTCTCCCAGGTCTTGTAATCCTCAGGAGGCGTTATTATCTCTTCATCAGGCTTTAACTCGAGCTTCACCGCTTCAGTTGGGCAACCGGTAACACAGAGACCACAGCCAATGCACTTTTCTAGGTCAATCACCGAGACGTCGCCATCTAATGAGCAAGCCCCTACTTGACAGCGCTCCTCGCATATGCCACAACCGTTGCATTCCTCCGCATCAACGACGGCATAGTAATTCGCTCTGGCGACAGAGCTCTCAATGCCGAACTGCGTAATTCCTCTTAGAATAGCACAGCAGCACCCACAGCAGTTGCACACGTAATGAACACCCTTGACCACATTACTTACAGTGTGAACCAGACCTATTTCTTCTGTTTGGTCAAGTACCCGCAGAGCCTCTTCCTGCGTTATATCATATGGCCCCGGGGTTCTTTCCTTGGTTGAGAAGTTCAAGCAAGCCCTCACTGGGAAATCACATTCCCGGTTTCCTACTAAGTCCAGCTGTTTTCGACAGATGCACTCACGCAATTCGAACGACTTAGCCTGTAATATCAATTGCTTTACATCGTCGTAAGGTAATATTATTTCCCTTTTGATAGCCTGCTGCGCTGGAACAACCCGATGCAAAGCCGGCTTGTATCGCATTATTCCCTCAAGACCCCCCTCATTCCAATACTGTTCAACTAAGTGACTGAATTCATGATCCATGACTTCCCATTGTGATTCATAAATCCCCACGATAAATGGCGCCAACCGGAACTTCCATATCCCTTCCCTCTCAGAGCCCCATATAATACCTCTACTACGCATTGCATTGAGTCTTTCTTCCACTTCCTCCGCTGGTAAACCTGCTTTTGCTGCTATGACATCGAGTGCTTCACTGGTACCAGTCAGGTAACTGGCTAATCGGGCCTCTTCTGGTGAGAATATCTTTCCGAGGATTTGCAACTCAACACGCGATTTGGTCGGCGGGAAGCCTCCAGGTAGGCGGTCTAGAGCTCTTGCCAAACTCTCATAGGCATCAATGTTCATGTCCCGAGTTCCTCTTTATTGTTGATATTAAAATCGTAGCTATGTTAGGGTCATTATAAGCTGGCTGTCAAGCCTTATGACTTTCCTCGGATTCTCAGCGTAGCGCTCCGCCCAACAGGAAAATTCATGAAAGTTCGTCCACGAGGTTTATTATGGTTATTAGGAAGTCTGGCCACCCTGTTTCGCGACGTGGGGCCCCTGAGGCAATAATTCAAGCAATTGTTACTTTCCTCATAATTGATGACCAGAGGTAGCAAAGTATAAAATGGTGAGAAAAATACACAAAGAAGGAGAGGATAATTCTTTGAGCAATCGGAAGCTAATATCAGCATTGATGATGTCAGTTTTGAGTCTACTTCTGGTGGTGACCAGTTGTGCTCCATCTCCTCCGCCAGCACCTGCACCTCCGTCTCCTTCACCGTCACCTGCTCCCGCGCCTGCCCCTACTCCTGCTCCTGTGCCACTTTCGCCTGCTCCGGCACCACCGGCTCCCGCTCCCAGTCCACCCGCACCTGCTCCCACTCCCTTGCCACCTTCCCCAACGCCTGCAGAAGAAGCTGACTGGTGGCTCAAACCAAATTTCTTCGTGCTGGGTGCTGTCACTGATGCCATCGCTGAGGGAGCACAAGTAGTCTTAGACGACCACCCGGCCAGTCAAGAAATAGAGAATGCGGCGCGGATTGCTCGGCAGGCTGGGATTAAATACGGCATATTCATCTCCCTTCATGATATCGAGTGGCTGGAAAGGGAGAAATTTGAACCGCTTCTTAAGGATGCCATGGCGATAGGGTTCGACGGTAACCCCATCATCGGATGGGCTGGAGCTTTCTACGATACCAATCACCCCCTCTGGCAGCAGTTCCTCGTGGATAAAATAAAGGAGGCTGTGGACGCGGGTGCTGAGATCATCTGCACTGATGACCATGAGGGAAACGCGTGGTTCTCCAACCGGGGAGATTACGAGGAAATTGGCGTGTTCGGCGAGTACTCAATGCAGGGATTCCGTGATTATCTGGCATCAAAGTACTCTCAGGATGAACTTGCGGAATTCGGCATTGATGACCTTGCCACCTTTGATTACGCCGCCTATCTCAAGGAGAAAGGATACACCAAGGAGGGTATTCACGAGCAGATTCTCCGTAAGCTTTTCTGGGACGGGTTTAACCCGATAAACGTCCTCCTTTTCGAGGATTTCCAGGCTTTCCAGAACCAGAGCATGGTCAACTTCCAGAAGCGATTGATCGTGGAAATTAAGGAATACGGGAGGCGCACCCAGAATAAAGAGATTATCTTCACCGCTTATCCCTGGGACCTCTTCCTTCCTGAAAATTATGCCCTGTTCTCACTCTATGATCTGTTTTCCCCGGAACTCCACCACGC
>Ga0180910_121_pt1 | contig 34823 bp, 37 predicted proteins | sample Deesub1362A_J573_FD_124272 | JGI IMG/M metagenome (GOLD analysis project Ga0180910, IMG submission 124272) | Dehalococcoides sp. JdFR-56 | reverse complement strand
AATGGCAACTACGGGTACGGCGCCAGACGCCAGATGTTCCCCGCAGTATGCGCCGAGTGTGGTCAAGACACTGAAGTGCCCTTTGAACCTCGCGGGGATAGACCGGTGTACTGCAGTGATTGCTACCGCAAAGTCAGACCGGGTAGATAAACCGGTTTAAAGAGCGTGGACAGGCACCGGCTGGAGAGTCCCGCCGTGCCTGTCCCTAGAAATATGTTGGTGGGTTATGTCGTTAGAAGTTTCGATACGTGAGGGTGAATCACAGGACTCGCTACTGCGGCGCTTTCAGCGGATGGTGCAGACGAGCGGCATCATGCGTGAGGTGAAGGCTCGCCGTTATTTTCTATCCAAGGGAGAGTCATCCCGGCTCAAGGCAAGAAAGAGCGCCCGCAGAAGACAAAGGCGAACGAGCAATTGATTCGCCCTTAGTCAAACTCAATGGGAGGAATACTCAAATGAAAATATACGTGGGCAACCTATCTTATGATGTCACCGAGGAGGAATTGCGCCAGGAGTTCCTCGCTTTCGGAGAAGTTGAGTCGGTGGATATCATCATGGACAAGTTCAGTGGACGGTCAAAAGGATTCGGATTTGTGGAGATGCCATCAGTGTCCGAGGGTCAGGCGGCTATCACCGGACTCAATGGGAAAACCTTAAAGGACCGGGTGCTGAATGTCAATGCGGCCCGGCCTCGCGATGATAGAGGGGGGTCATACCGGGGGCGGAGAGGCGGTGATTCTTACGGAGGAAGGCAGCGACGGTTCTAGGGGCACCCCTTGGCCATGAGATAAGCCTGCCAAAAGAAAAACCAAGGAGGTAGGAATAATGCTGGAAGTTACTGAACGCGCCAAACAGGAGCTGAAGAGGATACTGAGCGCCAACACCAACGAGCCTTCAGCCTGCCTGCGGCTCACCGCCAATGAGCAAGGTCAGCTTGGACTATCCATAGACGTGGAGAGGGACGGAGACCAAGCGATAGAACACGAGGATGCCAAAGTGCTGCTGGTGGAAAAGGAGCTGGCTGATGCCCTTCAGGGAATCACCATCGATGCCGAAGATACCCCAGAGGGCACTAAACTGGTCGTCTCCAGCGAGGCCTAGGGCCGCCATAGGTCTTCCCCACAAAGTGAGCTCCTGTTAGCGGAGCAGCCGAAGCCCGTTAGCGATAACTATCAGCATGCCGGATTCGTTGATGAGCAGTCCGGGCACCAGGTCAACGAACCCGGACAGGGCGGCTGGCACCAGGAAGGCGACGATCACCAGCGCTGAGGCTATGTTCTGCTTGATGTTGGCCATTGACCTGCGGCTGAGCTTGAGGGCATAGGGTATTCTGGAGAGGTCGTCAGACATGAGGGCTAGGTCTGCGGTCTCTATGGCCACATCAGTCCCCGCCGCCCCCATGGCAATGCCCACATCAGCAGTAGCCATGGCCGGGGCATCGTTGACCCCATCACCCACCATGGCCACCCTTCCATACTTGGCCTTAAGCCCCTTTACCAGCTCCACCTTGTCATCAGGTAGCAATTGAGCATAGTATTCATCCACGCCTGCCTGCCGGGCAATGGCGCGGGCCGTTCCCTCACTATCCCCGGTCAGCATCACCACGTGCTTTATCCCAGCCTGTTTCAGCGCCCCGATCGCCTCGGCAGCCTCAGGGCGAAGCTGGTCAGCCACGGCGATAACCCCCAGAGCGCTCCTCTCGTTGCCCAAGAGCACCGCCGTCTTGCCCTCGCTCTCCAGGCGACTGAGCTCCTTCTCGGCACCAGCCAGCGGCACGGACAAGCTCTCAAACAGCCGCCGGCTGCCGATGTAATAGAGACTGCCATTTACCCTGGCCCTAGCCCCCAAGCCGGTGATGGCCTCAAATTCGGCCACCTCAGGCAGGGAATTCCCCTCCTCCTTCGCCCGCCTCACGATAGCATCGGCCAGAGGGTGCTCGGAACGTGATTCAATCGCCGCGGCCAGGGAGAGAACCTCCTCGCGCGAGGAGTTGAAGGTGACCACATCGGTCACCTGAGGTCGACCAATGGTCAGCGTTCCCGTCTTATCAAAGAGCACCGCCTTGAGGCCAGAGGCCGCCTCAAGGTAAGCCCCACCCTTGATCAGGATACCCCTTCTGGCCGCGTTGGTGATGGCGGCCACCACCGCCACCGGCACAGAAAGCACTAGACCGCAAGAGCAGGAGACCACCAGCACCACCAGCCCACGGTAGAACCACGGGGTGAAGGGTTGCCCAAAAGCTGAAGGCACCACTGCGGTGAGAAAGGCCAGCCCGAACATGGCCGGGGTATAGTACCGGCCGAAGGTCTCAGCGAAGCGCTGGTAGCTTGACTTCCTGGCCTCAGCCTCCTCCACCGAGTGGATCACCTTGGCCAAGGTGGTATCCTGGGAGAGCTTGGTCACCCGCACCTCGAGCGAGCCCCGCTGATTTATGGTGGCGGCGAAGACCTCATCACCCTCATTCTTGCTTACGGGGATTGACTCCCCGGTAACCGGGGCCTGGTCCACGGTGGATGCGCCAGCCACCACCACGCCGTCAAGCGGCACCTTCTCCCCAGGGCGGACGATGATGATATCCCCCACCTTCACCTGCTCCACCGGCAGCACCACCTCCTCGCCATCCCTTTTTACCAGCGCCTCTCTGGGGACAACGGCCATCAGCGCCCTTAAAGACCCCCTGGCCTTGTCCACGGCATAGCTCTCCAGCACCGAGCCCAGCGAGTAGATGACCACCAAAAGAGCTGCCTCATGCCAGAGGCCGAGGGCGATGGCCCCCAGGGCGGCGGCTATCAGCAGCGTGTAGATATTCAACTTTAATCCCCGCAGCCCAGCGAGGCCCATTCTGGCCGGGTAATAGCCGCCAGTAACGATGGCTGCGCCAAAGGCGACCTGGTCAGCCCAGTGAGGCAGCCCCAGCCAGCCCAAAATGAAACCAGTCAAGGTGAAAACACCAGAGATGAAGAGAAGGACAATGCGCCTTTCCTGCCACCAGGGTGTTACCTGGCGCTTGGCCCGCTCCAGGCGCGCCTTCATCCCTGTCTCGGCGATGGCCCTGACGATATCCTGGGGGGAAACAAGCGCCGGCTCATAGACTAGATTCAGGCTCTGGTTCACCAGATTCACTTGGTAGCCACGGACCCCCTCCATGCCCTTTAGCTTCTTGTCAATGACCTCCACCTCATCAGCGCAGTCCATCCCCTCCACATACAGGGTCACCCGGGCCACTGCCTCATCATCCTCAATGCCATATCCCAGCTTTTTAACCTGCTGGGCGATAGCGCTCATATCCAAGCCTTCAGACTCAGGGGTTACCACCAGGGTGGAGCTTCCCAGATATACCTTGGCCGACTTAACCCCCCTAACCCGGCTGACCGCTTCCTCAATCTGGACGGCGCAGTCAGCACAGTCCATGCCGGTAACTCTTAAAACCTTCTTTTCAGCCAATAGCGCCCTCCTCCGATATCTTTCGCGCCCGGATCATCTGAATGGCGCCCGCGGAGATAAGCTCACGCCTCTCTATAACAAACCCGGCCTGTTTTACCTCCACCGTCAAACTCTCCTCCAGCAGCATCTTATAGGTGAAATCCTCCTCCAAAAGCCTCACCAAAGCCTTAATGATAAACCGGGCGACCCCACCTCGGGGTAGATGGTAGTCAAGGACAAAAAGATAGCCCCCGGGTTTCAAAGTCCGGTGAATCTCTCTTAAGGTATTCTGTCTAGCACTCTCCGGCATTTCATGCAGGCCAAAGGAAATAAACGCGCTATGGAAGATGCTGGACGGGAAAGGCAGGCTCTCGCTGTTGGCGCTCTGAAAGCGGGTTACCGACGACTTCACCTTCTTCTGGGCTACCCTTATCATGCCAAGAGAAAGGTCTACTCCTATCACCTTGCCGTCACCACCAACCCTCTCGGCGATGACTGAAGCCAGCGTCCCCGTGCCCGAACAAACATCCAGCATCTGCTCCCCTCTTTTCGGAGCGGCGAAATCCACAAACTTCCGCCGCAACCTTCCCTCCCCACCAAAAGGGAGCAAAACCAGCTTCACCAAGGGGTCATACCACCGGGCAAACTTGTCCCAGGCTTCTTGCCGGTAGTAGGCTGGCGCTTTTAACCCTTTGCTCTCAGTGGCATTACCCTGCCCCATAGCCAAAAACCACCTGTTTTTGTTTTATTGATTGCGCAGTAGCTAAATCAATTAGCCAAAATAAAAACTAGCCGTGCCGGGCATGCTCCAGGCAAACGTTCAGCAGCGTCTGGATGTGGTCATCGTTCAGGGAATAGTACATCATCCGCCCATCCTTGCGCTGCTTCACCAGCCGCAGGGTGCGCAGGATTCGGAGGTGCTGGGAAACCGCCGATTCCGATATGCCCACCACGGAGGCGATATCACAGACGCAGAGCTCCTGCCCGATCAGGCTGTAAATAATCTTGGTCCGGTTGGAGTCAGCCAGAGCGGCAAATGTCTCCGCCAGTGAGGTATATACGGCATCGTCAAGGAGCTTCTTCTTGGTCGCCGCCACCCTTTCTTGGTCCACAGCGTGGGCCTCACACCGGTCCATGGCCATCTCCGCAGGCTCCTTTCATTAACATCTGCGTAATTGCTAAACCATTATCATGATAACATCGCCCTGTCACCATGTCAAGACCTCTAAAAAGTGGTAGCGGAGAGCGGCTATACTTTTCTTGCCTCAATCAGCTTGAAGATGCCCGCGGCCAGGTCAGTGACCTGCTCCACCTTTAGCCCGCTTTTAGCTACATTCTCCACAGTGCGCCGGTTGATGTTTGGGCCGATGAGGCTGGCCACCAGCGGATTAGCCAAATTCATGAGCCAAGCTAACAGGCGGTTGGCGCTGAGCACGTGCTCAAGCAGAAGCACCCTGCCCCCTGGCCGGCACACCCGCCTGACTTCCTTTAGTCCGCGCACCGGGTCAGGGACCGAGCAGAAGACAAAGGTGCCCACCACTGTGTCAAAGCTGTCATCATCAAAATCAAGCTGCTGCACGTCCATCTGCTCCAGCCGCACCTTCACCTTCTGCTTCTCTGCCTTGGCTCTGGCACGTTTTAGCATCTTCTCGCTGAAGTCTATGGCGGTTATCTCGGCATCTTGGGGATAGTAAGGGAAGTTCTTCCCCGTGCCCACGCCCACCTCAAGGATGCGGCTGCCATCCACCTTGCCCCAGAGCATCTCCCGCCAGCGGGAGTAGCGGGACCGCTCCACCAGCCCCTCCATGAAGTCGTAAAGAGGGGCGATGCGGTTGTACCGTCTCTGGGCCGCTTGGGTGGCTCTGACCTCTTCCTCTGTCATCGCTGGGTTAGGTCCTTCTCTATTTGGGCAAGCTCTTCTCTGGAGATTTCACCCCTGGCGTAGCGCTCCCTGGCGATGTCTAGCGGACTATGCCTCACCATCGCTGAGCTGGAGGACTCGGTTAGCCTCTTTATCCCCCAGACTATCAGCGCGATGAGGCCACCCCAGAACAGCACCACCCAGATACCGCCGAGCCATGCCCACCAGCCCGTGCCTACACCACAATACCACATTGGTCACTCCTTCGCATGAAAATCTTTTAATTATAATATATTAACCAAGCATTTCCCAAGCTGTATGTGACTTAGGTCATACACAAATGGCATCCCCGAGCTTAAAATGACGATAAGCAACCACGTAAGAGAGGTAACATGATGAAAAAGCTAGCCTTCATGGCACCGCTGGCCATACTGCTGGGGGCAGGGCTGCTGGCAATCACCGCCTGCGCTTCCCCTGAGACTGCGTCGAGCTACCGCCCACCGGCGGGCCCCGGCGGTATGATGGGACCCGGCAGCATGATGGGGCCCGGGGGTATGATGCATCCGTGGGGCAGCAGTCGCGGTGGCATGATGGAACGAGAAGGCCAATACCAGAACCAAGAGCAGCGGATAAGCATAGACCAGGCGCTTGAGATAGTTGATGACTACCTGCGGGAGCGCCATGACCCTGACCTTGAAGTCACAGAGATCATGGAGTTTTCCTACAACTTCTACGTTGAATTCGCAGAGAAGAGCACCGGACTTCACGCCTTTGAGGCCCTGATAGACCCCTACACCGGAGACCTCTATCCTGAACCAGGCCCCAACATGATGTGGAATACCAAGTACGGGATGATGTCAGGCATGATGTGGGGCACCCCCGGCGCTGCCGGCGAGATGACCGTGGATGAAGCGCAGGCCAGAGAATACGCCCAGGAATTCATCAATGGCTATCTCCCCGGGGCAGAGGTGGCCGAGGAAGCTGACCGCTTCTACGGCTACTACACGCTCCACGTCCTGAAAGATGGAAAGATATACGGAATGCTCAGCGTCAATGGCTACACCGGACAGGTATGGTACCACTCCTGGCACGGTAAGTTCTTAGGCATGAAGGAACTGAGCGAACATTGAGAGCCAGATGCCAGTTGAGGCTCTCGTCCGCACCACTACGTCTTATCAGGGGAACCTTGCTCCAGAAAATCCTGGTAGAAACTGGTATATTTGAAGGCGTCATCGGGCGAGATAACCACCGCCAGACCCTTGTTTGATTCGGCGTAGCGCAAGGCAGCGTGAAGTATCGCCCCGGTGCTCGGGCCGGCCGGGATTCCGTCCTTTCTGGCCAACTCAGCCGCGGTAGTATACGCCTCCTCGTCGGTTACTTCCACCACCCCATCAATCACCGAGCGGTCCAGAATCTTGGGTATGTATTCCTCGCTCAGGCCGGTAATCCTCTTCATGCCCGGCAATTTATGGTCCGAGGAGGAGGGCTCCACCGCGATGACCTTGATTTCTGGACTTTGCTCCTTGAGGTATCTGCCCACGCCGGTTATCGTCCCGCAGGTGCCAAACCCGGCAAAAAAATGGGTGATTTTGCCCCTCGTCTGCCGCCATATCTCGGGCCCGGTGCCCTGATAATGGGCCTGCACATTGAGCTCGTTCTCATACTGATTCGGGCTGATATAGCGGTCCTTGGTCGCTGGGCTCTTGATCAGGGCGCTGACCACGCCCCTGGCCCCCTCGGAGGGGAACCTGGGGCAGAGGGCATCATCAGCCTCCCACACCTTCCTCGCCCCCAGAAATTTCAGCATCACCTTCTTTTCCTCGGGAATCCTCTCCGGGACCGCCACCTCCACCGGTATCCCCAGGCTATTGGCCACGCAGAGCAAGGCAATCCCGGTATTGCCTGATGACGGCTCAACCAGCGTCCTATCTCCCACGGCCAGAGATTTGAGCATCTCATAGACAATCCTGTCCTTGATCGAGCCGAAGGGGTTGTATCTCTCCAGCTTGAGATAGATGGGAAAACTCCTGTTGCGGCTGATTCTATTCAGCCTGACCAGTGGCGTCGGGTTCTCTGGGCTGGCTCTTAGCTGCGTTATGTCAGAATACACCCTCAATCTATGGTCACAAAACTGCTCCTGCGCCATCTCCCGCTCCTGCCGGGTATCTCATATCATGTAGTCCTCTCTGACCTTCCTCCGGCCAAAACCGATTTTATTCCACAGCCTCTCATGACTGAAATAAACGCCTATCTTCAGCAGCGCGTCCATCAGGCCTATTTCCAGCGAGAGTATCTCCTCTCTGGTAAAAAAATAGACTACCAGAAAAGTAACCATGGTGGCCACAATCCGCCAGCTCACCGCCTTTATGATGCTTCTCCAGCGAGTTTCCATGCCAAATCGCCCTCAAAATCCGCTCCGCTCGCCTTATACCGCAAAGGTTATCTGGCAAGCGCCCAGCCTACTTCAGCCGCTGCGTGTGGATACCGCACTCGCCGCCGCACTTGCTGGTGCCTTGCCACCTCCCGTCTCGCTCCAGCTCCCCTCCCGGGTGAGAGCAGGGCTCGCAGCCCAGGGAGCGGTAATCCCGGCGGTACCAGGGATGCGGCTCAATCCCCCGGGTGGCCATATACTTCCAAATATCGGTTTCGGTGAAGGTCAGAATCGGGTTTACCTTGATCAGCCCACCCTTCCGCTCCACCTCCTGGTAGTCCTCCCTGGTCCTGCCTTCAGTATTTCTCAGCCCGCAGATCCAAGCCTCCAAGTCACTCACCGCCACCTTGGTGGGCTCTACCTTGAGCAGCCGGCAGCATTCGTCCGGGTTTATGGCATAAATCTCCTTGCCGGTCTGGGCCTTAACCTGCGCTGCCTTCTGGTGGAACTCCTCAGTGGGCAGTAACACCACCTCCAGAGACCCGTCCTGGAGAATTTCAGGAATGCTGTCCGCCACCATATACACCGTGACGCCGAGGTTCATCACCTGGTTCATTTTTCTGAGATACTCAAAGGTCTCCCTCGGCTTGTATGGCGTCATTATCGAGAAGACCTTTATCTCAGGAGCCACCTCTCTGGCCAGATGAACCGTAACCATGCTGTCCTTGCCAAAAGAGCAGGCCACGGCTATCTTGGGGTAGCTCCTCACCGCCTCCTCAATCAACTCCTTGGCGTGCGCGACTTTCTCCTCCATCTCTTCACCTCTCTTTTCTGTTGAGATTAGCTATTTCTGCCCCTTGTCTCTTCTCATCCCCCAGATGAAAGTTGACTAAGGTTACCAACTTAGTATACAATTACCCTTGACAGGTTGTCAAGCCCCATAGGACAATTTTTTCCCAATATCCAAGGTGAACCTAGGCTAAAGCAATAATTGGCCAGGTGAAAGCTTGGGCTGATGGGTGTCAGGCTCTACTCCCCGCCCCTTCGCATCTGGCCCACCTTCTTGCGGTAGGCCCGGATGATGTCATGCCGCCGCAGCACCCCAATCAGGCGCCGCCGGTCATCCCGGCCGACCACGGGGATACGCCCGTACTCCTCCTCCGCCGCGACCAGCACCCTGTCCAGAGACTGGTCTGGGTAGGCGACAAATGGTGACTTGGTGGCGATGTCGCCAACGGTAAGCTCGCCATCGCTCCTGCCCAAGGAGCGCTCGACGTCTGACGCCGTGACCACGCCCACCAGCTCCCCCTCCTCATTGACCACGGGGAACCCGTGATGACCGGTCTTCTGGAACAGCTTCACCAGCTCTTTCACCGGCATCCCTGGGGGGACGGTGGGAAAGTCACGCGTCATCACCTCGTGCACCTTGATGGTGCGCATGACATCAACCACCTCCTCCTGCTCAACATCCACCCCCCGGCGCAGCAATTTGAGCGTGTAGATTGTCTCGCGCTTCAAGGCCCGAGCCAGCACCGTGCTGATGACCACTGAGGTCATCAGGGGCAGAATGATGCCGTAGTTGCCGGTCATCTCAAACATGATGAGTATGGCGCTGAACGGAGCCCGTGCCGCGCCGGCAAACACGGCGGCCATGCCCGCCACGCCGTAGGCCCCCACGGGGGCGGTGATGGTCGGGAAAAGCTCGTTGAGCAGCGTGCCCAGCGCCGTCCCCAGCATCGCCCCGATGAACAGGCTGGGGGCGAATATACCGCCACTGCCGCCACTGCCTATGGTGAGCGAGGTGGCCAGTATCTTGAGAAGGGATAGTATCAGCAGCATCCCCAGCGTCAGCTGCCCGCCGAGGGCGAGGTCAATACCCTCGTAGCCCACCCCGAAAAGATGAGGGCTATACAGCCCGATAAGGCCTATGGCCAGCCCTCCCAGCGCCGGCTTGAAGTACTCGGGCAGCTTGAGATAGTCAAACAAATCCTCGCAGCGGTAAAGGGCGCGGATGAAAGCCACAGCAGCCAGGGCAGCCAAGATACCGAGCAGGGCATAGAAGAGGAATTCCCAGGCGCTGACGATGCTAAACTGGGGGACGGTGAAGGCACGGCGGTTGCCTAAAAACAGCTGGGCCAGGAAATCGGCGGCCACGGAGCTGATAACCACATAGGCGAACCGGCGGGTGACCACCCTGCCCAGAATCACCTCAAGGGCGAAGATGACCCCAGCAATAGGGGCATTGAAGGTGGCGGATATACCCCCCGCCGCGCCACAGGCAACCAGCGTTTTCAGGTGCTCGTCAGACAGCCGGAACCACTGGCCTATCGCCGAACCAGCCGAGGCCCCGATCTGCACGATGGGGCCCTCACGGCCCACCGAACCCCCGGACCCGATGCACAGCGAGGAAGCGAGCGCCTTCACCGCCGATACGCGCGGGCGTATTCGGCCGCCTTTGAGCGCCACGGCCTCCATCACCTCAGGGACGCCATGACCTTTGACCTCACGCGCCAGAAAATAGATAAGCGGGCCCACCAGCAGGCCACCGGCCGCGGGTATCAGGATCACATAATAGTCACCAAGAAAAGCGAGGGCCTTAGCCCCCCCGCCAAAGAACAGAGACTGGAAGCTGTTTATGAGCCAGCGGAATAAAACAGCTCCGAGTCCAGCGATAACCCCGACCACGATGGCCAGGAACAGCCCGGTGACCGTCTCCGAGGACCTCAGCCAAGAGGCCGCCTGAACCAGCTTGGTCCGGAGAAACTTCATCACTGTCTCTTCTGAGTCTGAGTCCTGGGTCGTCTCCTAAACACCTCCCATGCCTGGCCAGTGCCAAGGCGCTAGAGAAAATCACGGGAAAGCCAATTACGGCGCCAGAGGTAAACCTCGGCTGGCAAAGGCACTGCCAGGAATGCTCAAAAGACAAGCCTGCCATACTCATTCTAACACCAAGGCCTTTGCCCATCAAGGTCAGCGCCGCCCGAGCTTACCGCAGGGCTTGACAACCGCCGCGACCAAATTGTAAACTAAGATGACAATATTAGTCACCAATTAACTGCCGATGAAGCTCTCCACCAAAGGCCGATACGGAACCAGGGTGCTCCTGGACCTAGCCCTCTACCAGGGCAAGACACCGGTATCCCTTAAGGACATCGCCCAGAGACAGGAGATTCCGCTGGCGTATCTCAAACGGCTCATCGGCCCCCTGATAACTGGGGGGCTGATGCGGAGCGTGCGGGGGGTGGGCGGTGGAGTGCTCCTGGCCAAACCTCCTGCGGAGATAACGCTGGCGGAGATAATTGAGCTTCTGGAGGGGAATGCCGCCCTGGTAGAATGCATCAACAACCCTGAGGTCTGTGAACGGTCGGAATGGTGTGCCGCCCGCGATATCTGGAGTGAGCTGGACCGGGCCGCCAATGGCATCCTCAAGTCAACCACCTTGCAGGACCTGGTTGACCGCCAGCGGAAGAAAGAGCAATCCGCCAAGGTGATGTACTACATATAAGGGCCTTGCCTCTTCTCCCTCTCATGTCAGCCACGGCGGCAGGAACTTCTAGCTATCCGCCTCCACCAGGCCCTTGCGCACGGCGTACTTGATGAGTTCGGCGGAGTTATGTACCCCCAGCTTCTCCATGATTTTGGCCCGGTGCCCCAGAACTGTCTTCAAGCTGATAAAGAGGCTGGAGGCGATCTCCCGGCTGGTGTGCCCCTCGGCAATCAGCTTCAATATCTCCCTCTCCCTGGCCGTCAGCCGGTCATAGGGTTCAGCCTCACCCTGCCGGCGGTAGTGGTCAACCAAGGCCTTGGCGGCATACGGCGAGAGGTAGGAATCCCCACGGTGCACCGCCCGTATGGCGGAAAGCAGGTCTGAGCCCACCGCCCTCTTGGGCACGTAACCCCTCGCCCCCGCCTTGATGCTGGACAGCACGTACTCTCGCTTATCATGCTGGGTTAAGACCAGCACCTTCACCATCGGGTTTTTCCTGGTGATGCGGCGGGTAGCCTCCAGCCCATCCAAGCCTGGCATGGCTATATCCATGATGATCACATTGGGCATGAGCTCCTCTGTCTTCTTGACCGCCTCCCTCCCCTCCTCAGCCTCCCCCACAATCTCAATATCCTCCTGCAAAGCGAGCAGCGCCCTAATGCCATCCCGCATCATGGCGTGGTCATCCACCACCAGCACCTTTATCTTGTCCACAGCGACCTCCTAACCCGTCGGTATCTCAATATTGATTTCGGTGCCACTGCCGGGGCGCGAGGAGATGCTCAAACTACCCCGGATCAGCTCTATCCTCTCCTTCATCCCCAGCAGCCCCAGCCCTCGTGGCCTTTCCTTGGAGCTTATCGCCTCCTTGACATCAAAACCAACGCCGTCATCCTTAATGCCAACCCGAACCTTCCCCCTCTTGAAGTGCAGCGTTATCTGGGCGTTCTTGGCCTGCGCGTGACGGCTGATGTTGTAAACCGCCTCCTGGATAACCCGAAACAGGGTGGTCTCCAGCTGGGGCGGCAGCCTCCTCTCCCGCCCCGAGGTCTTGAAATCAACCGCAACCCCAGCATCCCCCAGAATATTATCCACCAGCCACCGTGTTGCCGCCACCAGCCCCAGGTCATCAAGCAGCGTGGGGCGGAGCTCGTAGATCAGCCGGTGTATCTCATCAAGGATGCTGATGGACAGCCTCTGGGCTTTCTCCAGCAAAGCTTTGGCCTTATCCACGTTGGTGGGCAGGGTATTTGAGGCAGCCTGAAGGCTGGCGGTGAGGCTGGCCAGAACCTGACTTGTCTCGTCGTGCAGCTCGCGGGCGATCCGCTTGCGCTCCCCCTCCTGGATGGAGAATATCTCGCTCAATAGCTCCCCGCGAACCTTCTCCTTGTTCTGCACCTCCTGGTGCAATCTGGCGTTTTCAATCGCCGTGGCAATCTGCACGGCAATGCCCTCGAGAAGCCTCACATCCTCAGCCGAAAATTGGCGCGTCTCACGGCTGGCGATATTGAGCACGCCCAGCACTTTGTCCTTGAAGCGAATGGGGACGCTGGCAAATGCCCGCAGTCCTTCGACACTGATGAGATCAGGGTGAGCTGCCCGAGGGTCGGTGGAGATGTCAGCCAGGATAATCGGCTCGCCACTTTGCGCCACCCTGCCGGCAATGCCCTCGCCCAGGCGGCAGGATACCCGCCGCACGTACTCCTCAGAGAGCCCCCGATACACGCGGTAACGCAGCACCTCCCTCTCCTCATCCCAGAGGAGTATGCCACCAACGTCTCGCCGCATTATCTCCAAGGTCTTGTCTAGGGCGCTGCCGAGCGCGGTATCCAGGTTGGAGAGGTCAGGCAGCGAGGTCAGAATCTCAGACACCGAAAGCAGCGAGGCCAGCTCCTTGGTCTTCTGCTCCAGCGCTCCGTAAGACGTCTGCAGCTTGAGCCGCATCTCGTCAAAGGTCTGGGCCAAAACGCCGACTTCATCCTTCCCTGAGATGGCGATGGGGCTACTCAAATCCCCCTCGGCTATCCTTCGGGAGGCCGCGGTCAACCCCCAGATGCGGCTGGCCACATCCCGTGTGGTTACCAGCACGAAGAGAAAGATGATGACCATTGACCCCGCCCCGAAGAGCAGCAGGCTCTGGCGCAGCTCGCGGATGGGCGCCAGCGCCTCCTCTTCCGACTGCCGGATGACAACCCCCCACTGGGCCTGGGAGAGCGGCACGAAGGCCAATACATCCCTTCTCTCCACCCTCTGCCCCGGTATATGGCAGGAGTGACACAGCCCCCGCGTTGGCTTCCCTGTGGCAATCAGGGCGGCAAAGCGCCCGCTGTGGTCGCTCTTGGTAAAGGCACCTAGCTTCGGCCCGGGCTCGGTGCGGGCGAGCACAATCCCGTTCTGGTCCACGATCTCAACGTAGCCCGTCTCACCCAATCTTATCGGCCGGATGAAACCGCCGATGCTTGACCGGGAGATATCTATGGCCACCACCAGCACCCCCCTGCCCGGCTCTCCCCCCTCTCCGGTGGGGCTGGCGAGGAAGATAACTGGGGTATCGCTCACCGGTGCCGAGACCAGCCCGGATATGCCAGGCTCACCACTGCTTAATGCCTGGCTGATGGTGGGATAGAAGGAGATATCCGTCCCCAGGATAGCCGCCTCTCCTGATTTGCTCCAGGTAATCCGCCCCCGGCCATCGAGCAGATAAATATCATGAATATAGAAGGAGAGGAAAAAGAAGGCGTCCTCAAGGGCGGCTATCTGCGCTCCGAAGCTGCTGGCTTGGCCGTCCTGCACCGCCTGCGCGCAGCGTACCAGCTCGGCGAGAGCACGCCCCAGGGCATCATCGATGTAGTCCGCCATGAGACGGGCGGTGGTTAGTCTATCCTGCAGCATGGTTTCGGTTGCCTGGTCCACTGCCCGCATCCCTAGAAAACTGAACAGTCCAGCACCCAAGAGCAGTGCCAGCACGGTGAGGATGATGATCCTCTTCCTCAGTGTGAGGTCGCTCAGCAATTTCATCAGAGCTTCCTTTGAGACGGCTTACCTCTGTCCGGGGCCACGTCGGGAGAGCTCTCCTCAGCAAGACAAACCTCGCCGACTAGCTTATTTCTTCTCCCTCAGCAACTCAATTTCCCGCTGCCGCTTTCTCCTGCGCCGGAACAAGAGAGCCACGTAGCCGAAAATCACGGCATAAACGATGATATACGCGGCGACCAGATAGCCTACATTTTCCATTTTACCTTCTCCTCAGCGGGTGCTATCTCAGAGTCCTTTCATCTTCTTAATTTCAATCTCATCATTTCTCAAGCTGATCCTCTGCCTCAAGATGAAAGAATACAGCACAGTGAAGGCAGCCAGGCTCACCAGCAAGGTGAGCAGCATGGGCGGAGCCAGCCCGCCTTTGAAGATCACCGCTCCGGGGTGCATCCCCCGCCACAGAGTGGTGGCCAAGGCAATGATGGGGATATCAATGAAGCCGACAATGCCCACGATAGCGGCAAAGGTGGCGCCACGGGATTCCTCAGCGGTGAAAGAGCGCACCATGAAGTAGGCAAGGTAGATCAGCCACAAAACCAGCGTGGCGGTCAAACGAGGCTCCCAGGTCCACCACACCCCCCAGACTGGCTTCGCCCAGATGGAGCCGCTTACCAGCGCCAGGGTGGTGAAGACGAGCCCCACCTCGGCTGCGGAGTAAGCCAGGATATCCCACTTGGGGGCCTTCGTCTTCAGGTAAAGGATGCTGCCGACGAAGACGGTGAGAAAGGAGAGCAGGGCCAGCCAGCCCATGGGCACCATAAGGTAGAAGATCTTCTGCACTATGCCCATGGTTTGTTCAATAGGCGCATAGCCGAAGATGAGGTACAGCGCCACCACCAAGAGCGCCAGACTCAGCCAGAACAAAATACTTCTCTTCATAATTTGTTCTCCTTTGCGCTTCTACTCCTCGATGACGAAGGGGAAGACAAGATATGACACCACCAAGAAAATGACGTCAAAAGCAGCGATTATCCCAAGCCAGGAGGTCAATCTGCTCCAGGGCTCGCCCGCCAGGGCAAGCCTGGAGGCCTCCACCGCGCCGATGATCACCGGCACCACCACAGGGAGGAAAAGCACCGGCAGCACCAGCTCCCGCGCCTTGGTATTGACCGCCAGCGCAGCAAAAAGGGTGCCCACGGAGACAAAGCCTATGGTGGCCAGAAGGGCGATGGTGACCATCTGGAGGGAGAGAACCGGCAGATTGAAGAGAAAGGTGAAGATGGGCAGCGCTATCATCTCTATAACCAGCATAAAGAGCAAACTGCCCAGCATCTTGCCCACATAGATAACCTCCCGACCCACCGGGCAGAGCATCAGCCCCTCAAGGCAGCCCTGCTCCTTCTCCGGGACGAAGGAGCGGTTAAGGCTCAAGACCCCGGCAAAGGCGAAGGTCGCCCACAGGATGCCCGGGGCAACCAGTTTCATTATCTCGCGATTAGCGGCGAAGGCGAAATTGAAGATGACGATGACGAGGAGGGTGAACACGAGCACGGAGGAGATTATCTCCTTGGTGCGTATCTCGGAGAGAGTGTCCTTCCAGGTGATGGTGATGACTTTGCCCCAGAATCTCATGTCCCCACCCCGGTGTAATGCTGGTAGGTCCGCTTCAAATCGGCAAGGTCCAGGTCCTGCCTTGCTCCCTGGTAGGCGATCTTCCCCTGCGCCAGTATCAGCAGACGGTCGCACAGCTCCAGCCCACGCTCCAGATTATGCGTGGTGAGGATGATGGTAGGTTTCCCATCCTCCCCGGCCTGCAGCACTTCCCAGAGGCGGGTGGTTGCCTGCTGGTCCAGCCCCGTTTCCGGTTCATCCAGCAGCATGATGGCCGGCCGGTGCAACAGGGCACGGGCGATGGATATCCGCTGCTGCATACCTCGGGAGAGGGTGCTCACCCGGTCATAGAGGCGGGAGGTCATCCCCACCATATCAACCACTTCCTTGATCCTCTCGGCACGCCTGGGGACGTCATACATCCGGCCGTAGAAATCAAGGTTTTCATAGGCGGTGAGGTTGCCATAGAGGAAGGTCTGATGGGTGACCACGCCGATGCGGCGCCGGACCTCTTCAGCGTCGTCCTTGATATTCAGGCCATCAATGAGGACCCGGCCAGAGGAGATACCTATGATGGTGGCCAGCACCTTGATCAGGGTGGTTTTCCCGGCTCCATTGGCGCCGAAGATGACCACAGTCTCACCCCACCCCACGTCAAGGTCCACCCCCCTCAGGGCCAGGTGGTTGCCGAAGGACTTGGTGAGCTCGTGGGCTTCAATCGCCCGAGCCCGGGACGCAGAACCACGCGTCTTCATGAGCCAGAGCCGCTCTTCTCCTTCTGCACTAGGAAGAGTAACTGTGATTTTTTCTCCGCCCGCAGCCGGCGGTAGCTCTTAGCGTCAATTTTGCCATCCTCAAAGTCATCATCCAGCTGGCTGAGCTCCAGAAGCAATCTCTGCTTCTGCTGGCTCAAGTCATCTTCAATCACCGCTGGCTGGAGATGTCTGCGCCGCGATACATAATAGGCAAGGCCGAAACCACCGGTCAACACCACCAGCGCCAGAACCACCCAGAGAATGGCCGATTGGGTACTGGCCGGGCGCAGATTGGAAAACCGCGCCACCAAAACATCACCCGCAGCCAGGTCATTGCCGCTAAGATGCTTAAACCAGATATCACTGATAAACAGTGGCTCCGCCACGGCCAGCTGGTCGCTGGCCACCTCCACGTTCTCCCCCTGAACCAGAAGGTCATAGTTACCCGTCGGGTAGTACACCCGGCGGGAGAAGGTATATTCCTTGGAACTATCGCTGATGCGGTAGGAATAGACCAGCTCCCTCTTTCCAGGTAGAAGTGGCATGGTGTCAACGAAGCCATCCTCGCTGCCGTAGACGCAGCACTCCATCAGGCCACGCCTTACCTGCAGCTCAACTGCTTTATCGGGGAGGGAAAAGCGCAGCGTCTCCCTGACCCCATCGGTGATTTCTCTGGCGCCGATGTAAGTCCGGTCAGAGTCATTGGCCACCAGAGCATACTCCTCCACCCGCAGGCCATCTGGCTCAACATAGATAACGGTGTGGGCCATCTCCACCTTGACCGCCTCGTCGCTGGTGGTGGCGTCATAGACAGTGACCTCAGCGTATTTGGTGGTCTCGCCATCACCAAAGCTGAGCGCCCCGGTGGAGTACTCCGCCTGCTGGAAGGTGAGCACCACCTGATAGCTGTAGTCGGGCTCGGTAGCCAGCCCCTCAAAGCTAAAGCGGCCCGAGGCATCGGTGAGGGCGGTGGCAGTGTCCACCTGGGTCCCACCTTGGTAGACCTGCAAGGTAACCTCCAGGTTGGCCACGCTGCTGCCACCGGCGGTGCCATTGACCACCTGCCCCTCAATAACGCCCCCTCCGGGCTCTGCCGCCAGCGCGGCTGGAGATGGGCTCAAGATGATAAGCACCAGCACCAGCCAGACCAAACGCTTAATCACCTGATTCCCCCCGTTTTAGTCTCGTCCCGCAGTGGGAGCAGAAACGGTCACCCTCCTCATACCTTGCCCCACACTGGGGGCAGAACCGTTTCCTCCCCCGGCGCAGCTCCATAACCTGCCTTTCAATCTCCGCCTCAATATCCTGACTCTTCTCCAGAGCATCAATGCTTTTGAGAATGGAGATGCCCTTTTGCTTGTACTTCGCCTCAAGCTCCCGATAGTCCTCATCGCTCAAGATACCGGATTGATAGTCAAACTCCAGCTCCTTGAGCATGGAATAGGTGGCATCCCGCCGGAACTGCAGCTCCTGCAGCCGCTCATCCTGCGCAGTACCCTGGGGGCGCTGTCGGGACTTGAGCAGCGGGTAAACGATGAAGGCAAAGGTGAGCATGGTGAGCAAGATAGCGATGAAAATGGTCACCGGAAACTCCTCTCGGCGAACTTTTTCAGCTCCTCTTCCAGCTGCTGCCGGTATTTCTCCTCCTCTTCCTCACTCTCAGGCGCGCCCACAATCTGAGCTTGCCTGCCCCGTTTTGTCCATTTCTTTATGGCCAGGTAGATCACCCCAGCTCCGGCCAGTATCACGGCAAACGGGGTTATCCAGGCCATCAGGTTAAAGCCCCGCTTGGGGGGAGATGCCAGCACCTGCTCCCCATATTGGGCCACAAAGAACTGGATAATCTCCTCCTCTGACCATCCCTGGCTGATTTTATCCCTTATCAGGGCGGTCATCGCCTCCCGGGAGCCGCACTCACTATGCGTACAGTTGGCCAGAACCAAGGTGCAGCCGCACTGGCAGATAAGCTTTTTAGAGATGCCCATCACCGTCTGCGCGCTAGCTCGAGAGGGTATGAGAGCAAGCAGGGCGATGAGCAGGATGACGACGAGCTTCTCCCTAAATCCCATATTCACTCCCCCCTTTTACCAGCCGACTGTGGAACTGGCTGCCTGCGCCACTCAGGCCAGAAAGCAATAAGCCCTCCCAAAACCAGGACGACTCCCCCAATCCAGATCCAGTTAACCAGCGGGTTGACCAGCACCTTAAAGGCGGTGGTGCCATCTTCATCCCAGCCAACCAGGATGACATACAGGTCCTCAACGAGGGTGCTGCGAATGGCCACCTCGGTCACCGGCTGCTCAAAGCTGCGGTGAAAGTATTTCTCCGGCAGCAACCTGCCGAGCAATTTCCCTTGATTGGAGACCAGAAGGGTGGCGGTAACCACCGCCTTGCTCTCGGTCTCGTAAAAGTCCATATTCTCATAGGTGAGGGTGTAGTCCTCAATGCTCATTGACTCACCCTGGGTAAGGGTGGCCTCCTTCTCCACTCCGTAGAGGGATGAGCCGATGATTCCCACGGCCATGATGATGACGCCGATGTGAACAATGTAGCCGCCATAGCGGGGCCGATTGGTCATGATCAAGCCCCAGAACGCCTTCAGATAGTTCTCGCTCCTCATCCGGTGGCGAGCCCGCGTCCCTCGCCACCATTCGTAGAGGATGGTAAAGAGCACGAAGCCACACAGGGGGAGGGCGACAAGGGCAAGCCATTGCCTTATCCCCAGGATGAAGAGAACTATCCCCAAAATCAGCGCCGTCGCCAGCGGCCAGAGGAAATGTTGTACCAGATTCCTGAGGGAGGCTCGCCGCCAGCCAATGAGAGTGCAAATCCCGGCGAGGAGAATGATGGCCAGGAAAATAGGCACATTCACCTGGTTATAGAAGGGCGGGCCGACGCTAACCTTGACCCCACGCACCGCCTCTGATATCACCGGGAAGAACGTTCCCAGAAAGATGGTGAAGGCAGCACCGACCAGGAGCAAATTATTGAGCAGGAAGGTGCTCTCCCTGGAGACAAGTGACTCCATCTCCGCTTCGCTTTTCAGCTCTTCACTGCGGTAATAGAGCAAGCCCAGCGAACTGACGATGGTAATACCGATAAAGGCCAGGAACGAGGCACCCAATAAAGGGGACTCGGCAAAGGTATGAACCGAAGCAAGAACACCGCTCCGGGTGAGGAAAGTGCCAAGTATTGCCAGGACGAAGGTCAGTATTATCAGCACCATATTCCAAACCTTGAGTATCCCCCGCCGCCTCTGCATCATGATAGAGTGAAGAAAGGCGGTGGCCACCAGCCAAGGCATCAGGCCAGCGTTCTCCACTGGGTCCCAGGCCCAGTAGCCTCCCCAGCCAAGCTCAACGTATGCCCACCAGGCGCCCAAAAGGTTGCCCAGGCCAAGGGAGAGCCAAGCCAGCAGCGTCCATCGCCTGACCACTATCAGCCAGGCGTCGCCGAGCCTCCTGGAGAGCAGGGCCGCCATGGCAAAGGCGAAAGGAACGGTAAAGCCAACATAGCCGGCGAGGAGAAGGGGGGGATGGAAAAACATGCCGGGATTTTCCAGCATCGGGTTAAGCCCCATGCCATCGGCCGGGACCTGGGGAAGCTTCTGGAAAGGATTGGCTATGGTAAGCAGCAGAAGAATGAAGAAAGTCTGGGTTACCCCGATAATTGCGGCGGCATAGGGCACCAGCTCCTTGCCCACCTCTCGTTTCTGGAGTATCACCGCCGCGCCCAGAACGGAAAGAAGCCATGCCCAGAAGAGCAATGAACCATCATTGCCCGCCCATAAAGCGCTCAGGCGGTAGGTTAAAGCCAGATCCCGGCTGGTGTACTGGTAAACGTACTCTATCTGGAAGTCATGGCTAACTAGAGCATAGACCAGCGAGGCCACTGATATGGTAAGCAGCCCGCATGACGCCAGTAAACCATTCCTAGCACTGCTGAGCAGGGCGGGATGTTTTCCCCTCCAGCCAAGGATAAAGGCACCCGCCGCATAAACCGAGACCACCAGCGCCAGAAACTGTGCAATATAGCCTATATCTGCCATAGAATTGCTTTCCTAAATTGTGTCCTACTCTTGGGGCACATATCTGGAGGGACACTTCGGCATGAGGGTGTGGGCCTGAAAGACCCCATCTGAGTCAAGTTGACCCTCAACCACCACCTCAACACCCACCTTGAAGGTGTCAGGGACAACCCCTTGATAGACCACCGGCAAGCTCTGCTCCCCCTCCATATCGGTAATGATGAACCGGAGAACCGTCCCCTGAGACTCCCGCTCCACCGAGCCGGGAGCAACCTCCCCACGCACCCGCACATTCTCGCCATAGACTGAATCTCCCCGCGTCAGAAGTTCGCTCACCTCATAATAATAGGTGGCCGAACTCTGAAAACCGGTATAGATCAGATAGCCCAGGGCGAGGAAAACAACAAGACCACCCACTAGGAATTTTTTCTTCCTCAACATCGCTCACTCTTCAATTTGAGATTCCCACCACACCAGAGAGCCACCGAGCTTGCCCAGTCCCCCTCATTTAGGCTGGCGTATGGCAGGTAGTGCACTGTTCGTTGGTGCGCCCAGCGTGGTCCTCGGGGATCACGCCGGCACCACCAATCCCAGCCTCGTGACACATAAGACAATTGTCACGCCCTTCCAGAGTATGCGGCACGGCAGGTGGCCCTGCTGCTGGCGCTGGTGACGGGGTAGGAGTTGGTGTTGGTGTCGGCGTTGGCGTCGGTGTTGGGGTCGGGGTTGGCGTCGGCGTTGGGCTTGGCGCCGGTGCCGGAGCTGGGCTTGGTGCCGGGGCTGGACTTGGCGCTGGCGCCGGAGCTGCCTCCTCACCACCACAAGCTGCGAGCAAGGGCACTATAACCAGCAGCGCCGCTACCAGTAACAGTGTAATTTTGCTCCTCAACTCTGGCCTCCTTAAAACAAAATATTTTAAGCACAGGGAGAGGGGAAGCTAAGGGATTTTCCTAGCTTCCCCTCTTAAAGGAGCTTACCGCTCCCCTATTTCCTCCTGCCAAAGAGCACTGCGGATGAGACTGCCTTTTTGCCTTCCGCCATCACCCTATTTAATTTTACCGTATCTAGCTGATACGCGTCTATCTCTGGTGATAGCCGATGGCCTCGCTCTTCAGCTCTGCATCCGTCTTCACCGTGGCGGTTCCGCCACTGCGATGGCAGGACTTGCAGGCGAAGTCCAGCGTGATCTGAGAGATGGCTTTCTTGCCATCCTCCGAGAACTGCGCCGTGGCCTCGGGGTCAATAGCGAAGAGGTGAGACCGGATGTCCCCAGTATAAGCTTCGGCATCACCCCAGGCACTCTTGACGATGCGAGGCATATGGCAGTCAATGCAATCCACCGATGCCTTCATCGCCGCCGACTTCTGGTATCTGGCCTCCTGGAAGTGGCAGCTCTCACACTCGATGCGCACGGTGGCCTCGCCAGTCTTGCGCGCCTGGATGACACCCTGGTGCGGGTCATGGCAGTCAACGCAGCTCAGAGCCAGATGCTTGGACTGGAGAAGCTCCTCATACTGCTCATGATGCTTGATAAACCCGCCCTTGGCGTCAATGGTCTCCACCGCGCCCCGGGAGTGACATTCACCACACATCGCCGAGCTGCGGTCTATCTTCATGGCCACGCCATAGGGGTCGTTCACGTGATTACCACCCGGACCATGGCAGGCTTCGCACTGAATCCCCGGCTCAGCCCAGGTGCCAACGATGCCGGGCAAACCATCCTGATGCCCGTCTGGTTTGTAGCCGGTGGTATGACAGCGTCCGCAGTTATACGGCTTCTCTTTTTCACCAGCATGATACCCCACCCAGCCAGCCTCCTTGCCTACCACCGGATTGGCGAAGTTATACTGCGTGGTGGCACTCTCGTCAGCGCCGGTGATAATGTAGCCCTGCTTGTCAATGAAGCGAGCCTTCCATCCATAGCCACCGATAACGTAGGTGATATCATCCCAGGTATAGCCTTCGGGTGGATTCGGTACCTCGGAGAAAGGATACTTCGGCGGTTGGCCATTTATCACCGGGTTCAGCTTGTAAGCATGCCCGGATTTGCCAACCTCCTCCGCTTCCTCAGTATGGCAAGCAGCACAGACCTTAGAGGTGACATATTCGGCGCTAATCTCAGCCGCCGAGCCTGCCGGACCTGCTGGGCCTGCGGGACCTGCCGGACCTTGTGGACCAGGTGGGCCTTGCGGGCCTGCCGGACCTTGTGGGCCTGCCGGGCCTGCGGGACCTGCCGGACCCTGAGGACCAGGTGGACCTTGGCAAGCAGCGAGCAGCGCTACCAATATTATTATTGGCAACGCCACCCAGATGAGCTTTCTTCTCATACCATCCCTCCTTTCTTTTTCTTATCGCCTGTGCCTACATAACCTAAAGGGTAGACTAACATATCTTTACCCTATCAGCTACGGGTATTTATACCCATTTTGTCCGAGAAAAATGCCCTATTTTTGCTGGAGCTCGAAGTAATGGCATAGCTGACAATCGGCATCAATGACCTCGCCCTCCTGGTCATCGGCGGCTGCCACCAGCTTGCCATGGCAGCGAAAACACCCCGGAGATTCCTGGTGCCCCAGGTTATCAATGTAGGTTTTCCAGGTTACCTTCATCTTGGGGAAGGTGGTGAGCCGGGCGATCTCCTTGAGCTCCTCTATCGCCTTATCAATGGCCTCCCTCCTCTCCTGGTAAACCTGCGGATAGGAAGTGCGGTAGAATTCTTCAAGCGCCTCCACCTTGGTGAAGGCCTGCTCTAAGCTTGGATTGGGCGGGTCCAGGGCTTCCAGCCCCAGTTTCTTGATGTAGGGGAGAGTTTTGTCTATCTTACCCTGGGCAAGCGCCATGTCAATGAGCTCCTCCGGCGAGCGGAAGATATGCGTCGCCCGGTTGTGGCAGTCCACGCAGTCCATCAGGCGTTTCTTCTCGGCGAGGCGCTGCGGGGTGACCTCCGCCACCTTATCCGGGTCAACGTATTCTATGAGGCCACCAGCCTCATCCTCAACGCCGACCCAAGCTATTTCCTGCCGCTTCTTATCAATGGGGAGATACCAGACCTTGGCCGCGATATGCCAGTGAATATCCTGGGCGACCTCAGACTCCCCACCACCAACCCGGAGGATGCGGGTATCAACCTTCTCGGTATTGGTCTCATCGGCGGCGTAGGTGGTATGGACGCGAACCAGGTCACCGGCAAACCTCTCCGGCCGATGGCACTGCTCACAGGTCTCACGGGCTGGGCGGAGATTCTCCACCGGGGTGGGAATGGGGCGGTCATAGTTGCCGGCGATGGTGGTGAAGATGAGCGGTATGCCGCTGATTTTGGACTTGACCAGATAGTCAGCCCCCGAGCCAACATGGCATTCCGTGCAGGCCACCCGGGAGTGAGGTGATGCCTGATAGGCGGTGTATTCCGGGTACATCACCTCATGGCACAGCCGCCCGCAGAAAGAGGTGGAATCCATAAACTCAATCAGCTGATAGCCACCGATGACCAGCAGTATGATGCCGATGGCCCCAGCGAACATAAGAAAAAGCAATTTCTCGCGATGTCTCCGGTAGTTCATCTGCATTCCAGCTTTGCTCCTTAACTACTCATAGCTCTTGAGGATGGCCAGGACGAAGATAATCCCTCCGCTGATAAACAGAATGGGCACCATGGAAAAGTTGATCACACCGAAGAGGGGATATCTCTCCGGCAGGTCGGAGAAAACGTTGAACATAACCAGGGCCACAATGAGCACGAAGTTGATACCAGCGGCCCTCGTCAGCCAGTCATCAAATATCTCGCGAAGGTACCTCATTCCGCCTCCTTTCTCTCATCGGTTCCCGTTAGTCTCTCATACTCAAGGGGGTGCTCCCGGCGGTATCGCTCCCGGCTCACCTTGCCGGTGAAAATGGAGGTGTTCAAGGGAAATACCCCGGGGGCAAAATGGTTGAAGAAAATATGCACCATGAAAATCCAGATCAGGGCCAGCATCGCCTCATCGCTGTGGGCTACCAGGGCAGCCGGGACCACCCACCCGGGGAGAAACTTGGTGGCCCAGACCGGATACATCATGATGAAGCCTGAGATTCCCATCACCGGCATCCCCCAGAAAATCGCCCAGTAGTCAAACTTCTCCCTCCAGTGGAAGCGGTCAACCAGGGGCCTTTCCTTCCTCAATCCCAGAAAATACCCCAGCTCCTGGAAGAAGACGATGAAGTCCCGCCAGCTGGGAAGCATCTTCACCGGGAAAGGCTTTTTCAAGATGAGGACGGAATACAGGATATAGAGGGCGTGGTAAAGGGCGACGGCGCCCATCATCCAGGCGGCAAAGTGGTGCGTGGCGCGCAGGGTCTCAATACCTCCCCAGACACCCGCCCACCACTGGCTGACCGCCCAGTCAGGGAACTTCAAAGGCAGCCCGGTAACCGCCAGCAGGATGAAGCTCACCATCAGTCCAGCATGCTGGATTATCTGGTGGATGTCAAAACGGGTGATGACCTCCTCCTGAGCGCCTTCTGCCGAGATAATCCTAGCTACTGTGGCCATGCTATTCCTCCCTCCATCGGTTGATGGCAAACCGAACCACGGCAGTGACGACCACGAAGGCGCCAGCCACCACCACCACCGTCAGCAGGATGGTGAAGAACACCTCCGTGTAATGGGCCGCCGGAATATTCTCTGGCGATGCCTCTTTATGGCCAAGGAAGCCGCGGGCAAACTCCACCCCAGCGCCGGGGTGGCACTGCTCACAGGTTTTGGCCAGATTTTGCACTCCGGAGACCGGAGAGGTGGGGTCGCGCGTGCTCTTGATATCGTGATAGCCGTGACAATTGGTACAGGTCGCCTTGTCCAGCTGGGTTATCTCGTAGGTGCCCAGCTGTATCGCCTTGCCGTGAAAGCTGCGCATGTAGGATTCATACACCTTCTCCACAATGCCGTAGCTGGCCATCAACTCCTCGTTATCATGGCACTTGGCGCAGGTCTGGGCGATGTTCTTCTTGTAAGCCGGGGCGCTATATTCCAGCACCCGGATGACGCTGTGGGGGTTGCCCGTCGGGCTGTGGCAGTCAACACAGGTGGCCACATCAGGGTTACCCTGGGCCAACTGCTGACCGTGGACACTCTGGAGATGCAGCTTATACTGGTACTGATGACAGGTGCCACACTTCTGCGCCAGAGATAGCTTGGTGAGCGGGGTGTTGACCTGATGGGGCTGGGCAGTATGGCAGGTGGTGCAGTCAATAAAACGGTGGGCAGCAGTATTCACCGCCTCCTCACTCACGTACAGGGAGACCTCTTTCCCCTCCCCGTTGGTCTTGGTCAGCTCCGGGTTGCCATGACAGGAGAGACAGTTGTTCTCATCCAAAGCATAGATTTGACCGCCACTGAAGGCCAGCATCACCACGGCCGAGGCGAAACCCGCCGCCAGCGATAAGGCCAAACCTCTCAAACTTGCCTCCCTCCTTCTCTTATCCACTAGAGAACGCTGAATCCGGTCAATAAGGCTGCGTCACCTTCTTGAAGCCATGAATCAGGGGAACACGGTAGAAACCAAAGACTTCCCGGCTGCGCAAAAAGCCAATGAAGATGATGATAATCCCCAATAACTCGAAGAGGTAGAAGAGCTGGATGCCCCCACCCAGCCGGATGTGGATGCCACCAAACGCCGGCAGCAGCGCTCCCACCGCAATCAATATGTTGGAAACCACCCGGTGCGGCATGAGCCGGTGCCGCCAGTAAACCACAGCGCTGTAGATGGCCCCTCCCACCAGCGCCACTGTGCCGAAGGTATTGAAGAAGGGGGTAAGCAGCCGCACCCCCAAGGGCATGGCCCGTCCGGAAAGATGGTCCAAAGTGCTCAAGTCAATGCTGACGGTGAAGACCTTGAAGGCGGCATACACCGAGGCGATGAGCAAAACCGCCATGATGATGTGCGCCACACGGCGCGGCGCCAAGAGATAAATGGTGCCCATCCCGAGGTAAGCGGCAACGAATATCGCCCCGATGAGGTACCAGAGACGGTAGACTACTTGATTTAGCCCCCAGGTGCCAGTCCAGAACTCGGTGCCGGTGCTGATGAAGTACATGAACAGCCCGAGCGACCATACAAGCTGGTAGGGCTTTCTCCGGGCAAAGAACTGGTCAAGAACGGTCAGGGCAAAGATGAGGGCGACAATGCTGGATATAAGAGGTAGTATATCCATAATCTAGATTCCCTATTACTTTAACCTATCACTGCGGGCTCTAGTAGAGAATAATGCCCTAAATTGGTTGGTCAAAATGCCCTGTTTTTTCTTCAAAAAATGCCTTATATTTCTCCCGCTTCCTTGACAAGCTCTCCTCTTTCTGTTAGCTTTTGAGGCGGAAAGCCAAATAAACTCACGGAGGAGCCAAGATGTCAATGAGTTTGGAGGAACTGAAAAAACGCCTTAAGGGCATCATCCCCGTGCAGTATTGTCCCTACACCAAGGACCGGGAACTGGACATCGCGGGGCTGAAGGAGAACACCCAGTTTTTGGTTGATTTCGCCAAAGATGGTGGTAAAGATGTCGTGCTGATGACCAATGGCAGCACCACGGAGTGCTACGCCAACTCAATTGAGGAGCAGAAGACGGTCATCAGAACGGTGGTGGAGACTGTGGGCGGGAAGATTCCGGTGGTGGCCGGCGTCTCCCAGGCAGCTGCGGAGAGAACCATAGAGCTGGCCAAGTATGCGGAGGAGGTTGGGGTGGACTGCGCCATGGTGACGCCACCCTACTATCACGCGGCAAGCAAGGAGGGGATGTACCAATACTTCAAGGCGGTGGCCAGCTCAGTAAAGATAGGCATCATGATCTACAACAACCCCGCGGTCTCCGGGACGCTGATTTCTCCCGACCTGATAGCAAGGCTAGCCAAAATCGAAAACATCATCGCCGTCAAGGACAACGCCACCAACGCCGCCGACTACGCCTTCAAAGCCCTCAGCATTGACCCAGAGGACATGGTGCTGATCAACGGCCTGGGCGAGGTGCACTATATTGCCTCCGCGGCCTACGGATACAAATACCGGGGGTTCGTCAACTTCATCGGCAACTTTGCCCCCGCCTCCAGCTACGCCATTTATGAGGCGGTTGAGGCAGGTGACTTCAATAGGGCGCTGGAAGCCCTGAGGAAGCAACTGCCCATATGGAACTTGCTGGCCAAGTTCGACAAGAAGCGAGAGTCCCTTTCCGTGATACCTGAGTGCCTGAGGTCAAACTACATGTACATGGGCATCGGCAAAGCGGCCATGGATATCGTCGGACTGCATGGCGGCCCGCTGAGGCTGCCCATGGAGGACCTGACCGCTGAGGAAAGAGAGGAGCTCAGAGCGGCACTGAAAGAGATGGGCATAATCTAGGCCCAAGCCACCGATACAACTTTGGCAAGAGGCACGGACTTAAGGTCTAGTGCCTCTTTATTTTTTTCCGGGGCAGCATTGACAGCTAGACAAGCGTAGTTCAGAATAGCTAGGAGTTCTGGAGGTGACAAGATGAAAGCGATTTTGACAGAAAAGGCCCCCAAACCCGCCGGGCATTACTCCCAGGCGATAGTTCATAACGATATCGTTTACGTTTCCGGACAATTACCAATAGACCCAAAGACTGGGGAGAAGCGCCTTGGCTCGATTGAAGAAGAGACAGAACAAGCATTAAAGAACTTGGCCGAGATACTGAAAGCGGCGGGCTCTGACCTCGGTCAAGTGCTGAAAACCACCATTTACCTTGCCGATATTGAGCTCTGGGGTCGGGTAAATAGCGTCTACGCCAGATTCTTCGGAGAGCACCGCCCGGCGCGGGCGGTGGTGCCCACCAAGAATTTACACTTTGGCTTTCAGATTGAGATTGAAGCCATCGCCGCGCTGAAATAAATATTCGCGCTGAGGGAAAGTACGGTAATGAACCAGCTTATCTGCACGTGCTGCCAGGCGACCTACCCACTGGATGACCCCAGGTGGAGATGCGAGTGTGGCGGAGTTCTGGACATTGAGTTTGAGGCCACCTTTGATTTGGCCAAAATAGCACAAAGGCCGCCGAGTATGTGGCGGTATCGGGAAGCGATTCCAGTCTGGGATGACATCAACATCGTCTCCATGGGTGAGGGGTTTACCCCGCTGGTGGAAGTAACCTTGGCTCAAAGGGCAATTCTAATCAAGCAAGAGCAACTATTCCCCACCGGGTCTTTCAAAGATAGAGGCGCTTCAGTTCTGGTGAGCAAGATAAAAGAGCTGGGCATCAGAGAGGTGGTGGAAGATTCCTCGGGAAATGCTGGGGCAGCAATCTCGGCTTACTGTGCCCGGGCCGGTATTAACTGTCATATCTTTGTGCCTGAAGATACTGCAGCGGGAAAGCTAGCCCAGATCCAATTCTACGGAGCTAGCCTAAACCGGATTCCCGGCACCAGGGAGGATACCGCCCGAGCCGCCCTCAAGGCAGCGGAGAAATTTTACTACGCCAGCCACTCTTGGAACCCGTTCTTTTTTCAGGGCACCAAGACCTTTGCCTATGAAGTCTGTGAGCAGCTTGGTTGGAAATCCCCGGACACGCTCATCCTGCCCGTGGGCAACGGGACGCTTCTCTTGGGCGCCTATCTCGGCTTCAGTGACCTTCTGAAGGCGAAAATCACTGAGAAGATACCCAAAATTATCGCCGTGCAGGCGGAAAACTGCGCTCCTCTGTGCCAGGCTTTCCGGGAAAACCTAGACGAAATCCCTCCAACTTATAAAAAAGAAACCTTGGCAGAAGGGATTGCCGTCGCTAAGCCGGTCAGGGGAAAGGAGATTGTGGCCGCGGTGAAAAAGACCGAGGGAGACTTCATCGCCGTCAGCAAGGAGGAAATCGAAGCTTCCCTCAAAGAAACCTGCCAGAGAGGATACTATATTGAGCCCACGGCGGCGGCGACAGTTGCCGGCGTCAAGAAATACCTGCCCTGCTCCCGCCCGGGCGAGGTCATCATCTCCGCGTTTACCGGGCACGGGCTGAAGGCCACGGAAAAGATGCTGAAACTACTAAATAATAGGTAACGTAACCCCCTTACCCTCACTTCCCCCCGAAGGCCAGGACTATGCCCGGTATCAATCATACACCGCCACGCCCTTGCTGTGCTTGGTGATGAAGTCCCAATCATACTCCACGCCCAGACCCGGGCCCTGGGGCGCCTGGACACACCCGTTCTCGTCAATGGCGTCCAGACCGTCCCGGTAGTCATCTTTATAGACGGGCGGGCTCGGGGTGAGGGGCGCCTTGGGGTGAACCAGCGCCATCTCGTAGTAGTTGCTGTTGTGTATCGCCGCCATCAGGTGGCGGCGCACCGGGCCGGTGGGGGCGTGAAGCTCGATATCCAGGCCAAAGCCCTCGGCGGCGTGGGCGATCTTCATCACCCCAGTGACGCCACCATCAGTATCGGGGTCACCCCGTACGAAATCGGTGCCCTCGGCGAGAATGAAGTCAACGTGAGGCTCCAGTCCCCGCACGTGCTCCAACTGCAAAAGAGGCGTCTTCACCAGCTGGCGCAGCTTGCGATGGGCAAAGGCGGAGATACCCCCATCCCGAAACGGGTCCTCCCACCAGAAGAACTTCTCCTCATCACAGGCCCATCCCAGCTTCAGGGCGTCGCCAAAGGTCTTGATGGCGCAGAAGGGGTCAAGCATCAGGTCCATCTTACCCCCTACCCTTTTGCCCACGGCGTGTATCGTGGCCAGATGACGCTCGATGGGCGCCTCCACCCAAGGATGTATCTTGTAGGCCGGATATCCCATCTCCAGGCATTGCTCAGCGAAATCGGCGTAGGCTTCGGGGCTGCTCAAGCCCCCGGGCTGGTTATCCCCCACGTAGGTGCTGGCGTAACAGGGCAGACTAATCCTGCTCCCGCCCAAGAGTTCATAGATGGGAGCCCCATAGAACTTGCCGGCCAAGTCCCACAGGGCGATGTCCACCTGGCTCATCCCCATGCGGGCGACCTGGCGCAGGGTCAGCTTGAGGTCATTGTAGATGCCCTCTCTATCCAGGGCATTGCGCCCAATGATACGGCGGGCAATCATGGGCATGGCCGCATACTCGGTGGGGCGCCCGCCCACGTATTCCCCGGTGATGCCTATATCAGTGAAGATTCTGATGGCGTGGGCAACCAGAGAGATAACCGAGCCCGGCTCGTAGACGGGGAGGGAGAGGACTGGCTCCAGGCCCACGTCCCGGATCTCATACTCAAACTGGTGCACCTCTATTCTGGTGATCTTCGGCCTGTCCTTCATAAAACCTCTCCTTCCGGATATTCAAGCGGACGTAAAGGCTTATCTACTCCTCCTTGACCAGCGGCACCTTGGGCTTGACGTTTTTATTCACCCAGTTCTGGGGCCAGTGGCCGCTGAGCACCCTGGCGGTCTCCTCCCCCACCCGCCTCCTCAAGTTACTCACCGAAGCCTGAGAGACACCAGCCGCGTGGGGAGAAACGACGACATTATCCATCTTGAGCAGGGGGTTATCGGGCTGGACCGGCTCTTGCTCAAAGACGTCAATCCCCGCCCCGGCGATCCACTTCTCCTGCAACGCCTTGATCAGCGCCGCCTCATCAACCACCGGACCGCGCGAGGTATTGATGAAATAGGCAGTTGGCTTCATCTGCCGGAACTCTTTCTCCCCGATGAGATGCCAAGTTGACTTGCTCAAAAAAGTGTGCACCGAGACATAGTCTGACTCTTTCAGCAGCTCGGGCATGCTCACTAGAGTTATGCCGGCCTCCTCGGCCACGGCTTTATCCACATACGGGTCACAGCCCAGCACCCTTAAGTCAAAGCATTTCGCCTTCCGGGCCACCGTCCGCCCGATGTTGCCACAGCCGATCAGCCCCAGCGTCTCCCCATAGACGGGCCTGATCGTCTGCGCCTGCTCGCTGTACTCAGGCCAGTAGCCCTGCTTGGTCAGGTTATTATAGTAAACCACCTTTCGGGCGCAGGCCAAGAGCAAGGCCAGGGTGTGGTCCGCCACCTCCCGCAGGCAGAAATCGGGGAAATTGACCACCAGGATTCCATTATCGGTGGCGGCGTCCACGTCCACGGTATCATAGCCAATGCCATAGCGGACGATCACCTTCAATTTGGGGGACGCCTCCATGACGCGGCGGGTCAGCGGGGCAAACATGGTCAGCACCGCGTCCGCGTCCTTGGTCGCCTCAATTATCTCCTCCTCGGTCTCGCATTCAGCGAGCACCAGCTCAGCATTGACCTTGGCCAGCCCTTCATACTCCTCCTTGATGTAATGGCGGTCAATCTTTTTGTCCACGCGCACTACCTTGGGTCTCTCCATCAAGCTCGCCTCCTAGTTTGGTGTTATTTCTCGTGCCCATTGTAAACTGGCCCGAAAATGGTTGTCAACAAAAGGATACCGAAACCAAACTTAAAAACGCTTGAGGGAATCCTGCGGGGAAACCAGCACCTCTGGGGGGCTAATAATTAAATAATGTAACAAGCTTAGCTACCCGGCTATCTCAACCGAGACCGAGGTGCCTTCACCAGGCTGGGAGCAGATGACACAGGTGCCGTTGAGTAGTCTAGCTCGCTGCTGCACTCCGATCAGCCCTAGCTTACCCTTGCTGGCAAGGCTACTGAGCGTCTCCTTGAGCGAAAAGCCGTTGCCATTGTCCTGCACCGTTATCTTGAGTGACTGGGGGGCGAAGTCCAGGGTGACCACCGCCTCGCTGGCCTGGGAATGGCGCCTGACGTTATTTAAGGCCTCTTGGATGATGCGGAAAATGGTGACCTCAGCTTCCGGGCGCAGCTTCCTCTCCTGGCCACTCACCACCACCTTGGTATTGATGCCGTCCTCCTGATTTAAGCGGTCAGCCAGCCATCTGACCGCAGGAACAAGCCCGATGTCATCCAGAACGCTTGGCCTTAAGTCCAGGCTGAGCCGTCGCACATTTTCTGAGAGCTTAAGCACGGCATCCCGTATCCATTCCGCCTGCTCCCGCACCATGGGCGAAGATTGGCCATGGTCACCAGACACCAGATTTTGCGCACGGTTGGCTATCACCAGCAGCTCCTGGGTGGTATCATCATGAAGCTCCTGAGCAATGCGCTGGCGCTCATTCTCCTGGGCCCTGAAGATCTCAGACATGTACACTTGGCGCTCTCGCTCCCGCTCCACCATAATTTGTCTCTGGCGCTCGCGCCACTTTAGCTCCATGGTGATAATCATCACCGCCGTCAGCGGAACGAAGGACAGTGCCACATTGATCAGCACATCCTCAATGCTGGAGCGGTAATAGAGCAGAAGGGGAAATACCGCCGCCTGAGACAGCACCCAAACGAAGAGAGAGCCCCGCCACCAGAAGACGAGGGAAGCGTAGAGGAAGGGGATGAAGAAAAGGCTACCGATAAGCTCGTTGGCAAACTCAAAAACAAAATAGCGCCAGAACCAGGGAAACCAATTGCTCCACTCATAATAGATAATGGCGATGGCAGCGGTGATGATGAGGATAATCCAGAAATGAACGTTGCGGGCAAGCCTGCCTAGCTCCGAGCGACTCATCATTTTACCATCCACCACCTCAGTTGAGGTCATCAATGGTGAGGATACCAGCGCGCAGCGCAGTGATCACCGCTTCGGTGCGGCTGCCGGCGTTCAACTTGGAAAAAATCTCCGAGAGATGCCCCTTAACGGTGCGTAGGCTGAGGTCTAATTTGAGCGAGATATCCTTATTGCTCAGGCCCTTTGCCGCCAGCCTCAGGATATCTAGCTCCCGGCTGGTAATCTTCTCACCGACGTCCAGAGGCAAGGGCTTGGCGATATGGCGCAACGCGTGTTTGATTATCCGCTGCGAGATTGAGGGAGATAGCACCGTCTCCCCAGCAGCCACCCCACGCACGGCACAGACCACCTCGTCACCGAAGACGCTCTTGGTGAGATACCCAGCGGCGCCGGCTTCAAGTATGCCCAAGATATGCTCGCTATCATCGTGAACGGTAAGCACCAGTATGGCGATGCGGGGACACTTCTCCTTGATCTGCCGCGTGGCTTCAAGACCATTGAGCTTGGGCATACCTATATCCATAATCACCACATCCGGAACCAGCTCCGTGGCTAATTTCACCGCCTCCTCACCATCGCCGGCCTCGGCGATGATTTTGAAATCAGCCTGCTTCTCCAGGACATTTCTCAGCGCCTGGCGGAGCAGAGGGTGGTCATCAGCCAGCATTATGGTGATCGTATCCGGCTGCCCCTGAGCGGGGTCAACTTCGGCACGCAACTCGGTCATGCTACCATTTTAGCACAAAGTGGAAGCGGACCAAAGTACACCAGCTTCTGACCACGAGGCGAACTTTGGTACACGGCCAAAAGTCCGTTGAACAGAGAGGAATAATGGTATATCCTTTAGCTATCTCCGGCTTGCCAAATTGGGCAAAGAAGATAAGTTTGACCTTACGGCTCAAACGAGAAGGGTGCTTTTACCTCAAAAAGATGATAGGGGGTGATAGCTTTCAAAGGGAAGAGTTTGCTACGGTATGGTAATATTTTAGAGGAGGAAAGGAAGTGAGCAGAAAAACATGGCTAAGTATGCTGGGGCTGCTACTGGTGGTCAGCTTAGTTGCCACCGCCTGTGCCGCGCCAGCACCGGCACCAGCTCCGGCACCGGCTCCTGCGCCAGCACCGGCTCCAACTCCAGCTCCAGCACCAGCTCCGGCCCCGGCACCGGCTCCTGCGCCAGCTCCGTCCCCAACACCAGCACCGGCGCCAGCACCAGCTCAGCCCGAGAAGGTGTACAAGTGGCGAATGGTGAGCATGTGGTCTGAGGCTGAGCTATTGTTCAAGGCCAATCAAATGTTTGCCGATAACGTCAGGAATATGAGCAACGGCCGGATTCAGATTGAGGCGTTCTCCTCCGGAGCACTGATGCCCTACACCGAGTATTTTGACGCCCTGAGAAGCGGGGTGGTGGAGATAATGCAATCCGGTGGAGGCTACTATTCCGGGAAAGACCCGGCGTTTGTGGCCTATGAGTCTGCCAGTATAATCATCGGTGACTATCCACGCACCCTTATGTGGCTCTACGCCGGAGGCGGCAACGACCTGGCGAGAGACCTGTATGGCAAATGGGACCTCCAATTCCTAGCTCCCAGCTTCTACACCTTCGCCGGCGAATCAATCGTCTCCAAGAAACCCATCCGCGGCTTTGAGGATGTCAAGGGGCTGAAGATAAGGGCCCCGGAGACAATGGCACCGGTCTGGGCTGCCCTGGGGGCTGACGTGCTCACCATCCCCGGAGCCGAAGTTTACACCGCCCTGTCCACCGGCCTCATTGAGGCCTCTGACTG
>Ga0180910_141_pt1 | contig 43391 bp, 52 predicted proteins | sample Deesub1362A_J573_FD_124272 | JGI IMG/M metagenome (GOLD analysis project Ga0180910, IMG submission 124272) | Dehalococcoides sp. JdFR-56 | reverse complement strand
CCATTTCAACCTCCGTTTATTCCGAGCCCACAACCAGATTCGAACTGGTGACCCCGTTCTTACCAAGAACGTGCTCTACCAACTGAGCTATGTGGGCACAGTTCCAAAGCTAATTTTAGGGAACAGAAAAATAAAAGTCAAGCTGAACACTAATCATTATAAAGAACGGGCTCTTGGAAAGTCAAATGGAAAGGGAGGTTATGGGCTATGGGTAAATTAGCTGAGATGGTCTACTTTGATCTGGTGGCTAGAGGAAGGAAAGTTTCCACTGCTCAGATGTGGAAGCGTTGTATAGAACGGTTTGAAAGGGTAGCCGGTATTAAGGACAAGTATGATAGAGCTGATGTGTTGGCCTATGTGGCTGATCTAAGGGAGTCTGGGCTATGCCAGAACTCAATAAATATTATGCTGAGGCCGGTGAAGTTGTTGGCACAGATACAGGAATGGGATTTCCCTCGGATAGCTATGCCGAAGGTAAGAGTTAGTGATGTGAAAAAACCAACCTTAAGTTATGATGAGGTTGTTGAGATGATTAAGAAGGGTAAGAAGGTGCTAAGTAGGAAACAGCTGGCGTATTTAGCTTTGTCAACGGTATATGGGTTAAGGCGTGAAGAGATGGTGAATTTAGATGGCCGGGAAGTTCGTCGCGGTGAAAGGCTAACAGTAAAGACGTTGAAGGGTGGTCCCGAGACGACTCATAGGATACCTGGGGAGATCAAAAGGTATCTGAAAGGGTTTGAGCCAGCTGTTGATATTAGGGAAATGTCTAACGAATTTAGACGGATATGTAAAGCCGTAGGTGTGAAGAGAAAGGATGGCTATGGGTGGCACTCGGTAAGGCGTTGTCTAGCCACTGAGCTGGAAGTAAGAGCTGGGTCGAATGTAAGCGTATCCAGGTTTATGAGATGGTCGGATTCCTCAATGAAGGGTGAGTTAGCTATGCTGGCTACATATGCTAAGAAAGACCAGGGAAAAATTGACGAGGAAATGTTTAAGGTTCATCCTTTCCTAGAGTTTTGGAGCGATGGAAGAAAGAGAAGCGATGAGTTAACCAGGTTTGAGCGACTTTCAGAGTTGTTTAGCCAGGATGAGCTAGATGAGTTGATTAGGAAGAGAGAAGAGGTGGTTAGCCTGCTCTTAAGGAGTAACTTAAAGAGCCTAAAGTAATTCTATGAACGGTAGCAAGAGGACACGTAGTGAAGTCAAGGGCGACCCTGACCGTGTCAGGGGTTCTTATCACCAAGCCCTTGACGAGCATGGATAGGTAGGAGAATGAAAACAGGGGGAGCTGTATAGCTCCCCCTTATTAGAATATTAGGTTGATGATATGGCAGCAAGTAGGAGCGCAACGTGAAAGGTCGCCAGGGGGCGGGCGGCGACCTTTAAAGCGCCGCCCCGCACCCGGTTAATGTCTGAGATAGGTTAATGCTGTAAGGGCGGTAGATTATAATTGTGGTGCGTTAGATGGTTGTTCGGTAAAAAGGCTATGGTGCTGTTTCAGCGGCAGAATATGGAGTAGTACTTCACTTGATTATGCCACTTAATGATTTCCTAGAAGATATATCCTATAACATCTTCTATAACATGTAAGAGATAACATATATCTTATAGTGTAATTGTCGAAATGAGGATGAGCCGAAGGAAAAGCAGTGTTGTGCTGAAGCTTGACAAAGGTTTTGTTATGGATTAGGCTATAGGCATTTAACTAGAGTCTATAGAACGGCAGGCAAATGGATAGAAGTAAAAAGACAGTAGCGGTAAGCGTGAAGAGGCGTATTCGTGAGGACAGGTGTTGTGGTGAAGCAAGAGTATGTTACTGCCAGTACCGGAGTGAAAAGCCTCAGTGGAGAGCGGTCGGTATATATTGTCCGGTACATGGTTTTTCAGGACGAAGACAATGATCGATGGGGAAGACTATGAAAGGAGGTGCGCAAATGGTTGCAGAGATTTTGAAGGAGAAAACAGAAAATCAGTATAGAGAGAAGGTTAAGAAGGTATTTGAGAAATATCAAAAAGTGGGTGACGAGATAGTTTGGTATGGGCCTGAGGAAGTCCCGCAGCCTACAAATGGTGACTGGTGGGGTTCTTGGCGTTATGACGCCAAAAGCCTTGTTATTGCATATTATGACGAAAAAGGGAAATTGATGTATGAAGTTGATTTGAAGAGATGTAATAGCAGCGCACAGGTATTGGATTGGATATGTCAATTGGACAAGAAAAATTGGTGCGGAGCTGAATGCGTAGGACAATTAGTCCAAGCTATAGATGATTTGATAGATCCGCAGGCGAACATTTGTGGACTTGGTAAAGACACAGCTTTTGATGCTACTAAGTACCTGCGCGAAAAACAAAAAGAAAGCGAGCGGAAAAAGAGATAGGACAGTTAAAGATTCATTATGGTGCCTTGGGGACTACTGTAAGAACCGTATTGTTACCAAGAACGTGCTCTACCAACTGAGCTATGTGGGCACAGCTTCAGAGCTAATTTTAAGGTAAATCCACGGAAAAGTCAAACGCCTGCGCCCGCCCTTTTTCGCCCAGAAAAGAGCCCCATGGTGGAGGGGGCAGGATTCGAACCTGCGTAGCCCTTAGGGCGGCAGTTTTACAGACTGCTCCGATTAACCACTCCGGCACCCCTCCCAACGAGCCAGCAACCCAGCCCGAGAGGGGACTCGAACCCACTAACCTACCGATTACAAGTCGGTTGCGCTACCATTGCGCTACTCGGGCACCACCTCAGCCAGCCTAGCTATTATAAAAAACGGGCGAGACAAAAGTCAAGCAGATTATCTAAAGCCTAAAAACGAAATACCGCTCCCGCCGGCGGAAGATATAGCCGGCGATGAGCCCGAAAACCAGGCCCCCGAGGTGCGCCTGCCAGGCGACGAGGGGCAAAAAAGAGAGAAGCAGGAAACCACCAATCACCGCCACCCAGAGGGGGATGGGGATAGGTATAGGGAAGACGACCACCGGCAGCCTGGGCCGCATCACCACCAGCGCCCCCGCCAGGGCGAAGACGGCCCCGGAGGCGCCCACCGCCACCGAAAAAGGAAAAGCTAAAAGCACAAACAGTATGCCGCCCAAGATACCACCACCAAAATAAACGAGCAAAAACTTGCCATTTCCCACCAGTCTAGCTAGGTAGCTGCCGAAGAAATAAAGGGTGAGCATGTTGGCAAAGATGTGCCAGAGGCCAGCGTGGACGAACATGCTGGTCAAAATTGTCCAGGGCCGAGATAGAAAACCCACTGGCTGCAACCCGAGGAGGTAGACAAGCTCCCCAAAGACCATGGTGGCGATGAACACGAGAAAGTTGATTATGACCAGAACCAGTATCGGGCTTAAGCCAAAGCCCGGGTAGCGCCGGTATCTTACCACGTAATATCCCGCTCTCATTTTTTAAGTTCAGGCCCTCTTAAACAAAGTCGCTCCATTCATATTACATGATTCGGGATGACTAAACAATGAAACGCCCAAAATGCTAGAATAGCTGGAGAGCATTTGGCCCGGAGATAGCCCCTCAAGCTTCTAGAGATATGAACGACCATATCATCAAAGTGGAGAACCTGGTCAAGAGGTTCGGCAAGCTGGTGGCGGTGGATAACATCAGCTTCAGCGTGGCTGCCGGGGAGATCTTTGGCCTCCTCGGGCCGAACGGGGCGGGAAAGACGACCACCATCAACATCCTGTGTACCCTGACCAGACCCACCTCAGGGCAAGCTACCATCGCTGGCCTGGACGTGGTGCGCCAGCAGAGCCAGGTGCGCCGGCTGATTGGCCTGGTCTTTCAGGACCCAAGTTTAGATGAGCGGCTGAGCGGGCTGCAGAACCTGCGCTTTCACGGTCTCGTCTACGGCGTGCCCGCCGCAGTTCGCGAGCCAAGGATGGAGCAATTGCTCCGCATGGTGGAACTCTGGGACAAGCGCCACCATAAGGTGCAGACCTACTCCGGAGGCATGAAACGCCGTCTGGAGCTAGCCAGGGGCCTATTGCACCACCCCAAGGTGCTGTTCCTGGATGAGCCCACGCTGGGGCTTGACCCGCAGACCCGCAACCGCATATGGGAGTACATCCTTGAGCTGCGGGAGCGTGAAGGCACCACCATCTTCCTGACCACCCACTACATGGATGAGGCGGAGAAAGCTGACCGCATCGCCATCATTGATTACGGCAAGCTCATCGCCATGGATACTCCGGAGAAGCTCAAGAAAATGGTGGGTAGGGACATCATCTCGGTGAAGACGGATGATAATGATAAGGCCAGCACCGAGATCAAGCTCCGCTACCAGATTGAGGCTAGATATGATGGTGACGGGCTCTCTTTTGAGGTGGCCAACGGGGAGGAATTTCTCCCCACCTTCCTCAAGGAATTCGGCACCAGGATACTGAGGGTCAGCCTGCGCCGCCCAAGCCTGGATGACGTTTTCCTCAAGCTCACCGGGCGGGAAATACGGGAGGAAGAGGTCAGCGACACCTTCCGAGCCATGATCCGCCAGCACGGCCGCCGTATGCGGCGTTAGGAGGGAGAAATGAATCATCTGCGTGGCGTGTACACCATCTGGTACCGTGATATCCTGCGCTTCTGGCATGATAGGATGCGTCTCGTCGGCTCGATAACTTTCCCTCTCCTGTTTTTGTTCGTGTTCGGGAGCGGCCTCAGCGCCAGAATGGGCGTCCTTGGCCCAGGCGTTGATTTCACCCAGTTCATCTTCCCAGGCATCATCGGCATGACCGTGCTGATGAGCTCATTTATGGCTGGGGTGTCCGTGGTCTGGGATAGGGAGTTTGGCTTCCTTAAAGAGGTGCTAGTGGCCCCGATCAGCCGCGCCGCCGTCGCCGCGGGGAAGACGCTGGGCTCGGCGACGATAGCCCTGCTCCAGGGCATGGTTATCCTGTTATTTGCCCCCCTGATTGGCGTCTCCCTCTCGGTGGGGACGGTGCTGACGCTATTGCCGCTGATGTTCCTGCTCGCCGTCTCCCTGGGCTCCCTGGGCGTCCTCATGGCCACGCGCATCAGGTCCATGGAGGCCTTTCAGGCGGCCATGCAGATGCTGATGTTCCCCATGGTGTTCTTATCCGGCGCCTTCTTCCCGGTGCAAGGGTTACCCACCTGGATGAACGTCTTGGTCAAGGTCAACCCGGCCACCTATGGTATTACCCCCATCCGCCAGGTGGTGCTGGGAGCCGACCCGAGCTCCCCCTACGCCATCAGCCTGTTTGGCCAAACCCTCACCATCTGGAATGAGGTGGCCATGCTGGCCATATTCGGCATAACCATGATTCTGCTGGCCATCTGGTCCTTCGGCAATCAGGAATAGCCAGCCTTGACTTCCCCGCGGGCAAAGGTGGATAATTATTTAGGTAATCGCTCCCCGATAGCTCAATGGTAGAGCGGGCGGCTGTTAACCGCTAGGTTGTAGGTTCGAGTCCTACTCGGGGAGCCATATATTTCGGACATACTAGCGTCTAAACAGCGCATTTTGTAGCCAACATCTTCTTTCGTAACCAAGCTATTGACACGGCCATCCCCAGCGCTCATCAGCTCACGATTACCTGGCATCCCGCCCTTTGTTTCCTATATTCTCTTTAATGCTGCGGAGCAATTTCTCGGTGCTGTAAGGCTTTTGCAGGAAAGGGTATCCTTTCTCTTCCACCGCTGACATCCGCAGTTTCTCATCGGTATAGCCACTGCTCAGAATGACGCGAAGCTCAGGTTGGAGAGCCAGGAGCTGGTCGGCTAACTCAACACCGGACTTATCGGGCAGAACCACATCACAGATGACCAGCTGGAAATCACCATCCTCCCTCTGAAAAATGGCCAATGCCTCCTCTGCTGACCCAGCGGATAATACCGTATATCCAGTTTCACTGAGCAAGCGCTGGGTAGCGGTGCGGATTAACTCATCATCTTCCACCAGCAGAAGCCGCTCGCCGTTACCGCGCAGCTCCGGTGAGGAAGCGGTCTCTTTGCTCAGCTCGCTTTTGCCTTCAGCACTATCGGAAAGGGTGGGGAGGTAAATCCTGAATGTTGCCCCCTGCCCCGGCTCACTGTAGACGTTAATCCACCCGCCAATCTGCTTGACAATCCCGTAGACGGTAGATAGTCCGAGACCTGTCCCCTCACCCTTAGCCTTGGTGGTAAAAAATGGCTCGAAGATATGCTCCCTGGTTTCCTTGTCCATACCAATCCCGGTGTCGGTAATGGAAACACAGACAAATTCACCGGGCTTCGCTTCAGCAATGCCGGCACTGCCTTTCTCATCTAGGATGGTGTTTTCAGTTCTGATCGTGATTTTACCTCCGTTGGGCATGGCATCACGGGCATTCACCACCAGGTTCATGATAACCTGCTCAATGCTCCCCCTATCGGCCTTGATCGACTTAAGCTTCGGCTCAAGAATAGTTTCCAGCTGGACGTCCTCGCCAATAAGGCGAAGCAACATCTTATCCATATCGCTGATGACGGAATTGACATTCAGCACCTTGGGTTCCAACACCTGCCGGCGGCTAAAAGTGAGCAGTTGCCGTGTCAGTGAGGCGGCTCGCTCGGTAGCTTTTATTATTTCTTCAATGTCCTGACGTTTGGAGTCATCCCTATTAAGGGCCTCAAGCAACATATCGCTGCCAACCCTAATTACCGTGAGCAAATTGTTGAAGTCATGTGCCACTCCGCCTGCCAACCGGCCTAGCGCCTCCATCTTCTGTGACTCGCGGAGTTGCAATTCCATCTTCTCTTTTTCCGCCTCGGCCTGTTGGCGCTCCTTTCGCTGTCTTACAATGGTCCGCCACCCCCTCCAGACAATAGCCACCAAGGCGCCATATAGCAAGGAGAACCCCACCACCGTGGATAGCAAAACCTGACGCTGTAAGTTGGCTATCAGCCGTGCCGTGGGCTGGTAATACTGGTAAATCTCAAAGGCACCCTGCGGCTCCGTGGTGCCGGGAAAAATGATAGGGGTGTATACCTCTATCAAGGTGCCCAAAAATCTTTCTTGTTCGTTTTCCGCGCCCTCAGGTACCTTGACTTCGGCGGCGACTTCACCGCGCAGCGCCACTAGTAGGTTTTCATTGTCTGGGAATCTTTTCCCCACTAACTCCGGGTCATCGGAATAGATGACCGTGCCATCTTTCGCCCAGAGTTTCACCCGGGCGGTTCGCCCGGAGACTATGGACTCTTGCACGAACTCGTGGAACCTGTTATACCGCTCTCCTGTCATCGGAATTTCAAGGTCAGCGGGCTTGATCGCCTTGAGAAGACGTCCTGAAGAAGTGGCAATGGCTTCCTCAACAGCATCTTCAAGAGCATGCGCCTTGATTATATTGGAGAGCAAAACAACGAAAACCGCGGCGATGATCACCATGGCTACCAAGCTGACCACTGAGAACTGAAGGAGCAGGTTTTCTTTCAGTAGCCTCATTTCTTGGTTATTCCTTTTTCTTCTTTCCCTCAATTATAAGGCAGAATATAGGCTAGTGACAATTGTCACTAGTTAAGCAGACCACATACTCTTTTGGCTCTATTCAGCTCAAATCGCGGGTGCCAAAGCGCTGCCATGGCCGATGGAATGGCCCTGGCAGGAAACCCCCTCGCCCACCGGCAGTAGCATTGGCTTGACAACGGTGCTATAATAGTCAATAATCTCTTTGACTTTCGTGCCATCTTCCTAGGGGAGATTCCCGTATTCAGTACAGGCGTGTTCAAGCAGGAGGGGAAAGGAAGAAGCAAGATAACGAACGGGGCAGGGCATCTCCCGCAGCACTGTGGAAAAAGGCGGGCCCCAATTAAAAAGAGACCCGGCGCCAATATCCGGTAAAGGGCAATAAGGGGGTGATGGCTTTCAACAGAAAAGGGTTTTAACCCGGCCCGGTTCTACTATACCGAAGGAGGTAAATCGGTGAGAAATAAAATATTGTTGGTTTCGCTGGCATTGCTGCTGATCTTGAGCCTGGTGGCAGCTAGCTGCGCCAAACCCGCCCCGGCACCGGCTCCAGGTGCAGCGCCAACAGCGGCACCCGCCGGAACCAAATACCAGTACAAATGGCGAATAAGCACCAACTATCCAGGGGACACTGAAGGTGCCCAAGCCATGATTCGCTTCACTGACCTAGTCAGGGAGAGGACTGAAGGCCGCGTTGACATCACCCCTTACACTGATGCGGTGCTGGGAGGCTGGGACCTGATCAATGAGATGATCATCCGGGGTGATATCGAGATGATGTTTGAAGCTCTGGATGACAGCTTTGACCCCAGAATCGCCGTAGGCTACTATATCCCGTTCGTCTATCATGACTACGATGCCGCGGCTGAGTTCTGGAAACCAGGCGGCCTGGTCTATAACATCCTGAACGACGTGGTCAATGGTCTGAACTACCGGGTGCTCGGTGCCTGGACCGCCGGAATCTCGGGGTTGAGCCTGAGGGAAGTTCCCCCCAGCCCCTTTGATCCAGACGTGCCCAAGAATATCAAGATCAGAACCATGGCCCTCACCGCCTGCCGGCTCACCTTTGAGCGCCTAGGGTATCTGGTCACTGCCATGCCCTTCGGCGAGGTTTACACCGCCATGCAGACCGGCATCATCGATGGGCAGCAGGGCGGCGGCACCATGCAGGCCTACATCTTCAGGGACTTAAACAGCGTCTGGATTCACTACAAAGACTACATTGAGCCCATCTGGTTCTCAGTGAACAATGACGCCTGGGCCTCGCTCACTGAGGAAGACCAGCAGATTATCACCGACGTCGCCCAGCAGATACAGAACGAGCAGTTCGAGTACGCCAGGAGCATGGACGAGAAGTACATGAAGATGCTGGAAGACTATGGCTGGACGATAATAGTGCCCACCGACGAGGAGTGGCAGCACATGGCTGACGTCATCCGCAAGGATGTCTGGCCAGAGCTCGCCCCTCAGATCGGTAAAGCCATTATCTACCAGCTCTACGACGCTCTTGGCCTGGAGCGCCCTGCCTGAAGATAGTTGGGGCCTAAAAAGACGTTCATTGAAGACCATCCTATGAGGGGGCCCAACCAAGCCCCCTCATAGGATGAATGAGAGGATTGCTAGACATAGAGAAGGTATGCATGTGAGGGATCGCCTTTCTCGCGTTTTATCGGCTTTGACCTTCCGCTGGACGCCTAAGCTGATGTGGTTTGTCCTGCTGGGAGCTTGTGTTCCCCTGGTTCTGCTCATTTTCGCCCAAGTCTGGCTGCGTTACATCCTTCACCTTCCCCTGCTCTGGGTGGAGGAGGTGGCCATTGTCCCTGCCTTCTGGATGTACATGATGGGAGCGGCTTACGCCGCCTATGAGCGGTCCCACATCAAAGTGGACATCATGGACATCCTCCTTAAATCCCCGCAGAGACGGCTGCTCATTAGATTTATCGCCTCCCTCATTACCCTCGGGCTGGCCATGCTCTTCCTCTGGTGGGGTTATCAGTTCTTTACCTGGGACCTTAAAATGAACCCGCAGACGATGACCTTAAGATTCCCCATGATCTACGGGCGCAGCTCCTTCTTCTTCGGCGCCGGGATACTGGGGGGTTTTTACTTTTGGGTTGAGACCATTGACCTCGCGCGGCAGCTATTCTGGGGTAAGGCTCCGCTCTTTGAGAGAAAGGAGGCATAGCGCCAATTGGAAACCGCTCTGTTCGGCATACCAAACCTAGGCATATTCATCGACTTGGCCATACTGGTTGGCCTGCTTCTCTTAGGTGTGCCCGCTCCCTTTGCCTTCATGGCGGCGCTAGTGTTCCTGGTTTATACCTATGGTTTTGAGGTCGGGGCCCAGCTGCCCACTGCCTTCCACAAGATGAAGTCTCTCACCCTGCTGGCAGTGCCCTTCTTCATCATGCTGGGCGGCTTTATGAGCCTGGGGGGCATCTCCGACCGCTTTGTTGACATCGCTGACGCCATCGTGGGCAGGATCAAGGGGGGCCTAGGTGCGGTTACCATAGTGGCCTGTGCCATGGTTGGGGCCATCGCTGGGACCTGCTCGGCGGCGGTGGCAGCCGTCGGCGGCATCGTGGTGCCGCAGATGGAAAAACAGGGCTACTCCAGAGGCTATGCCACCGGAATGCTGGCGGTCTCCTCCGTGCTCGGGCAGCTCATCCCACCCAGCGTGCCCATGATACTCTACGGCTTCGTCACCATGACGCCGATTACCGCCTGCTTCTTGGCCGGGGTGGGGCCGGGCATCCTCACCATAGTCATCTACGGCGTGGTCAATTACTTCATGGTGCGCAATAATCCCAACATCAAGGTGCTGCCTCCAGTCCCGGTTAAGCAGCAGGTTCGGCAGCTCGGCACCGCGCTACGCCGCGGTTTCTTTGCCCTGCTCATGCCTGTTCTCCTCCTGGGAGGCATTTACGGCGGTATTTTCACCCCCACCGAGGCGGCCGCTGTGGCTCTGGTGTACGCCATATTCGTCGGGCTGTTTATCTACCGCAACCTGACGCTTAAAGACATCGGCAATGTTTTCGTAAGCCAGGCGGTTACCACCGGCGTGGTGGTGCTTATGGTCATCTTTGTTCTTGTCTTGAGCCGGGTGATGACCATGCAGAATATCCCCCAGAGCCTGATCGCCATGATAAGCGGGGTTACCGAGAACTATTACCTGACGCTGCTTCTGGTAAACCTGTTTCTCATCCTCCTCGGCATGATCGTTGACGATTTCACCGGCACCCTGCTGGCCGCACCTCTGCTCTTTCCTCTAATGCAGCATATCGGAGTACACCCGGTTCACTTCGCCGCCATCATGGGCACCAATCTAGGGCTGGGGAATGTCACCCCGCCCACGGCGCCCATCCTTTACCTCTCTGCGCGCATCGGCAACGTCAGCGTGGATAAAATGATAAAGCCGGCGCTGGTTTTCATGATCTTCGGCGCTTTGCCCGTGGTGTTTATCACCACTTACTGGCCTGACCTCTCGCTGTTCCTGCCCCGCCTGCTCATGCCCAAAATTATGGCTGGAATCGGAGGCTAGCCCCGGTTTGGTGAGAGTTGGGGAAACTTACCCATACCTGATATAATAGAAAGACGCTGCCAGCGGCTTGAGCTTGCATCCCAGAGATGGGAATCTGGCAGCCAAGGGAGGTAATTCACAATGGCAACGACGACAAGCAGCCTAGATAGATTTATCGCCACCCATCAAAAGTCCAAGGAGCTATGGGAAAGGTCGCTCAAGGTCAGCCGGGGCATCCACCATGATTCTCGTTTTTCCCTCCCCTTCGCCATTTACACCGCCCGGGCCCAGGGGTCACGTAAATGGGACGTAGATGGCAACGAGTACATTGACTACACCATGGGGCATGGCAGCCTGATACTGGGGCACGCCCACCCCATTCTGGTGGAGGCGGTCTCGCAGCAGGTGGCCAAGGGCACCCACTACGGAACGGAAAACGAGCTGGCCATTGAGTGGGCGGAGCTTATCTGCCAGCTCATCCCAGCGGCGCAGAGGGTGGAATTCGTGCTCACCGGCACCGAGGCCAACATCATGATCGCTCAACTGGCACGGGCCTACACCGGGAGAAACAAAATCCTCAAGTTCGCCCGCCAGTTCTTTGGCTGGTCTGACCATCTCTACGTGGGGTATGCTGCCCCTTATGACAAGCCACTAGCCGGCCACCTCTCCCCTATGACCGAGGATGCTGTCTCCGGCGCCACGGTGGTTATTCCCTGCAATGATGAGGCAGCCATGGAGAAGGCGCTGGCCAAGAGAGACATCGCCGCCTTCTTCCTTGAGGGGGGTGGGGCCAGCGGCGGCACCATCGGCATGCCGCCTGAGCTAGTGAAGAAAGCGCGGGAGCTCACCCAGGAGTATGGCACCCTGCTCGTTATCGATGAGGTTATCAGCGGCTTTCGCTGGTCGCCCGGTGGCTATCAGGCCACGGTGGGAGTTACCCCAGACCTCACCCCCCTGGGCAAGATCGTCAGCGGGGGGCTGGGTGGTGGCGCCGCGGTGTGCGGCCGCGCCGAGGTCATGGAGCTACTCAAGATAAAGCCGGGAGATGCCGAGTGGAACCGCTACCGCCGCGTCTACCACAATGGCACCTGGAACGCCAACCCCCTCAATGCCGCCGCCGGAGTGGCCATGCTTAAAGTAGCCGCCAAGGGTGAGGTGCAGAAGACCGCCGAGGCTGCTGCTCGGAAGCTGGCCGATGGTATGAACCGCAAGATTGAGGAGCGGGGCATTGAGGGCTGCGTCTTTAACTCCAGCTCGGTGCTTCACGTCCACCTGGGCAAGTGTCAGAGGTGTGACCGGAGTCTGTGTCTAGATGCCACCAAGATCATGTCCCCCGATGTGGTCAATGCCCTGAACTGGTACCTGCTGCTCCACGGGGTGAACCTACTCCGGGGCACCACCGGCTGGGTCTCCGCAGTGCACACCGAAGAGGATATCAGCCAGACCATCGAGGCCTTTGGCGCCGTCCTTGACGATATGGTGGCAGACGGGGTAATTTAAGCGGCCGAGAGCTGAATAGCCGATCAGCAGCACGGGATACCAATCCTGGGCCGGCAAACAAAACGGATGGCTTTTTGGGGGCTATCCGTTTTTGTTATGCCTATTCCCTCGGGAGCTTAAGCGCCTTCCTTGAGGGACTGCCTTAAGTTGCGCTTGATTATCTCCAAGAGGCTGACGTTCTCGTATCTTTCCTGCATTATCCGGATTGTCTGGAGCATCTTCTGGTTTATCTCCCGCTGGGTGTGCTCCAAGTCCTCAAGTTTTCTCTGTATCTCGGTGAGCACCGGTTCAAGCCAGCCTGAGGCAGCGTAGAACTGCTGCACTTTGTCCAGGTCCTGGCTCAGGCTCTCCACCTTTGACTCCAGCTCCGCCACCAGCTGCTCTTTCTGGCGAAGCGCCTCGGCGAGCTCCGCCTTCTGCACCTCAGTGGCCTCAAGCCTGGTGCGCATGGCGCTGGCGGCCATCTGGATTTGCTTGGCCTTCTGCTCGATTTCCAGGTTAGCGCTCTCTAGACAGGTGGCGCAGTAAACGGAGGCCTCCTTATCCAGCTCGGTCCCACATCGGGCGCAAGCCAGACGGCTGGATTGAGGCTGGGCCTGCTTGGCCGAGCGGCACGCCTTGCAGTGGGTGGGCAAGGTGAAACCCTTCATCTCATAAAACTCTTGCTCCGCCCGGGACAGGACGAATTCTTTACCGCATCGCCGGCAGGTTAATTTAAGACCAGTGTCCTTCAACACCCGGCCCTCCTTTCCTGCATTCACCCAGTGCGGCGAACCACACCTCTAATTTTACAATGTTAACTCCACCATGAAAAGCTTTTTAAAAGAAAATTTTTAAGCTCTAGCCTTTCTCCAGCTTGACCGATGTAGCATGCTCCCGGACAAAGTCCATATCCAGCGTTACCCCCAGGCCAGGACGGTCAGGGATATCAAGGTAGCCATCCCTCATGACGAATTTCTCTCTGGTGACGGCGTCTCGGAAGGGATGGGGGGAGCGGTCATACTCAAAGAACGGCTCCGCGGGGTAGCGGCGCTCCGGGAAATGGGGTAGAACGGCAAATAGTTGCAGGGAGGCCGCCAGGCCCACACTGGTTCCCCAGACATGGGGGATGACGGCCACGTTCCAGGCACTGGCCATGGCCAGTATTTTCATCATCTCGGTAAACCCTCCGGTGGCGCAGAGGTCAGGCTGAAGGATATCCACCGCCCGCCGGGTGATAAGCTCGCGGAAACCATACCGGGTGAATTCACACTCTCCACCGGTGATGAGGATACGGGACTTCTGCTTCACCTCAAGGTAACCATCAATATCCTCAGGCGGGACTGGCTCCTCAAACCAGTAAACATCATACTCCTCCATGGCCTGGGCCAGCCGTACTGCTTCGGCGGCATTGTAGGCGTGGTTGGCATCCACCATCAAGGTGATATCCTCCCCGATCGCCTCTCTCACCGCTTTCACGTATCTCATATCGGTATCAATCCCATAGCCGATTTTGAGCTTCATCGCCGAGAAGCCATCTTTCTTATAGCCCAGGGCCTCCGCCACCAGAGCCTCGGCTACGCTGGGCACATGCTGGGGCTCATAGAGGCCGGTGGCGTAGACGCGCGCCTTATTCCGGTAAGCTCCACCCATGAGCTTGTAAACGGGTAGCCCCAGAGCTTTTCCTTTTATATCCCACAGGGCGATGTCTATGGCGCTCAGCGCTGCGATGGGCAGGCCCTTCATCCCCTGGTCCCGGGAGCGGTTGTAGAGGAAGTCCCAGATGACGGCGCTGTCAAACGGGTCTCTGCCCATGATGAGAGGGGCGAAGCTGTCACTGATGATGCTGGCCACTATCCGCGCTGGGCCGCTGGTGCTCAGGGCCTCTCCCACCCCCTCGATGCCTTCATCGGTGGAGATGAGACACAGGGCAGTCTGCCGCCGGTCCGTCACCCACTGAGACCAGCCAAAGGCCTTATCCCCCAAGAGTTCTTCCAGAACATAGGCGGTGACGCCGGTTATCTTCATCGCCTTTACCCTTGGGCAGCGCTCCGGGCCTTGGCCAGGGATATCTGTGCCCCCCGAATCAGAAACATGTCATCGTCATCCACCGTATTGAACTTGAAACCCTTCTCCAAGGCCCACTCGATATTATCAATGGTGGTGAACATGCCCGCCGGTTTGCCATGCCGCTTGGCCGCCTCCAGCACCCGGTCAAAGGCGGCTAGATACCGGGGCTCGTTCCAGTTCGGGGGGACGCCGAACCCCAGGCTGACGGAGAGGTCCCAAGGGCCGATGTAGCAGGCGTCTATCCCCGGCACCGAGAGTATCTCGTCCAGGTTCTTCAGCGCCTCCTCGGTCTCTATCTGGACGGCGATGAGCAGCTCCTCATTAGCGGTTTGATAGTATTCCGGGTCAAACATCCCGGCCCGCCGCGGCCCGAAGCCCCTGACCCCCTCCGGCGGGTAGCGGCAAAACCTCACCGCATTCTCCGCCTCCTCCTTGGAGTTGACCCAAGGAATGAGGACGCCGTAGGCGCCGAGGTCAAGCACCCGCTTGATGACCACCGGCTCGTTCCACTCCGGCCGAACAATGGGAACGCAACCTGTCCCATTCATCGCCTGCATCATCTGCTGCAGGGTCTCAAAGCCGGTGGGGGCGTGTTCAGCATCAAGCAGCAGCCAGTCAAAGCCAAGGTGGGAGAGCCACTCGGTCACATCCGGGTGGCCGATCTCAACAAAGGTGCCAATAACCGCCTCCCCCCGCCGCAACTTCTCCTTTAAGGGATTCTTCAACCCTTTTCCTCCTTTAGCCTTCCGTCTCGGAGCGGAAAAGTTTGCGCTCATTGTAGCAGAGCCGCCCGAGGATGTCAAAACACCTCAGCTTGAAATCACCGCCAAAGTCAAAATATAATGTGAGCCAAAGGCCGAATAAGCCCGAAGAGGCAATAAAGCCTGACATTATGAAACATCCCGCACTCAAGATATGGTTTCTGGCCACCATCTTCCCGGTCTTTGTCGCCATCATCATTCGCATCATCTGGGAGGTGGTGGTCAACCCCTCAACCAGCGGTCTGGTTATGTCAATCCTGGTGATACTGGGGCTGGTGGGGCTCTATGGGCTTATCCTTTACTTCACCCTCAAGCCAAACCGGAAAATACTGACCAGCCCCGAGCTCTGGCTGGGGTTTGCCGTAATGGCCACCTTGGGCCTTATCGCTGGCATCATCCACGCCATCCGCTTCATCCCCTCCCCCCAGGTTGGCTTGCCCTGGAGCCTGGTCATCGTCTGCCTCTACTTCTCCGCTGGATTGAGCGCCTATTTCATGCTCCTCTGGTTTGTCTGGTCTCTCTGGAAAAAGAAAAGAGATGGATAGGGAAAAGTTTGAAAGGCTGGTGGCGCAAGCCGTGGCCAGCCTGCCCAAGGAGTTCCTCTCCAAGCTGGAGAACATTGACGTGGTGGTGCAGGCTAGGCCAACCCCGGCGCAGCTTAATGAGGCAAGGCTGGGTCATGGGGAAACGCTGCTCGGCCTCTATCAGGGTGTGCCTCTGACCAAGCGCAGCCGGCACTACGGAATGGTTCCTCCAGATAAGATAACCGTCTTCCAGAAGCCGATTGAGGCCAGATGCAGAAACGACGCCGAGGTCAAGGCGGAGATACGCAGGGTGGTCCGGCATGAAATCGCCCACCACTTCGGCATCGGTGACGCCAGACTCAGGCAGTTGGAAAAGGAGAGAGACTAATCGTTACTCAAGCCCCGTCGATGGGCTCACCCATCCCTTAAGGAAGTAGCCCGACCAAGCCGAATATTAAACCCCATTACCTTTTTCTCAGGGACATTTTCCCCAGAGTGTGGCTAACCAATTGACCACCTTTCCGTTATATAATGTAGGGGAGATAGAGAAGTGGAGGTCCCCCAATCTGATTATGAGGAGGTAACTCAACCATGAAAAAGATGAGACTGGCTCTACTCAGCGGTATTCTTATCCTCTCCCTTCTCCTCGGCAGCACCGCCTATGCGCAGGGTGAGGAGCTACCGGCTCCGGGGATTACCCCGGATAGCCCCTTCTACTTTCTTGATAGCTGGGGAAAGAGAATAGGTCTCCTTTTCGCCTTCTCTCCTGAGGCCAAGGCGAGAAAGGCCCTGGAATACGCTGCGGAGAGGCTGGCGGAAGCTCGAGCCATGGCCGCCAAGCGCAAATTGAGAGAGATAGCGCGCGCCACTGCTGGCTATGATGAATTCCTGGCCCTAGCCAGCCAGAAGGTGGCCGAGGTGGCTGAGAGCGGCGCGGCCGACAATGTCTCAGAGATCGTGGCGCTGGCCACGGCCAAACACCTCTCCGTCCTAGATAGCCTTAAAGAAAGCGTTCCTGAAGAGGCCAGAGAGGCCATCATCCGGGCCAAGGAAGCATCCCTAAAGGGACAGCAAAGCGCGCTGCGCGCCCTGGCCAAGAGAAAGCTGAAGAGGGCCATTGAGATCAATCTGGCCACCATCGAAAAGAGGTTGAGCTGGGCCAGAGCCAAAGCCGCCGAAAATAACCCGGAAGAGGTGACCGAAGCCCTGAGCGATGCCGAAAAGCTGTTTGATTTTGGCGAGCAGATCGCAGAGATGGCCCAGGGGCTGGGGGAAAACACCACCGCAGTGGAAAAGCTGGTGGCCCGGGCCAGGTCCGCTCACCTAGAAGTTCTGGCTGAAGTTCACCAAAAGGTGCCGGAACAGGCTAGACCCGCCATTGAAAACGCGCTCACCAACGCGCTGATGAAGCGCCAGAGGCTGCTTGAGATGCTGAAGAACAAGGGGGCTCTGGACAAACTCCCCGAGCCAACCCCCGCCGTGGAAATGATGCCGCAGCTCCGGGAGAGAATTGAGCAAATGCTCACCGAACAGGCCCCGGAGAAATTACGGGAAAAAATTCGAGAGCAGCTGACCAGACCGAGAGCCCCCGCGCCAAAACCCGCCGCGCCCAAACCCACTATCTCCGCCAATGTGAGCGAGGAGGAAAAACCTGCCCTCCCGAAGCGGATGCCACCTCGCAAACCCTGAGCATTATGCGCCCAGTGGCTACAGCTCCTTGACCATATACTCTCCCAGGGAGCTGTAGCCACACTCGGTACGATAGTACTCCCTGGCCCCCACCCCGCTCAAGACTATCATCTCTCGCGCCCCGAACTCCTCGGCGGCGATTCGCTCCGCCTCACGAAGCAGCGCCTTGCCCAGGCCCTTATGCTGGGCGGCTTCTGAGCGCCGCTCGCTGAGCGGCACCTCCGGGCCAAAGGTGTGGAGCTCCCTGACCAAGGCCAAATTCCCGGTGGCTTTCGGCCCCAGCGCGGGCACAGGCCTACCTTGAATCCGCAGCCGCAATAGACCAAACAGCGTTTCCCTCTCGTCCTCGAAGGAGAGGAAGACCTCTCTCCCGCCGGAAGCCTCATAGTCCATCCTGACCAAGCGAGGCTCGCCTATCTCCCAGCCGTCCCTGGCGCGGTGACCGTATTCCCGGCACCTGATGCACTTGCACTCAAGCCCCATCTCCCTCATCCTCTCCTTAAGCACCCCCCGCAGGGAATCCTTACAGCCGGCGGTGATGAAGTGGGGCGGGATATCGCGCAGCACTCTGGAGATACGCACGTACTTGGGCACGAGGGCCTTAATCTCAACCAATAGCCGAACCACGGTATCAAAATCATAGGGCTGGTAGCGCCCCTCCAGATACCATTTCTCTAGCTCCGTCCCCTCCACCACCATCGTCGGGTATAGCTTCAGGCCATCGGGCCTGAAGCGCGCATCAATAAATAGCCTCCGGGATAGCTCCAGGTCCACTTCCGGAGTGGCCCCAGGCAGCCCCGGCATCCAGTGATAGTAAACCTTAAAGCCGTGCTCCCGGAGCCGGGCGGTGGCGCTGACCACATCCTCCACGCGGTGTCCCCTTCTTACCAGCTCGTAGATTTCATCGCTCAAAGTCTGCACGCCAAGCTCCACCCGGGTGGCACCAAACTCAAGCATGCGGGCTATCTCCTCGGGGCCGCACCAGTCTGGTCTGGTCTCAATGCAAAGCCCGGTGCAGCGGTGCCTGGCGGTCTCATTGCGCTTTTTGGCCTCCTCCAGCGTGGCTGAGGTCTCCCCATTTAAAGCGTCATAGCAGTCCTTGATGAACTGGTACTGGTATTCCAGGGGTTGAGCTAAAAACGTGCCCCCCATTATGATCAGCTCAACCTTATCGGTGGGGTGCCCCATCTCGGAGAGAACCTTCAGCCGCAGCTCCACCTGCTGACGGGCATCATAGTCACACTCCTTGGCCCGGAAGACCGCGGGTGACTCCGGGGTATAGCTCCGCGGCGTATTGGAGTAAGTGGGGCAATAAAGGCACTTCCCCGGACACTCCATCGGCCGGGTCATGGCGGCCACCGGGGTAACCCCAGATATCGTCCTGGCCAGCTTCTTCATCACCATCTTCCCATTTCAGTTTAGCAGATTTCAGGCTCATGGCAAGAGTCACACCCTCCTCAAGCAGTTTTGGACAAGACCCGGCCAAGGTAGTAAACTAGTACTCATAGGCGTCACGTTTCCAGTGTGGGACGAGTTCCCTGGCTCACATATCCAGGGACGCAGGAGGAGAGGCCATAGCCACCAACGTATTCAACGAGATAGCCCCGAGCTGGTACAACTTCAGGCACTGGTCCATATTCCGCAGGGAGCTGGAAACGCTGGCCGAGCGTTGGCAGCGGGGGAGGTTGCTCAACCTCGGCTGTGCCCACGGCCCAGACTTCCTGCCCTTTAAAGAGAGCTTTGAGCTTTACGGCGTGGACTTCTCCACCCAGATGCTGAAGTTTGCCCGGAAGTACGCGGCAAAGTTTCATTTCAAGGTGAGCCTGTCCCTGGCTGATGTCCGCTATCTGCCCTACCCTGACGAAACCTTTGACTGGGCGATCTCGGTGGCCACCTACCATCACCTGAAGGGGAAGGAGGCGAGGCTGAGGGCGCTGGAGGAACTGAGGCGAGTATTAAAGCCAGCTGGGGAGGCTTTTATCACGGTGTGGAACCGCTGGCAGCCCAGGTTCTGGCTCCGCGGGAGGGAGGTCGCCGTCCCCTGGCGGACTAAAAAGGGGGTTCTCCAGCGCTATTATTATCTCTTTTCTTACCCGGAGCTAGCCGGGCTGGCCAAAGAGGCCGGCTTTGAGGTGCTCAAATCCTTCCCAGAAAGCGCCCATCGCCTCCCGGTGAAGTTCTTCTCCAGGAATATCTGCCTTCTGGTAAGAAGGGTTTAACTAAAAGCAGGAAAAGGAGTAAGATAGAGCCATGTTCATCAAAATCAAATGCCCCAAGTGCCAAACCGAGGGCAGCCTGTCTCTGGTAGAGTCAAGCTATCAGGGCCCGTACCGCTGCTGGAAGTGCCGGGAGCTCTTCACCATCCGCCTGGAAGATAACGAGCTCAAGTCCTGCGAACCTTTGAGCCAGGAGGAGTTTGCCAAGCAGCAGGAAATCGAGGCCATGAAAGCCAAGTTCAAGCGGGAGTAACCGCCAGGTTGCTAAACCCTCCCTTTAAAGGCTATACTGAGGAAAATTGTCCCTTTAAGGTTAAGCGGCTTTTTGGCCACCTGATGCTAAGAGAAGAGACATGAAGCAGAAAAGGAGGCTCCCACCGATGCTCATCCCAACCCTAATCATGGGGGTGATCGCCCTCGCCCTGCTCTATATCGGCTATCACCGGGGAAGCGGGGAACACATTTTGGGGTTAAAATCGGCCGGGAGTTTGTTAGCGCAGATTATCCCCTTGCTCATTTTCGCCTTCATCGTCGCCGGGATGATTCAAGCCCTTGTTCCGCGGGAGATGGTCGCCAAATGGGTAGGGGTGGAGTCCGGCTTTCGTGGCCTTCTTATCGGCTCGGCCCTTGGGGGGCTTATGCCCGGTGGCCCCATGACCAGCCTGCCCGTCGCCGCCGGACTTTTGCGTGTTGGCGCCAGCATCGGCACCATGGTGGCCTTCCTCACCGGGTGGTCACTGCTCGCCATCAGCCGCCTGCCCCTGGAGATAGGCCTGATGGGCTGGAAATTTGCCCTCATCCGCCTGGCCTGTGTCTTCTTCTTTCCTCCGATTGCTGGGTTCATCGCCAATAAGCTCTTCTCCGGCGTCAATGTTGTCTGATTTCAAGCGTTTTTTAAAGAGCGCTTTAAGAAAGGAGAGTTACTATGGCCAGAGTAATCAATGTGGTCGCCACTGAATGCCAGCCTGAGGTGGAGGAGAAATTTAACAAGTGGTACAACGAAGTACACATCCCTATACTGTTTGAGTTCAAGGGGATGAAGAAAGTGACCCGCTACAAGATACTGAAGGAGACGGAGGGGCATCCCACCTACCTAGCGGTGTATGAGTTTGAGGACCGCCAGGCCTATGAGGAGTATGAAAAAAGCCCTGAAATCACCGCCGCCCGCGCGGAGATGAAGGAGACCTGGCAGGGGAAGGGGTTCGAGATCAAATGGCGGGNGCAGTATGAGGAGATAAAGACCTGGGAGAAATGAGAAATAGCTCAGGAAGGAGGAGGAAACCATGCCAGTAGTTATCGTTGAAATGTGGGAAGGCCGCACCGTGGAACAGAAAAGGCAGCTTGCCGAGGGCATAACCGAGGCGTTCAGCAAGATCGGGGTGCCGCCAGAGGCACTCCATATCATCATGAAGGATAACCCCAAGCACAACTGGGCGATTGCCGGCAAGCTAGCTTCAGACGCCAAGTAATCAGCTTTGCTTGCCTTGCCCATCAACAGGGTGTTAAAATAAAATAGCACCTGAACGTGGGCCGCTAGCTCAACTGGCAGAGCAGCTGACTCTTAATCAGCCGGTTGGAGGTTCGAGTCCTCCGCGGCTCACATTCATTTTTGGAAAAAATTTTTGGAAAATTACTTGAGTTAGTTTGATGATGATGATGATGAAGGTGGCGGATAAGGGGGGATGACCCGGATAGGGCGCGGCGGCTTCTGCTTCCACTTTCTTATTATAGCTTTGAGCCTGGCAAGTGGTTTACCTTTCATCCAGGAAAAAACCCGCCTAAATTTTGATCACAGCGCGCCCTAGATAAGGCGCAGCCTCTTAAAGACCTTCCTGGCGCGATCAACAGCGTATTTAGTGCCTTCGTAAAGGCGCTTAACGCCGCCGCCTTTCTTGCGGACCATGATGAACTTCCGGCCGCTTTTGGCCTTATGGACCACCGGCCGGCCGGTTCGGCCGTGATAAGTGATCGGGCGTTTGGTGCGTCCCAGCCTGGCCATTTATGATCCCCCTAGACGGAAGCGGCAACCAGGTTGGACAGGAGCTGCCGCTCCTTATCGTAAAGCGCCTGGACAGCCTTTTTCTGAGTGGCAGTCAGGTCATTCCAGATATCGCGGTCCCAGGTGAGGCTATGGGTCCCATAGTTGACCTCAAAGGTGACCACGAAGCCGGTGACCGTGTCGCCCTCAGTAATGAAGCGATTGGCGATGATCGGCCCGAGGTTCTTTGGCGTTAGCTTCAAGCTGTCCATATCTTCCCCCCTTTAAGCGTAATTGCCTTTGACGCTCCCGCTATCATTGGAGCTGTCAGTTATGGCGTAAGTCTCAATTTTCAGGCTTTTCCGGAATTGCACGGCGATATCAACAGCGCTCCCGGCATTGATCGTGTGAACCAGCGTGCCGTCAATATAGATTTTGGTATTGCCGCTGCTCCCATCGCCGTTAGTCTTGACCAGGGCGCTTCCCTGCCCCGAGATGTCAAGCTGCGTCTGAGTGCCGGCTAAATGCTGGCCCCAGGAAGTGCTAATAGCCGTGGTCAGATCAGCATCAGCGTAGAGCGCCTTTTCAGCGGCACCATCATAATATTTGATGCGCTTCTCGGTGCTGTCATATTTAAGCTGGCCTTCAAGCGTGAGGCTGGTGGTAACCGGCTTCAAAAGCATTGTCCTACTGATTTCAAAATAGGGTTCCGCTGCACTTACTAATCTGGCTACATTTACTCTGGTGCTACTATTGAGTCTGGCCTGAAACTCCAAAATTGCGCCATCAGCATTTTGAGTTGACACTACTCCAAGAGCATCAGATATTTCTAGTCCCTCTGCGCTGCGTATATTCAGGACTAGAAGTCTGCTATACGCCGTGTCAGCTTTATTTCTGATACCCAACCAGTTGGCGTCTATTTCTTTAATGGAGTGATTAATGGTCGTGATCTTATGACTGGCGATATCTAAATCGCCGGTCATCGTGCCGCCAGACAACGGGAGATACTTGGATAGCAGGCTCATTATGGGACTGCTTTCAATCTCCGCCATCTACCTTCCCCCCTTGGCCAGCCTGTCCCTGACTTTTTTCACCTGGTAGCCGCCCAGGGCACCGATGATCATGGTGACGCCTGAGAACAGGACGCCGTCAATGCCACGGCTTAACGCCACCGTTTCCAGGACGGCTATGGCGATTATTGCGATCGTGGGCGTCAAGGCTTCAATGATTCTAACGGCGTTCATCAATACCACTCCCAAGGCTCATAAGTTTCCGGCGGTCTCTTGCTGATCACCAGCTCTCCACCAGGGCCGGCTCCCCAGATCTTGAATTCGGTTTCGTCAACCTGGACCGGCTTCTCCAGGGGAATCCGGACCGGGCTATAAGGCGGCCTGCCCTGGGGAGCTGTGGGCGTTTGCACCTGTTTAACCGCCTTCTCGCGATCATGCCCGGTGGTCCCGGCATCATGCAGGAACCGCGCTTCCAGCGGGTTTTCACCGGTGATCGCGCTGACTATACCGCTGAATCCAAGCCATTCCGGGACGTCCGCGCCAAACATCCGGGCGATATCAGCGCCAACATCGGCTGCCAGAACTCCCCAGCCGATGCCAGGGATGAGGCGGCCAAGCAGCCTCCCGCCAATCCTGGGAGCTGCTCGCTTCAATACCCGGGGCGTTACCCTGGTTAGGGTCCTTTCAATAACCTCTCCCGTGGCCCTCATGGCCGGCTTATTGGCCGCCTTCTGAATGAAGCTGCCAATGCCGCGGGCGGAGCCTTCCAGGAGCGGCGCCACCGCCTTAGTCCCGCGATAGGCCACGTAGCCGGCGGTAGCAGCCACAATAGGCGCACCTACGGCAATACCGACTTGCATGGCAGCATCGCCGGCGGTCCTGATCAGCTCAGACCAGCGGTCCGGGACATACTGCCCACCTTCTGGGTTTGCCGGCCCGGGCGGGAAAAAGCCCGGTAGATCAGGCGTTAGATCGGGCAAGCCCCAATCAGGCTTGAAAGAAGGCGGTTCCGGAACCAGGTCCCTGATATCGGGCGGCCCACCTTCACCACCAGGGATGATATTTATGACGTTCGGGGCTTCGGGCAGGACCCTGTAGTCCCGGCCTTTAATGGCTTCAATAATAGGGCCAAAATCGGGCATTGCCGGGCGTTCGGGCATAATGTTTATGACATCCGGGCCTTCACCACCGCCAGCCCTTCCGACTGCCCCCAGGGTCCGGATAATGACGTTCTGGCTTTCCATGAGCCTGGACAGGGCAGACAGCCCTATCAGCCCCCCAATGCCGAACGCCAGGATTTTGCCCCAGTCTGTGTTACCCATTACTCAAAGAGCCTCCCTCTACCCAGCTTATATTTACGCAGATACTTGTCCACGGTGATAGGCTGCCTTTGCAGAACCAGCTTGATCTTGCCCGCTGTGGTTGCGGTGCTGGCGTCATTGTTCTTGACGGCGATCCGCCACATGTTTTTTCCGCTTATGGACTTAATGGTGGCGGCGGGTATGTAGAGACTTTCCACCTGGTTGATTACCAGGCTTACGGCGCAGTTGGGATCATCATTGGTAACTTCGCAGTAGTCCAGGGGAAGATACTTCCTGGCCTCTTTGGCCGTGCTCGGAAGTGAATCTTCCTCTGCCAGGTCATAGTCCTGGGACTCCCCCGGATTTATGGACGGGACGCTGATGGTGAAAATCGGGGAACCTGATTTGAGGATTCGTTCCTCTCGGATGGTGATCGGCGGCATATTGAGCTCCTTTGAGCGTGCTAACGGATGCGCTCCCCCCGATCTAGCTACCCCTTGGTCTCGATGGTTACCGGCACGTTCCAGAGATCTTCTCCGGCGGCGGTCCCGATAGCCGTCTTGACTATGTCGTCCGTGGCGTCCGGCTTGAACTCAATGGCCAGGTAGCTATCTTCACCTACCCAGGGGAACTGGACCTGTTCCGGAAGGGCAATCCGCTTATTCCGGTCATTCTTGTCGCCGCGCAGGTCAATGGTTGCCCATTCACCCACCACGATCTTGCGGAGATCGTCAGCGCTGACCTGGGTAAGACGGACCTTACCTTCCTCCAGGGCCGAGTTGGTAGCCGTATCGTCATAAATGGCGATATACAGATAGCCCTGGTTGTCCGGAGTCTGAGCCGAGCCGTAGCCAAAGTGGGCCCTCTGGCGGGGCTGCACCTTGTAGCGCCCGATCATGGTCCAGACGCCGGCGGTGCAGGTGATCTCATTATTGGTGGTATCAGTCTCAAGGTTGCTGTCCCACCAATCGTCATGGACCAGGATCTTCTGGAAGCGGCCTATGATCCGCGGTCCTGGCCGGCCAAGACCAAGGCCGAGAACTCCCCCAAGATCAGGAAGCAGGGTATCAATCAGTCCTGGGCTCATTCTACATTTCCCCCTGGTCTGGACCACCACCGCCACCGGCCGTCAGCCCGCCCATGGTGACCAGCGCGAAGCCGGCCAGGGTGGCTATGATCTGCCCGCGATCACCCTTGACCATGCTGCCGGCGATCAGAGGAGCAGCGAGCACCCCCAGGCCACCAAACAGGCGGAGCGCCATGATGAAGATCAGGCCGCCCAGGAGCCCCACGCCAAAGTCCTTAAAGGCGCTGCCCATGCCCCTGGCAGTCGGGACCCCGACCATCTTTTCGGCCATGCGGTGCTCCAGTTTGGATTTTGTCCGTCCGGGCTCGACCTACCCGGGGGACGGCTGGTGGATAAAAGAGAAGGGGGACGGACTTTTCCCTTCCTAGCCGTCCCCCTTTTCTACTGTAGAATTTTAGCACAGGTGTTCTAGCTGTCAAATTGGCTGCGAAATAGCTTCAAAACGCCGGCACGCCAGGCTGATCATCCCCCAGGTCAGCCTGGAGCCGGTCAAGCAACGTTGCCTCTATGGGAAAGGGAATGGCACCGATACGCTTGCACCGCCGCAGAAGGCAGCCATAGCAATAGGCCGTCTGGACCACGCGGCCAGCTACAAGCCGGATTGATCCGTAAACCGTGGCAAGGCTGCCGCAGTCTGAGCATATTACTTTGAAGTCCCGGCACAGCTTTTCATCCAGGACGGTCAGGAGCTGGCCCTTCATTTTGGCTCCTCATAAGCGATCGGCTCATGGACGTGGTATGATCGGTCCTGGTCCACGATTACAAAGTGATACTTGTCCAGGCTGCGGACCGTGTCCCCCAGGCCCTCAGCGATCGCCTCCAGGTATTGATGATCATTTTTGCCCACCAGGCGGAAGATAAACAGGTAATGCGCGAGCTCCACCAGGTCACTATGGAGCTGCGTGGGCCGGCGGGCAACCACGCCGAAGGCGATCCGCTGGTGCCGCTGAAAGTCATTCAGGTCCAGGATAGACGCCGGCAGCGGGTAAGGCTTTGGCCGGCAGAAGCGGTTGGCTTCCTCCAGGACAAAGAGCCGGACCAGGCCGGAGCCGATCACGATCCGGTTGACAAAAGAATCAAGCTCAGCCAATGCTTCCCTGGAAAACTGCCGGTGATTCGGGAGATACCGGTTAAAGCCTTTGTGCTCATGGAGCACGTCATAGACCATGTGATTGGGCACGGCCCGCAGGATATGCTTCACCAGGACGCTTTTCCCGGATCCCTGGAGTCCGAAGATGCAAAAGCGCTTATTCGTAATATCTACTAACATTTCGGTTCGCCCCCTGCCAGTTAGTTATGCGATTTATGATCTCGTCATATTTGGCTTCGCATTGGCCGCGGACCGGGCAGCCAATGCAGTTTCTATTCTGCCGCGAGCACTCGTTCAGCTTTTTGAGCAAGGTCCTGCCGCTTATGGGCCATTGCGTCAGCATGAATTTCAGCCCGGGCGGGACTTCCGATAAAGCCGGCACGCCGATCATTACTGCCATTGCCATTCCCCCGTCAGCTCGGATAGTCTCTTATTCCCCAGGTCTGCTTTAAGCCTTTCCAGGGCTTCATTGACCGTTATGTCCCCGTAGAGCTGCTTTAGCAGGCGGATAAAATTGAGAACCTGGTTCTGGGCAGGCGGAGCCACCACCTGGCTGCCCTGGGCAGACCGCCCACCGGGGAGCCTGATCCCCAAGGCAGCTAACTGCTCCCCCAGGCCCATTTCCTGGGCCAGGGCGATCAGCTCTTTGAATTCCTGGAGCTGCCGCCTGAGATCAGCTACGCTGAATCCGCCTTCGGCCGGAGTCGGGCCTGTCCCCACTGGCATATCCGGGGGCCTGGGGCGGATATCTTCCGGCCTGATCTCAACTGGTTCCCTTTCCATCTTAGAGTCCCTCCCAAATCAGAGTTTCCCCGCAATACCAGCACGGGTTTTCCTTGTATCGGAGCTCCGCCCGGCAATGGGTGCAATAATAGCGGGTTTTTTCCGGAGTCTCCGGCGGCTTCTTGGGAGCCGTCCCCAGCAAGGTCTCCTTGGTCAGCTCCGGCGGCTTTGCATCCGGCCGCTGGTCCCGCTCCGCTTCCGTCTGGTGGACCGCCCGGATATGGTTCGGGAGATTGCCGACAAACTTGTGGCAATAAGGGCATTCCACCTTGCGATATGAGCCGCGCTTCTTTTGCTTTTCCTCTTTCCCTGTGCTCATGCTTCCCCCTTACGGAAATAGATTTCCGTCCCCCTTCTCCGTTTCGAGCCACCATCGGATTGGAACATCGATGATCCGATGAACATCAATGCATTCACTCAGCCGCTCCCAGAGTCTAGTCAGGCCGATCCTGTTAAGGTCCACGTAGTTTTCAACCATATGGGCGCCGGTTGACCTGTCCAAGGCGTGAATTCTGATTATTCCCCACATCGGATTTTCACCGCCTTATCATATCGCTGTATTTGCCCTTAAGGTATTTGTCACCCGGGTCCGGGACCTTCGGGATTTCCCCAGGCGTCTGGACCAGGTATCGGACATAGCCGGGCAGGTTCTTTATTCGGCCCCGCTTGTGCCGCGCCAGCTCCAGGGCAGCGCGGATCCGGGCCGGATCATGCTTGAGAATAAAGGCCATGGCGCCATCAAAGCCTTCTTCAGTAAGCTCGCGAGCCAATTCTTCAAGGGGAGTTTCATTGAAAGTGGTGGGGATCGCTAATGATGATGATGATGATGTATATATATCATCATCATCAGAAATATTATTAATATCGCGGAACCCTTCATCAGGGCTCCAGCGTAAGCACTTAACGCCTTGTTTGGCTAAAGCCTTCATGGCTTCGGATTGCCTGCGCTTCAAACGGTGATTTTTGTCGGGCTTAACTTCCACCAGCATCACCTCATCTCCGCGCCGACAAATAAAGTCAGGATAACCAGCTTTTGTAACTTCCCATCCCTCTGCCTTTAGCAGGTTATAAAGCATTGCCTCGGCAGGATTCTTATAGCTCCGTCCTGATTTAAGTGTAGAACATCTGTTCTGAAAACCGTCAAGCGGAAATTGTCGCTTTTTCTTTGCCACCATTGCCGTTTACCTCCATCAGCTTTTCAACCGGAGAAGCCGCTTCATGGACTTTCAGGGCGTCCTCTTGCTGGATGGCTGCGGCATAATGCCTGGGCATTTCAAGGTTTTCCCAGCCCCCAAGCATCTGGAGCGCTGCCAGATTCCCGCTGCCCCTCAGCACTTCCAAGGCAAACTTGTGCCTGAAAGCGTGGGGATGAATGGGATAATCCGGAAATTGCTTCTGGAATTTCCGAAGCATGATCTGGACTCCGGACGGTCCCAGGGCATAGCCGTAGTCATTGACTAGCAGCCGGTCCGTCTTGGCAACTTCGGCCCGGAGCTCCAGGTATCGCTCTATCGCTTCCCTGGTGGGCCCTGAGATCCTGACGATCCGCTCCTTCTGGCCTTTGCCAAATACCTTGATGAGGCCGGCTTCCAGGTTCATGTCTTTGAGCTCAATTCCCACCAGCTCCCCAAGGCGAATTCCCGTATCCAGGAGGATCAGGATGATTGTCTTATCGCGGCGGCCCCTCAGCGAGTCATCACAGCTATTAAGCATGGCGGCGATAACTTCATCGGGGATTTCCGGGACCACCAGCTTGACCTGCTTCGGTTTTTCAATCTTCTTTAATCGGCCATAGCCAATGGGAGATTCTTTCAATTTCCCTTCCCGGACAAGCCACGTGCTGAATGCCTGAAAAGTCCGCCAATAAGCGTCAACCGTGCTGCGGCTAACCGGCTTCCGGGAGCTGGTTGAGCGGCCGCCAAAGCGCTCAGGAGTGGTCTGGACGTAATGCAGGAAATGGCGGATGACTTCGGTGGTGAAGCAATAGCGGATTTGAAGGGGAATTCCACGCTCATTCAGCCACCAGACGTAGCGCATGAGGTTCGTTTTATAGAATCGGATGGTGGAATTCGTTTTGCCACCGATTTCCTTGGCCGTAATGAAATCGTCAATTAGCCTGGTGAATTCCCCTTCGGAATTGCCGAAATAGCTTTGGAAATCGGATTTCGCCCTGGATTTCAATTTGGATTTCAGGTCAAATTGCTTTATCAGCTCATAGGCCATGCTCTGGCTGATACGAAGCGCATCGGCTATTCCCTGGGGACTTTCCCCCTGGTCCACCAGGTCATTCAGGATATCTTCAATCGGCCGGCCAAAGCGGCGTTCAATTTCCGGGATCTTGCTGGGCCTTCCCACCTGTTAATTCCCCCCTTTCTTTGGGAATGGACTTCCCCATCGGCTCAAAGAAGTGCCGGATTACGATGTAGAGGATGCTTGAAAAAGGAATAAACATTTCCCACACTTCCCAGGTGGGCTGATGGAGCTTCACAGCCTGGTCATCCTGTTTCCGCTCTTTGGCGTGAAATACGATGCCGGTGCTGTCCCAATTCTTCAAATCGCCTTTAAGGACCTTGTCATTGGTTAATCTGACCAGCACCAGGGTCCCTTGAGGCTTCTCGATCATCGTCATCCCCCCTTCGGTAATAGGTGCATTGGGCCGGATCTTCAATGCAGGAAATCACATCATCCCTGGGCGGCTCGTGGAAGTATGGCAGGTAGCAGCGCCCGGGACCTTTGCAGCATTGAAATCCGGGCTCTGATTCAAATTGCTTCCAGCGTAATTCGTGGAAATGATCGGCATAGACCCTAATGTAATCCTGGTGATCCACACCGCCGGGAATGTTTAAGGCGAGCTCCTCCTCTATCGTCCGGTCCGGATTAAGGGTCAGAGTCGGCAAATTCCGGGGATAACCCTGGACTTTGTCATCCCTGAGGATTACAAAAGTCTCATTTTCCAGCTCCGGATATCTCCAGACGCACCAGCCCTGGGACTCCAGGAGCTGCTTTGAGAGCTGAAATACTACCTTCGGGGCCCGGAATACGCCCATTGAGCCGCCAAGTAAGTGGACTTTGCTCTCAATTTCACGGGCTTTCCGGGGCTTTTCCCTGGGTAATTCGGATACCGCCGCCGGGGAAGTAGGAGGTCCTTCGGTTGATGGCGCGGCCGAAGGCGGAGCACCTTCCCGGACTTCGGAATTGCCGGCACTCAATTCCTTGTCCTTTTTTCGGCGGCGGCGCATATAGTCGCGCTTATATTCGCGATATTTCTTTGGGTCTTTGTAGGGCATTAGAATTTCTCCACGGGCGTAAGTTTTCCTGGAATTGTCAATTCCCGGTCCGGGTCTATGACTTGGAGAGAGGAGTCCGTGGGTTCAGCAGGCAAAATGTAGAGGATATTCCCTTCCGGAGCGGTAAGAATAAACAGACTGTATTCTGTCAAATTGACTATCTTCATTTCCGTCCCCCTTGGTCTTTTCTTTCCAGTATATTCCGAACCTTCCATTTTGTCAAGTGGTTTAAGGAAAATTTTTCTGCTAAAATGGACACATGTTTCCAAAAAGGAAAGGGGGGACGGACAATGTCACAACTAGGAGACTTGATCAGAAGAACCAGGCAACGCAAAGGGTGGACACAGGACGAATTAGCGCAAAAGGTTGGCTGCAAGGGCAGTTATATTGCCCGAATTGAAAAGGGACGCCAAAGAGGATCCGAAGAATTACTTTTCAAAATCGCTAAGGCTCTGGATTTAAATCCTCAGCGCGTATTTACCACCGCGGGTATTACCGACGTGGTCTTTGTGCCCACTGAAAAGAGCGTGCTGACTCCAGAGACTTACGAATTCGGCAAATTGGACCCTAAAATCCGCCGCCTACTCCTGGAGCTGGCGCCCATTCTGGAAAAATATCTGGAAAGCTAATTCGGGCCGGGTTTACAGCTATTCGTTCCTATTTGAATTCAAAAGCGGGGGTAACAGGGAGTAACAATTAGTTTTTGGAAATGTTACCCCCGCTGTTACCCCCGTGTTACCCCCATTTTTAGCTTCAGCAAAGCTAAAATATGTGGAAAATCGTGACGACTCTTAATCAGCCGGTTGGAGGTTCGAGTCCTCCGCGGCTCACATTCATCCCCTCTTGTCATCATCTTTTTTATCCCACCAAGACTTTCAAAGAGCCCCCATGCCATTTTTCCCCCAACTATGACACAAGCCTGATAATTTTACCCAGATTTTACATAGCGGTAAAACTGGGATAAAAATCGGCCTCTATACTCTTTATTAGGCTGTAGAGTGAGCCACATTGACCCGAGGGGCCCCGGTCAAGACGGCAACTCTCTCCAGCCAAAAATAAAGAAGGAGGCAAAGCAAATGAAAAAGTGGCAGCTCACAGTGGTAGCCGTGATGGCACTCCTGCTCCTGGTCTTAAGCCCGATGGCCGCCCTGGCACAGGGTGAAGAAGAAGTCAGGGAAGCCCCCAAGCCAAAAATGGAGGGGGCCCTGGCGGTGGTAGCGCCCAGGATAGCCTTTGTCGGCAAGGAGATGACCCTGAGGGTCTTCCTGAGGGCAAATCAGGAGCCATTCCCGGGGGCCGGCGTCTGGGCCCTCACCCAGGATGAAGCCGACCAGCTGAAAGAGGAGATGGCCGCACTCCGTGAGGAGGGTATCTCTCCCGCAGAGCATGACTTTGAGGCACTGATAAGTGGCTACGGCACTTTCCTGGGTAGAACAGGCGAGGACGGCCGCATCAGCCACACCTTCACCGAGGCCGGGAGATATGTCCTCATCGCCGTCAAGAAAAAGTACTTCCCCGGATTCTCTCCCATCGGCGTGCGGGACATGCCCAGGGCACTGGGCATTGATGCCCCCCGGCACGTGGGCGTAGGCAAGGAATTCACCTTGACCGTCTTCCAGCGGCTCACCGAGGAGCCGGTGGAGGGAGCTGGCGTCTGGGCACTTAGCCGCGATGAGGCTGAGGCGCTGAAAGAAGAGATGATCGCGCTCCGGGAGGATAGCAGCATCGCCCCAGAGGAGAAGGACTATGAGGCGGTGGTGAGCCTCTATGGCACCTTCCTCGGCCGAACGGATGAGGAGGGCCAGCTCACCCACGCCTTCACCGAGGCCGGTGGCTATCTCCTGGTCGCGGTCAAGCGGGGATACCTCCCCGGATTTTCCCCCATCGGTGTGCGGGACATACCCAAGGCGCTGGGTATCTGGGCACCGTGGCGAGCGCCCGTGGGAGAAGAGGTCACCATGACCGTCTTCCAGCGGGTTGTTGGGGAACCGGTGGAGGGCGCTGGCGTCTGGGCACTCACTCGCGATGGGCTTGAGGTGCTGAAAGAAGAGATGGCCACGCTCCGGGAAGATAGCAGCATCGCCCCAGAGGAGAAGGACTATGAGGCAGTGGTGAGCCTCCATGGCACTTTCCTCGGCCGAACGGATGAGGAGGGTCAGCTCACCCACACCTTCTCTGAAGCCGGTGGCTATCTCCTGGTCGCCGCCAAGAAGGGGTATATCCCTGGCTTCACCCCTATCTTCATCAAGGAACTAGCAGTGGTCACCCCGCCAGAGGAAAATGCCGGGTAAGGCCAGACACGGCAACCACAACGCCAAACCTGCGGACCTAGGCCAGCCCGTATCTGGGCTGGCCTAGGTCTAGCCAATAGGCAAGAGATGCACTTTGGAGTATAATAAGGCCAAAAATGATCACGCTTTTGGGGAATAGCTTATGCCCAAGCTTCTCATTGTTGATGACGAGCCAAATATCGTTGAGCTGGCCAAGCTCTATTTAGAGCGCGAGGGATACCAGGTGGAGAGCGCCGCCAGCGGCGAGGAGGCTCTGGCCAAGCAGAGCACAGCCAAACCCGACCTTATCATCCTTGACCTGATGCTACCTGATATTGACGGCTTTGAGGTCTGCCGCCAGATAAGGGCCAGAAGCGATGTCCCCATCCTGATGCTCACGGCGCGGAAGGAGGACGTAGATAAGATCATCGGTCTGGAGCTGGGCGCTGACGACTACTTCACCAAGCCCTTCAACCCCAGGGAGCTGGTGGCTAGAGTCAAGGCGATACTGCGCCGCTACCAGGCCGGGCTCAAAACGAGCGAAGTCATTGAGCTGGGCAAGATGCGCATTGACCTGGCCCGCCATGAGGTCACCGCTGCCGGCCGCCCCTTAAAGCTCAGGACCAAGGAATTCGCCCTGCTCGCCACCCTGGCGCAGAATCCAGGGGTGGTCTTCAGCCGGGAGAAGCTGCTGGATATAGTCTGGGGATACGATTACTACGGGGAAACCCGCACCGTTGATGTCCACATCAACCACCTGCGGGAGAAACTGGCCGGCTCCGGGGTCAATATTGAGACGCTGCGCGGCGCCGGCTACAAGATGACCGCTGACGAGGGAGAGAGATGAGCCTGCGCGCACGCCTCTTCGTTACCTATATTTTGGTGGTGGTGCTCTGCCTGGGGATGGTGGCCCTGGCGGTAACCATTATCGTCCAAGGCCAGCGCGACCGCCTGGCCATGCAGCGTCTGGATGACATGGCCCGCCCCATTTACGTTCAAGTACGGTCGCTGCTTCGGGGCCAGGTCTCCGTTGGGGAACTGTGGGCCAACCTTGAGGAACAGGCCCGGCGGAATAACGTGCACATCCTCCTCATAGATGGCCAGGGCAATATCATCCGGGAGGTATCCCCAAAGCCCCACCTCCAGCGCCCACTGGAGGTGGCACCAGAGGAGCTACCCCGGGACCTCTCCCAGCCTGAGCAGGGAACCTTCGTCTCCGCCACCGGGCAAACCTTCATCTTTGCCGCCTATCCCCTGGCCAGGCTGCCGGCCACGCGAGAGGCCTTGCGCCTCCAGACGCTGGTCCTGGCCATACCCCGCACTGGGGCGCTGGCCATCCTGGCCAGCTTCATCCGCCCCCTCCTGCTCGGCGGTCTCATCGCGCTCGTTCTCTCCCTGATAGTGGCCATCCTCTTTGCCCGCTCCATCTATCTTCCCATCAACCGCGTAACCGCCGCCGTGGAGAAGATAGCCCAGGGCCAGTATGACCAGAAAATCCCAGAAGCTGGGCCGAGGGAAATTAGACGGCTTGCCCGCAGTTTCAACCGGATGGCAAGCGAGGTAAAGCATTCCCAGCAGCAACTGCGGCACTTTGTCGCCGATGTCTCGCACCAGTTAAAGAGCCCGCTCACCTCCATCCAGGGATTCGCCCAGGCACTGCTGGATGGCACCGCCAACACCAAGGAGAGCCGCCTGAAGGCGGCCACCATCATCAGCGAGGAGTCCAACCGCATGAGGCGCCAGGTGGAGGAACTCCTTGAGCTGGCGCGCATGCAATCAGGCCAGCTGAAAATGGCCCGAGAAACCGTTGACCTGGGGGAACTCCTCGAGCACTGCCAGGAGATTTTTGCCGTTCAGGCCGAGGAAAAGGGCGTGGTCCTCACTCTCAAGAGCGGGCCTGAGATGAATGTCGTCGGTGACATTGACCGTCTGGAGCAGGTCTTCAATAACCTTCTGGATAATGCCATCAAAAATAGCCCCCCTCATGGTGAGGTAATGGTCACCACGAGCAAGGAAAAGGATTTCATCGAGGTGAGGGTGGTTGATGATGGGCCGGGGATACCACCCGAGCAATTGCCCTACGTGTTTGAGCGGTTCTATCAGGTGACTGGCTCAAGAAGCGGCACCGGGCTGGGGCTGGCCATCGCCAGAGAAATTGTTCTAGCGCACGGCGGAAGCATTGAGGCCAGAAGCGAGCCCGGCGCGGGGGCCGAGTTCATCGTCAGACTGCCCTCTAGCTAGCCCGGGCTTTCTACGAGCTCCAGATAGCATCCAGGATCTTCACCCTCATCACCGCCCGAACCGGGATGAAGGCAGCGGCCAGCGCCGTGCTCAGCAGTATCAGCGCGGTGCGGAGCATATCCCAAAGCTCGGCGCGGAGGAAGACATCGCCAAAGGGAAAGTGGAAGGGGTAGCGCGCCTCCAGCGGCACCACCAGATACTTGAAGGCCAGGCTGGCCACGATTATGCCGGTGACGGCATAAAAGGTGGCCCGCATGAGATAGGCCAGGGTTATGGAGCCAGGGGTGATGCCGATGGCACGCTGGATGCCAATCTGCCGGCGGCGGTTGACCACATCAATGTAGGTGACGATGAAAATGGTGATACCGGCAACCAGAAGGTTGACCACGTTCAGTATGGCCTTGATAACCGTAAAACTACCAGTCATGCTGCGGACGATGCCGGCATAGTCCTCCCAAGTGAGAATCTTGAGGTCATCTCGCAGGGAGCCTATCTGGGCGGCTATGCTTCTGATATCAGCATTTGGAGCGATATTGACGTGAATGGAGGCGGCGTGATCCGGCGGCAAGGGGTTAGCTGCCCTCAGTTCCTTCTCCACCACAAAAGCCTCAAGGTCAGTTTGAATATACTCGGTGTGGAAAACGCCCCTCACTATATATTTTTTCTCCAGACCACTGGCGTAGGTTACCGTTATCCTGTCCCCAGCATGAACCCGGCGTAGAGACCGGTAGTAGAGCTCGATATCCGGCTGGTCAGCCCCAGCTAGCTGAATGCCTAAGAGAATCCCGTCCCGGTCCCCCGGCTCCAGGTAGCTGCCCTCAATGAGGGACTGATGAATGGTGAAGACCCGTTTTTCCCGCTCGGGGCGAATCCCGTAGATGACGGCGCCGGTTCGCTCATCGTCAAAGCTGAGCTCGGCGCCCAGTTTGATGCGGGGGGTGGCCGCGATGACCCCACGAATCGCCTCAATCCGGCTGATGAGACGGTCAACATCGCGGATGAGCATGCTCTCCCGCCTGGATTCAACCACGATGTCCGCGGTATAGGTCTGTATCACCTTCTCGTTGGCCCCCGAGACAAGCCCTCCCAGCAGCCCGGGCACGAAGAGAAGGTTGAGGCCAACCAGCGCCAGTATGAGGATGATGAGCAGGGTGACGCCGAGGCTCCCCTGCCTGATTGAGCTCGCTGCCAGCAGGCTGGCAACCCTAAATGACCTGCTCACTTGACCTGCCCGCTCCTTTGCGCTATCCTGCCATCGCTGAGCACGAGCACGCTCTGGGCGTATTTCCTGTCATCGGGGTCATGGGAAACGAAGATAACGGTAACCCCCAGCTCTCGGTTAAGCCTGACCAGCGTCTCCATAACCATGGCGCTTGATATCGTGTCCAGGTTGGCGCAGGGCTCATCGGCAAGCAGAACCCTGGGGCGGTTGATCAGAGCGCGCGCAATGGCAACCCGCTGCTGCTCCCCTCCGGAGAGCTCTTTGGGGTAGTGATTTATCCTCTCCCCCAGACCAACCAGCTCCAAGAGTTCCCTGGCCCGCTCCCGGTAATTATCGGCCTCACCCAGCATCATCCCAGGGAGATAAACGTTCTGATGGGCGGTGAGCTCACCCAGCAGCGCATACTCCTGGAAAACATAGCCCAAGTGTCTCAGGCGAAGCTTGGCCCGCTCCCGCTCCGGGAGCCGGCTCACCTCCCTCCCATCAAGAAGAATTCTGCCTGAGGTGGGCTGGTCAAGCAGCCCCATCTGTCTCAGCAGGGTGGATTTACCTGAGCCGCTTCTACCCATGATGGCGAGCATGTCACCATCCGGCACGGTAAAAGAGACCCCCTCCAGGGCCTTCACCTTGACCTTGCCCATGTCATATATCTTGGTCAGCTCTTGGACTTGGTACATGTGTTTCGGACGCTCGCCCTTATGCCTCTGGGGCCCCGGTTGGTATGGAAAAGCCGAAGGTGCTGCCCTTCCCTTTCTGGCTCTTCACCCATATCCGCCCGCCATGAAGCTCCACCAGCTTCTTGGCCAGGCTTAAGCCCAGCCCCAGCCCACGGTAACCTTCCCGCTCACCCCCCAGCCGGCGATAAGGCTCAAAGACCAGCGGCTGGTCCTTTTTGCTTATCCCCGGGCCGGTATCCTGAACCTCCACGATGAGCTCAGCGCCCTCACTTCTAGCTCTGAGGGTGATTGTCCCCCCCTGCGGGGTAAACTTGAAGGCGTTGTTGAGGAGATTGAGCACCACCTGCCTTAGGCGGTCTTCATCAGCCCAGATGGAAGGGAGCGAATCGGCCAGCTCCAGGTTGATGGTCTGGCCATTTTTGGCGGCCACCGGAAGCACGCTATCATATATCCTCCTCAGCAGCCGCGCCGGGTCTATCAGCCGACGCTCCAGCTGGAGCATGCCCACCTCACCCTTGGCCAGGTCAAGGAGCTCATCAATCCTGTGGTTCAGATTGTAGGCCCCCTGGATGATGCTCTCCACCAGGCTCCGCGCCGGCTCCGTCTTGACTTCCTCACTCAATAGCTCGCTGGCGGTCACCACCGGGGTCATCGGGGTCTTCAGCTCATGCACCAGGGCCCTGGTGAATTCCACCCTTTTATTTATCTCCGCCTCCAGCTCCTGCCTCAGCCTCCTCTCCTCCTGGTACAGCTCCCTCAGCCTCTCCTCCGCCTGCTTGCGCTCGGTGATGTCCCTGGCGATGGCCAGGATGCCAAAGGGCTGCCCATCAGAGTCACGCAAAAAAGTAAACTTGACCTCCACCGGGACGATGGCGCCATCCTTGGCCTTCATCTCAAGCTCCAGCGTCCAGGAGCGTGAGGGGTCTTGCTTCCCGCCCTTCTCCGCGGCCAGCTCCTCATCAAGCGCTCTCTTGGCCGCCTCAAATGACCGCGGGGTGAAGAGCTCCGGCATCGTCCGGTTCATGGTCTCCTCCACGCTATAACCCAGCATCCGGCTGACCGAAGGGCTGATGTAGCTCAGCCGCATGCTCATATCCATGGTCCAGATGATATCGGTGGCGTTCTCGGCAAGCCGCCGGTAGCGCTCCTCGCTCTGGCGCAGCTCGGCTGCGGACTCCTCCAGCGCCGCCAGCATACCGTTGATGGTGGCAGCCACGTTGGAAAGCTCATCCGTCCCCCCTAGTGAGATCCGCGCCGAGATATCGCCGCTTCGGCCAATGCTGCTGATAACCTTGCTCAGGCGGGATAGCCGAGAGATAACCTGCTTTTCCAAAAGCAGAATGGTGGCCAGACCAAATACCAGCCCCACGGCCACTATCGCCAGGATGAGATAGACGATGATGAACTGCACCTGCTCATAGATAACCCGGGGCATGTCAGCATAGCTTCGGAGCATACTCTGGGAGATGATGGACAGCATCACGATCAGGCCCAAGAACATTGAGCCGATGATGAGCAGTGTCTTCCTACGCAGCGTCATCTTCCGTCACCGGATAGCCGAGGCTCAAAAAGAGGGGTGGCCGCTATTCGCTGGTCACAATGAGCCCGACGATAATCCCCAGCCCCACGCTGGCAAAGGTGCCAAAGGTGAAGGTGCTCACTATCCACTGAACACTCTCCGGGTCGAGCATGGTGAAGGTGATAAATAACCCCATCAGGCCAGCAATGAGAAAAACAAACCCAACTATGGCAAGGATTTTATCCATATCTCCCCCGCAGTAGCTGCTTGCAGGCAAAGTATAAAATGAGGGGAAGGGATTGTCAATTATCGGCCAAGAACCCCGGCTAAAAGGGGTGACGGCGGCGCTATCCCGTCAAGCTGAGGGAGGAAGGACATCTGCTTTTCAAAATCAAGCATGCCCTGGAACCAGACAAAGCGGGCCGCCCTTCCCGTAGCCACCCCCATCTTGCCTAGTTGCGCCATGGAGAAAATGCGGTGCTCCCGGCGAGTTTCAAGTATCCTCCCCGCTGACACCGGGCCGATGCCCGGCACGCGGAGCAACTCCTCATAGCTGGCACGGTTGACATCCACCGGGAAAAGCCAGGGCTGTTTCTCCGCGATGACCAGCTTTGGGTCTTTCCTCAAAGGTAGGTCGCCTCTCTCCCCCAGTGCCAGCTCCACCTCCTGAGGGGAAAAGCCATAAACCCTGAGCAGCCAGTCTGCCTGATAGAGCCGGTGGGCTCGCAGAGGCGAAGCGGGCGGCAGCCCTTCCAGTGGCGAGTTGCTTATAGGGCGGAAGGCGCTAAAGTAGACCCGCCTGAGTTCAATCTCACGGTAAAGAGCTTGGGTTGTGCGCAGAATGTCCCGGTCGGTCTCATGAGCAGCCCCAACCACGAACTGGGTGGTCTGCCCCGCGGGCACGAGCTTCTCATTCGCCCTCACCAGCTTCTTCACCCAGCGCATCGGCTCCAAAATACCTTGAGCCAGGTCTTTCTTGGTGCTGAGCCTGGCCAGATGCTGCGCCGTTGGTGCTTCCATATTCACTGAGACCCTATCGGCCAGCCGGCAGGCAGCCTCAACCAAGTCGAAGGAGGCCCCAGGCAGGATTTTGAGGTGAATATATCCCTTAAACTCATAGCGCCGCCGCAAGAGCTCCACCGTCTTTATCATCCTCTCCATGGTGGCCGAGGCGTTCACGCCAAGGCCAGAGCTGAGGAACAGGCCCTGCACCAGCCTCCTTGAGTGGAGCTGCATGAATACCTTGGCCAGCTCCTCGGGCGGGAAGGAAGCGCGGGGGATATCCCGGCCAACTTGATTCACGCAGTAGGCGCAGTCACTGGTGCAGACGTTGGTCAGGAGAACCTTGAAAAGGCAGACTGAGCCGCCGCCGGGCAGCGCCGCCCGGTGAATGAAACGCAGCGGCGAGGGCCCAAGCGCCCGTGGGCCGCCGTAGCCACAGACGTCAAACTGGGCAGCCGCCACCAGGGTGGCTAATTTCTCCTCAACTTCCATCTTCGGCTCTCTCTAATGATTAGAACATATGTACTATATCAAGAGGGAAAGGCCGCTGTCAAGCCGATGAGGCCAAAAAGTGGTAGAATAAAACAAAAGGGTATAAAACGATGGGTAAAGCAAAGATTGAGCATATCCGCAAACGGGATGGCTCTGTGGTGCCCTTCTCTCCCCAGAAGATTGAAGGGGCCATCTACAAGGCACTCGCGGCGACCAAGGCCGGCGATGGGGAGCTCGCCGCTAGTCTTGCCCGGCGGGTGGTGGAGGTGGTGGCGGAGAGGTTTGCTGGGTCTGTGCCCAGCGTAGAGGATGTGCAGGACATCGTGGAAGAGGCCCTGATGACCCAGGGCTACGCCAATGTGGCCAAAGCCTACGTCCTCTACCGCCAGCAGCGGGCTTACCTGCGGCGGCTAAAGCAGGTCATCGGCGTGCGCGATGACCTCAAGCTCAGCGTCAACGCCATCAAGGTGTTGGAGCGCCGCTATCTCCTGAGGGACGAGGAGGGGAATATCAAGGAAACGCCGGCGCAGCTATTCCGCCGGGTGGCCCGCACCGTGGCAGCGGTGGAGACCAACTTTGACCCGGCAGCTGACGTAAAAGAGCTGGAGCAAGCTTTCTTTGAGCTGATGAGCCACCTTGAGTTCCTGCCCAATACCCCGACCCTGATGAATGCCGGCGCCCCTCTGGGGCAGCTATCAGCCTGCTTTGTCCTGCCGGTGGAGGATTCCATCGTTGACATCTTCGAGACGCTGAAGCACATGGCCATCATCCATCAGTCGGGAGGCGGCACTGGGTTTTCCTTTAGCCACCTCCGGCCCAAGGGGGATATCGTTCGCTCCACCAAGGGCGTTGCCTCGGGGCCGGTGTCATTCATGAAAATCTTTGATGCCGCCACCGCCGTCATGAAGCAGGGAGGCAAGCGCCGCGGCGCCAACATGGGCATTTTGGGCGCTCACCACCCCGATATTGTGGAATTTGTCCTGGCCAAAAGCGATGGCACCAGCCTATCCAATTTCAATATCTCGGTGGCGGTGACCGATGAGTTCATGGAGCTAGCCTCCCAAGGACGGAAATGGCCTCTCGTCAACCCCAGAACCGGGAGAGAGGTGCAGTCTATCAACGCCCGTGAGCTCCTGGATATGATCGTGGATAATGCCTGGAGAACCGGTGACCCGGGCCTCATCTTCTTAGATGAGATCAACCGCCATAACCCCACGCCCCAGCTGGGGTATCTTGAGGCGACCAACCCCTGCGGAGAACTGCCCCTGCTCCCCTATGAGTCATGTAATCTTGGCTCAATTAATCTAGCGCGGATGGTCTCGGATGGCGAGATTGACTGGCAGAAGTTGGGGCGCGTAGTGCACTTAGCGGTGCATTTCTTGGATAACGTCATTGAGGCCAACGTCTTTCCCCTGCCCCAGATTGAGGAGATAACCAGAAGAGGAAACCGGAAGATCGGGCTGGGGGTGATGGGGTTTGCTGACGCCCTGCTCAAGATGGGTATCCCTTACAATTCAGAAGCTGGGCTGGAGACCGCTGAGAGGATAATCAAATTCATCTCCGAAGAAGCTCGTCAAGCCTCAGCTGAGCTTGCCGCTAGGCGCGGCGTCTTCCCCAACTTTGCCGGCAGCATTCATGACCGGCCCAATGGCCCCAGGCTGCGCAACGCCACCGTTCTCTCCATCGCCCCCACCGGCACCATCAGCATCATCGCTGGCTGCTCCAGCGGCATTGAGCCGCTGTTCGCCCTGGCCTTCGTCCGCAACGTGATGGAGGGCACTCGGCTTTTAGAGGTTAACCCCACCTTTGAGCAGGTGGCGCGGGAGCGGGGCTTCTTCTCCCCTGAGCTCATGGAGCAGGTGGCCAAGCAGGGGACGCTGCGGGAAATCGGCGGGATTCCCGAGGATGTCCGCCGGGTGTTCGTCACTGACTGGGACATCGCGCCCGAATGGCACGTCAGGATGCAGGCGGTGTTCCAGAAATACACCGATAATTCTGTCTCCAAGACGATAAACCTGCCCCCACAGGCGACCCCAGAAGATATCCGGCGCATCTATACCCTGGCGCACGAACTCAAATGCAAAGGCATCACCATATATCGCTACGGGAGCAAGAAACAGCAGGTGCTTACCCTAGCTGGCGATATGCCCGAGGCAACCATTGAGCCCGTACCCTATGTCACCGCTGACTCAGAGTACGCCGGTGGCTGCCCTTACGGCGCCTGCCCGTTCTAGCCCCCAGCCTATCCCTCAAGCAGCCGCATGAAAGCCAAGGCATCCTGATACATGTTGAGGTTATTGAACAGGACGTAGCTCTCTCCCTCCCCCAACCTGTCTTTCAGACCCTTTAACTCCTCCTCCGAATAGCGATGCCGGTAGCCCGGCCCGCCATGCAGGCGAAAATACCGCGGCTCTCCATAGAGCGATTCCCCCTCAAAAGGGTCAACGCAGTGCACTAGCCCCAGCTCGGCGCAGAGGTCCTGAACTACGGACTTATTCCATTCTCCCCGCGGCTCCCAGGCAAAGATAAACCCTGAATCCCGCACTGAAGCGAAGAAGCTCCTCATATTGGCGATGTTCTCCGCTGTCTCCCGGAAGCTCGCCGGGCACTGAAAGACGATGACCCGAGCCCGCAGAGCGCGGGCAAATCTCTGGGTCTCCTCCCACGCCTTAAGCACCTCCTGGCCTGGCCGAAAGAAGCCGTAATGCTCCTCGGCGCCCGGGGGAATCTTGAGGCCTGCCTTACGATAGGTGGGACTACTTGAGGGATGGGTGATCAGCTGCCAGGCTTTGAGGGTGAATTCAAAGTCAGCTGGGGCTTCCTCCCGCCACCTGAGGGCGGTCCCTAGTTTGGGCATCTTGTAAAATGTCTGTTGGACTTCCACCAGTTTAAACTGGCGGAAATACTTCTCCCTGCCCCCGGGGAAGCCGCAGCAGCCGACCTTAACTCTGGGTAATCCCTTATCCGCGTTCATTTTATCCCGTCCCAAGCCGCCCGGTATAACCTATCCCCTCAATGCGCACCCTATTGCCATCAAGGCGTGTGCGCGCTCCCAGCTTCTCCACCAGCCAGAGATTGGCCTCCACATGCTCGGTCAGGCGGGGCACGAGGTACTCCGTGGTTCCACAAGCCAAAGCGGCGTAAATCACCAGCTGGTCAGCCAGATAACGGTCAACCGTGGCCCCCGCCTTCAAGTCCTCAAGCAGGCTCCGCGCCACATTTCTCCCGATCTCCTCGGAGCTGCGCCCCCGCTTTCCCGCTTGGTCAGCGCCAAAGAGACAGCCGGCATCGGTCTGCGCCCAGAGCGCGAGAGCTGCCCCTGCCTGCAGGGCGGTCTCATCCCACAAGGTCTCAATTCGGGCGCTATAGCCCTCTCCCGCCAGGAGCTTCCGGCATTCCTCAGCCATGCGCTGGCTGACTTTCTGCTCCTTCAGGTGAGAGGAAAGGGAAACCCCCAGTATCTCTTTCACCCGGCCCTGCTCAAGTAGTTGCAAGGGTTTCAGGCTACCCTTTATCGGCTTTACCTTAAACTCAATGATGCCGCCTCCCCTGGGCACGTAGCCGGGGCGAATTACCTCCAGCTCCGCCTCAACTCCCATCCTCCTCAAAGTGGGCAGAAAAACGTGCTGCATATGATACGCCGAGGGGGCGAAGTCCTGAAAGAGCCCGCCTGAGATGCGGAAAACGGTTTCCCCATCGGCGAAGAGGGCGATGGGAAGCAGGGTCATCCCAAG
>Ga0180910_146_pt1 | contig 47752 bp, 33 predicted proteins | sample Deesub1362A_J573_FD_124272 | JGI IMG/M metagenome (GOLD analysis project Ga0180910, IMG submission 124272) | Dehalococcoides sp. JdFR-56 | reverse complement strand
CCCATCTTCGCCAACGTGCTCCTGGTTGATGAGATGAACCGGGCCACCCCCCGCACCCAGTCCGCCCTCATTGAGGCGATGCAGGAGGAGCAGGTCAGCATCGAGCGAGAGACCCACCTCCTGGAATCCCCCTTCCTGGTCATCGCCAGCCAAATACCATATGGGGGGCCGGGAACCTCCCCCCTCACCGAGGTTCAGCTAGACCGATTCATGTTCCGCATATGGAGCGGCTTCCCTGATCGGGAAGAGGAAGACCGCATGCTGCAAGATATTGACGCCATCTTAGAGCCAGACATCTCGCCGGTGGCCACCCGCCAGGACATAATACAGCTTCGGCAGGAGGTAAAGAAGGTACACGTGGCTCCAGCCATCCGCCATTACATCATTGACTTCCTTGATAGGCTACGCCACCATCCCGACGTACTGATTGGCCCCAGCCCCAGGGGGAGCATCGCCCTGCTCAAAGGGGCAAGGGCGCTCGCCTTCATGCAGGGAAGAGACTTCGTCATCCCCGATGACGTGAAGAGGCTGCTCATCCCCGCCCTCGGCCACCGGGTTCAGGTCAGCGCCGAAGCCGAGATGGAGAACGTCACCCCCCAGGCCATCATCGAGCAGATAGCCGGTGAACTGCCGGTACCCAAAATAGCGCCATGAAGAGGTTATCACCGAGAGCCCTGGTTGAGATTTATCTGCTGCTTATCCTGCTGGCAGCGGCAGCCCTGGCAGCACTTCCCTACTCCGTGCTGGCCATGGCCCTGCTAGTGGTGCGGCTGCTAGCCATCTGGCGGCAGCTCCCCCCAAGACTGAATGTAGCCTTCACCGCGGCGGCAGTATTCCTTCTGCCACTAGTGGTAGAGCCGGTCTTGGGCTATCTCACCTACACCGCAGAGCTACCAGCAAGAGCCGTGTCCATTCTCGCCGCAGCCTCTGCCCTTCCCGTTTTATACCTTCTGGACTGCCAGCTAGTACAGAATGCCTCCGGGACAGCGGAGTTCGCCGTGGGAAGACCCCCGGGAAGGTACCTCACCACCACCTCCAAGGCCTTATTTGCCTCGGCGCTCACGATGCTGGTGGTCTCACTCCTCCTGGGCAACCTCNCCCTTCTCTCCAGCGCCGCCATATTCATCCTCTACCTGCTGAGTATCCTGGCTTGGGCGCTCTTCGCCATCCCCTCGCCGCCCGTTGATGTTTCCACCAGGATGAAAAGGGTCATCGCCGGCACCACAGCCGATATCACCCTGCCGCTCTCCCGTAAGCGAGAGACGCGGTTGCACAACCTGGTTATCCCCGCTGACCCGTGGGTTGAGGCCACCCCCCAGCACTTCAGCTTAAACGGGGGGGAAATAGAGCTCAAGCTCACCATCACCCCACCACTGGCCGGGCCATCACAGCCCCAAATCCAGCTAGCCGCGCTGGACCCGCGGGGGTTGCTTGGGGTAAATCAAATGCTTGCGCCAGTAAGCCTAGAGGTCATCCCGAGGGCAAAGTACGCCGAGTGGCTGGCGCTGAGATACCTGGAGGAGACGGGAAACAAAGAAAGCTTCGCCTCGGCAGCGTCCAGAGCCAGGCTGCGGCGGAGGGGAGGGGTGGAATACCTGGAAAGCCGAAGCTACTACCCCGGTGACCCACTGAAGAACATAGACTGGAAACATACGCTGAAGCTGAACAAGCTGATCGTCAAAGAATTCGCCGAGACCGGAGCCAAGACAGCGATACTCGCCGCCAACCTGGCCGCCAGCGATGCTGAAGAGGCGGATAAGATAGCCTTTCATCTCATCACCACCGCCCTGACCCTGGCCCAGGAAGCTATCCCCACCACGCTAGCTGCCTATAACCACGAGCAGGTTATCCTGACCACGATAGCCCTTGACCCCAGGGAGATTCTCAAGCAGACGCTCTCCCTGGTGAAGGAGATCACCTGCGGAGACTTCACTCGGTGCCTAGCGCCACCTGACTTAAGCAGACTCAAGCGAGATATAAATCAGCTGAGACGAACAACTTCAGAATCAGCCCAAGGGCTGCTCAGCCTGCTTGACTTTGAGCGCCAGGCGCTGGAGAAAGCGGCCAAAGACCATCCGGCAAGCCTTGCTCTGGAGAAGGTCGCCGGGCAAACCCCACCTCCGGCCACCATCATCCTGATATCACCGCTCAATCACGATGCTGAAGCCATCCTAGTAACCACGGAGAAGCTATCAAGAAGATTCACCACCATACCGATAGAAACCAAATAGCATGAAGCTATGGTAAAATACCCAAGGTGGAGAGTTCCCTGATAATCTACTCCACGGTAACGCTTTTGGCCAGGTTCCGCGGGAAATCTATGGGGCAACCGCGCTCTCTCGCAGTGTAGTAGGCCAGGAGCTGCAGGGCTACTGCATTGAGCACCGGGGAAAAGAGGGCATCAACCCTGGGCAGCGTGATGACGCTGTCAGCCACCTCCCCCACCACCTCATCACCCTCCTCGGCCAGCGCCAGCACCGGAGAGTGTCTCGCCTTGACCTCCTTGATGCTGGTCAGCATCGCCTCGTAGGTGTTATCCTGCGCCACGATGGCCACCACGGGCGTCTCTCTGCCCAGCAGGGCGAAGGGGCCATGCTTTAGCTCCCCGGCGGCATAGCCCTCGGCATGAATATAGGAGATTTCCTTTAGTTTAAGCGCCCCCTCCAGGGCCACTGGAAAGTTTATCCCCCGACCGATGAAGAACACGTCCTCACACCTAGCTAGCTGCCGGGCGTACTCAGAAATCGTGGCTTCGCTATCCAGCACTCGCTGCACCTTGCCGGGTAGCTGCCTCAGCTCCATAACCAGACCGTCCAATCTTCTGATATCTATCTTGGCGTAGGGCAGGGCCAGCCAGTACAGCGCCATGAGCTGGGCGATGAAGCTCTTGGTCGCGGCCACGCTTATCTCCGGACCGGCTCGGGTATAGACCGTCTGGTCGGCAAGCCGGCTGGCGGTGCTGCCCACCACGTTGGTGATGACGATCACCTGGCACCCTTCCCCTTTCAACTTTCTTATCGCCTTCAAGGCGTCTGCCGTCTCACCCGACTGGGTGATGACGATGGCCCGGCTGACGGAAGAGGCCCGCCCCGAATAGCTGAACTCGGAAGCCAGCTCAGCCCTCACCGCCACTTTGAACAGCTCCTCCATGAGATATTTGCCGATGAGCGCGGCATGATAGGAGGTACCACAGGCCAGGATGAGTATCTCCTCAAGGCTGATGTCACCCATCGTGGCAAGGTGAGCCGGCGGCTCCGCCGCCGAGACATATCCGCCAATGGTATCCCGTATCACCTTGGGCTGCTCGTGTATCTCTTTGAGCATGAAATGCTCATAGCCCCCTTTTTGCGCATCCTCCACCGTCCAGGAAATGGTATGCCTTTCCCGACGAACCACCTTGCCGTGCTGGCTGACCTCAACGCCGCCCGGGGTGACCACGCCGATATCACCATCCTCCAGATAGAGCACCTGGCTGGTATAATCCAGTATCGCCGGCACATCAGAGGCGATGAAATTTTCCCGGTCGCCAATGCCGATGATCAGCGGGCTGTCCTTGCGGGCAACGACCAATCTGGATTCCCCGCTCATCAGCACCGCGATGGCATAGGAGCCTTCCACCTCCCCCAGCGCCAGCTCCACCGCCTTGGCCAGATCCCCGGCGTAATACTTCTCAATGAGGTGCGGTATCACCTCGGTATCCGTCTCCGAAACAAAGTGATGCCCCTCACCACTCAACTGCTCCCTCAATTTCTGGAAGTTGCTGATTACCCCATTGTGCACCACGGCAATCCTGCCGGTGCAATCGCAGTGGGGATGGGCGTTCACCTGAGACGGCTCACCGTGAGTTGCCCACCTGGTATGGCCGATGCCCGCTTTCCCCTCAATGGAGCGGGGCAAGGTCTCCGCCAGCGCCTTCACCCGGATGGCATCCTTGTACACCACCAGGTCACCGCTGGAGACGGCGATGCCACAGGAATCATAACCCCGGTACTCGAGCTTCCCCAGGCAGTTGAGCAGGACAGGGCCAGCCTGCCTCCGGCCAACATAACCAACAATGCCACACATAGCCGAAAAATGCTCCCTTTATAGCTTCAAAATACCAGGCTGCGGTCAGGCAGCCTGCCGCTGAGCAGCTTCAGCGAGTGTACCTGAGCGTAGTTGCCGACAACCGCTCCCGGCTGAGCCACCACCCCGCTGCCCAGGTTGCAGCCCTCACCCAGCATCGCCCCCACGCTCACCAGGTGGCGCTCATGGTCCACCTTGACCTCCTCCCGACCGCAGCAGGCGGTGAAATGCCCCCCGATGATACAGCCCTGGTCAATAACCGAATCCTCTATGATACCACCGGGGCCAATGCTGACGTCATCGCCGATAACGCTGTTCTTAATCTGGGTGAAGGGGGAGATGACCACATTATTGCCCAGGCTAGTCGCCGGCAGAATGCAAACATTGGGGCCGATATCGCAGCCCTCCCCGATGACCACTGGCCCGGTGATGTAAGAGCCAGAGCGTATCACCGTGCCCTTCCCAACCCAGACCTGCCCTTTAAGCGCCACCCCGGCTTCAACAGTGCCAGCGAGGCTAGCCTGAATCTGGCGCAGGATGGCATCATTGAGGCTCAAGATATCCCAGGGATAGATGACATCAAGCCAAGTATCCTCCGTCTCCTCAGCCCTAATGGTGTGGCCCTGCCCTATCATCTTGTTCAAGACGTCAGGAAGGTCAAGCTCCGGCTCAATGAAGTCAAAAATCTGGGGGCTGAAGGCGTAAATGCCGGTGCTGACCAGGTTACCCCTTGCTTCTGCGGGCTTCTCCACGATCTCCTTTACCTCGCCCCGCTGGTCCAGGGTCACCACCCCGTATCTCATCGGGTCATCCACCCTCTTTACCAGCACCGCTGTGGGCTTGATATTGAGGAATGAGGCGATGGTATCCGCCTCAATCAGATTGTCTCCGGCTAGGGTGAGAAAGTCACCCTGGATAGAACCCCTCGCCTGGGCAAGGGCGTGGGCGGTACCCAGCTGCTTGGGCTGGGTGACATAGGTCAATCTGACACCAAGCTGCTCCCCGGAGCCCATATAGTCCAGCACCTGCTCCTTGTGGTAGCCAACAACGAGCACGATGTCACGAATGCCATTCTGCGCCAGCGCCTCAACCACGTACTGCAATATCGGCTTGCCGGCGATGGCAAGCATCGCCTTGGGCCGGTTGACGGTAAAGGGTCTCAGCCTCTGTCCCTCACCGGCAGCTAAAATCACCGCTTGTTTCATGGCCCGCTCCTTAAAATAGCCTTGAATTGGGCAAAATCACCCCGCTGGCCACCGCCCCTGGCCCGATAAAAGTATTATTGCCAATCAGGCTACCAACATTGATGCTGGCGTTGATCCCAGTTTCAACCTTATCCCCGATGATCGCCCCCAGCTTGCGCCGCCCGGTATTTACGCCGGCGACCGAGATTTCCTTTTTGTCCAGCCTGAGATTGGCTACTTTAGTGCCCGCACCAAAATTGCACCCCTCGCCGATAATGCTATCGCCAAAGTAATTATGGTGGGGGAGTTTAGTGCCCCTCATGATGATGCAGTTTTTCACCTCAACGGCGTGGCCGATATGACAACCATCACCGATGGCGGTACAGGGGCGAATGTAGCAGTTGGGACCAACCTCACAGTTCTCCCCGATGACCACCGGGCCCACGATGTAGGAGCCTGACCTGACCACGGTATTCCGGCCAATGGCAACGGCACCCTTGATGACCACATTCGCCTCCACTTCACCCAAGTTCTGCGCCCTAGCCTCAGCGAGCAGCAGCTCATTGGCAGAGAGCAAGTCCCAGGGATAGCTGAGGTTGAGCCAGTGGCTGAGCCGCTGGCAGGCGATGTCATGCCCACCGGCCAGCATCAGCTGTAAAGAATCGGTTATCTCGTACTCCCCCCGGGGTGACTTGGCAGTGCGGGCGACCGCCTCAAATATGGCCGGGGTGAAGAGGTATATCCCGGCATTGGCCAGACGAGACGGGGGACTGGCCTCCTTTTCGTAGATGCGGGCTAGCTTCCCCCCGCTCAGCTCAACCACCCCCAGCCCAGTGGTATCCTCAACCTCGATGATGCCCAGAGTGTTACCCGCCCGGCGAACAAGTTTCCTGATATCCCCGCGGCTGACGATAACATCCCCGTTCATCACTAAGAAATTGCCCTCCACCAGACCCTCGACCATTTTCAGCGCATCCGCCGTGCCCAATTGCCGGCGCTGCTGTGAGTACTCTATCCTCACCCCCCATTTCTCACCACCAGCAAAATAGTCCCGCACCGGCTCATCACAGTAGCCGACCACGAAGATAAACTCGGTGATGCCCGCTGCCCTAGCCTCAATGAGCAGGTGCTCCAAGATGGGCTTATTGGCGATGGGCAGCATCACCTTGGGCCTGCTGTAGGTGAGGGGGCGCATGCGGCTACCCTCGCCCGCGGCTAGAATGACCGCCTTCAACTTGCTCGCTCCTTGACGTTCTCGAGATGGCCCATGACCACTTTGAGGGCACTATCATACAGCTTCTGCGCCCGCGCCTGGCTCTTCGCCTCCACGGTCAGCCTGATTTTGGGCTCGGTGCCGGAGGCCCGGACCAAGAGCCAACCATCCTCGAAGCTGAGCCTCAGGCCATCAGCCTTGGCCAGCGATAACGGCTCAAGCGCCATCAGCGGTGATTCCAGGCTTGACACCGCCGTCCTCGGGCCCGCCACGCTGCCCCGGAGAAGATGATAGCTGGGGATATCGTCCACCAACCGAGATAGTCTCTCCTGGCTGGCGATAGCCACTAGCTGCGCCGCAGCATAGACGCCATCGGGGCAGAAGGAAATAGCGGGGAAAATCCAGCTCCCCGATGGCTCACCACCAAAATCACCGCCTTTCTTCAGCTCTTCAGATACATAGGTATCCCCAATCCTGGTGCGGCGGACACGGAACCCCATCTCCTCAATGGCCATGGAGGCATCCAGGGTGGTGACCACCTCCTTTGCCCCCATCACCCGGGCAAAAATGGCAAGGAGCTTATCCCCGGGAATGAACCTACCTCGGTCATCCACCGCCATCATGCGGTCAGCATCCCCGTCGTGGGCGATGCCCAAATCAGCCCCCGACTCTCTGGTCGCCCGGAGCAAATCCCCCAGATTGGACTGGGTCGGCTCAATATCGCGGGGAAAGAAGCCGCTGGGACGGCAGTTTATCTCCACCACCTCGCACCCAAGCTCTCTTAATAAATACGGGGTAACCACAGAGCCAGCACCACAACCACAATCCAGGGCTACCTTGAGCTTGAGTCCAGTGGAAAAGTCCTTTAAGATACGCTCCAGGTGCTGCCTGGTGGCATCAGCATAAACGCCGCTTTGGCCCGCTTTGTCCCAGGGGGCGGCATCAAGGGAGCCGCTTGAGAGCATATCCTCTATCTGCCCCCGCTTCTCAGCATCAAAGGCGGCGCCATCCGGGCTTAAGAGTTTGATGCCGTTGTATTCCGGGGGATTATGGGAGGCGGTGATCATCACCCCGGCGGCGAACTTTCGGGCGGCAAAGCCCAGTGTCGGCGTGGGCACCACCCCGGCGTCCTCGCCCCTGGCGCCAGCGGCAAGCAGCCCGGAGATAATGGCGTGCTTTAGCGCCTCGCTGGAGGTGCGGGTATCACTGCCCACCACCACCTCATTATAGATTCTGCCCACCGCCAGCCCAACCTTCAACGCCAGCTCGACCAGGCCGCCGCCGAAAAGCTCCCTGATGCCAGATGTGCCAAAAAGTCCCATTTTGTCCTCATTCTACTACTATGAACCCAAATGTCAATGTCATACCGGGCCACACCTGGCGGGAGAGGCCGGAATGAGAGAAGACTTGCGCCAGCGTCTAAAATGGCGTGGCCAGGGTGGGCAATGGCACCTCAATCACCGTGGGGCGTTTCTCGCCCAATGCCGCCCGCAGTGCCCCACCCAGCTCCTCGGGCCGGGAGAGCTTGATTCCGCGGGCACCAAATGTCTCCGCTAGACTGGCGAAATCAGGGTTGTGCAGGCGAGTGCCAATAATCCTGCCCCCGAAGCGCCGCTCCTGGTCATGGAGTGTAGCGCCGAAGGCGCCGTCCACAAAGACGATGTTCACCACGCTCAACCCCTCCTGCACCGCCGTGGCCAGCTCAGGGAGGGCATACATGAAGCCACCATCACCGCTGAGCGCCACCACCTGCCTCTTGGGGTTGCCCACCTTGGCGCCCAGGGCAGTGGGGAAGGCAAAGCCCAAGGTGGCGAAGTATGAGGAGGTGAGATAGGTGCGGGGCCGCTTCACCGGGTAGGCCAGATGGCCCCAGTAGGCTACGTTGGTCACCCCGGGCACCAGAATGGCGTCTTCGGCAAGCTCAGCACGAATCGCCCGGACCAAAGAGAGCTGAAGGGGAGCCACCTCCTCCAGCTCCGCGGTCACGGCATCCTTTATCTTCTCTAGCTCCTCGGGCTGCCAGCTGCTGCTTGCCGGAGGCAGTACCTCGGCTAGTGTGCTGAGAACGGTGCGGGCATCGCCCACGATTCCCAGCTGCACGGGATGGTTTCTGCCCACCTCGCTGGCATCTATGTCAATCTGGATGAGCTTCTGGTCTTGAGCAAAGGCCCAAGGAGCAGCGCCGCGGAAATAGAGGCGGCTTCCCACGACGAGGATGACATCAGCCTGCGCTAGCGCCCACTTGGCCGGGCCGAACCCATAGTAGAAGGTGCCGAGTGAGAGGGGGTGGTCACCAGGGATGGCTCCCTTGCCCTCGGGGGTGGTGATCACGGGAGCGTTCAGGCGCTGTGCCACCTCGGTAAGCTCGCTTGAGCCATCCGAGCCGATAACGCCCCCACCCGCCCAGATGATGGGGTGGTGGGCCGAGGCGAGTAGCTGCGCCGCTGCCTCAATCTGCGCCGGCTCCACCGGGGCGGGGGAAACCGGCTCTGGCTCTGGGATTTCCGCCGGCGCCGAGGCCTGCATTACATCCCAGGGAACCTCCAGCTCCACCGGGCGGGGTCTCCCTGTCTTCAATTTGAGCATCGCCTGCCGCACCGCCCCTGGAATCTCCTCCACCTTGCGCACACAATGGCACCATTTGGTCAGAGGCTGGAACACCTGGCTCTGGTCAGCCACCTCATGCAGCGCCCCGCGCTGCTGGCCCAGGTTATAGCTCTCCACCTGCCCGGAGACCAGGAGAACCGGGGTTGAGGTGGCATAAGCGGTCCCCAAGGCCGCGGTGGCGTTAAGCGCCCCCGGCCCGGGCACCACCAGCGCCACGCCTACCTTGCCCGTGGTACGGGCATACCCATAAGCCATATAGGCTGCGGTTTGCTCATGGCGCACTGATGCCCAGCGCAATTTCCCCTGACGATAGATGGCATCCAGCGCCTCCATTATCTGCACTCCGGGAAGGCCAAAGACGATTTCCACTCCCTCCCGAGCCAGGGAACTGGTCAGGGCTTCCGCCCCGGTCATCATAGCCATAGCTAGACCTCCGATAAGACGTAGTCAGCGCAGACTACTTTAGCACAAAGGATTATCTGGCGCAAATGGCCAACTGGACAAGAAGTCTTCCCTGACTTAAGGGGAAGACGAGGCCAAAGCTATCTATACCCTCAGCTCGGAGCGGGTGCGCAGGAACCTGGCCACGCCATCGCGGGTGACCAGTCCAACAACCCTCCCCTCGCTGACCACAGGCATCTGGTTGATGTTATACTCCTCCATCTGCTCCAGCATGCTCAGCACATCCTGCTCGGGGAAGGCTACTTTTAGCTTCTCCACCGGGGTCATGATATTCCTCACCCGGGTTATCTCCCAATCTGGCCGGCCGACCGACTTGATGTCCCCCAAGGTCAGAATCCCTTTGAGCTCCCCATCCTCGGCAACCAAGAAACAGCGGTGCCCAATGGCAGAGATATACTCCTGAACCACGTGGCTCACCGTAACCTCAGGCGATACCACCGGGCAGGTAGAGGTCATCATTTCGGCAGCGGTGACCCCCTCCAGCGCCAGCTGATATTGCGTCTGGCGGTAGCTGGCCGCGGCGACGTAGGTCAGGAACCAGCCGATAAAGGCAAGCCACAGACCATTGAACCACTGACGGGAGAAGAGGAACATGAGAATGATGCCACCGCCGATAAAGAGATAGCCGATGCCCTGCCCGACCCGGGCGGCAATCCGGGTGGCCCGCTGGTAATCACCGCTGAAGCGCCAGAGAAGGGAGCGAAAGACGCGCCCGCCATCCAGAGGAAAGCCAGGAATGAGGTTGAAGACCGCCAGCACCACGTTTATCTGCGCCAGCCAAAAGGTCATGGCGGCTATGGGCTCACTTATCCCCCCCAGTAGTAGATGGAGCAGAAAAAATAGCCCCCCAATGACCAGACTGGAGATGGGCCCGGCCGCAGCCATCTTGAGCTCCGCGCTGTGGCGCGCTGCCTCCCGGGTCATATGGGCCACCCCACCGAAAATAAAGAGGGTGATGCTCCTCACCGGGATGCCATTGGCTCGGCCCACCAGGCTGTGCGCCAGCTCATGTGCCACCACCGAGCTGAAAAATAATAAACTAGTAAATATGCCGGTGACCCAGTAGGTTGGCGCACCCCAGCCCGGATAGAAGGAGGGGAAGTACTGCCAGGAGAGGGAGACCGTGATGAGAACAAAGATGAAAAACCAGGTATAGTGCAGGCGGAACTGGATGCCGAAGATTTTGCCTAAATTGATTGCGCCACCCATGCTTTATCCGAGGTTAGCATCTAGGCGAGCTGACCCCTAAATACTTCTCCACCAGCTCCATGGCGCAGTATTTCCCGCACATACTGCAGGCCGGGCTCGCCGAAGCATGCCGGCAGTGCACCTGGCGGGCGTGTGCCGGGTCAAGGGAAAGCCTGGCCTGCTCCTCCCAGTCGAACCTCTTGCGCGCCATGGACATCCTCCGGTCCCATTCCTCAGCGCCCTTTACTCCTTTCACGATGTCACCAGCATGAGCGGCAAGGCGTGAAGCGATCACCCCCTGCCTCACATCTTCATGGTCCGGCAGGGAGAGGTGCTCGGAGGGCGTCACATAGCAGAGAAAATCGGTCCCTGCGGCGGCGGCGATGGCCCCACCGATAGCCCCAGTGATATGGTCATACCCGGCACCGATGTCAGTCACCAGCGGCCCCAGGACGTAGAAGGGAGCCCCCTTGCAGATGGACTTCTCCAGCTGAACATTGGCCTCGATCTGATTTAAGGGGAGATGCCCTGGGCCCTCAACCATAGCCTGAACCCCGGCCTCCTGGGCCCGCTGCACCAGCTCCCCTATGGTGAGCAGCTCCTCTATCTGGGCCCGGTCAGTGGCATCGGCCAGACTGCCTGGGCGCAGCCCGTCACCAAGGCTCAAGGTGAGGTCAAACTCCCTGGCCAGCTCCAGCAGGCGGTCATAGTACTCATAAAGGGGGTTTTCCCGCTCGTTATACAGTATCCAGGCGATGAGAAAGGCGCCCCCGCGCGAGACCACATCCGCCACCCTCCCCTGCTGCCTCAGCCGGGCGATGGCGGATTGGGTTACCCCACAGTGCACGGTGGCGAAGTCAACGCCGTCACGGGCGTGCTCCTCGATGACGGCAAAGAGGTCATCAGCTGTCATCTTGACGATAGCGCCATGCCTCTCAATGGCCTCAATGCCCGCTTGATAAATGGGCACGGTGCCGATGGGCACGGTGCTGGCGGCGATTATCGCCCGCCGGATGGCTGAGATATCGCCTCCGGTGCTTAAGTCCATCACCGTATCCGCCCCGGCCTCAACGGCCACTCGCAGCTTCTCCAGCTCAGAATTGATATCGCCGTAGTCAGGGGAGGTGCCGATATTGGCATTCACCTTGGTCCTGAGCCCCTGGCCAATGCCGCAGGGAACAAGCTTGGCATGATTGATGTTAGCCGGAATCACGATGGTCCCCTTGGCCACACCCTCCCGGATGAACTCAGCCTCCAGCCCCTCCGCCTCAGCCACCATCCTCATCTGCGGAGTGATGATCCCCTTTTTGGCTGCTTCCAGTTGCGTCATAGCCACCTCCACAAATTCAAAAACCAAGGGCTCCGGCTTGACTTCAAGACCCTTGGCCTAAGCTGCTGCCGCTTCCCTACGCTCGCATTACCGAGGTCAGGTCCACAGGGTTGGCGTTAGTGCCTCTCAGCCCTTTAAAGCACCCCTAGCGGATGGTTTCTACCTTGACTATAGCACAAGCCCTCCAAAAATGCAATCTGCCCTACCCATTGCCCCCCGGCCCCTTATCCTGTATTATATTTAATTAGGAGGTGACTGAGGTATGTGGCTTCAGGCAAGAATGTTCCTGCTCATCACAGTGCTATTTGGCATCCTTTACGGTGTGATCGCCGGCATCGGTACCTGGATGGGCGCCGGCAGCGCGGTTTCCTATATCATTCTGGCCTTCGTCTTTCTCGGCATTCAGTATCTGATTAGCCCGGCTATTGTCGGCTGGACGATGAGGATAAAGTGGGTTTCAGAGCAAGAAGCCCCAGAGCTGCACCGAATGGTGGCGGAGCTCGCCGAGAGGGCGAATCTACCCAAACCCAAAGTCGGCATCTCCCAGCTCTCCATACCCAACGCCTTCGCCTTCGGCCGGACGCAGAAAGACGGGCGGGTCTGCGTTACCCAAGGCATCCTGAGGCTGCTGAGCAAAGAGGAGCTAAAAGCAGTGCTGGGGCACGAGCTAGCCCATATCAAGCACCGTGACATGGCCGTCATCACCCTCATCTCGGTTATCCCGCTGATAATGTACTGGATAGCCTTCAGCATGATGTGGGGAGGCGCCTTTGGTGGCCGCAGACAAGGCGGCGGCTATGCCGCGCTCATCGGGCTGGGGGCCTTTATCCTCTATTTCATCACCAATCTCCTGGTGCTCTATGGCTCCAGAATTCGGGAGTACTATGCTGACCTGGGCAGCGTGCGCATGGGCAATATGCCGCATCACCTGGCCACCGCTCTCTACAAGCTGGTCTACGGCAACGCCCGCATGCGAACTAGCCCAGAGATGCGACGGGTGGAGGGGGTTAAGGCCTTCTTCGTCAATGACCCTTCACGGGCGTGGTATGAGGTAAGGGAACTTGCCCAAGTTGACCTGGACATGAGCGGCACCATTGACTATGATGAGCTCTTAGCGCTGCGCCAGAAAAAGGTGCGGCTTGATACCACCCAGAAGCTGATGGAGCTTTTCACCACGCACCCCAACATGCTGAAAAGGATAAAGCATCTATCCACCCTCACCACCTGATGCCCCCAGCCGCCCCCTCTCGCCGGGGGCATTTTTTCTTGACTTTTCCGCGGGCATGGGATAAACTATGAGTTTGGGCGACCAATAAAGGCCAGCTTCCACTAAGCCTGAGTACTTTCACAAAAAGTCTCAGCTTTAATTATGTCAGAAGCAAGACATTGATGAAAATTGCGATTAGTGGTAAAGGTGGCGTAGGCAAGACTCTACTGGCATCGCTGCTCGCCCACACCTTCGCTCAGTCTGGCTACACCGTCCTCGCTATTGACGCTGACCCTGATGCCAATCTGGCCGCGGCCCTTGGTTTCCCCCACCCGGAGAAAATCGTCCCCATCTCTGAGATGAAAGACCTCATCGCCGAGAGAACGGGAGCCCAGCCAGGGCAAGCGGGCGCTTATTTTAAACTCAATCCAAAGGTTGATGACTTGCCGGAGAAATACTGGCAGGCGCTTGACGGCATCAAGCTGATGGTCATGGGACGGGCCAAAAAGGGTGGTAGCGGTTGTTACTGCCCGGAGAACACCCTGCTCAAAGCTCTGGTCAGCCACCTGCTTCTGGCCCGCAATGAGGTGGTCATCATGGATATGGAGGCTGGCATCGAGCACCTGGGGCGGGCCACCGCCGGCGCCGTGGATAAGCTTATCGTGGTGGTTGAGCCAGGCCGGCGCAGCCTGGAAACCGCCCAGACCATCAACAAATTAGCCCAAGACATTGGGCTCAAGAATCTGGGCGCGGTGGGCAACAAAATCCGCAACCAAAAAGACCAGGAATTCCTGCGCTCCAGCCTTCCCCAGCTTGAATTCCTCGGCTTTATCCCCTATGACCAGGCCATCGTTGATGCTGAGCTAGCCAATCTTTCCCTTCTTGAGGCCAGCCCACAGGTGACCAACGAGGTGAGGAACATTTACCAGAAGCTCTTGAGTCAGCAACCAAGCCATCACCAAAAAATTAACATATAAAAAACGAAAGACAGGAGGTATCCGTGGCTTACGACGCAACCAAAATGAAGGACTGGCAGATCGCCGAAGCAGCTGAGGCTAACATGCCAACCCCTGATGAGTGGCGGGAGAGGCTGGGCCTGGAAAAGGATGAGATTCTCCCCTACGGGAGAGTCGCCAAGCTTGATTTCATGAAGATAATTGAGCGCCTCAAAGACAGGCCAGACGGCAAATACATTGAGGTCACCGCCATCACCCCCACCCCGCTGGGTGAGGGGAAGAGCACCACCACCTGCGGCCTCATCGAGGGGCTGGGCAAGCGAGGTTTGAACGTCGGTGGCTGCATCCGCCAGCCCTCTGGGGGCCCAACGATGAATATCAAAGGCACCGCCGCCGGTGGCGGCAATGCCCTGCTCATCCCGCTCACCGAGTTCTCCATGGGCCTCACTGGGGACATCAACGATATCACCAACGCCCACAATCTGGCCATGGTTGCCCTCACCGCCCGCATGCAGCACGAGCGCAATTACACCGATGAGCAGCTGGAGCGGCTGACCAAGATGCGCCGCCTGAACATTGACCCCACCCGAGTTGAGATGGGCTGGGTAATAGACTTCTGCGCCCAGAGCCTGCGCAATATCATCATCGGTCTCGGGGGCAGGATGGATGGCTACATGATGCAGTCCAAATTCGCCATCAGCGTCAGCTCCGAGCTCATGGCCATCCTGTCCATCGTCAACGACCTAGCTGATCTGCGGGAGAGGCTGAATCACATCACCGTGGCCTACGACCGGCAGGGTAACCCAATTACTACCGGTGACCTGGAGGTGGCCGGGGCCATGGCCGCCTGGATGCGCAACACCATCAACCCCACCCTCTGCTCCACGGTGGAGTACCAGCCACTGATGGTGCATGCCGGCCCGTTCGCCAATATCGCCGTGGGCCAATCCTCCATCATCGGCGACCGGCTTGGTCTGAAGCTGTTTGATTACCACGTTACCGAGAGCGGCTTTGGCGCTGATATTGGCTTTGAGAAGTTCTGGAACGTCAAGTGCCGCTTAAGCGGCCTCAAACCACACGTCTCAGTGCTCACCACCACCATCCGCGCTCTCAAGATGCACGGCGGTGGCCCCAAGGTGGTGGCCGGCATTCCTCTACCCGATGAATACACCAAAGAGGACCTGGGGCTCTTGGAAAAGGGGCTATGCAACATGCTGCACCACATCAACATCATCAGGACCGCGGGTATTAATCCCGTGGTGTGCATCAACCGGTTTGCCACTGACACTGACGCCGAGGTCGCCCTGGTGCGCAAGGCAGCCGAGGAAGCCGGGGCACGCTGCGCGGTATCCACCCACTGGGCCCACGGTGGTGATGGAGCCCTGGAGCTGGCTGATGCCGTGATAGAAGCCTGCGAGGCGGGCAATGAGCTGCGCTTCCTCTACCCCATGGAGACGAAGCTGCGAGAGCGGGTGGAGAAGATCGCCAAGGTGGTCTATGGGGCTGATGGCGTGAGCTGGACCCCCGAGGCCGAGGCCAAGGCCAAGGCATTTGAGGCCGACCCCAAATATAATGAATACGCCACCATGATGGTGAAGACACATCTCTCCCTTACCCATGACCCGGCGCTCAAGGGAGTCCCCAAGGGCTGGACACTGCCCATCCGCGATGTGCTGGTCTACTCCGGAGCCAAGTTCCTCTGTCCCTGCGCTGGCAGCATCAGCCTGATGCCGGGCACCTGCTCTGACCCGGCCTTCAGGAGAATAGACATTGACGTTAAGACCGGCAAGGTTCGGGGGCTTTTCTAGAGCTGGGCTGGGATGACCCAAAAACAGGAAGGTGGATGAGGAAAACGGCAGCAAAGAGAAAAGTAAACGTTCACTTTGACCCCGACAATGTTGACATTGCCGTGGAACAGGGGGAGAACTTGCTTCAGGCGGCCATCGCCGCCGGGGTGCGCATCCACGCTTCCTGCGGTGGCGCCGGCACCTGCGGCACTTGTAAGGTGTTGATTGAAGAGGGGGAGGTAGAGACCACCAGAACCAAAAGGCTCTCCGAGGAGGAGTATGAGCAGGGGATAAGGCAGGCCTGCCAGAGCCGGGTGCTCACCGACCTCAGCGTCTACGTGCCGGTGGAGTCAAGGCTGGAGAGGGCAGTTCTCACCCGCGAGGAGAAGAAAGTATCCCAGGTTCTAGCCACCGGCTGGAGATTCACTCCACCTTTGAGCAAGTTCTACGTGGAGCTCCCCCCACCAACCCTGGAGGACAACACCAGTGACCTATCCCGCCTGCTGAGGGGGCTGCGGCAGCGCTATCACCTGAGCAACCTCTCCGTGGACTTCAGCGTGGTGAAAAAACTGGCCAAGACCCTGCGCGAGGGGGATTGGAGGGTAACCGTGACCACTCTGGTCACCGCGGTCAAGCCCCGCGCCGGGGACCGGCGCCGGCCGAGGCTGATCAACATCGAGCCAGGAGACACCAGAGAAAAGCATTACTCCCTTGCCTTTGACATCGGCACCACCACGGTCTGTGGGCAACTGCTGGACCTCAACCGGGGCAACGTGGTCGCCGAGAGCATCGCCTACAATGGGCAGATAAGCTACGGGCAGGATGTCATCACCCGCATCGCCTACTGCCAGAGGCCGGGCGGCTTGAAGAGGTTACAGCAGGCGGTGGTGAGTACCATCAATGATATCATCGCCGAGCTCTTGGCTCAGAGCCAGGTTGAACTAGAGCACGTGGGCCATCTTATGGTGGCCGGCAATACCACCATGACCCAGATCCTCCTCGGGCTGGAGCCCAAATACATCAGACTGGCCCCTTATACTCCAGTAGCCAACTTCTTCCCCCCGGTAAACGCCAGCTCCCTGGGGATCAAGGTCAATGAGCACGTCTACCTCTTCACCTTCCCAGCGGTGGCCAGCTATGTGGGTGGTGACATCGTCTCCGGAGTGGTCGGCGCTGGGGTACACCAGCGCAAAACCCTGACCCTGTTTATGGACATCGGCACCAATGGGGAAATCGTCATCGGGAATTCAGACTGGATGGCCACCGCCTCCTGCTCCGCCGGCCCCGCCTTTGAGGGCGGCGGGATAAAGCACGGCATCGTGGCCTCCGAGGGCGCCATTGAGGAGTTCAACATCAACCCCTCAAACCTTGAGCCAGAACTCGGCACTATTGGCGGCGCCAAGCCAAAAGGAATCTGCGGCTCGGGGCTGATCAACATCGTGGCTGGCTTGCTTGAAGCCAGGGTGATTGCCCAGAACGGCAAATTCAACCCTGACCTGCCCACCAAGCGGGTGAGGCGAGGTAGCGACGGCTATGAATACGTCCTCGCCTGGGCGCCAGAAACCCAGACCGGCAAGGATATCGTCATTACTGAGGTGGACATTGATAACCTGATGCGGGCCAAAGCCGCGATGTATGCCGGCTGCCAAACTTTGAGCAAGAGCGTGGGGCTTGGCGGCTGCGAGTTTGAGCAGGTGATCATCGCCGGTGCCTTCGGCAGCCACATCAACATTGAGCGGGCGATCACCATTGGGTTACTACCTGATTTACCCCCGGAGAGGTTCGTCTTCATCGGCAATGGCTCGCTTCTGGGGGCTAGATTAACCTCCTTCTCCACTGATCTTTTGGATGATGCCCGCCGAGTCGCCCAGATGATGACCAACTTTGAGCTGAGCGAAAACGTTGAGTTTATGAATAACTATGTGGCCGCGCTGTTCTTACCCCACACCGATGCCAATGCCTTCCCTACGGTAAGCAAGCGGCTGGCCGAACTAGCCAGTAATCCCGAGCAAAGGATAAACGTTTGAGCGTGAGTATCGCTGTCGCCGGAAAAGGGGGTAGCGGCAAGACCACGGTGGCCAGCCTGGTCATCCGCTACCTACTAAGGAACGGCAAGGGGCCAATTCTGGCGGTTGACGCTGACCCCAACGCCAACCTGGGCGAGAGCCTGGGGCTTAGCCCAAGGCAGACCATTGGCTCCATCATCGCCACCTTCAATCAAGAGAAAATAAACATCCCTGCTGGCATGACCAAGGAAGCCTATCTAGAATTTAGGCTGAATGATGCCCTGGTGGAGAGCCAGGGGCTTGACCTAGTTACCATGGGCCGGGGCGAGGGGGCGGAGTGTTACTGCTACCCCAATATGCTACTAAGGAAATTCATGGACAACTTAGCCGGGAACTACGCCTACATGGTGATGGACAATGAGGCCGGGATGGAGCACCTAAGCCGCAGGACCACCCAGAATATTGACGAATTGCTCCTCATCACCAACCACTCGGTGAAGGGGGTACGCACCATCGCTCGCTTACGAGAGCTGGTGGATGAGCTCAAGCTGGTGGTGAAAAGAGAGTCAGTCATCATCAATATGGTCCCGGATAAGATAGACCCCTTGGTCAGAGAGGAGCTGGGTAGGCTTGGCATTGAGCCCGCCGCCATCATCCCCTTGGATGAGATGGTAAGGGAGTATGACCTGAAATTAAAGCCACTCACCAGCCTGCCCGATGGCAAAGCCACCGGGGCGGTTGACGCTCTGATGAGCCAGCTGCTCATGGAGAGAGCCCATACCTAAAACTTAGCCTAAAGGAGCAAAACAAATGACGGCAAAAATCATCAGCGGCACGGAGATCGCCAAGCAGATTCGGGAGGAGTTAAAGCAGGAGATTGCCGAACTGAAAGAAAAGCATAACCTGGTACCGGGCCTGGCCACGGTCCTCGTCGGTGAGGACCCAGCCTCCCAGGTCTACGTGGGGCAGAAGGAGAAGACCTCCATCGCCCTGGGCATTTATTCGGAAAGACATGACCTCCCCGCCGAAATCACGCAGCAAGAGCTGCTGGCGCTGATTGACCGGCTGAATAAAGACCCCAAGATTCACGGCATCCTGGTGCAACTACCTCTGCCCAAGCACCTCAATGAGACCGAGGTGCTTTACGCCATTGACCCGAAGAAGGACGTTGATGGCTTTCACCCGGTAAACGTGGGCAAGCTGATGATCGGGGAGCCGGATTATCTGCCCTGCACTCCCCACGGCATCCAACAGCTTTTAATCCGCTCCGGAGTCAAAATTGAGGGGGCAGAGGTGGTGGTGCTGGGGCGGAGCAATATAGTGGGCAAGCCCATTGCCAATATCCTTCTCCAGAAGAAACCAGGGGCCAACGCCACGGTTACCGTGTGCCACACCGGAACCCGGGACATTTCCTTTCATACCCGCCGGGCTGATATACTAATAGTGGCCGCCGGCAAGCCCAAAGCGGTCACCGCCGATATGGTCAAGGAAGGGGTGGTGGTGATTGATGTGGGCGTCAACCGGGTGGGCAAGACCGCCGAAGGCAAGGATATTCTGGTGGGAGATGTTGACTTTGACACGGTCAAGGAGAAGGCCAGCGCCATTACCCCAGTACCTGGCGGCGTGGGGCCGATGACGATAACCATGCTCATGCTGAATACGGTGAAGGCAGCTAAACTAGCGGCTGGCCTCGCTTAAAAGGAGGGTGACATGGAATACCAGATTGAGGAGAAGAGCGCTCCCGGCCGAGACAAAGTGGAGGTGCTGGGAGCCACCTTTGAGAAAGGTAAACCAGAGGGCGAGGAGATGGGGAGGTGGTGCCAGAAACTGGGGAGCCGGGAGGAAAAGCTCAAATACCTGCGCACCGCCCTGAGATACTGGTACAGCAAAGACTGGTTTGGCAGCGAAAAGCGAAAAACGCCAGCCTAAACAAAGGAGACAGCAATGGCTTTTGAGATTCCAAAGACCGTCTACACCGGCAAGATCAAAGAGATAAAGCTGGGCCAGGGAGACAAGGCGGTCATCGTCGGAGGGGAGACCGCCTATCCCTTCTACCTCTTTGAGGGCGAGATGCCCCATCCGCCCAGAATCGCCATGGAGGTTTATGACTGCCCTCCCGAGGAATGGCCTGAGGCCGCTTTGGAGCCCTTTAGCGGCGTCACCGATGACCCGGTCGCCTGGGCCAAGAAGTGTATAGACGATTACGGGGCGGAGATGATCTGCCTGCAGCTACTCAGCACCGACCCCAACGGCCTTGACCGTGGGGCTGATGAAGCGGCTCAGGTGGTGAAAAAGGTGGCCGATGCCATCGATGTCCCGCTCATCGTTTGGGGCACGGCCAACCATGACAAAGACGTTGAGGTTTTCCGCAGGGTGGCTGAGCTCTGTCACGGGAAGAACCTGATCATCGGCCCGGTTGAGGAAGGAGACCACAAGCAGATCGGCGCCGCGGCCATCGCCTACCAGCACACCGTGATCGCCTCAACGCCGATAGATATCAACCTGGCCAAGCAGCTCAACATTCTTCTGGGCAATCTGGGTGTCCCCGATGAGCTCATCATCATGGACCCCACCGTCAGCGGCATCGGCTACGGCATTGAGTACGCCTATTCGGTGATGGAGCGAATGCGGATGGCCGCCCTGACCCAGCAGGATGAGAAGCTCCAGTTCCCCATCATCTGCAATATCGCCAAGGAGGTCTGGAAGACGCGGGAGGTCAAAATCCCGGAGACAGAAGACCCCAAGATGGGGGATGCCAAAAAGAGAGGCATCTTGCTGGAGGCGATGTCAGCCATGTGTTTGTTACTAGCGGGGGCTGACGTTTTAATCATGCGCCACCCGGAGGCGATAAAGCTCATCCGGGAGATGATAACTGAACTTACCACGAAATAAGATGAAACTGAAGAGATTGGGGGATAAGTAGCATGGCAGAGGAGAAGGAAGCTAAAAGCATTGACCAAGCCACCGTTGACATGATCGAGAAAGCCACCCAGGATGGGGTTAGAATCGTCTTTGAGCGTGCCGAGGCTATCAAACCCTGCCCCATCGGGGCTGAGGGCAGCTGCTGCAGCCTTTGCGCCATGGGCCCCTGCCGGGTGCCCATGCCCAAAGGAAAAGAGGAAACACCGGAGGAAAAGAAGAAGCGAACCGGCGTCTGTGGGGCCACCGCGGAGACCATCGCCGCCCGCTATTTCACCCGCAAGATTGCCGCTGGAGCTGCTGCCCATGGCGACCACGGCCGCCGAGTAGTGGAGGCCTTTTTGCTGGCGGCGAGAGGAGAATCAGCTGACTTTCAGGTGAAAGACGAGCAGAAGCTGCTTCAGCTAGCCCTGGACCTGGGGGTTGAGATCGGCGACCGCTCTAATAATGAGATCGCCATTGATATTGGCGAAAAGCTGATGGAGGAGTTCGGCAAACAGGAAGGAGAGCTCCTTTTCTTAAAACGAGCACCCCTGAAGCGCCAGGAAATCTGGCGTAAGCAGGGCGTCGCCCCCCGGGGCATTGACCGGGAAGTGGTGGAAATCATGCACCGCACCCACATGGGCGTTGACCAAGACTACCAGAACCTGCTTCGCCAGGGCACCAGAGCCGCCCTGGCTGACGGCTGGGGTGGCAGCATGATCGCCACTGAACTGCAGGACATCCTCTTCGGCACCCCAGCGCCAGTGCTCAGCCAGATAAACCTGGGGGTGCTCAAAGAAGATGAGGTGAACTTCATCATTCACGGGCATGAGCCTCACCTCGCCGAGATGCTGGCAGTGGCGGCGCAGGACCCGGAGATGATTGAGTACGCCAAGTCCAAGGGGGCCAAGGGAATCAACCTGGCCGGCATGTGCTGCACCGCCAACGAGATACTGATGCGCCACGGGGTGCCCATCGCCGGGAATTTCCTCCAGCAGGAGCTGGCCATAGTTACCGGAGCCGTGGAGGCGATGGTGGTTGACGTCCAGTGCATCATGCAGGGGCTGACTGAAGTCGCCAGCTGCTACCACACCAAGATCATCACCACCGACCCCAGAGCCCGCATTGAGGGCGCCACGCACATGGAGTTTGACGAACGCAACGCCATGGCCTCAGCCAAGGCAATTTTAAGGGCCGTGATCGATAATTACCCCAATAGAGGCAAGAACGTCCGCATCCCGAGCCACAAAACGGACCTCATCGCTGGTTTCAGCCACGAAACCATCAACTACCTGCTGGGCGGGCTATTCCGCGCCTCCTACCGGCCCTTGAACGAGAACATCATCAACGGGCGCATCCGGGGCGTGGCCGGGGTGGTTGGCTGCAACAATGTCCGGGTCACCCACGATGACATCCACGTTACCCTGGTCAAGGAACTCATCAAGAATGACGTGCTGGTTCTGGAGACTGGATGTGCCGCCATGGCTTGTGCCAAGGCCGGGCTCATGGTTCCCGAGGCAGCCAAGGAATACGCCGGCGAGGGGCTGGCCTCCGTCTGCGAGGCGGTGGGGATTCCCCCGGTGCTGCACCTCGGCGCCTGCATTGACAACAGCCGCATTTTGATGGCCGCCACCGCCATGGTCAAGGATGGCGGGCTGGGTGACGATATCAGTGACCTCCCCGCCGCCGGCGCCGCACCCGAGTGGATGAGCGAAAAAGCCATCTCCATCGGTGAATACTTCGTCGCCTCGGGGGTCTATACCGTGTTTGGCGTCAACTGGCCCACCATCGGCAGCAAAGAGGTAACTGACTATCTCTTCAAGGACTATGAAGAGAAGTACGGTGGTATGTGGGCCTTTGAACCCGACCCATTGAAGATGGCCCAGCTCATGATCGCCCACATTGACAAGAAACGCAAAGCTCTGGGCATTGACAAGGCCAGAGAAAGGATTCTCTACGATATGGCGATGAGGCGTGAGCTGGAAGCAGTTTAAGCCCTAGCGCCAAAGAAGGAGGGTTACGGAAGTATGTCCAAGATTATTGCCTCAGCCGCGATCAGAGGCGCGTATAAGATCGTTGGCCAGGCCGAAGAAAAGTGGCAGCAGGCCATGGACAAATGGGGGGCCAACGAACCAGTCGGCTTCCCCAATACCGCCTACTATCTCCCGGTGATCTACGGGATCCTGGGGGAGAAGGTGGAAAAGCTGGGGGATATGGAGAGGATACTGAAGCGGTGTAAGGCCTTGCTCCCGCCACCGGTGAGGGAGGAGCATCCCCTGCCTTATCTGGCGCCTGCCCTTGATGCCGGCATGGCCACCTTCTTCGCTGAAGAGATCATTGAAGCCATAAGATACCTGGAGCAGCCTGACTTCTACCTCAAAGGGGAAGATGTCACCGATGAGAAGATCTGGCTCGGGGCGGCCGATGACGTCATCATGAGAAAGCGTGGCATTGAGTTTGTTGATGGCACCGCCCCGGGGTTTGCCGCCATCCTGGGGGCAGCCCCAACCAAGGAGATTGCGGCGCAGATCGCCCAGGAGCTCCAGCAGAAGAATATCTACGTCTTCATGGCCGCGGACTATAACGGGAAGCGCTTTGCCGAGCAGCTTGTCGAGGCGGGGGTACAGATTGGCTGGCCCACGCGCCTGGTCTCCTTCGGCCCAGATATAACCTCGGCGGTATTCGCCATGGGCTTCGCCACCAGGGCGGCTCTCTCCTTCGGTGGCATTGAGCCCGGCGACTACCGAAAGGTGCTCATCTACAATAAGGACCGCATCTTCGCCTTCGCCATGCCCCTGGGCTTCGTCACCGACGAGTGGTACGCCAACGCCGCCGGGGCGATAAACTTTGGCTTCCCCACCATCGCCGATACCCCGATACCTGAGGTCCTGCCCACCGGCATCACCACCTACGAGCACGTCGTCTCCAACATCCCTCACGACCAGATCGTGGCCAAAGCCATTGAGGTCAGAGGGCTCAAGGTAACCGTGGCTGAAGTGCCCATCCCAGTCGCCTTCGGCCCGGCCTTTGAGGGGGAGAGGGTGCGCGGGGATGACATTTATCTTGAGGCCGGCGGCGGCCGAACCCCGATGGTGGAGTGGGTCACCAGCAAGCGGATGGAGGAGGTGGAGGACGGCAAGATTGAGGTGATTGGGCCGGAGATAACCGATGTCCCCCCCGGCTCCCAACTGCCCCTGGCCATAGCGGTTGAGGTCGCCGGGAGAAACATGCAGGAGGACTATGAGCCCATCCTGGAGCGGCAGATTCACCACCTCATCAACTACGCCCAAGGATTGATGCACATCGGGCAGAGGGACATCGCCTGGCTGCGCGTGAGCAAGCAGGCGGTGGAAAAGGGCTTCAAGCTATCTCACATCGGCACCATCCTCCACGCCAAGCTGCACCAGGACTTCGGTCGCATCTTTGATAAGATGCAGGTGAAGCTCTACACCGAAGAGGATAAGGTAAGAGAGATAGTGGAGAAGGCCAAGGCGGTTTACGCCGCCCGGGATGCCCGCATTGAGGGCATGACCGATGAAACCACCGAAATCTACTACTCTTGCACTCTATGTCAGTCCTTTGCCCCCAGCCACGTTTGCGTCATCAGCCCGGAGCGAACCGGGCTCTGCGGCTCCTACAACTGGATGGACTGCAAGGCCGCCTATGAGATCAACCCCACCGGCCCGAATCAGCCGGTGCCCAAGGGGGAGTGCCTTGACCCCAAGCTGGGGCGGTGGAAGGGCGTTGACGAGTTCGTCACCAAGGCCTCCCGTGGCAAGATAGACCACTACTATTTCTACAGCATCGTCCACGACCCGATGACCACCTGCGGCTGCTGCGAGTGCATCGCCGCCATCCTGCCCCTGTGCAACGGGGTGATGACGGTAAACCGGGAATATACCGGAGATACCCCCTGCGGCATGAAGTTCACCACCCTAGCCGGAACGATCGGCGGCGGAGTGAGCACCCCAGGCTTTGTCGGCCACGGCAAATACAACATCACCCAGCGCAAATTCCTTATCGGCGATGGCGGTCTACTGCGAATGGTCTGGATGCCCAAGATGCTCAAAGAGGAGATTGGTGAGCGGCTGAAAGTAAGGGCCGAGGAGATGGGGGTGCCCAATCTGCTGGAGATGATCGCCGATGAGACCATCGGCGTTACTGAGGAAGAGATTCTCCCCTTCCTACAGGAGAAAGGGCATCCCGCCCTGAGTATGGAGCCGATACTGGGCTAAGAAAGGAGTCTGCCATGCCACTTACCGGAATTGAGATATTCAAGTTACTGCCCAAGACCAACTGTGGGGAATGCGGCGTGCCCACCTGTCTTGCCTTCGCCATGAGCCTGGCCTCAGGCAAGGTGGAACTAGCCGCCTGCCCCCACGTCTCCGAGGAGGCGAAAGAGAAACTGGCTGAGGCGTCGGCCCCGCCTATCCTGCCAGTCACCATCGGCACTGGGGAGAGCGCCCTCAAAATCGGCGGGGAGACGGTGATGTTCCGCCACGAAAAAAGGTTTGAGAATCCCCCGGGCATAGCCATCCTGATAAAGGACACCATGGATGAGGCCGAGATAAAGGCCAGGCTGGAGAAGGCAAGTCAGTTCCAGTATGAGAGAGTTGGGCTCACCCTCCGCCCGGAGCTGGTGGCGGTAAAGGGTGAGTCTGGAGACCCGGCAAAATTTGAAGGTGTGGTGGGCCAAGCCAAGCAGAAGGGTGGCTTGAGCTTGATTTTGATGAGCGATAACCCTGATGTCTTGGCCGCTGGCCTGAAGGCCTGCGCCAGCGAAAAACCACTGCTTTATGCCGCCACCAGGGATAATATAGACCGCGTGGCCGAGCTGGCCAAAGAGAATTCCTGCCCGGTAGCGGTGAAGGCCGCCGGCCTTGAGGAGCTCGCTGAGCTCACCACCAAACTGACCCAGGCCGGCTTAAAGAACATCGTCCTTGACTCCGGGGCCAGGACCACCCGCCAGGCATTTGAGGACCAGGTGATCATCCGCAGCGCCGCCCTGAACAAAAAGTTCCGCCCCTTCGGCTTTCCCACCATCACCTTCCCCTGCGAGATGACCGATGACCCGATGAAGGAGGCGGTCATCGCCTCCATGTTCATCGCCAAATACGGTGGCATCATCGTCCTCTCTGACTTCCGCGGGGAGAGCCTGTTCCCGCTGCTCGTGGAAAGGATGAACATCTTCACCGACCCGCAGCGCCCGCTGGCCACCTCGGAGGGCATCTACGAGATCGGTGGCCCGACGGAGAATTCACCGGTGCTGATTACCACCAACTTCTCGCTCACTTACTTCCTTGTCTCTGGGTATCTGGAGACCAGCCGGGTGCCCAGCTGGCTTCTGGTCAAGGACACCGAGGGGCTCTCCGTGATGACCGCCTGGGCTGCCGGTAAGTTCAGCGCTGATGTCATCGCCCCCTTTGTCAAGAAGTGCGGCATTGAGAGCAAAATCAAGCACCGCAAACTGGTTATCCCGGGCTACGCCGCCGTGGAAAGCGGCGGCCTGGAGGAGGAGCTGCCTGACTGGCAGATTCTCATCGGCCCCAGAGAAGGCGCCCATATTCCAGCCTATGTCAAGGCGTGGACACCATAGGAGGGAAAGATGGTTCTTATTGGGGAAAACATAAACATTATGTCAAAGACCATCGGCCCGGCGCTCAAAGAGCGGGACCCCAAACCGATTCAGGAACTGGCCAAGGCGGAAGCCGAGGCCGGGGTGGACTACCTTGACCTCAACATCGGCCCGGCCCGGAAGGCCGGAGAGGAACTGATGACCTGGGCAGTTAACACAGTACAGGAGGTCACCGATAAGCCCTTATCCCTGGATACCACCAATCTGGCCGCCATGGAGGCGGGGCTGAAGGTGGCCAAGAACCGGCCCCTGATTAACTCCATATCCTTGCAGCCAGACCGAATGGAGCCTGGGCTCAAGCTGGCCAAGGAGTACGATGCTGATGTCATCGCGCTGCTCTGGGGTGCCGAGGGAATGCCCCGTGATGCCAACGAGCGGGCCATGCACACCGTTGACTTCATCTATAAAGCCAATGAACTGGGCATCCCCAATGAGAAGATCTGGATTGACCCCATCGTCAGCCCGGTGTCAGTGGAGATAAACCAGGTAAAGGCGTGCCTAGAGTTCATGGCCATGCTGGGGGAGATCGCCCCAGGCTGCAAATCCACGGTGGGCCTATCTAACATCTCCAACGGCACCCCCGCCCACCTCCGGCCCTGGCTCAACCGGACCTACATGGTCATGCTGATGCGCTACGGGCTGTACTCGGCTATCGTTGACGCCTTTGATGCTGAGCTAGTTAAGCTCGCCAGAGGGGAAAAACCGGAGATCGTAGAGCTAGTGCACCGGATAATGGATGGGGAAAAGCCTGATTTTTCCTCCCTAACTGAGGAGGAGGTCAAATACGCCAAAACGGTGCGGGTGCTGAGTGGTGAGTCGCTCTACTCTCACTCCTGGCTGGAAATATAGTTCTAAGAGGTTTACGCAGGATTAATAGACCAGTTACCAGATGGAAAAGAGAACGTTGACACTACCCAATAGTCAAAAAGATGACTATGGCTATGAGCTGGCCTTCCGGCTGGCCCGTGAGGAGCTCGCCCAGATTGATGATATTGAGGAGCAATGCCGCCGAAGTGGCGCCCAGTATCAGGAGGCCCAAAAAGCGGCGGTCATCGCATATTTAAATCAGCCATATCTGCTCACCATCCCTGACGGTACCATCTCCTTCATGGACAAAGGTGAGGAGGTGCCACTGCCAGATAAAATCCTCCTCCTTCATTATTTCACCCAGGCAAAGGGCACGCCCCTCTCGGGCAAGCTGATATCCTTCAAGGAGCTGCCCGAGGGCGCTGGCTATTTCCCCACCTTCTACAAGCGAGCGGTAAAGCCCCTGGTCAGCAGCTTCGGCAGCGAGCCTCATCACCTAGTGGAGATGGCCAAATTACTGGGTGGCCGGGAAGCTGAGTTCGGCGACGCCGCGGCCACCTTAAACGCCCTACCACGGGTGCCGCTAACCTTGGTTCTGTGGCGGGGCGATGAGGAATTCCCTCCCGAAGGAAACATCATGTTTGACCGCACCATCTGTGACTACCTCCCCACCGAGGATATCATTTATCTCTGCCAGAGCGCTGCCTGGAAGCTGGTCAAACTGCTAAAGAGCAGGAGGTGATAATCCTGGCCGAAACTGAGGTCAAAGATAAATTAGACGAGATTTTATCCCACCATTCCGCAAACAGGGATGAGCTTATCCCCATCCTGCAGGAAGTTCAGGAAGCGCTCGGCTACCTGCCCCAAGAGGCAATGCAGAAGGTGGCCAGGTTCCTGCACCTCCCAGAGAGCGCCGTTTTTGGGGTGAGCACCTTCTACGCCCAGTTCAAATTCTTCCCCACCGGGAAAAAGAAGGTGAGGCTGTGCCGTGGCACAGCCTGCCATGTCAGGGGAGCGCCACACATCCTGGAGGAGGTGGAGAAACGCCTGGGCATCAAGCCGGGAGAGACCACTGATGACCTGGAGTACAGCCTGGAAACCATCGCCTGCTTTGGTTCCTGCGCCCTGGCCCCGGTCATGGTGGTTGACGACAATGTCTACGGGCGCATGACCCCGAAAAAAGTGGCCCAAATCCTGGGTGACAAGAAAAGAGATTAGGAAAGAGCCAGCCTATGAACTTTACTCAGATTAAAAACCGGGCAATCGCCGAGTGGGAAGCGCAGCGGAAAAGCGATAAACCCCATATCTTGGTCGGCAGCGCCACCTGCGGCCGGGCGGCTGGTGCTGGGCCGGTGCTTGAGGCAATCAAGGCTACCCTAGCCCAGCATAACCTGGAAGCCACCATCACTCAGGTGGGCTGCATCGGGCTTTGCTACGCTGAACCCCTGGTTGACATAGTTAAACCCGGCCGTCCGCGCATCTCTTACGGCAATGTCACCCCCGAAATCATCCCCCAGCTGATAGAGGATTACCTTATCCATGATAACCCGCGGGCTGATTTGGCCCTGGGCACGCTGGGTGAGGGAGATATCGAGGGCATACCCAAGCTCTTTGAACTGCCCATGCTCAAACCCCAGGTACGAATCGCCCTGCGCAACTGTGGGATTATTGACCCAGAAAACATCAATCAGTACATCGCCAACGGTGGCTACAGCGGCCTGGAGAGGGCGCTGAGCCTATCGCCAGAGGCGGTCATCGAGGAAATCAAGAAATCGGGCTTGCGGGGCCGGGGCGGGGCTGGCTTCCCCACCGGGCTAAAGTGGGAATTCTGCCGTAAGTCCCCGGGCACTATAAAATATATCATCTGCAATGCTGATGAGGGCGACCCAGGCGCCTTCATGGACCGCTCGCTTCTGGAGGGAGACCCGCACGCGGTTCTGGAAGGCATGCTCATCGGCGCCTATGCCATCGGGGCCACCGAGGGCTATATCTACGTGCGCGCTGAATACCCCCTGGCCATCCAGCGTCTGAAGCTGGCCCTCCAGCAGATGGCAGAGTACGGACTATTAGGTGATAATATCCTCGGCTCCAATTTAAGCCTTCACCTAAAAATCAAGGAGGGGGCAGGAGCCTTTGTCTGCGGTGAAGAGACGGCGATGATGGCCTCGATTGAGGGCAAGCGAGGCATGCCTCGCTCCCGTCCTCCCTTCCCCGCCCAGTCTGGCCTGTGGGGTAAACCGACCAATATCAATAATGTGGAGACTTGGGCCAATGTATCGGCCATCATGCAGCGAGGCGCAGATTGGTACTCAAGCTACGGCTCCGAGAAAAGCAAGGGCACCAAAACCTTCGCCCTGGCTGGGAAGATAAACCGCACCGGGCTCATTGAGGTGCCCATGGGAATTTCTTTGGAGAAAATCGTCTATGATATTGGCGGCGGCATCCCTGGGGGCAAACGCTTCAAAGCCGTCCAGACCGGTGGCCCATCCGGGGGATGCCTCCCGGCAAGCCAATTGAACCTCCCGGTTGACTATGAGTCACTGACCGCGGCCGGCTCCATTATGGGCTCGGGTGGTATGGTGGTCATGGATGAGGATACCTGCATCGTTGACGTGGCCCGCTATTTCCTCTCCTTCACCCAAGCTGAGTCCTGCGGTAAGTGCGTTCCCTGCCGCCTGGGAACCAAACAGATGCTCGATATGCTGGAGAATATCTGCCGGGGCCAAGGCAAACCTGAGGATATTGACCTGCTCCTTGAGCTGAGCCAACGGGTCAAAGCCGGCTCACTCTGCGCCTTGGGTGGCACCGCCCCCAACCCGGTACTGACCACCATCCGCTACTTCCGGGAGGAGTATGAGGCGCACATCAAGGAAAAACGCTGCCCAGCTTTGGCCTGCACGGAGCTCATCTCTTACTATATCCTGCCCGATAAATGCCAGGGTTGCGGCATATGCCTGAGGGACTGCCCCGCAGAAGCCATAGCTGGCGGCAAGCGGATGGTGCACGTGATTGACCAAGATAAATGCATCAAATGTGGCACTTGCCTTGACGTCTGCCCAGAGCGGTTTGGGGCGGTGGTCAAGGTCTCTGGAGAGGAGATAGAGGTTCCCAAGGAACCAGTCCCGGTGGCAGCAGCAAAACCAAATACCCAAGCTTAAAGAGGTGCAGCATGGAGATGATTACTTTAACCATCGACCATAAAAAGGTTGAGGTCAGCAAAGGGACAACGGTGCTGGAGGCAGCCAGCAAATTGGGCATCTACATTCCAACCCTGTGCTATCACCCCATGCTGACCCCAGATGACTCCTGCCGGCTCTGTCTAGTGGAGATTGAGGGCATGGAGGAGTTCCCCACCGCCTGCAACACCCAGGCCACTGACGGTATGGTGGTGCGCACCAGCACCTTCCAATTGCAGGAGGCACGACGGGAGGCACTGAAGCAGCTCCTAGCCTATCATCCCTGCGAGTGCCTTACCTGCGAGCGCCGGCACCGCTGCAGCCCGTATGATATCTGTCTACGCAACGTGGCGGTAACCCAGCGCTGCGTGCTCTGCCCCTACAACGGGCAGTGCGAGCTCCAGCAGGTGGTTGACTACATCGGGCTGGAGGGGGAGGAGGTGAGCTGGAGGTACCGGGGTCTCCCGGTGGACAGAGAAAACCCCCTCTACGAGCGAGATTACAACCTGTGCATCAGCTGCAGCCGGTGCGTCAGAGCCTGCAAGGAGATACGGGGCATTGAAGCCATCAAGATGGTTGACCATGAGCAAGGGCGCTGGCCTGAGCCAGCGAATGGCACCCTCGCCGAATCAGGCTGCAAGTACTGCTGCGCCTGCGTTGAGGTCTGCCCCACCGGGGCTCTGATTGACAAGGATGCCAAATGGCGGCCGGAGATCAACCATGAGGAGCTGACCAACCCGTGCAGCTACGCTTGCCCGGCCCACATTGATGTCCCCCGCTACGTCAGACTCTGCGGTGAGGGCAAGTTTGCTGAAGCCCTGGCCGTGATTCGGGAACGGGTCCCCTTCCCTGGGGTCCTGGGGCGGGTCTGCATCCATCCCTGTGAGCTGGCCTGCCGCCGCCAGGCCTTAAATGAAGCCATCTCCATCAAATTCCTCAAGTGGGCAGCGGCGGAGCGCGGCGGAGAGGAGTGGAAGAAACGCGCCAAGAAATCCCCACCCACCGGGAAAAAGGTGGCCATCATCGGCTCAGGACCGGCGGGACTCACCGCTGGTTACTACCTAGCCAAACAGGGACATTCAGTTACCGTTTTTGAGGCGCTCCCAGAGCCTGGGGGCATGATGCGGGTGGGCATCCCAGATTACCGCCTGCCGCCGGAAAAGCTCAATGAAGAGATTGAGATAATAAAAGAGGCCGGCGTTGAAATCAAACTGAACACCAGGGTTGAGTCCATTGACAGTCTCTTTGAGCAGGGCTTTGACGCCGTTTTCGCCGCCCCTGGAGCCCACCGTGGCATGAAGCTGGGGGTGGAGGGTGAAGATAACCCCGGCGTCTTTGATGGCGCCACCTTCCTGCGGGAGGTGAACCTGGGCAAGAAAGTTGACGTCGGGGAAAAGGTGGCGGTCATCGGTGGGGGTAATGTGGCCATTGATGCGGCGCGCGTTTCCCTGCGCATCGGAGCCAAGCAAGTTACCATTATCTACCGCCGCACCCGGGCGGAGATGCCCGCCAGCCCAGAGGAGGTGGAGGCCGCTTTAGAAGAAGGCATTGAGATTCTCTACCTGGCCGCGCCGGTGCGAATCGACCGGGCAGGTAAGCGCCTAAAACTGACCTGCATCCGCATGGAGCTCGGTGAGCCTGACGCCAGCGGACGGCGCCGCCCGGTACCGCTAAAAGGGAGCGAATTTGCCACCGAGTTTGACTCGGTGATCGCCGCCATCGGGCAGATGCCGGATATCCCCGATGGCTTCAAGCTAAAACTTGGCAGAGGCAACATCATCCAGGCCGATTCAACCACACTGGCCACCAACGTCAAAGGTGTCTGGGCCGGTGGTGATGCGGTGAGTGGCCCGGCTTCGGTGATTGAGGCGATTGCCGCCGGCCGAAGAGCCGCAGCGGCCATTGATAAGTACCTTGGCGGGAGCGGAGATATTGAAGAGGTGCTAGCCCCAGAGGCCAAATTTGACCCCTGCGTGGGCAAGACGGAGGGCTTCTTCAACCTGCCCAGGGTGAAGATGCCCGCTCTCCCCGCCGAACAGCGCATCAAAGGCTTTGAGGAGGTAGAGCTTGGCCTGAAGGAGGCTGACGCCATCCAAGAAGGCAAACGCTGCCTGCAGTGCGCGGTGAGGTGCCTCATCACCCCGCCACCGCTGCCGCCCAAGCATGGCAAGAGCAAATACCAGCGGCGAGAAAGGGTAGCTGTCCAGCGATGAGCGAAATCAGGCTAATCATCAACGGAATCAAAGTCAAAGCGAACAGGGGGGCGACGGTGCTGGAGGCCGCCCAGGCGGCGGGCATCTATATCCCCACCCTCTGCGCCGACCCTGACCTGGAGCCCTACGGGTCCTGCCGGCTCTGCGTGGTGGAGATCGAAGGCATGCGCGGCCTGCCCACCGCCTGCACCACCCCCGCCACGGATAATATGGTGGTGCATACTGAAACCCCCGCCGTCAACGAGGTACGCCGCACCGTGATTGATTTGCTCATTGCCGACCACCCCATGGACTGCCTCACCTGCCGCAAAAATCAGCAGTGTGAGCTGCAGAAGGTAGCCGCCTACCTCGGCATCACCGAGCGGCGCTTCCCCCGAACCAACCGCTCTTTCCCGGTTGATACCACCAACCCCTTCTTTGACCTTGACCGCAATTACTGCATCCTCTGCGCCAAATGCGTGCGCACCTGCCATGAGGTAACCGGCGTTGGGGCGATTGACCTGGCCTACCGTGGTTACACCGCCAAAGTGGCTACCTTTGGTGATAAGCCCTTCATGGAATCAATCTGCAAGTCCTGCGGCGAATGCGTGGTGCGCTGCCCGGTAGCTGCCCTCGTGCCCAAGGAGACACGCCAGCCAACGCGCGAGGTGCTGACCACCTGCCCCTACTGTGGTGTGGGCTGTCAGATGTACCTGGGCATCAGAGACGGGGAGATAATCAGCGTCCGCGGAGATAGAGATAATCAGGTCAATATGGGCCGCCTCTGCGTCAAAGGCCGCTTTGGCGCCACCGAGTTTATCCACCACCCGGAGCGCCTTTCTAGCCCTCTGGTGAGACGAAACGGGGAGTTTGCTGAAGTTAGCTGGGAGGAGGCGCTGGATGAGGTCGCCGCTAGACTGAGACGCTACCAGCCCGAGGAGATAGCCATTCTCTCCTCAGCCAAGTGCACCAATGAAGAGAATTACCTCCTTCAGAAGCTGGGGCGGGCCGTGCTGGGGACGCATAATATTGACCACTGTGCCCGCCTCTGCCACTCCCCCTCGGTAGCTGGGCTGGCCACCACCTTCGGCAGCGGGGCGATGACCAACTCCATCGGTGACATCAAGGATGCCGCCTGTATCTTCGCCATCGGCACCAACACCACCGAGGCCCACCCGGTTATCGGCTTTGAGATGAAGAAGGCGGTGCGCCGGGGCACCAAGCTCATCGTGGCCAATCCCCGTGAGATAGAGCTTGTCCGCCATGCCGATATCTGGTTGCGGCAGCGCCCGGGGAGCGATGTTGCCCTGCTCATGGGGATGTGCCGCGTCATCGTCGATGAGGGGCTGTTTGACGCCGCCTTCATCGCCGAGCGCTGCGAGAACTTTGACGCCTTGAAATCGTCTCTCCAGGCCTTTGACCTTGATTTTGTCAGCCGGATTACCGGGGTACCCCAAGAACAGATAGTTGCTGCCGCCCGTCTCTATGCCACCAGTCGCCCGGCGGCTATCTTCTACGCCATGGGCATCACCCAGCATTCCCACGGCACGGATAATGTCATCGCCACGGCTAACCTAGCTATGCTCACCGGAAACGTGGGTAAGCCGGGGAGCGGGATAAATCCGCTGCGAGGCCAGAACAACGTGCAGGGCGCCTGCGATATGGGTGCTTTGCCCAACGTCTACCCCGGCTATCAGGCGGTCACGAGCGAAGCAGTCAAGGAAAAGTTTGAGGCTGGATGGGGCTGCTCACTCCCGCCGACTAAACCTGGACTGGCGGTAACCGATGTCTTTGAAGCTGCCTATAACGGGCAAATCAAGGCGATGTATATCATGGGGGAGAACCCGATACTGAGCGAACCTCAGGCCAAGCATGCTGAGGAGGCGCTACGAAGGCTGGAGTTCCTGGTGGTTCAGGATATTTTCCTCAGCGAGACGGCGCGGCTGGCGCACATCGTTCTTCCCGGGGTGACCTTCGCCGAGAAGGATGGCACCTTCACCAATACCGAACGGCGGGTGCAGCGGGTAAGAAGGGCGATAGCGCCCATCGGCAACGCCAAGCCGGACTGGTGGATTATCTGCCAGATTGGAAAGAAGATGGGGAGCCAAGGCTTCAATTTTGCCGGTCCCTCTCAAATCATGGATGAGATCGCCCGGCTCACTCCCAGCTACGGGGGCATCTCCTACCGCCGGCTGGAGAAAGGGGGACTCCAGTGGCCCTGCCCGACCAAAGAACATCCGGGCACGCCCATCCTCCATACCCAGGCCTTCACCCGGGGCAAAGGACAATTCATGCCGCTCGAATTTAAGCCATCTATGGAGCTACCTGATGACGAGTATCCGCTGCTGCTGACCACCGGCCGCAGCCTATTCCACTTCCACACTGGCACCATGAGCCGGAAGGTGAAAGGGCTCAACGTATTTCGGGGGGAGGAGCTAGTGGAGATCAACCCGCAGGATGCCGAAGCTTTGGGCATCGCTGACGGGGATACGGTAAAGGTGGTCTCACGGCGGGGAGAGGTAACAGCGAAAGCTAGACTAACTCAGGCCTCACCAGTGGGCGTGGTGTTCATGACCTTCCATTTTGCCGAAAGCCCGACCAACCAGCTGACCAACCCAGCGCTCGACCCGGTGGCCAGAATACCGGAGCTCAAGGTATGCGCGGTGAGGGTCGAGAAAAACGGCTCCTCTGGCTAGGCAGGCCCAGGCAAGCCCCCGGACAAATATTGTATCATTAATACCGTAGCCTGACACTGAGGGCTACGCAGTACCTGGAAAGGAAGCCACCATTATTAAGTTCAGCTTGCGCTCACTTTTTTCTGGGCTGGTTCCCGTCTTCGTGCTGGCACACCTCTCCCATCACCTGGTGACGGCGCTGCCGGTACCCCTTTTGCCCTTCATCCGGGACGAATTCGCCCTTGATTACACCCGGGCTGGCTTCGTCATCTCCGCCTTCGGGCTGGTCTACGGCGCAAGCCAGCTACCCGCCGGGTGGTTGGCTGACCGCATCGGCCCCCGTGCCCTGCTCACCATAGGCATCAGCGGCGTGGCCCTGACTGGGCTCTTAACTGGCCTCTCCCAGAACTACCTGATGCTGATCCTGAGTTTGGTGCTGATGGGGATACTGGGTGGTGGCTATCNCCCCGCCTCAACGACCATGCTCTCGGTGGCGGTTGCGCCGAAAAACCGGGGCCAAGCGCTGGGCTTCCACATGGTCGGCGGCAGCGCCAGCTACTTCCTAGCGCCGCTCATCGCCGCCGGCATGGCCGCTATCTGGGGATGGCGCAGCCCATTCATCGGGCTGGCCATTCCTGCCTTCGGCCTGGGCATTCTGCTTCATGTGCTGGTGAGGCGCCGGGTAGCCCCCAGGAAAGCTGAGGCCAAGGCCAGCCTCGGCCCCAGTGGGGCACCCCCCACCCCTGGCCGCATCCCCCGCCTGGCCGCCTTGGTTATTTTGAGCACCTTTGTGCAGGCCATACTCATGTCCATAGTCGCCTTCGTCCCGCTGTTTCTGGTTGATAACTTCGGCACGAGCAAGGAAACCGCCGCCGCCTCAATGTCCTTAATTTACGCCACCGGGCTTCTGGCCGGGCCTCTCGGCGGATACTTAGCCGACCGCTTCGGCAAGGCCTCCATGATACTGGCCATGTCCTTCCTCAGCGGGGTGATCATCTACCTGCTCAATGTAACGCCATATGGGCTGGGCATCGCCGCCATACTGGTCCTCATCGGCACGGCGATGTACGTCAACACCACCGCCTCCCAGGCATACATCGCCGACCAGATCTCAGAACGCAGGCGCTCCACGGTGCTCGGCCTTTACTTCTTCGGCAACATGGAGGGCAGTGGTATCCTCACCCCAGTGCTGGGCTACCTCATCGACCAGCTCGGCTTTCAGCCTACCTTCGCCATTACGGGGGCAGCTCTGCTGGCAGCAAGCCTAGCCTGCGCTATCTTTCTCTGGATAAGACCACGCTAGGCACCGAATTCCCCAGAAGAGATATTAGAGCCCACGGCGGGCTAGCGCCCTCTCTATCTGCACTAGACAACTATTGACGGCAAAAGACCCTGCCGGGGAGGCTTTATCTCTGGTGAGCACGTTGACGCAACCCCCGTGGTCAAGGCCGTCCTCATCAGGCTCAAGCCAACAGCCCGCGTCCAGGCTGGCCACCCCAGGCATGATATGCTCAGTCACCCGGGCCGTGGCCAAAAGCTGCCCGCGGTCATTATATACCCTCACCCTGTCCCCGTCGGCGATGCCTCGGGGCTGGGCGTCAGCGGGGTGGAGCCAGACGGCATCATCGGCCAGCGCCTTCAGACGGCCGATATTGTGCCACTGGGAGTTGACCCTGGCCCTGGAATGGGGGCTCACCAGCTGAATGGGGTAGCTCTCACTCCTGGGGTCGCCTGGGCCTTCCCAGGCCTCAATGTACTTGGGTATGGGAGGAAGCAGCGGCTCCTGCCTCTCGGCTATCTGCTGGCTGTATATCTCAATCTTGCCCGAGGGCGTGGGGAAAGGATGATGGGCGGGGTCCTCAATCTGCTCTCGGAAGGCCACCCAGGGCCTCTCCAGCGGGATGCGCTGGACTCCCTGGCGCCGGAAAACCTCATATTCGGGAAGGTCTGGGGTGGCGGCGACAAATTCCTTAAGCCACTCCTCATCAGATTTATCATTGTAGCCGGTTATGCCCAGACGGGCGGCCAGCTCGGTGAAGATGGCCAGGTCTGACTTGGTTTGAGATAATGGCTCTATGGCCCTATCCATATAGATGAAGTAAGGCCCTCCCGTCCAGGGCTGGCCGATGTCCACTCGCTCCAGAGCGGTGGTGACAGGGAGAACGATATCGGCAAAGCGGGCGGTGGGGGTGAGAAAGAGCTCATGAACCACGATGAACTCCGGCACCCGCAGCGCCGCCACCCCTTTGTTCGCGTTGAGAAACTGGTTTAACATATTGCAGCCCACGATGTAGAGCAACTTGATATCGCTGGGGTAGCCGCCGGCTCTCCCTCGCAGTAGGGCATCATAGATATCCGCCACGTGCACCACTGGAGACTGGCACTCTGGCACTGGCAGAGTTTTGCCCAGATAACCCAGGGGAATGCGGCCGCTGCCTCCGGCGGCATAGCCACCTGCGATGCCTATATTGCCGGTCATGGCGGCTAGGGTGCTCGCCGCCCGGTGGTACTGCTCGCCGAAGGCGGTCCGCCCCGGCGCCCAGCTGGCATAAAGGGCGGCTGGTTTGATGGTGGCGTAGTCCCGAGCCAGCTGCCTTGTGGTTTCAGCGGGCACCCCGGTAATGGCCTCCGCCCACTGCGGCGTCTTGGGTACACCGTCCTCCTCGCCCATGACGTAATCCCTGAATTTGTCAAACCCCACCGTGTAGGTCTCTATAAAGCGATGGTCGTAGATATCCTCATCTACCATGACATAGGCCATGGCGATGAGCAGGGCGGTATCCGTCCCTGGCTTTATGGGAACCCACTGCTCGGCCAGAGCCTTGGCGGAAACGGTGAACCGCGGGTCAACGCAGATGATTTTGGCCCCATTTTTCTTCGCCCTGGATAGATAATAGACAGTGTCAGAGCCGAAGCGGGTGGCCACCGGATTCCAGCCCCACATGATAATGAGCCTGGAGTGGAGGAAATTATCGCGGGTGCTGCCGGTGAAGGTGGTGCCGAAAGTGACCTTGGAGGAGAAGATAGCCGCTTCCTGAGAGGTATTGCCCCACCAGGTGGTGCAGCCCCCGAAGAGGGAGAAAAAGCGGCGGCCAGCCTTCCCAACGCCATGCAGCGGGCTCATCGAGCCATAGTGGTCCATGAGGAAAATGGCCTCCGCCCCATAGCGCTCTTTAACCCGCTTGAGTTCCCGAGCCACCGTATCTAGTGCCTCCTCCCATGGAATGGGCTCAAATTCGCCGCTACCCCGCTCCCCTACCCTTCTTAAGGGCTGCCTGAGGCGGTCTTGGCTGTACACCACCTCTTTCTGAGCTAGCCCTCTGGGACAGGCCTTAACGCCAGGTATCAGCCCGCCGTCAGCATCAATTCTGATGATCTTGCCTCCAGCAACGTGAACCTTCAAGATACACCGGCCACCACAGTCATAATTGCAGCTGGTGAGCACCACCTTCCCTCGGGAATCGGCTGCGGCCTCTTCTCTCATGGTTCGTTCTCCAATATTTTAAGTTTAAGTATAGCAGTTAATTCTCTGGGATAACCAGAGGAGTTTTTCTAAGGAAACTTTAGTCTACTTCCCCAGGATTTACAGAATGAGCCTGGCATTACCTGTACTCTTTATTCCGCGGGAATCGAGAGGAGTCCAAATCTATACTTGAAGTTTTGCTCTCCTCTGAGATGAATAACCAATGAAGTTGGTTCAGGGACGGAGAAAGAGACATGAATGATACCGGGAAATTGCACGAAAAGATGAATTGTTCACTAAGGAGTACTTGCGATATCCAACCTGGAACGTGGCTGCGAAAATCGCCCACTACCGCGAGCGAAGTTCACTGAGCGGTTTAATGTTCAACTCTTTGGCCAAGTTAACTAGCTCCTTCCATGTCGTGTCCTCTATCGGTATGCCATCCCTCATTCTCCTCTCCGCCTCGCGGTCCTCAATCTCCCCAGGGATGAGTATCTCGGTAAAGCCATCCGCCAGAGGGCATGACTTGACATTGCTGATTAAATGCAAGACATCTTTCTTATATTCCTCGTAATCCCTGAACCTGCCGATATCAATAACCGTAATAAAAAAGCCGCCTTGTGTTGATGGATGTACTTCTATGTATTTGCTCTGTAGAGCACCAAGCAAGGCGCTGGTTAATACCTCGATAGCCAGTACCAGTCCATAACCCTTATATCCACCAAAGGGAAGAAGAAATCCGTCCAATGCCTCCTTGGCGTCGGTAGTCGGCTTACCCTGCTTATCTAAAGCCACCCCTTCCGGTATTTTCTTCCCCCGGCGAGCTGCCACCATAATTTTGAAACGGGCAATGCCACTCGTGGCCATATCTAGAATTATCGAGTTCTCCTCATCCATAGGAAAACCGACACACATAGGGTTGGTGCCAAACATATTCTCCCTGCCACCCCATGGAATCATAACCGCCGGGGCGTTGACACAGGCAAACCCGATAAAGCCGTGCCCGATAGCTTTCTTCAGGTAATAAGCCAGCATCCCCACATGCCCAAGATTCCTAACGCCGACTACGCCAACTCCTGTGGACTTCGCTTTATCAATGGCTAAGTCGGTGGCTCTGGTGGCTACCGGAATGCCCAGGCCATTTCCCCCGTCCAGCAGGGCTATGCTTGGCGAATCCTCAACTACGCGAACATCAGAGCTGGGCTGCACCAAACCCTTACGAATGCCCTCTATATAGTAGGGAACCCGTATAATTCCATGAGAGTCAACCCCCCTCAAGTTTGCCAAAATAAGGTGATCGGCGATATTCTCCGCATCCTCCTTGGGCACGCCGAATTTGAGGAAACATTCAACGCAGAATTCCTGTGCTTGCTTAGCTGAAACCTTAACATTCTCCATAATTATAGTTCCCTTAACTTAGAATTGGTCTACCCGGCCCAAAGAGAAATTACCACATTTAGCCTATTTCTTCAATCTTCTTTACTCAGCTTACAAGGGCTTGACAAAAAGCCAAGGTCATGATAGATTGGCTCCACATATGAAGCTTGGTTCCGCTTATCAAAACGCCAAACAGCGAAATCTTAACCACCCACAGTAAGGCCCACCAGAGGAAATATGGCAGTAGTAAGCAGCGTGGAGAGATTTCTAGCCACGCATCCCAAATCAAACGAGCTAACGGCACAAGCCTTGAGATTGGGGCGTGGCCTTCACACCGATGCCATTTTCAGCCCTCCTCCTTATATTTACATCACTCATGCCAAGGGCTCACGCAAGTGGGACGTGGACGGCAACGAGTATATTGACTATGTCATGGGGTTTGGCACATTGCTACTCGGGCATGCCCACCCTGCCCTGGTGGAGGCGGTGACCGAGCAGGTGGCCAAGGGGACCCATTATGGAGCCGAGAACGAGCTGGAGCTGGAGTGGGCGGAGCTGATATGCCAGCTCATTCCCGCCGCCGAGAGGGTGGAGTTTGTCCTCTCCGGCTCGGAGGGCAACATGCTGCTGGCGGCGCTGGCCCGGGCCTACACCGGGAGGAAGAAGATCCTCAAGTTTGCCGAGCAGTACTTTGGCTGGGCGGATGGCCTGCTTCCAGGTATCGCCCGCCCGTACGATAAGCCCTTCGCCGGGCAAATCCCCCCTATCAGTGATGATGCCGTGGCTGAAGGCACGGTGGTCATCCCCTGCAATGATGAGGTAGCCATGGAGCGGGCGCTCGCCAAGAAGGATATCGCCGCATTGTTCCTGGAAGGCGGCGGGGCAAACTGTGGGCGCATCGGCATGCCGCCGCAGCTGGTACATAAGGCGCGGGAGCTAACCAGAGAGTATGGCACCCTGCTGGTTATCGACGAGGTCATCACCGGCTTTCGCTGGTCCCCAGGTGGCTATCAGGCGGCGATTGGGGTTACCCCGGATTTGAGCACGCTGGCCAAGCTCAATAGCGGTGGTGTCCCTGGCGGCGGCGCCGTGTGCGGCCGGGCTGACGTCATGGAGCTACTTCAGCTGAAACCCGGGGACACCGAATGGAACCGCTTTCGTCACGTGATCCACCGCGGCACCTGGAACGGTAATCCACTGACCGCTGCCGCAGCGGTGGCCATGCTCAAGATTGCCGCCCAGGGTGAGGTCCAGAAGATTGCCGAGGCCAGGGCAAAAAGGCTGGTGGAGGGAATCAACCGTGAGATAGAAAAGCGGGGTATAGAGGCCTGTGCCCACAATGCTACTTCGGTAGTGCATATCTTCATCGGCAAGTGCCAGCGCTGCGATAGAAGCATTTGCCTAGATGCCGCCAAATCCATGCCTCCGGAGCTTGTCCATGCCTTTAACTGGCACCTCCTGCTTAATAGTGTGCACTTCCACCGGGGAATCCAGGGGTTGGTCTCAGCGGTGCACAGCGAGGAAGATATCGACCAGACCATTGCCGCCTTCGGCGCTGCCTTTGATGGCATGCTGGAGGAGAAGATTATCGAGCCAGCAAAGTAGACCGGCAATAAACAAGGTGGGGGTAGCAGAGACAGAGACTAGCTCTGCTAAGAGCTACCTACAAGTTAAGAAGGAAGGGAACAGATCGCTAATTAGGCGGTGGCGCTTTTGCCGGCGCTATCCAAGCACCACCTTGAACGTGCTTTTGACGCCGAGCTGGTTCATTATCTGACCGGAGCTGAGGATAGAGTGCTCCCAGGTTGTTCTACAAGGCGAAAGATAGACTTAAAGTACCTGAAGATGCGCATCACCTTCACACTCCAATGCCTTCCCTGGGGCCAGATTTTCCCCTCAGAAAATGAGCATGGCATCCCCAAGCAATCCTATTACGCTTTGAGGGACTTCTGGCGTAGCCTTATGGGTAAAAGGTTCAGCGACTACAAACCAGAACGGGGAGGTAAGCTTCAACGCTATTCCTGGCATTTTTGAAGTTACCTTCGGTGAGCAAGCCGAAGTCATTCACATTGCAAAATAGCATGCAGCCAGGCATCAGCAGATTAATGAGCGCGGAAGCCACTCAGGGTAGGATTTAGTCCAGAGCTGTGTCCACCAGCCCACGAGCTTAGAGTATGGAGGTGCAGTCTAGAGGTGCTAGTGGGTTGAAAGATATATAGACAAACAAAGCCCCAATAAGTGCCTCTCTGGGGACACACTTTAGCGTTTTGTCCAGTGTCAACAGACGCATCTCCTGAGTTTCCTCGACTTCTCTTTTGGTCAAACTAGGGGCATACGGCCGCCTTGACCGCCGGTTTGAGATAAGTTACGATTTGGCTAAGAGCCCCGTGTCTGCTAAACCTCCCGGGGAGATGTCAGTGCCTACTAGCCAAGCGCAGGTGGGGGACACGGCTTAACATGCGTCACCTGGTGGTTCTTGTACTCTTCGTATTGATATTGTCAGCTTGTGGCCAGCCCACTGAGACGGCCACTCTTCCCATGCCAACCAGCACTCCAAAAGACCAGGCGGAGGTGGTTTTCGCTAAGGCCAGAACGCGGATGGTGGCGGAACAAATCCGTAAGCGGGGCATCACTGACCCGCACGTGCTTGCGGCGATGTCCAAAGTACCACGGCATCGTTTTGTCCCAATAGACTACTTAGATGAAGCTTATGCTGATTACCCCTTACCCATTGGCTACGGTCAGACAATTTCCCAGCCTTACATTGTTGCCCTGATGACTCAGTATCTGGCACTTAAGCCCGGGGAGAAAGTGCTGGAGATTGGCACCGGCTCTGGCTACCAGGCGGCTATCCTGGCTGAACTCACCGACCAAGTTTATAGCGTAGAGATAATAGAGCCTCTGGGCGAACGGGCGGCGACGACGTTGAAAGCACTAGGGTATAATGTTCAGATCAAAATTGCCGATGGTTATTATGGCTGGCCGGAATACGCTCCCTTTGACGCCATCGTTGTCACTTGTGCCCCTGACCATGTGCCCCAACCATTAATCCAGCAACTTAAGGATGGGGGCAGACTGGTCATTCCCATAGGTCCTCCCGGGTTTTACCAGACCCTCTGGCTCATCGAGAAAAAGGGCGAACATGTCATGTCCACTAATCTCGGTGGCGTGAGGTTTGTACCCATGTTGGGGGAGCACTAGCCGGCGGGAATGCCACGCCCAGGTGATATTCGTCTCATTTCCTTCAGCCAGTAGAGGGCGATACCAGCAGCAAAGAAATAGGCGCCGCCGGCGGCTACCAGGACCCAGGAAAACCCTACCGCCAGAGCTATCATCAGCGAGAGAATGGAACTGACTACAGAGACACAGCCGTTAATACCCCAAGCCCAGGGAATCAAATCGGGAGATAGAAGGCTTATCATCCTTATACCACATGGAAAAGGAACACCCATGAGAAAGCTAAGTGGTGCCAGGGCAACCAGAGCTATGACTAACCTGACGAGGAGAGACTGCCCTAGCCATGCCTCAAAGAGATAAGAGAGTATCACCGGATAAAGAAAAGCCAGCAGGCTGAGACTGACGACAACCTGAGGTAGCACTTTTCCTATTTTGGTGGAAAGGAGGCTTCCAAGGCCAGAAAAGACAAAAATGGCACCCAGAACTGCAGCAAAGGCATAGACGGGCTGGTCCAGGAAAAGGATAAACTTCTGCATCAGTGGGATTTCAACGAACATGAACCCCAGACCGAGCCCTGCAAAATAGCCAAAAACTTGCCAGTGTGCCCCAGACATGAGCGTCTGCCCAGTCTTTCCTTTCTCCCTGGGGCGAAAGTAAAGCGGAAGCAAGATAAATACCACAGAAGCAAGGACTGCCGTGAGCAGCAAAGCAACTATCAACAGATAGCCGAACCCCCCAAAGGGCTGCCAAGTTTTACCCAAAGCTGACCAAATATACGGAACCTGCTGCCACTTGAAGAAGTGAAAAAAGAAGGGCCTATTGTCAGTAGGAGGGGAGATGTCAAAGGGATAGTTGTCCAAAAAAGTCCCCCTGGTTGAAGGTGTCAAGAGGTTAACCAGAGCCTCATAATATACCTCGCGCGGCAGTACATTATAGCGATTAAGGTCGGCTATGTTTATCCCCGGGAAATAGACCACATCAAAGCCAAGCTTATCAGCAAAATCTCGGATTATGGCAACATCCTGCTGACGGAAGGGGTTTTCCTTTACCAATACGGTGAGTGTTTGGAAACTGCGAATGGCGGCCACGTGCTGCTCTGGATGGGTTACCCCCAACTCTTCCAGAGTTGTTATCACCAGTGCCATCAGGCGGATTTCCTCACTGGGCGGTACCTGAAGCCAACGCGTAACAGATAGAATCCCCCCTGAAGCCAAATGCTCATAATACTCCTTAAAGGCTTCTAGGGTGTAACGATAGTTCTCAGACAGGCTATAGGCACCAGCTCCCAGTACACGGAAACTATCCGTCAACGATAACTGGATGATATCAAACTCTTCCTCCGAGTGCCTGAGATAGCTCCTAGCCCCCTCAACAACTACCTTGACCCTAGGGTCATCAATCCAACGACCTTTCTCCCCAAACTTTTCCACAGCTTTAACAACGAGAGGATTGGAAAGCACAGCCACTACCGAAGAACTCCGATGATGGAGCGCCGTCAGCACATCCAAACCGCCCTGAGGCTCGATGACGAGAACTTTGGCATTAGGCAGTAGCTGGTAAGCCAAGGCACCGGGCAAATAGTTTGTGAAGTCAGCCTGCTCAGTTTCAACCTGACTCAAAGGGCTCAAGTCGGCGCCGTCTACCGTAATGCCCAATTGCGGCGGAAGTGCTTGTCTGTAATTGAGGCTCAGCCCAGGAGCGATGTGAATACTATCGCTTTTAACCACGTCCACCCGAGAGAAAGCATTCCATCCTGTCCACAAAATGCGTGTTTGCGGCTGAAACAAGAGCTGACTCAAGCTTTTATAAGGCGACATCCTTATCTCCAGCCCTGCTGATGAGTTAATGAGTAAGATAATAAGCCCGACGATGCCAGCCGTGGCCCAACCGATAAGTAACCTGAAGCCAGGCAGAGAAAGAACAAGGGCGGCCACTAGCCCCAGCCAAGCAGCCAGTACAACGGTGCCATTGATGCCAAAGAATGACGGGGTTATTAGCACTAGGAGGCATCCCAGTCCTGACCCGACCATACTGAACCCGTAGAGTTTCCCAGCCTGGGACGGCAGCTGCGAAAGAGCTACTCCAAGAGCTAAACCGGTAAAGAAAAAGGGAACCGCCAGCGAAAGATAGTAGACCGCCAAATAAAGCAATTGACGGCTCTCCCACGCTAGACGGTAGGAATCAAAGGGGATGCTGTTCACCACGAGATAGCCGCCAAGGCTACCCACGGAGAAAAGACCGGCACAGACCGCCAAGCTATTTTTCAGCTTCACGCCTAGCAGGCGAGGAAACAGGGATAGAAGAGAGCCGCTGGCACCGAAGCCAAGCAGGGCTAAACTGACCACCATAAAGGCAAAATGATACCATTCGGCGACAGAAAACACCCTGGTCAGGGTGATCTCAAAAAGCAGTGTTGCCGCTGACAGTAATAGAATTCCGAAGCAGATCTGGAGCATCTCTGGCCCTGCCACAATTCTAACACATATCGCCCGAATGTATGATTGAACTCGCAGAAGATGCCCCTTGGTAGCTATAGCTCCGAACACGTCTGGTCACTTGAGTGCCATTTGTCTCTTCCTCACTCCACTTTCATATGGGGCCATTGAACGGATGTCCAGAGTGTGTAAAAGAAAAGTGGCTTCTTCCTTGATTGACGTTACTGATAGAATCTGATTGTAATGGAGAAAGCAAGGGAAGAGGAAAACCCATGCCATGCAGAGTAGGAATAACCACAGATCCTGACGCAAGACGAGCGTACTGGCAGAACCAAGTCGTGGGATTTACGAACTGGCGGATACTGAAGAGCTTCAAGCGTAGAGCAGAAGCCCAAGAATATGAGACCCAGTATGCTGCAAGGTACGAATGTCAGGCTGCTCTAGGTGGTGCTGATGCGTCCGGCATATATAGTATGTCTACCGCTTTGATTATACTAGGATGCGCGGTTGAGGCATTAGCGGCAGCCAACCAAAAGCTTACACAATGTGCCAAGCTCGTACTCCACAAACTGACCGAATGCCAGAATTACAGACGGGGGAAAGATAAGAAAGACAAAAGAGAACGGTTGCTTGCCACTGCAATACTCATAGTAGCGATAATTGCAGCAGGCATTCAGCGCATGGCAAGCGTGGGAGGCAAAGGAGGCACAGAAAGGCGTTCAGACTGCTGAGCAACGCATGTATGACTTAGAAGTATCGCTTCATGCCCCGAAGTTAGAGGTCAGGAGGTTTACGCCATTTAGCAGAAAGTTAGCTGACCCAAGAGATTGGCAACAGCTGCAAGCCAACGGTATTACTGCGTTGAAGGTGGGAACTCCTTGGAAATACCATGATAGCGGCGATAATAAAGTTGTATGTTTGGGTGGTAATTCTAAACAATGGCAATGGACCTACTGAAGTGTTACAAGTCGAAAGTTTTCGCTACGCAATTGATGGAGAAACCAAGGCTAGCGATCCGCTACCTTTCAGTCCTAAGGAGTTGTCACTACAACCAGGTCAAGCTATATGCCTCTTCCTCAGAGAAATAGGCACTTGGAGAATTGAGCCCTCAGGGCAGACTGTCTGGTCATTGTCCATGCTGGAGTTTGAAACCAAGATCTGGGTTAAGCATGCCCAACTCATTCTGCCTAAAGAGCCCTTGACAGAAGGACTTGAACCACCACAACAGTGGGGTGGAGAACTACGATACCCTCAAGACGTGGAACTTGACCGGCGGTTGTAGCATTCAAAGCCGGACTGGTCAGCCATAAACTGTACATGTTTCAGGAAACTTTAGGCGGGCTTGGTGATGCCACCATTGGGCATGGTAGCCAAAGCTAGGGAAGGCGCTTGCTAATCTGCAAATTTGGTGTGTCGAGGGCTACATGACTGTAGTCGGGTCAGGCCTGACGCCTGACACGGAAACGTGTCCGTAGCGGCCCGCGGCATATTTAAGATTCAAAGGCCTTATCTATAGGGATGTGGTCAACCCTGATTTTGAGGTCTTCCTCACTCAGGGACTCCGATAACATAAGGTGTCATCGGTAGCCATAGACGGGGGTCAGTGAACAATCTAGCCTTTCATTTACCGCCTACAAAAGGGGCAGATGTTCAGCGGCGAAAAGTGGCAAGCGCTCAAGACGGGAATACCATCAACTATATCTTGAGGCTAGCTAGCCGTATGCCCTGCCTTTTATTCTAAATGATGCTCCAAGCTCAGGACTCAAACCTCAATCGGCAATTTGCCGTACTGGTCAATGAGCTCCACCACCCGGCGCACCCGGTTGATATCACCATCAAAGGGCAGGTTATCCCCCATCCCCACGATGAACCGGTAGCCCGGGGCCATCTCCCGGAACATGTTCTTAAT